>WNGB01000741.1_pt1 | contig 161695 bp, 149 predicted proteins | sample 5400681 | NCBI WGS metagenome assembly WNGB01 (sample SAMN13153367, study PRJNA577476) | soil metagenome | isolation source: 115 cm soil or saprolite under grassland replicate 2 | place: USA:California | collected 2016-06-15 | reverse complement strand
GCGGTGAGGCGGCTCGTGATCCAGCGGTCGGCGATGGAGGGCTTGCCCTTCCGGGCGAGGGCGGGATCGTAGCCCTCGAGATTGCTCAGCACGAGGCGCGAGGCATTCCAGAGCTTGTTGGCGAAGTTGCGATAGCCCTCGATGCGCTCCTCACTGATGCGGATGTCCCGTCCGAGACCGGCGAGGGCGGCCAGGGTGAACCGGAAAGCGTCGGTGCCGAACTTCTCCATGACCACCACCGGGTCGGCCACGTTGCCCTTGGACTTCGACATCTTCTGGCCTTCGGCGTCGCGCACGATCGCGTGGAGATACACGTCGCGGAACGGGACGTCGTCCATGAAGTGCATACCGAGCATGATCATGCGCGCGACCCAAAAGAAGATGATATCGGGCCCCGTGATCAGGACGTCGGTGGGATAAAACGTCTTGAGGTCGGGCGTCTCCTCGGGCCAGCCGAGGGTGGAGAAGGGCCAGAGGCCGGAGGAAAACCACGTGTCGAGCACGTCGGGGTCCTGGCGGAGCGGGCCGCCGCATTTCGGGCACTCGCTCAGGTCGGTGCGCGAGACGTGCACGCTGCCGTCCGCGTCACAGTACCAGGCGGGAATCCGGTGCCCCCACCAGAGCTGTCGCGAGATGGTCCACGGATGGATGTTCTCCATCCAGTGGTAGAAGGTCTTGATCCACGGCCGCGGGTGCAGCTTGATGCGCCGCGACCGCACCGCCTTGATGGCCACTTCGGCGAGGGGATTGACATTGACGTACCACTGGCGCGAGATCAGCGGCTCCACCACCGTCTTGCAGCGATAGCACACTCCCACCGCATGGCGGTACGGCTCGATGCGCTCGATCAGCCCCAGGCCCTGCATGTCCTCCACGATGCGCTTGCGCGCCTCGAAGCGATCGAGCCCCGCGTACTTCCCCGCCTCCGCGGTCATTCGTCCATCGAAGCCGATGACCGTGCGTGTGGGAAGGTTGTGGCGCCGCCCGATCTCGAAGTCGGTGGGGTCGTGGCCGGGGGTGACCTTGATCACGCCCGTGCCGAACTTGGGATCCACCGCGGTGTCGGCGAGGACTTTCAGGGTGATGGTCCCGTCCACCGACGGGACCTCCAGGGACTTCCCCACGTACTTCGTATAGCGCTTGTCCTTCGGATGAACGGCCACCGCGGTGTCGCCCAGCTTGGTCTCCGGTCGCACCGTCCCCAGCGTGAGGGGGCCGTACTTGATGTAGACGAACTCCCCGTCGCGCTCCTCGCGCTCCACCTCGAGGTCCGAGAGCACGGTCTGGCAGCGCGGACACCAGTTGACGATATAGTCGTCCTGATAGATCAGGCCTTCCTCGTAGAGGCGGACGAAGGTCTCCCGCACGGCCCGGCTCAGCCCCGCGTCCATGGTGAATCGCTCGCGCGACCAGTCGCACGAGGCCCCCAGGCGCTTGAGCTGGCGGATGATGGTGCCGCCCGATTCCTCCCTCCACGTCCACGCCATCTCGACGAAGGCCTCGCGGCCGATGTCGTGCCGCGTCTTGCCTTCGGCGGCGAGCTGCCGCTCGAGGAGCACGTGCACGGCGATGGAGGCATGGTCGGTGCCGGGAACCCACAACGCGTTGTAGCCGTCCATCCGCTTGTAGCGGATGAGGATGTCCTGCAGCGTGTTGTTGAGGGCGTGCCCCCAGTGCAGCGAGCCGGTGACATTGGGCGGGGGGATGACGATGCAGTAGGACTTCTTGGGTGATGCCGCGTCGGCGTGGAAGAGACCGCGCTCTTCCCACACGCGGTACCAGTGCGACTCGACGCGGCCCGGGTCGTAGCGGTCCGCGATGTCAGTCATGATGAGCCGTCATTCTAGCACGGGCGCTGCACCCGTCAGTCGCCACCCCGAGGGGCCGCGGCCCCACCAGAGGGACCACGGCGAGCGCGCGCCCGACGGATGCGGCGCGGCCGCGGCGACAATGGCCGTCCCCGGTGTATCGGGATTCTGCGCGTCGCACGCCGCCTCGGGCAGGAGCCCCCGCGGCAGCCGAGCGCGGAGGGAGGCGTCGGGCACCAGCTCCGCGAGCCTCTTGCGATCCCCGGTGGCGAGCGCGGCGAAGAAGCGCGTCGCCGAGCGCTGCAGCTCCCGGTGCCAGCCGTTGAAGACCTGGCGGCCGACCAGCGCCAGCCCTCCGCCCGGGTCCGGGCGATAGCGATCCTCCTGCTCCGCCTGCACGTCGCAGCCCGGCTTCCAGCCCGGGTAGCGGAGCTCTCGACGAAGCGTGATGCGGCCGGCCGCGATGTCCACGTACGAGACCCACAGCCCATCGGGATAGCGGTCCGCGCTCCGCCACATGGGCGCGAGCGTGCCTCCGCGCATGCGCCACAGCTCCAGCCGGAGCGGCCAGCTCTGGGCGCCCGCTTCGCCTGCCCAGGCGAGGAGGAACTCGACGCCGCCGCCTTTCGGAGTGGTCCACCGGTACGCTTCGGGCACGCCGCCCTCGTTCCAGGCTCTGAGCAGGGCGGCGTCCTCACGCGTGGCGCGGTAGAGGCGAACCGAATTGCCTACTCCCTTCGCGGAGAGGCGGAATCGTCCGAGCAACAGCCCGTCGCCGAGGGACTGGATGCGCAGCGACGCGCCGCCCCACGCGTCGCTGAAGGAATCGAGGCGCTCCCGGATGAACTCGGCCGAGGCGTAGGGACCACCGGCCCGGAGACTGTCGAGGACCTCGCCGTCCAGGATGGCGTCGATCTCCCCTTGCACCGACGGATCGAGGGCCCCGCCGGTGTTCTCGACGACGGCCAGACGCGATATCGCGATCTCCCGGAAGCGCTCGAGCCTGTCGGCGGCGGGAGCGGCCCCGGCGGGGACGACGAGGGTGAGGAGGAGGAGCGCCCCGAGGAGCGCCCGAATGGCCATGGCGCTATCGTACAATGGAGGAGCATGCTCAAGATTCTCGACCGGTACATGATCAAAGAGGTCGGCCCGCCCTTTGCGCTGGCCGTGGGCGTGCTGACCTTCTTCCTCGTCATCGACCGTGTGTATCAGCTGACCGACCTCGTCATCACCAAGAGTGTGCCCTTTCACCTCGTGTTGGGGCTCCTCATCTTCATGCTCCCCGGCGTCCTCGCCCTCACCGTGCCCATGGCCCTCCTCGTCGCGGTGCTCCTGGCCGGGGGCAGGTTAGCCGGCGACCTCGAGGTCGCCGCCCTCAAAGCGTCTGGGGTGAGCCCCCTCCGGATCTTCGCGCCGTTCCTCGGGCTCGCCATAGTGGTCAGCGCGGCCGTGGCGGCCCTGACCCTCCTCTTGGCGCCCGCGGCGAGTGGGGCCTTCCAGAACCAGCTCTTCCGCATTCTGCAGACCAAGGCCACCACCGGCATCAAGGAGCGCACCTTCAGCGCCTCCTTCAACCAGATGGTCATGTACGTGGACGACATCAGCGCGTCGCAGGTCGCACTGCGGGGGCTGCTCGTGTCCGACGAGCGCGACCCCAAGCTCTCCCGCATCATCGTGGCGCGCGAGGGGCGCCTCTTCTCCGACGCGAAGACGCGTCGGGTGATCATGCGCTTCATCGACGGCACCATCAGCGAGACGGACGCGGGCGACGCGCGCCGCTTCCGTATCACCGGCTTCACCCTCTACGACCTCAACCTGCCTCTCGACAATCCGCAGAGGGCGGCCGAGCGAATCGAGAAGCCCGAGAAGGAAATGAGCCTGCGCGCCCTCCGGGAGAGCATCGCGGATCTCAAGCGCCAGGGCCAGATCGTGACGCCGCTGCAGGTCGAGCTGCACAAGCGGTTCTCGCTCCCCGTGGCCGCCCTCGTCTTCGTGCTCGTGAGCTTTCCCCTGGGTATCCGGACCCACCGGGGCGGTCGCACCCTCGCCCTCGGCTCGAGCCTCGCCATCGTGGTCGCGTACTACGCCATGCACACCTTCCTCGAAAACATGGCCCTCCGAGGCAGCATGCCGGTCGGAGTGGCCATGTGGCTGCCCAACGCGATCTTCGGAGTGGCGGGTCTCGTCCTGCTCCAGGCGGTGACCGACGGGCTCCCTGCCTCCTGGGGGCGGCTGGTGTGGCGGGTGTGGGCCGCGGCGCCCCGCGCGCTTCGCCGGATCGTTCCCAAGCGGGCGCCCGTCGAGCGCACGCGGGAAGCGGTGGGGCGGACGCGCGGACCGCGCGCCTCGACCTATATCATCGACCGCTACCTCGTCGGGCAGTACCTGACCTTCATCGGCACGGGCATCGGCGTGGCGTCGGTGCTCATTCTCGTGGTCGACCTGATCCAGTACCTCGACCGGTTCCTCCGGAGCAAGCCGCCCTTCACGTATATCCTCCAGCATCTCCTCTACCGCCTGCCGGGGTCGCTCTACGAAGGCCTGCCCATCGTCGTGCTCATCTCCACCGTCCTACTTTTCCTGACCTTGACCCAGCAGCGGGAGCTCGACGCCCTCAAGGCGGCGGGCATCAGCCTGTACCGGGCGAGTCTGCCCATCCTGCTCGTGGCCTTCAGCATCAGCCTCACCTCCGGCCTCCTCCAGGAGACGGTGCTGCCCGGCCTCAACGCAAAGGCGGAGGAGGTCGACCGCGTCAAGATTCGAGGCAATCAGCCTCGGCACCTCCAGCGCCAGACCCAGATCTGGTACCGGTCCTCCGACACGCGCTTCCTGCGCATGGAGCTGCTGGATCCGATCGAGCGCTCGCTGGAGGGTCTGCTCGTGGTGGACATCAGCCCGCAGTTCCGGCTTCTTGATCGCCTCGACGCGAGCAAGGCGCGGTGGACCGACGCGGGCTGGATGCTGAGCGACGGCGCGTATCGCCAGGTCGGTCCCGGCAATCGGGTGACGGTGGACGCATTCACCCAGCGGCTCGTGAGCATGCCCGAGCAGATCAATGATCTCGTCCAGGTGCAGAAATCACCCGAGACGATGAGCTTCCTCGAGCTGCGCCTCTATGTCAGCCGGCTCGCGGAGTCGGGTCACCAGGTGGGCAAGTATCTGGTCCAGCTGGACTCGAAGCTTTCCTTCCCGCTCGTCCACGTGATCATGGCCCTCGTCGCCATTCCCTTCGCGCTGGTCTCGCCCCGGACCGGCGGGCGCGGGGTGGGCATCGCCGTGGCCATCCTCATCTCGGTCGGCTACTGGCTGGTGCACTCGGTGGCCATAGCCTTCGCCAAGGCCGAGCTCCTCCCGCCCGTGCTCGGTGCCTGGACGGCCAACATCGTCTTCGCGGGAATCGGCGCCACCCTCTTCCTCCGCGCCCGCACGTAGACAGGTTCCGCGACCTCGAGACCGCGCAGAGGGCCGAGAAGGGTCCAGATGCGAGGCGCCGCCCGAAGGCAGGACGCGAGGCGTACTCCTGTACGTTGAGCGTCCTGCCGAGGGCGGCAACGAAGCAGATGGGCCCTTATCGGCCCTCTGCCTCTGCTAACGGGCTTCGCGGAGCTGGCGAAGGTTCTCCTCGACCTGCTTTTGCGCTTGGCCGTAGGCGGCCCAGTCGCCGCGTCGCAGCGCCTCCTGCCCCTTCTGCCAGGCTTCCCACGCTCGTTGGGCCAGCGGGCCCAGGGTCGAGGCGGCGGCCGCCTCCTGCCTGCCTCCGTCGGTGCCGCGGGGCTGCACGCCTTCCTCTCCGCGAATATGCGCCCCGAATATCCGCTGTATCGACTGCTCGAGCGTGGGCTCCATGGCGATCTGGTTGCCGAAGGCCACGATGACGCGGCGAAGCTCCGGCAGCGCCCCCTGCTCGGCCGAGAGATAGATCGGCTGGACGTAGATCAAGGAGTCCTCGATGGGGATGGCGAGGAGGGAGCCCCGGAGGACCCGCGACCCTTGCTGGTTCCACAGCGAGAACTGGGAGGAGATGACGGGATCCTGATTCACCCGGGCGTCGATCTGGCGGGGCCCGTAGACGAGCTTCTGCTTGGGGAACGTGTAGACGATGAGGCCGCCGTAGTTGGGCACATCGGACCGCGCGGCCATGATGGCGATCATGTTGTCGCGCCGCGCGGGGTTGAAGCCAGAGAGCAGGACGAATTCCTCCGCCTTCCCGCCGGGCAGCCGCATGACGGTGAAGTACGGCTCCATCTCGCGGTCCCGCCCTTCCATGGTCAGGCGGGGAATGGTCCACAGGTCTTCCTTGTTGTAGAAGACCTGCGGGTCCTGCATGTGATACGTGCCGTACATCTTCGCCTGCAGGCTGAACAGATCCTCGGGGTAACGCACGTGGGCCTTCAGGTCCGCGGGCATCTTGTCGAAGGGGGTGAAGAGTACCGGGAAAGCGCGCGCCCAGGCGCGGATGAGCGGGTCCTTGGTGTCGACGACGTAGAAGACCACGTTGCCGTCGAAGGCGTCCACCGTCACCTTGACCGAGTTGCGGATATAGTTCAGGCCGCGGTCGGGCTGCGCATACGGGTAGCGGTCCGTCGTGGTGTAGGCGTCGAGGAACCAGACGAGGCGTCCCTCGCCCGTCACCACCAGATAGGGGTCCCGATCGAAGCGGAGGAAGGGGGCCGCCTGGCGCACCCGCTCGGCCACCCGGCGATACATCATCACGCGGCTCTCTGCCGTCAGGTCGTCCGACAAGAGGATCTTGATCTCGCCGAATCGCATGGCGAAGGCCAGCTTCCGCAGGAACCCGCTCGCGGGCACGCCGCCCCGCCCCGTGTAACGCGAGTAGACGTTCTGATCGCCCGAGGGATAGTCGAGCTCCTGCGACTTGGTGCGCACGATCACGTACTCGTTGCTGAGCTCGCCGTAGTACAGCTCGGGCCGAGTGATCTTCGGGAAGCCCCCGACGGCATTCGGGGGGATGTCCTTCACGAAGAGATCGGGGAGGCCTTCGGGGGTGACCCGGTTCACCGGGCCCCCGACGAGACCGAAGCCGTGGGTGAAGGTCAAATGCTCGTTGATCCACACCCGGCTCGGCAGATGCTGATAGGACAGCTCACGCGCCGAGAGCATGATCTGCCGAAGCTCGCCGTTGATCATGTACCGGTCCACGTCGACGTCGGCGAACTTGTAGTACGTCCGGATCTCCTGGAGCTGGGCGAAGGTCGTGAGGAGCGGCCGGTGGTCCCAGAGCCGGATGTTCTTGATGGTGAGGCTGTTGCGCTCGAGGGCGGCGGCGGTGAGCCGTTCTTCGGCCGCGAAGTCCTGCTCCTTGACGGCATTGAGCCCATAGGCCTGCCGGGTCATGCGGATGTTGTGCTCGATGTACGGGCGCTCGGCCACCAGCTCGTTGGGGGTGACCTGGAAGCGCTGGAGGAGCGCCGGCCATATCCCGAGGCCCCCCACCCATGCCACCGCGAGCACCACGAGCCCCGCCACGAGAAAGCCCCAGCCGGGCCGCGTGATCTGGAACAGGCAGGCGGCCGCGCAGAGGAGGGCGAGGGCGGTGAGGGCGCCCAGCACGGGAAGGGACGCATGCACGTCCGTGTACGACGCTCCGAAGACCACGCCCCGCGGCGAGTAGACGAGCTCGTAGCGATCCAGCCAAAAGCCCACGGCACGCAGGAGAAGGAGGAGAGCTCCCAGGGCGAGGAGATGGGTGCGGGCGCCCGCGGCGAGGCGTGGTCCCTGCGCGGTCAGGACCAGGCTACGGAGCAGGACATAGGTCGCCACGCTCAGCAGCAGCGTGCCGATGACGAGGGTCATGGCCCCGCCGTAGAGGAAGCGCCAGAGGGGCAGATCGAAGACGAAGAAGGCGATGTCGCGGCCGAAGAGCGGATCCGTGCTGCCGAACGGCGTCCGGTTGACGTAGCTCAGCACCATGTCCCAGGACGCGCTGGCGCGGAGCCCGGACAGGATGCCGATGACGGCGATGACGGGCAGGAGCAGCTTTCGGATCAGCGGCTCGAGCACGGCCCGGCCGGGGAGGCCGAGCTGGTCGTCGAGCTCCCAGAGGACGTCAGGGGCCGCGGTGCGGGCGGCGAGCCAGAGATTGCCGTAGACGAAGACGAACACCACGCCGCCCACCCCGAGCAGGAGCCAGCCGCGGAGCGACAGCACGGTGGTGAAGACTTCGGTGAAGCCGACTTCGTTGTACCAGAGCCAATCGGTATAGAGGGGCACCGCCTGGCCGGCGCCGGCCAGCACGATGAAGCCGATCAGCAGCCAAAAGCCGAGCCGGGGAGGGCGTCGTCCATTCGCCACCGGGAACCTCCACCCCCCGGAGCCGCATCCTCCAGGGGCGTCAGGACCAGATCCGCCCTGGGGCGGTTAGGTACCGTGGGTCCAGGAGGAGAGGTACTCCTCCTGGGCGGGCGTGAGCTGGTCGATCTGGACGTCCATCGATGCGAGCTTGAGCCGGGCGATTTCGAGATCGATATCGCGAGGCACGACGTACACCTTCTTGGCCAGCGTCTTGCCGTGCTTGACCATGTATTCCGCGGACAGCGCCTGGTTCGCGAAGCTCATGTCCATCACCACCGCGGGATGGCCCTCGGCCGCGGCCAGATTGATGAGCCTTCCCTCTCCGAGCACATAGACGCGCCGGCCCCCGCGCAGGCTGAACTCCTCCACGAACGGCCGGACGACCCGGCGCGACTGGGCAAGCTTGGCGAGAGCGTCGAGATCGATCTCGACGTTGAAGTGGCCCGAGTTGGCCACGATGGCGCCGTCCTTCATCTTGACGAAGTGCTCCTCCCTGATCACCGCCATGTTCCCGGTGACGGTCACGAAGATATCCCCGACCTCCGCCGCCCTCGACATGGGCATGACCCGGTAGCCGTCCATCACCGCCTCCAGCGCGCGCATGGGCTCCGTTTCCGTCACGATCACGTGCGAGCCCATGCCGTGGGCCCGCGAGGCCACGCCGCGTCCGCACATCCCATATCCGGCCACCACCACGGTCTTCCCGGCGAGCAACACGTTGGTGGCGCGCAGGATGCCGTCCACCGTGGACTGGCCGGTGCCGTAGCGATTGTCGAAGAGATGCTTGGTGTCGGCATCGTTGACCGCGACCACGGGAAAAGCCAGTACGCCTTCCTTTTCCATGGCGCGCAGGCGGATCACGCCCGTCGTGGTCTCCTCCGTGCCGCCGATGACGTTCTTGAGGAGGCTGGTGCCGGCGTTGTTCTCCCCGTGGAGCTGGGAGATGAGATCGGCCCCGTCGTCCATGGTCACCTGGGGCCCCGTCTTGAGCACGGCCTCGAGGTGGCGGTAGTAGCGCTGGTTGTCCTCCCCCTTCTGCGCGAAGACCGGAATGCCGAACTCCTTGACGAGCGCCGCCGCCGTGTCGTCCTGGGTCGAGAGCGGATTGGAGGCGCACAGCACCACCTGGGCCCCCCCCGCCTTGAGGGTGATCATGAGCACCGCCGTCTCCGTGGTCACGTGGAGACAGGCCCCCAGGCGCACGCCCTTGAGCGGCTGCTCCTTGGTGAAGCGCTCCCGCACCTGCCGCAGCACGGGCATCGCCTGCTCGGCCCACTCGATCTTGAGCTTTCCCGAGTCGGCCAGCGAGAGATCCTTGACGTCGTGATCAGTCATGCTCCGTCCTTTCGTGCGCGTAGTCTGCGATAGGGGCGACGGGCGCCCAGGCGCCGGTCGCAGTCGGGCCCCGCGCCGGCTCCTCGTGCCGACGGCGGGGCCCGTTCGTTCGCTCTTGGCGTGTCGCTCAGATGCCCGCGTCGTCGCGCAGGTCCTTCACCCGATCCGTACGCTCCCAGGTGAACTCCGGCTCGCTCCGTCCGAAATGGCCGTAGGCGGCCGTCTTCTTGTAGATCGGGCGGCGCAGATCGAGGTACTTGATGATGCCCGCGGGCGTGAAGTCGAAGTGACGACGGATCATCTCCTCGAGCTTGGCCGTGGGCACCTTGCCCGTGCCCGCGGTGTCGACCATGATGGAGACGGGATCGGCGACACCGATGGCGTAGGCGACCTGCACCTGCGCACGCTCGGCCAGCCCCGCGGCCACGATGTTCTTGGCCACATGGCGCGCCATGTAACAGGCGGAGCGATCCACCTTCGTCGGATCCTTGCCCGAGAAGGCCCCCCCGCCATGCGGGCAGGAGCCTCCATAGGTGTCGACGATGATCTTGCGCCCGGTCAGCCCCGTGTCGCCCATCGGTCCGCCCGTGACGAAGCGTCCGGTCGGATTGATGTGGTACGTGATGCGCTTCGGATCGACGAGATGCGTGGGGATGATCGGGGTGACCACGTGCTCGATCACGTCCTGGCGAAGCTTCTCCAAGGTGACATCGGGCCCGTGCTGAGTCGAGATGACCACGGTCTCCACGGAGACAGGTTTGCCGTCCACATAGCGAACGGAGACCTGGCTCTTCCCGTCGGGGCGCAGGTAGTCCAGCGCGCCGCTCCGCCGCACCGTGGTCAGGCGCTGCACCAACTGGTGCGAGAGCATGATGGGGAGCGGCATCAGCTCCGGGGTCTCCGTGCAGGCATAGCCGAACATGAGCCCCTGATCGCCCGCCCCGAGCTTGTCCACGCCCATCGCGATATCGCCCGACTGCTCGTCGATGGCCGTGATGACACCGCACGTCTCGTAGTCGAAGCCGTACTTGGCGCGCGTGTAGCCCACGCCCTTGATGGTGTCGCGGGCGACCTTCGGAATGTCCACGTAGCAGGAGGTGGTGATTTCGCCGGCCACCACCACGAGGCCGGTGGTCAACAGCGTCTCACAGGCCACCCGGCCCGTCGGATCCTGGGTGAGGATCGCGTCGAGGACCGCATCGGAGATCTGATCGGCGATCTTGTCCGGATGTCCTTCGGTCACCGACTCAGAAGTGAACAGGTATTCCTCACGCGCCATCGTCTTCCTCCTCCACGTGTTATGGATAGGCCGCGCGTCGCTGACGAACGCGCTCTCGGCAGGTTAGCATGGGCCCCCACACCGCTCAAGTGAATTGGGCACGTCAGGGCACGCGCGGAATCGACCGCGGCACGACGCTGAGCTCGACCACCCACGACCCGGCCGGGGGCAGGGCGAGCGGCCAGCTCACGAGAATGGCCGAGCCCTGGTAGATCCGCTCGTAGCCGGATTCGGAGAGCGACACCGTCTCGATGGGCGCCCATCCCGCATCCCCCGGCCTGCTCCAGTCGATCTCGACTTCGCAACCCACCCACTCGTCGACGAGCGTGAGGGCGCCCGCGTGAGACAGGGTCCCCCGCGAGCCGAGAGAAGGCGAGCCCGGCAGGCGGTAGTAGCGTCCCCGCGCATCGCCCGCGGTCAGGGTGAGATTGAGCTGCGTCGCCCACCGCGCCTCGAGGGCCTCCCGCCCCCTCCACGTCAAGCGGTAGTGGACGCGAAGGGCCGCGGCGTCGGCGTCCACGCGCACGCGCTTGTCGACGCGGAGCGGCCGCCCGTCGAGCTCGGGGAGGACCAGCTCGATGTCGATTTCGTGGCCCCGCTCGGCGATCTCGCACGGCAGAGCGCGCTCTCCCACGGTGGCCAGCGCGTGCGCCCACGGGGAGAGCGGGTCGGGAGGCGCGCCCGGCGGAAAGAGGCCGTCGAGGAATGACGCCCGCCGGAACGCGTCGTAGTCCAGAAGCTCGGCGAGCCCGCTCTCCTTGGCTTCGGGAGCGGCGTGAATGCTCCGGACCTCGCCGGAGGCCGACGCAACCACACTCTCCTTCACCCGATCGTGATACATCTCGCGCCGCCGGGTGAACACGCCGGCCAGGTCGAGGTCGCGGGGCCTGAAGGCGAGCTGAGTCACCGTGCCTCCCGCCTCGGGACGGAGGGTGAGGGCGAGGTCGCGTGTCCGCACCCGCACGTCGACGCGCCCGTCTCCATCGAGGTCGTCGCGAGTGCAGGTGAGCTTGCAGACGCCCGTCACGTCATCGAGGCGCCGCTCAGCCGCCAGCACCGCGCTCAGCACCGTGCGGCGAAGATGAGGCAGATACGCTCCGCCGAACACCCCGTGCCAGTAGGCATCGTTCCCCTGCCCGCGCCAGAGATCCTCCCTCGCCGCGCGGAGGCGCGGATCGTCCGGACGTGCGGCCAGGGCGTCGCCGAGTCGCGCCGACACGCGCAACATCCGCCGGTAGGCGTCACCCATCTCCGGATACTTGACGAGGAAGTTTCTCCAGAAGCCGCCGCGGAGAAGTCGGACTAGCCGCGCCCCGTCTGGAAGCGTGGAGAGTCGCTGGCGCACGTCCTCGAGCTCCGCCGCCTTGTCCGCGGGCAGCGCCCATTCGCCCATCTCCGAGTACGACGCCGTGGGCAGATAGACGCGCCCGGCCGGCTTCATCGCATCGAGGCAGGCGGAGAAGCTCGACATCTGAATCTCCTCCGCTCCCGTCACCAAGTCGAAGAAGCGCCCCAGCCATCCCTCGCCGTAGACGAGCCGGTGGGTGCCCGGCCATACCCCGAACTTCTCACCGTCGTCGAAGAGGGTCACCGCGCCCGCCGCACGCCGCTCCTGCAGGTACCGCACGGTCTCTGCGGGCTCGCCGAACGGCACCAGGTAGCGCAGGCGCTGGCTGATGGGAAAGATGGCGATGGAGACTCCCTGCTCCTCCGTCAGGTAGTAGCCTCCGAGTGTCTCCGGCTCGAGTCCGGCGAGAGCGAAGTGCGCGTCGTCCACCACCACGAACTCGACGCCCGCCTCCCGTAGCACCTTGGGGAGCTGGGGCTCCCAGACGCGCTCGGCCAGCCACATGCCGCGCGGGCGCACCCCGAAGTTCGAGCGCAGGAACTCGCTGAGAGCCTGGATCTGTCCGATCTTGTCGGGGTCACGCAGCATGGGGAGAATGGGCTCGTAGAAGCCTCCGGTGAGCAGCTCGACTCTGCCTTCGGCGGCCAGACGTCCGAGCAGGTCGAAGATCGGACGCGCCCGCTCGCGCAGGAAGGCGAGAAGTCCGCCCGAGCAGTGCACGGTGAGAGCCACCCCCGGCGCATCGCGCGCCGCCTCGAGAAAGGGTTGATAGGCGTCGCGGGCCGCGTCCAGGATGACCGACTCGAAGTTCCCCGACGGCTGATGGTTGTGGACGCCGAAGAGGAAGCGGACCGCCTCACTCACGGTCGAGGTCCCGATGTCGCACGACCGGCGACAGCCCCGTGCTCTCGAGGGAGCGCCGCAGCAACTCCACGAGGGTGACGGAGCGGTGGCGCCCGCCGGTGCAACCCAGGGCCACGGTCAGATAGGCCTTCCCTTCCCGCTGATAGAGGGGCAGGAGGAAGTGGAGGAGATCCTCGATCTTGGCGAGCAGGGTCCGGCTCTCCTCGAAGGACATCACGAACGTCTCCACCGCGGCATCACGGCCGTCGAGCCGCTTGAGGCTGTCCACGAAATGGGGGTTCGGGAGGAAGCGCACGTCGAACACGAGGTCGGCGTCGTAGGGGGCGCCGTGCTTGAAGCCAAACGACATGAGGGAGACGGTGAGGGCGTCCCGTGTCCGCTGGGTGCCGTAGCCCTCGATGAGCCGCTCCTTGAGCTGGTGCACGGACAGTCCCGTGGTGTCGATGATGCGGTCGGCGCTCTCCCGGAGATTGCTGAGCGTCCGGCGCTCCGCGCGGATGCCCTCGAGCACGCTCCCCTCCCCGGCCAGGGGATGGCGGCGCCGCGTCTCCTGGTAGCGCCGCACCAGCGTCTCGTCCGCCGCCTCCAGGAACAGGACCTCGGGCTTGTGCCCCTGGGCCCGGAGCTCGGCGAGGGTCTCCAGCAGATGGGCGAGGTATTCGCCTTCGCGGATGTCGACGCCGAGGGCGATCATGCGGATGTCGCGGTTCGAATGGGCGCAGAGCTCGGCGAAGGTGGGGATGAGGGTGGTGGGCAGATTGTCCACGCAGAAGTAACCCAGGTCCTCCAGGCACTTGATCGCGTAGCTGCGCCCCGCGCCCGACATGCCGGTGATGATGACGAAGCGCAGCGCGGGAGCGCCGGCCGGAGGCGGCTCAGCGCCGAGCGCGCTCACCGCTTCTTGGGGGCGAGCCGGCGCTGATGCGAGGGCATGATGCCGAGCTCCTCACGATACTTGGCCACCGTCCGCCGCGCGATGGTGAGCCCCTGCCCCCGGAGCACGAGGGCGACATCCTGGTCGGAGAGAGGCTTGGTCGCCTCCTCGGCCGCCACCATGTCGCGGATCTTCTTCTTGATCGACACGGAGGAGACCATCTCACCGGTGTCCGATGCGATACCGCTGTGAAAGAAGTACTTGAGCTCGAAGAGCCCCTGCGGCGTCTCCACGTACTTGTTGGTGGTGACGCGGCTGATGGTGGACTCGTGCATGCCGATGTCCTCGCCCACGTCCCGGAGGGCCAAGGGCCGGAGGAAGGCCACCCCCTTGTCGAGGAACTCCCGCTGGAACTTCACGAGGCTCTGGGTCACCTTCCGCAGCGTGCGCTGGCGCTGCTCCACGCTCTTGATGAGCCACACGGCCGAGCGGAGCTTCTGCTCGACATATTGCTTCGCCTCGTCGCTCGACCGGCGGAGGAGCGAGCGGTAGAGGGCATTGACGCGGAGACGCGGGATGCCCTCCTCGTTCAGCACCACCACGTAGTCGTCGCCGAGCTTGTGGATGGACACGTCGGGCGCGATGTAGCGCTGGTCCGAGGTCGAGAAGCGGCGGCCCGGCTTGGGCTCGAGACCCTGGATCTCCTCGATGGACTCCATGATGCGGTCCAGGGACAGCTTCAGCGCGCGGGCGATGTCGGGGTAGCGCCGTCGCTCCAGGTCCTCGAAGTGCTTCTCGACGATCTCCACCGACACGGGATCGGGCCCGGCGTCGGCCGTGAGCTGGAGGAGCAGGCACTCCTGCACGCTTCGCGCGGCCACCCCCGTCGGATCGAATCCCTGGACGAGCCGCAGGACCTTCTCCACCTCGTCGGGTGACGCGCCCATTCCCGCGGCGATCTCCTCCACGTCGGCGCGGAGATACCCATCATCGTCGAGATTGCCGATGATCGCCTCGCCGATGGCGACCGTCCGCAGATCGTCGGTGGCCAGGCGCAGCTGCTCGTTCAGGTGCTCATCGAGAGAGGTGCCGATCCGCCCCAGGTTCTCGAAGGGCAGGTCCTCGCGCTCTTCCATGGACACCGGCGTGCGCTCGTCGGGCTCGTCGAAGACGGCCGAGGTCAAGTCGAAGGGCAGCTCGTCGGCCCGCTCGCCGTCCACCGTGCTCGTCTCCTTGGACACGGGCTCGGTGGCGGCGGAAGCGGGCGCCTGCTCGGCCGTCCCCGGCTCGGCGGGAGGCTGGGCGTCGGCGTCCACGTCCTGTGTCTCCTCGGCGACCTCCTCGAGGAGCGGATTCTCCTCCAGCTCCTTGCGGACGACCTGCTCGAGCTCGAGGGTGGAGAGCTGCAGCAGCTGGATCGCCTGCTGCAGGAGCGGCGTCATGACCACCCGCTGGGTCTGTCGAAGGGATAGGCGCATGGGTCAGGCGGCTCCGGCCGGGCGCATCAGAGCGAGAACTTCTCGCCGAGGTAGATCTCGCGGGCCTTGGGGTTGTTCGCCAACTCACTGGCCGTTCCGGAGGCCAGGATCTTTCCGTCGTGCAGGATGTAGGCGCGATCCGTGATGGCGAGGGTCTCGCGCACGTTGTGATCGGTGATCAGCACTCCGATACCTCGTTCCTTGAGGCGGCCCACGATCTCCTGGATGTCTCCGATGGCGATGGGGTCGACGCCCGTGAAGGGCTCGTCCAGGAGGAGATAGCGCGGGTTGGTCACCAGCGCGCGCGTGATTTCGAGCCGCCGCCGCTCGCCGCCCGACAGGGTGTGGGCCCGATGGCGAGCGAGCCGGGTGAGATCCAGTTCGGCGAGCAGCTCCTTGAGCCGGGCCCGCCGCTCCTCTTGAGACAGGTCGAGGGTCTCCAGGATGGCCAGGAGATTCTCCTCCACCGTGAGCTTTCTGAACACCGATGACTCCTGGGGCAGGTACCCCATCCCCAACCGGCAGCGCTTGTACATGGGCAGATCCGTCACCTCTTGCCCTTCGAGAAAGATCCGACCGCCGTCGGCATTGAGGAGGCCCACGATCATGTAGAAAGAGGTCGTCTTGCCCGCGCCGTTCGGCCCGAGAAGCCCCACCACCTCCCCGCGGTGGATGTCGAGACTGACGCGATCCACCACCAGGCGGTTCCTGAAGCGTTTTCTCAAGCCCTGGGCGATCAGACCTTCCATATCAAGGACAGATCGGTCCGGCTGGCCCAAACTTGATCTCGGATTTGGGCCGGCCCTGACCTTGCTGGTAGAAGATGGCCTTGACGCGCTCCTGCTTGCCCCCTTCGACGACGCTGCGGTCCTCCGCGATGTAGATGGTGATGCGCTCTCCCGTCACCACATCGGAGTCGCGCCAGACCCGCGCATTGCCGATCAGCACCACGCGCTGCTCGGCGTCGTAGTATTCGGTGCGCTCGGCGGTGCCCATGCGGCAGTCACGGGTGATGATGCGGACATTGCCGGTGGACACGACGCGCTCTACCCGGTCCGACTTCGAATCCGTGTACACCTCCATCTTGTCGGCGTACTGGACCGAGTTGTTCTGGCGCGCGATCACATTGCCCTTGAAGATCGCCAACCCCTGCTTCTGGAAGCTGTCGAGGCTGTCCGCATCCACGACCACCGGCCCATTCTTGTCGTCCTTGGCCGGATCGGCGGGCGCCGCGGGCTTCGGAGCCGGCGTGACGGGCCGGGGCCGCGGGGCATTCCCCTGCGCCCCCTGCGCCCACGTCTCGACGCCGGCCACCCCCACCAGAAGCAAACTACAGAAGGTAAGAATGATCAGCCTCTTCACGACGTGAGCTTCCCCGCGAGCCCGTCGCCCCGCGAAGCGTCCTTGCGCGATTTCTTGGGGAGCGGCTTTGACATTCCAGAAGACTGGTGGCCCGACTCCTTCGCTCCTCCAAAGGTCGCCTTGACCCGGCCGCGAACGAGTGCGATCTCTTCCGAGGGGCGCGCCTCGAGCCCGAAGCCGGTGACGACTCCGTCACCCTTGTAAATCGTCACCGGCTGGTCGGTCCATGCCCTGCCTTCCGCATTGTTCCATCGGAGAATCGTCGTCTCCACGCGAAGACCTTCGCTGGATACCAGGACAACGTTCCCACGTAGCTCCACGTCCTTGGTGCCCTTGACGAGATCACCCTCGTCGCTCGTGACTCTCCAGGACCGGTCGCTGTCCTGAACGCCGATGGTGACCTTCCAGAGGGAGGTCTTGCCACTATCGGGAAGAGACTCGGCGCGCTCCGCGTCGAGGCTCCAGCGATAGCTGCCACTCTTCGAGTCCTCTTGCAGGTGGACCTCCTTGAGCGCCTGATCGGCCTGGGAGGACATGGCCACTTCGCGGGGCACGCGGGCACGATGCCCCTTCACGATGAGCACGCCTATCACGACGGTCACGAAGAGAATCACTCCAAGGGCGATGCCGGCGGCTAGTCTGTCCATATATGCAATATTGGTACCACGCTAGCACAGGGTTCAAGCAGAGGTAAACAAGAAACCGGTGGCGAGAGCTAAGTCCCGACGACTATTTGCGGGGCGGCCACGCCTTTCGAGAGCGAAGGAGCATCTCCACGGCTTCCCGAACCGCTCCACGGCCTCCGGGGGCCCGGGAGACCCAGGCGGCTGCCCGCTTCGTTTCCGGAGCGGCATCCGAGGGGGCGAGGGCGAGTCCCGCCATCTTCATCACGGGCAGGTCGGGAAGGTCATCGCCCATCACGGCGGCCTCGTGAGGGCCAAGGGCGAGTCGGCCCAGCAGGGCCCGGAGCTCAGCGGCTTTGTCGGTGATGCCCTGATGAACCTCGACGATACCGAGCTCGCTCATCCGCCGCGTCACCGCGGCCGAGGCACGTCCCGAGACGATGGCGATCTCGATCCCCGCGCGCCGCGCGGCCTGCATGGCCAGACCGTCACGCACGTGGAAGCGCTTGGTCTCCTCGCCGGAAGCACCGTAGACGAGCACGCCGTCGGTGAGGACGCCGTCGACATCGAGAACGAGAAGACGGATGCGGGCGGCCCGGGCAGGCGTCTTCACTGACCCTCGATCTAGATGATCTTGGCGCGGAGAATGTCGTGGATGTGGATCACGCCCGCCGGGCGGCCCGTCTCGTCCGCGATCACGAGGCTGGTGACCACGCCTTCCATGAGCGCGAGGGCCCGGGCCGCCAGCTCGTCCGCACCTATGCGCCTTGGATTGGCCGTCATGCAGTCACCCGCCCGCCGATCGAGGAGATGGCCGTGGGACAGCTGGTGTCGCCGCAAGTCGCCATCCGTGATCACCCCGACGAGCCGGCCTGATGCGTCCACCACCGTGGTCATCCCGAGGTTCTTGGCGCTCATCTCCTCGATGGCCTCCTTCATGCTCGCGCCCTCTCGCACCACGGGCACCGCATCGCCGGTGCGCATGAGGTCCCCCACCTTGCCCAGCGCCTTCCAGCCCAGGCTGCCGCGGGGGTGGAGCGCGGCATAGTCTTCCGCACGGACCCCGCGCAGATCGAGGAGGGCCATGGCGAGGGCATCGCCCATGGCGAGCGCGGCGGTCGTGCTCGACGTCGGCGCCAGATTCATCGGACACGCTTCCTCGGCCACTCCCACGTCGAGCACCACGTCGGCCTGCCCGGCCAGGGTGGAGGCGGGGTTGCCCGTGAGGAGAATCAACGAAGCGCCGAGGCGCTTGATGGCCGGCAGCACTGCCAGCACCTCGTCCGTTTCGCCGGAGTTCGAGAGCGCGAGGACCACATCCTCCCGCGCCATCATGCCGATGTCGCCGTGCACGCCTTCGGCCGGGTGCAGGAAATAGGCGGGCGTCCCGGTGCTCGCCAGGGTCGCCGCGATCTTCCGGCCGATGAGGCCCGACTTGCCCATGCCGGTGACGATGACCCGTCCGCGGCAGCGCCTGAGGAGACCCACGGCCTCGACGAAGCGGTCGTCGAGCCGGTCCCGCAGGGCCGCGATGCTCTCGGCCTCCAGACGCAGGACGCGGTCCGCCATGGCGAGCAGCCGTTCCCGCTCGTTCACCTCGACGCGCCTCCGAGGCCCGAGACGATGGTGAGGATCTCGTCGAGCAGCCGCGGCAAATCGTCGAGGCGCAGCATGTTCGGCCCATCGGAGAGGGGGCGTCCATCCGGCAGAGTCCGGTCCGGGTCCTCGTGGATCTCCATGAAGAGCGCGTCCACTCCGACGGACACGGCGGCCCTCGCCAGCGCCTGCACGTACTGCCGCTCGCCGCCCGACCGGTCTCCCGCGCCTCCCGGAAGCTGTACGGAATGCGTGGCGTCGAACACCACCGGGTAGCCGAAGCCGCGCATGATGGGCAGGCCGCGGAAGTCCACCACGAGATTGTTGTAGCCGAAGGACGTCCCGCGCTCGGTGAGCAGAATGTCCTCGTGGCCCGTGGAGCGGATCTTGTCCACCACATTGCCCATGTCGCGCGGAGCGAGGAACTGCCCCTTCTTCACGTTCACGGGCCGCCGCGTTCTTCCACAGGCGAGGAGCAGGTCCGTCTGCCGGCAGAGAAACGCCGGCACCTGGAGGACGTCGAGCACCTCGGCCGCGGGCTCCACCTCCGAGACATCATGAACGTCTGACAGCACGGGTAGCCCCGTTGCCTTCTTCACGCGGGCGAGTATCCGGAGCCCTTCCTTGAGCCCCGGCCCGCGGTAGGAATGCACGGAGGACCGGTTGGCCTTGTCGTACGACGACTTGTAGATGAAGGGCACGCGGGCATCCGCCGTCACGCGCTGGAGACGCTCGGCCATCATCAGCGCGTGCCGCTCGTCCTCGATGGCGCAGGGGCCACCGATGAGCGCGAGGGGCGCGCCGCCGCCGATGGTGAGACCGGCGATGGTGACGGGGCGCGTCGACGGCGGCGTGGTCATGCCGCGGTCTGATGATCCATGGCGGCGCGGATGAAGGCCGCGAAGAGCGGGTGGGGGGCCCAGGGCTTGGACAGGAACTCGGGGTGGAACTGTCCCGCCACGAACCACGGATGGGCGGCCAGCTCGATGATCTCCACCAGCTGCTTCTCCGCCCACAGACCGGAGATCTTGAGCCCGTTCTTCTCGAGGGTCGGGAGATAGTCGTTGTTGACTTCGTACCGGTGACGGTGGCGTTCCCGGATCGCCCCCTGCCCGTACGCTTTCGAGGCGTCACTGCCCTCGGCCAGCGTCACCGGGTAGAGGCCGAGTCGCATCGTCCCGCCCTTGTCCGTGATGTTCCGCTGCTCGGGCAGGAGGTCGATGACATTGTGGGTCGGCGTCGGCGCGAACTCCGTGGAGTTCGCGCCCGCCAGCCCGCAGACGTGCCGCGCATACTCGATCACCGCGCATTGCATGCCGAGGCAGATGCCGAAGTACGGCACGAGGCGCTCGCGCGCGTAGCGGATCGCCTGGATCTTGCCCTCGATCCCCCGGTCCCCGAAGCCCCCGGGCACGAGAATGCCGTCCAGCCCTTCTACGTGTCCGCTGATGCCCTCCCGCTCCAGCCGCTCCGCGTCGAGCCATACCACGTCCACCGCCACCTCGTGGGCGATGCCGCCATGGGTCAGCGCCTCGAACAGGCTCTTGTAGGAGTCCTTGACCTCGTTGTACTTCCCCACGATGCCGATGCGCACGCGGCTGCGCGGGGCCTTGACGCGGCGAACGATCTCTTCCCAGCGGGAGAGATCGCTGGGCCGCGCGGGGAGGCCGAGGAGCTTGCACACGCTCTCGTCGAGCCCCTGCTCATGGAAGGCGAGCGGCACCTCGTAGATGGTGTCCACGTCGCGGGCCGCCACCACCGCCTCCTCCTCGACGTCACAGAAGAGGGCGATCTTGGACTTGATGCCGGGAGTGAGCGGATGCTCCTTGTCGGTGCGGCAGAGGAGCACGTCGGGCTGGATGCCGATGGCGCGCAGCTCCTTCACCGAGTGCTGGGTGGCCTTGGTCTTGAGCTCTCCCGCCGCGCTGATGAACGGCACGAGGGTGAGGTGGACGTAGATGACATTGTCCTTGCCCACGTCCTTCTTGAACTGGCGCACCGCTTCGAGGAAGGGCAGCCCCTCGATGTCGCCCACCGTGCCGCCGATTTCCACGATGACCACGTCGACGCCCTGGGCGACCTTGCGAATGGCCGCCTTGATCTGGTCGGTGATGTGGGGAATGACCTGGACGGTGCGGCCGAGGTAGTCGCCGCGGCGCTCCTTCTCGATCACCGTGCCGTAGACCTTGCCCGTGGTGATGTTGTTGTCCCGCGTCATGCGCGCCCCGGTGAAGCGCTCGTAGTGGCCCAGGTCGAGATCCGTCTCGCCGCCGTCATCCGTCACGTAGACTTCGCCGTGCTGATACGGGCTCATGGTGCCGGCATCCACGTTGATGTACGGATCCATCTTGAGCAGCGTCACGTGGAATCCCCGGGCCTCGAGCAGCGAGCCGATAGAGGCCGCGGCCAGCCCTTTCCCCAGGGACGACACGACGCCGCCCGTCACGAAGATGAATTTCGGCGTCACCCGAGATCTCCTTTCGTTGCCATGCCCTTCATCCATTCGGCCACCGCCGCGCGCTCTTCTTCTAGCGTACGCACCCGGCCGTCGAGGCTCAGATCTCGCAAGTGGGCCAGGGCCCGCCCCACCAGCGGCCCGCGCGGCACGCCCGCCGCCACCACGTCGTCCCCCGACGAGAGCGCCCGCCCGGCCCGGCCCTCGCGCAGGAACCACTCGATGTGACGGCGCGCCACTCGCCCCCCGGCCAGCCAGGCCCCCACCACCAGCCCCTCCCGGACCGGCCGGAGCGCTTCCGCCACCCGACTCGGTCGCCGCGAGCCCACCGAGGCGAGACGTCGCGCCAGCTCGCGGGCCGCGCCCGGGTCGATGCGGACCGCCATACCGCCCGCGACGGCGAGCCGGCGCACGCACCGATCAGCGACGGGCCGCGACTGATCGAAGAGCAGGGCGAGGAGGGTCAGCTCGGCGCTATCGACGGTGATTCGCGCGCCCCGTGCCCAGCGCAAGAAAAGACGGGCCGAAGCGAGGCGCGCCCGGCTCTGGGGCGTGATGCGATACGAGGCGTCCCACAGCCTGAAGGCGCCCCATCCGAGCAGGAGCCCGAGCGCGCGCCATGGCTCAGCCTCGTCCATGACGAGCGCGTGCTCGGCATGGAGACGCTGCCCGGACAGGGCGGGATACGCTCCCACCTCGAGGGCCAGAGCGAGCGCTCGCTCGAAACCGGCGTCTGGGCGGAGGCGGAGCCGCGCCGCGTACCGAGCGCCCCTCCAGATGCGCGTGGGGTCCTCGACGAGCGACAAAGGATGCAGCACCCTGAGCCGCCGCGCGGCTACGTCATCCGCGCCCCCAAACGGATCGTGCAGACGACCCCACGCCGATGGCGAGAGGGCAACGGCCATGGCATTGACGGAGAAGTCGCGGCGCCCGAGGTCGTCGTCGATACCGGCCGGGCTCACCTCGGGTAGCGCGCCCGCACGTACGTATCGCTCGCGCCTGGCCATGGCGATATCCACGCGCCCCACGCGAGTACCGTCGGGGGTGGCCCCGCCTTCGAGCGACGCCGTGCCGAAGGAACTGTGTACCACGAGCTGTCCGCCCATCTCCTCGGCGAGCCGCCTCGCGAAGGCGATGGCGTCCCCCTCGATCACCAGGTCGACGTCCGCGACCTGGTCGGGGGCGCGGCCAAGCAGGAGATCGCGCACGAAACCACCCGCGGCATATGCCGCGTGCCCTTGCGCTTCACCGAGCTTGCCCGCGGTGCGGAGCAGCCAGAGCGTGGCCTCGCCCGGGGCGCCGGGGAGGCGCTCGAGCCTCGAGGAGAGCAAGCCGTGCGGACGCGGCGATGCTTCGATCGCGCCCACGACCCGGCCACCCTCGCGCACGAGGACCATGGACGCGCCGTCTCTAAAGAGCCGCCGCACGGCGATCTCGTCCACCCTCGGAGACACCGCCATCACGGTCGCTCCCCCGGTGTTCCTCCAGGCCATACGCCCGAGTCCCCACGCGGCCGCCCGCTCGAGATCGGCCACCCCCGTCCCCGTCTTCGCGTCGGCGACGACTCCGGCGCCCGCGGCGCGGGCACGGGCAAGGGCGCGGTCCACCGACCAGTGACGCGGGAGGGTGATCACGCGGGCATGCACGAGATCCGCGGCGCGCAGCATGACCTGCGGATAGCCGTGACCGGGCTTGGCCATGGCCTAGCTCGCGCGGCCCATGGCGCGCGGGTGGAACTTGCGGTACATGGCGCGCACGGCGGACGACGGCAGGTGCGTGTAGATCTGGGTCGTCGCGATGTCGGCGTGGCCGAGCATGGCCTGCACCGAGCGGAGATCCGCGCCGCGCTCGAGGAGATGACTCGCGAAAGAGTGGCGCAGGGTGTGGGGAGAGACGGTGCTTCGAAGACCCGCCCGCTTCCCCGCCCGCTTGATCATCACCCAGAGCGCCTGCCGCGACAGCGGTTTGCCGTAGCGGTTGACGAAGAGCGCCCCGGGATCGCCCCGCCTGACGAGCGTGGGCCGCGAGGTCACGGCATAACGCTCCACCCACCGGAGTGCCTGCGTGCCGACCGGGACGAGCCGCTGCCGATTCCCTTTGCCCGTCGCGGTGACGTAGCCGGCCCCGATGTTGAGGTCCTCGAGCCTCAGGGTGAGGCATTCCGATGCGCGCAGCCCCGAAGCGTAGAGGAGCTCGAGCATGGCGCGATCACGAAGCCCTTCCGGCGCCGAGAGATCAGGGGACTCGACGAGGGCGGCCGCGTCCTCGACGGAAAGGGTGCGCGGCAGCTTCCGTCGGGGCCGGGGCGATTCGAGGTGCTCGGTGGGATCGCGCTGGACCTCACCCGCGGCGAGGAGAAAGCGGTAGAGCCCCCGCACCGCAGACAGGTGGCGTGCGGCGCTCCGGGCGCCCAGCCCGCGCTGCCGCAGCTCGGCGAGATACCCGCTGAGATCGCCCAGCTTGGCCGCGCCCACGGAACGGCCTCGCCGCTCGAGAAATGCCGTGAAGCCCGCGAGGTCTCGTCGGTAGGCGGCGAGGGTATGGGGTGAGGCGCCCCGCTCTGTCTGCAGGGCGGCGAGGAACTCGCGGAGCACGTCCATCAGTCTCTCCGGGGCCCGGACACAGCGACGCCCCGGTAGCGGCCGTTCCATCCTGCCGAGGCCGTGACCGGGGCGTACCAGACACACCGCAGAAGCATGACGAAGTCTATCACCCGCTCCCCGCTCCCGGCAAGGTCTGACGGCCGCGCCGCAGCACGCCGAGGAGCGCGCGGAGCTCGGGGGCGCGGAGCGCGGCCGCCACCACGACGTATATGACCGCGCCCGCCACGAGCGCGCCCAGCGTGCGCACCGTGCCCTCCCATCCCGCGCCCAACCGGCTCGCCGCGGCGAGACACCACAGCCCGAGCACCACCGAGGCCGCGCACGTTCGCGCGAGGGACCGCAGCGTCTCCCGGGCCCCGATGGCGCCGAGCCGGCGGCGGAGGAGCCAGCAGAGCAGCACCAGATTGAGGTAGGCGGAGAGAGAGGAGGCGAGGGCGAGCCCCGCATGCTTGAGCGGCCACATCAGCGCGAAGGCCAGGGCGACATTGGCCACCACCGATGCGAAACCCGCCCATACGGGGGTGCGCGTGTCTCCGAGCGCATAGAAGGTCTGGGCGGCGATGCGCGTCGCCGAGAAAGCGGGAAGGCCCACCGCGTAGCCGGCGAGGGCCTGAGTGGTGGCCACGGCATCCGCCGGGCTGAACTCGCCACGCTGGAAGAGCAGCCGCACGATGGGATACCCGAGGGCGAGCAGGCCCACCGCCGCGGGGACGGCGATGAAGGCGGAGAGCCGCAGCGCGAATCCGAAGGTCTCCGTCAACGCGCGATGCTCTCCTCGCGCGGCCTGGGCGGCCATGCCGGGAAGCACCGCGGTGGCCAGGGCGATACCGAAGACGCCCAGGGGGAACTCCATCACGCGGTCGGCGTAGTAGAGATACGACACGGTGCCCTGGGGAAGGAGCGACGCGAGCAGGGTGTTCACGAGCACGGTGACTTGGACCGCGGCCAGGGCGAACACTGCCGGCCACAGCCGGCCGGCCATGGCCCGCACGGCGGGGTGCGACCATTCCGACGAGGGGCGAAGAGGGACCCCGAGACGTGAGAGCTCGGGCAACTGGACGAGGAGCTGACCCAGCCCGCCCGCGAGCACGCCCACCGCGAGCGAGAAGATCGGCGGCGACATTCGCCCCGCCAGCATGAGCACCGAGACGATCATGGCCACGTTGAGCACGGCGGGTCCCAGCGCCGCCGTGAAAAAACGGTGCTGGGCATTGAGCGCACCCATGGCCAGCGCGGCCAGCCCCACGAGCAGGAGATAGGGGAACATGAGGCGTGTCAGGGAGCCCGCGAGCTCCACGAGCGGCGGATCCGCGGTCCAGCCCGGCGCCATGATTCGCACGATCCACGGCGCCAGGAGCATCCCGAGCCCGGACACGACACAGAGCACGACGATGGCCACCCCGGTGGTGGCTCTCACGATCCGTATGAATTCGGCGCGGCCGCCTCGATGCAGGGACTCGGCGAAGACGGGGATGATGGCGGTCGACAAGGCGCCTTCCGCGAGGAGGCGGCGGAGAAGATTCGGAACGCGGAAGGCGACGAAGAACGCGTCGGTGACGGGTCCGGCTCCGAACGCCCGGGCCACCACCACGTCGCGGACGAATCCAAGCACCCGGCTCACGAGGGTGGCCATCCCGATGGCGCCCACCGCGCGCACGACGCCGTGGTGCAACGCCCGCTGCGCGTCGCTCATCGGGACATTATCCTTGACAGTCGCGCACATGGACGGTACCGTCTGATGTCGCCCCCAGTGCGCTGCATCGAATCCACTGTCACAGGAGGAAGCCCGTCGTGGCCAACACCCGTTCCGCCAAGAAGCGGATCAAGCAGAATGAGAAGCGGCGTGTGCGCAACCGCGCGTTCCGGAGCGCCATCCGGTCGGCGGTGAAGACGGCGCGTACCGCAGTCACCGGCAAGGCTCCCAAGGCCGCCGAAGAGGTGCACGCGGCCATTCGCGAGCTCGATCGCGCGGTCAGCCGCGGCGTGATCCACCGCAATACCGCGGCCCGCAAGAAGTCGTCTCTCGCCCGCTCCCTCGCCCACTAGCCCGGGCATCACCCGCGGGGCCTCGGGCCGGCCAGCCGACTCAACAGCTCCACGGCGGCATCGCGCACCGTCTCCCCGCCCTTCTCGCCGTAGAAGCTTCCGCAGGCGACGTAGCTCGGACGCTCGTAGTCCTTGGCGGTCAGGAAGTATCCGAGATAGTCGTTGCTGTACCCCGCGACGAAGGTCTGCTCGAAGCGCCCATGGCCCGCCGCCTTGATATCCAGTCCGAGTCGCGTCTGGAGCTCACCGGGCACGGTGACCCACGCCGTCTCGCCGATGTGCACCGCGGTGATCGCGGCCGAGGAGGCCAAGGCGCCGGCGAGGCCTATGCGCACGCCGCGCGGGATCCAGCGTCCGACGCAGTTGCGTACGGATACCCCGGGATTGGGGAGGGCGACCCGCCTCTCCGCGATGCCCAGCGTCTCGTCACGCCCCACCGGCAGCACGCTCCAGGTGGCGAGGGCGGCCCCGGCCAGCGTCGATCCTATCGTTTCCACCCCCGGCCAGCCGCGCCCTATGGGGCTGACATCGCCGGCGGCGCCATTGACGAAGAGAACGGGAACGCCCGTCTCGCGCTCGAGCCGGGCGGAGGCTTCGCCCATGAGGTCACCGGAGATCTGAAAGTTGCCGTGGCCGAGCGCCGTGCCGTGTATCGCGTAGTTCCACACGAGGGCAAGGGGGCGTCCGTCCACCGCGGTCACTTTGAGCACACCCAGCTCGGGATCGAGCGGCTGGTCGAGCCGGCTCGTGGCGACGCCGGTGACCGTGCCCGTGCCCGCCACGACACGCGCCGGCTCCCGGCGCCTCCAGGCCTCGCGCGCCGCCCTCTCCATGACGTCGAGGATGCTCCTGCGCACCGCCGGCGACTCGCGATCCGCGGCCACGAAGGCCCAGAAAGCCGAATCGGCATAGGCCCCGGGACCCGAATGCGTATGCGACGCGGAGACGATCACCACGGGAGGCGGAGCGCCCGTTCGCGCGAGCCGGGCGCGCAGCTCGGTGACGAGCGTCGGATCCACTCCCACCAGGTCGAGAGACAGCCAGAGCACGCGGGCATCCGCGGACTCGAGGGCGAGGGCCCGGACTCGGGGAGGATCGTGCACGCCGGTGGAAGGATTGAACCAGAAGGCATACGGATGCCGGCCGAGCACATCCGGTATCCAGGCCCGTCGCGGCATGCTGCCATAGCCCGCCTGGGGTACCCCGGCGGGAAGCTCCACCGCGAGAGACGAAGCACCGGCGGTCAAGGCCAGGACCGGTCCGGGTAGAAGTGCCGCGACGAGGAGGGCGCAGGCGGCGAGGCGGACGCTCACGCTCTGCACAGATCCGCGACGAGGAGCACGAGCTCCGGGCGAGGCGGCCCACCCAGCTTGAGCCTCCGCTCGGCCTCCCAGCAGCGCGCCAGCCGCACCGGCGCCGTGAGAGACGGCGGGCGGCGCGCTTGTCCGGAGAGAATGGCGAGAATGCGCAGCGGCTCGTCGCCCCCCGCGAGGAGCCGATCGAGAAGCGGCAGGGCCATCCCCGCGTCCTTCTGCTCGACGGCGCGCGTCAGCTCGAACACCTCGCGCGTGCGATGCTCGCCCACCACCGCGCGCACCTCGGCGACCCCGATGCGGCGATTGGTCGCTCCCCCACCGATGGCGGCCTTGACCACCTCGCCGGCAAGGGCGGCGGGCTCATCGCCGACCAAGGTGATGAGCAGCTGGGCCGCCTCGTCGCTCAACTCGAAGCCTTCGCCGGAGGCTCGCGCGCGAAGCCAGGTGGCGAGAGCCCGGCCCGTGAGCTGGGGCAGCTCGACCACCGACAAAGCGGGCGACAAAGCGGGCGAGGGAGCGGGCGACGCGGCCGACACGGCCCTGGCGATCCAGTGCGACGCCACCATGGGCAGGAGGACGGTGAGGGCGAGCACCGTGCTCGGGTTCGGGGCGCGGAGGTACTCGATGAGTGGCTCGGCCTGCTTGGGGCCCAGCGCTTCGACGCCGCGGACGATCACCAGCCGTCGCGGTGCCCCCCACGGCAGGGTCTCCGCGGCTCGCACGATGCCCTCGGCGCCAACATCGCGCGCCTCGAGCACTTCGCGGCTCATGGCACGCAGGGCGGGATCCGGACACACCACGCGGGTGAGCCTGCTCACGGCTTCTTCGACGAGGAAGGCGTCCGGGCCGGTGAGGAGGACCACGGGTGCGACCTGCCCCTGCTCGAGCTGGCGCAGCCAGACCGAGTACTGCACTAGAAGCGGTCGACCGCGCGATTGACCACTTTCCGCCCGATCTCGAGGGCCGCCTGCTTCACCGCACCCTCTTCGCGGCTGATCGTGTCCGAGACCTGCCCCGCGACGTCGAAGGACACCTCTTCGACGAGCCCGTTCTGCTGCCAGAGAAGCTCGCTCCGCTTCAGATCGCGGAAGCGAACGTCCATGCTCACGGTCAGGCGATAGGAGCGAAGGTTGAGCTTGCTGTCGTAGGTGAGGGACTGCACGCTGTAGCCGATGATCTCGCCCTCGAGGACGGAGTCGGCTTTGTCGAGGGCCACCACCCGCAGCCGGCCATTGGTGGTGAAGGCGTTGACCACCGCCGACGTGATGGTGCTTTCCGCCCCGGCCTCGGTGGTGCGGTTCTTGAAGACGGGAACCGACACCGTCTTGAGATGGTCCGGCAGATTGCCCTGGAGCGCATAGCCGCATCCGCCCGCTCCCGAGGCCATCAGCGCCGCGGCGAGAAACGCGCCGGACACGCGGAGTCGGCTCATGCCCGCGTCACGATATTCACGAGACGTCCCGGCACGACCACGACTTTGGTCACCTCGCGTCCGTCGAGCCAGGGCCGGACCTTGTCCTCCGCGAGTGCCTGCTCGCGCACCGCCTGCTCGGGGGCCGAGACATCCACGGTGAGCCGACTGCGCACCTTGCCGTCCACCTGGACCACCACCGTCACCTGCTCTTTCACGAGGGCCGACGGGTCGGCCACCGGCCACGGTCGGGTGAAGAGGCTTTCCGCGTGCCCAAGCCCGTGCCAGAGCTCTTCCGCGAAATGGGGCGCCACCGGGCCGATGAGCCGCAGGGTCACCTCCACCGCTTCGCGAATGAGGGCGCCGCGCTCTTCCCCGGCCACGCCATCGAGGGAGTCCCGCTCGAAATCGTGCAGCGCATTCACCAGCTCCATGATGGCGCTGATCGCGGTGTTGAAGTGGAAGTGCCGCTCCACGTCGGTGGTGACCCGGCCGATGGTCTCGTGAATGGTGCGACGGAAGGCACGGCCGGCATTCGTGAGCCCCCCGGCCCCGCGGTCGCCGCCCCGGACCGTTTCCGCGTGAGCGCTCACGAAGCGCCAGAGCCGGTTGAGGAAACGGGAGGCGCCCTCCACCCCACTCTCCGTCCATTCGAGGTCGCGCTCCGGCGGGGCGGCGAACAGGGTGAAGAGCCGCGTGGCGTCTGCCCCGAACCGGCGGATCATGTCGTCCGGATCGACGACGTTGCCCTTGGACTTGGACATCTTGGCCCCGTCCTTGATCACCATCCCCTGCGAGAGGAGGGCCGCGAACGGCTCGTCGAGCGTGATCATGCCCAGATCGCGCAGCACCTTGATGAAAAAGCGCGCGTAGAGCAGGTGCAGCACCGCGTGCTCGACACCGCCGATATACTGGTCCACGGGCATCCAGTACTCGGCCGCCTTCCTCTCGAACATGCCCTGGTCGTATCTGGGCGAGCAATAGCGGAGGAAGTACCAGGAAGACTCGACGAAGGTGTCCATGGTATCGGTATCGCGCCGCGCCCGGCCCCCGCACTTGGGACACGTGGCGTGGACGAAGCTGGCGACTTCAGCGAGCGGTGAGCCGCCCTTGCCGCTGATCTGCACGTCCTCCGGCAGCACCACGGGGAGCCGGTCCTCGCGTTCCGCCACCATGCCGCACCTCTCGCAGTACAGGATGGGGATGGGGGCGCCCCAGTAGCGCTGGCGGCTGATCCCCCAGTCGCGGAGACGATAGTTGACCTTCGACCGCCCGATGCCTTTGCCCACCAACCAGTCGATGGCCTTGCGCTTCGCCTCGTCGATGGCCAGTCCGTCGAGGAAGCCCGAGTTGATCTTCACGCCGTCGCCCGTATACGCCTGCGTCTCCGGCCACTCCGGCGGCCTCTTCACGGTGGCGATGATCTCGAGGCCGTGCTCCTTGGCGAAGTCCCAGTCGCGCTGGTCTTCGCCCGGTACGGCCATGATGGCCCCCGTGCCGTAGCCCATGAGCACGTAGTCCGCGAGGAAGAGCGGGATCTCCTTCCCCGTGAACGGGTTGACGGCGCGCGCGGCGAGCCGGAGGCCCCGCTTCGGTCGGTCGGCGGCCAGCCGCTCGATCTCCGTCTCGCGCGCGACCTCCTGCCGGAAGACCTTCACCCGCTCCGCTTCCTCCGCCTTCGACACGAGGGCGTCCACCAGGGGATGCTCGGGCGCCAGTACCGCATACGTCATGCCGAACGACGTGTCGGGGCGCGTGGTGAAGATCGTGATGGTGAAGTCCCCGCGTCCGGCCACGGGCAGGTCGAATTCGGCCCCTTCGCTCTTTCCGATCCAGTTCCTCTGCATGGTGAGGACCCGCTCCGGCCAGCCGGGCAGCTTCTCGGTCCACGCCAGCAGCTCCTCAGCGTAGTCGGTGATCCTGAAGAACCAGCCCTCGATGTCCTTGGTCGTCACCTCGGAGTCGCAGCGCCAGCAGCGTCCATTCTCGACCTGCTCATTGGCGAGGATGGTCTGGCACGAAGGACACCAGTTGACCCTGGAGCGCTGCTTGTACGCGAGCCCGCGCTCGAACATCCGGATGAAGATAAGCTGCTCCCAGCGATAGTAGGCCGGGTCGCAGGTGGCGAGCTCGCGGTCCCAGTCGTAGGACATGCCGAGCCGCCGGAGCTGCGTCTTCATGTTGGCGATGTTCTCGTGCGTCCACACCGCGGGATGCACGCCGTTGTCGATGGCGGCGTTCTCGGCGGGCAGGCCGAAGGCGTCCCATCCCATCGGGTGGAGCACATTGAAGCCGCGCATCCACTTGAAGCGCGCGAGAAGGTCCCCGATCGTGTACACACGCACGTGACCCATGTGGATTCGGCCCGAGGGATAGGGAAACATTTCGAGGCAGTAGTACTTGGGCCGCGTGGGATCTTCGGTGACGCGAAACTGCCCGCTCTCCTCCCACGTGCGCTGCCACTTCGGTTCGATCTCGCGGAAGGGATACCGGTCGACGCGGTCGTCGCTGGCCATATTCGTCCTGATTTTCCCACACTTAGGAGGCAGGAGCAAGAACGGCCCCCGGGGACCGTGCGGTCCCCGGGGCGGGGATGCCGAGACTACTTCTTCTTCAGCGTGAGACCGATCGCCGCCGCGGCCTCATCCGCCTTGGCCACGGACTCGGCGTGCTTGCCGGAATCGTGAAGCGCCTTGGCTTCCTTGGCGAGCGCCTGGGCCTTCTTGGACTTGTCGTCGGTCTTGCCGGCGGTGGCATCGTCGATCTGCTTGATCAGCAACGGGCATTGGTTCGCGAACGCCGCACCGGCCGTCGCCAGCACCAGGACCAGAGCCATCAGGATCTTCTTCATGGATTCACCTCCTTCCACATGGAATGGATGTGACTCTAACCCGGTTCCGTTCCAGACGGTTCCCCCGCCTGAGGGGCGGGGTGGAAGAAGTCGTGGATACGCTCGGCCAGCCTGGGCGACACTTTGGGCACCGCGGCGAGTTGGCCGACCGAGGCCTCGCGCACCGCCTTGGCCGAGCCCAGCGTCTTGAGGAGACTGGTGCGGAGGGCGGGGCCGACGCCGGGGATCTGGTCGAGGACGGAGCTGATGGTCCGGCGGCTGCGGAGCTTCTTGTGATACGTGATGGCGAAGCGATGCGCTTCGTCGCGGATTCTCTGGAGCGCCTGCAGGGCGGGCGACGTCAGGTCGAGAACGAGGGGCTCGAGACGGTCGGGCGTGAAGACTTCCTCGGCGCGCTTGGCGAGCGAAGCCATGGGCACGTAGTCGAGTCCGAGCGCCTCCAGTGCTTTGAGCCCCGCGCCCAACTGTCCGCGTCCGCCGTCCAGCAGGATCAGGTCCGGAAGGGCGCCGTCCGTCTCGAGGGCGCGTCCATAGCGCCGGCTCACCGCCTCGTGCATGGCGGCGAAGTCGTCCGTTCCCGTGACGGTGCGGATCCGATAGCGCTTGTAGTCGTCCTTCTTCATCTCCCCGTCCTGCCACACGACCATGGACGCGACCGTCTCCCCGCCCTGGAAGGTCGACACGTCGAAGGCCTCGATGCGATGGGGCGGCTCGGGCAGGCCGAGGGTGCGCTGGAGCTCGTCGAGCACGGCCTGCGTCCGATTGCCCCGAGACAGGAGATGGCTCTGCAAGGCCAGCGCCGCATTCTCCTCGGCCATGGCCAAGAGCTCGCGCTTTCGCCCGCGCTGGGGAGCCGCCAGCTCCACCTGGCCGCCCCGCCGGGCGGTCAGCCACTCCCCGGTGAGCCCGGCTTCCGGCACCTCCTCGGAGAGCAGGATCTCCGGCGGCGGCACCACCTCCCGCGCGTAGAACTGACGCAGGAAGGCGGAAAGGATCTCCCCCTCCCCCACTCCGGTGAGCCGGTCGAAGAAGAACGACTCCCGGCCGAGCAACCGTCCGCGCCGGACGAAGAACAGCTGCACGCAGGCGTCGTGGCCCTGGCGCACGAGGCCCACGATGTCGAGGTCGCTGTCTTCCGTCGAGATGATCTTCTGGCGCTCGCGCACCGTATTGAGTGCCTGCACGCGATCGCGCAGCCGGGCCGCGATCTCGAACTTCTCCTCGGCGGCGGCCGTCTCCATCTGCGTGGTCAGCTCCTGGGCCAGCCCGTCGTTCTTGCCCTCGAGGAAGCGCTCGACGTCCCGCACCGTCCGGTCATACCCCTCGCGCGTCTCCTGGGCCGTGCAGGGCGCGTTGCACCGGTGGATGTAGTACTGGAGGCACGGGCGCGCCTTCTTGCCGTCGATGGTGATGCGGCAGGTGCGGAGGGGAAAGAGCTGCCGGACCAGCCGGAGCGTCTCGCGCATGGCCGTGGCCGGGTAGAAGGGTCCGAAGTAGGCCGCGCCGTCCTTCTGCACCCGCCTCGCCACCACGAGGCGGGGATATGCCTCGTTCGTGGTCAGCTTGAGGAAAGGATAGTGCTTGTCGTCACGGAGGATGATGTTGTACCGGGGCCGATGACGCTTGACCAGATTCGACTCGAGGATGAGCGCCTCGAGCTCGTTGCCGGTGACGATGACCTCGAGATCGCAGATCTGCGCCACCAGTGCATCGGTCTTCGCGTCCCGCACCCGTGATTCCTGGAAGTAGGAGCGCACCCGACTCCGGAGCGACGCCGCCTTGCCCACATAAATGATCTGGTTCTTGGCGTCCTTGTACAGGTACACGCCCGGCCGGTCGGGCAGCTCGGCGAGCTTCGGCGCGAGATCCACCGTCCCTAGGCGCCCAGCCACAGCGTCACCACGAGGACGGCCAGACCTATCGCCGCGGGAATGAGGATGGTCCAGCGAAGCATCCGGTTGAGCCGGCGCAGCACGGGCGGACCCGGGCGTCCCGGCCGGGGAGGGTTCATGAACGAGATCACTTTCGACAGCACCACGAGCGATACGGACAGAACCGCGAAGAAGATGAGCGTCCACTTGATGACCATGGCGGCTCGCGCGACCCCTCAGCGGACGCCCAGGTCGACCTTCTTGAGGGCCTTGACCCGATCCCTGAGCTCGGCCGCGCGCTCGAAATCGAGCCGGCGCGCGGCTTCCTTCATGGCTCCCTCGAGCTCCACGATATGGCTCTGGAGGGCCTCCGGGCTCTCCCAGGTGGGCACAGTCTCCTTCGGCACGTCCACCGTGTAGTAGTCCCGCTCGGGCACGCTGTCCAGGAGGTCCTTCATGCCGCGCTTCACCGATTCCGGCGTGATGCCGTGCTCCCGATTGTACGCCTCCTGCACGATGCGCCGCCGCTCCGTCTCCGCGATGGCCTCGCGCATGGAGCCGGTCACCGCGTCGGCGTACATGATCACCTCGCCGTTGACGTGGCGGGCCGCGCGGCCCGCGGTCTGGATGAGCGAGGTGGCGGACCGGAGATAGCCTTCCTTGTCTGCGTCGAGGATGGCCACCAGCGACACCTCGGGGAGATCGAGGCCTTCCCGGAGGAGGTTGATCCCGATGAGGGCGTCGTACTTGCCCATCCGCAGCTCGCGGATGATGGCCACGCGGTCGAGCGTGTCGATGTCGGAATGGAGGTAGCGCACCCGGAGCCCGTTCTGCTGGTAGTACTCGCTCAGGTCCTCGGCCATGCGCTTGGTCAGAGTGGTGATGAGCACGCGCTCCCCGCGCTCCGCGCGGGCTCGCACCTCGGCCATGAGATCGTCCACCTGGAGACCGGCGGGCTTGACGGTGATCTTCGGGTCCATCAGTCCCGTGGGCCGGATGATCTGCTCCGCCACCGCACCGCCCAGCCAGGACTTCCCCGGCGCTTCCCGCTGGCCGCCGGCCAGGCCCAGCTCGTAGGCCCCGGGAGTGGCCGAGACGTAGAGCGTCTGCGGCACCATCGTCGTGAACTCCTGAAAGGTCAGCGGGCGGTTGTCGAAGGCGGAGGGCAGGCGGAAGCCGTACTCGACCAGCGCCTCTTTGCGGGAGCGGTCGCCGGGGTACATGCCCCGGATCTGCGGCACGGTCACGTGGGACTCGTCGATGATGACGATGGCGTCCTTGGGCAGGTAGTCCATGAGGGTAGGAGGATTCTGACCAGGCTTCCGGCCCGAGAGATGGCGCGAATAGTTCTCGACCCCGTGGCAGTAGCCGATCTCGCGGAGCATCTCCATGTCGAAGAGCGTCCGTTGCTCGAGCCGCTGGGCCTCGAGGAGCCGATTCTTGCCCTTGAGGAATCGCAGCCGCTCACCGAGCTCGTCCATCACCCCCGCCACCGCGCGCTCGAGTTGGTCGGCAGGGGTGACGTAGTGGCTGGCCGGATAGATTCTCGTGCTCGGCACCGAGCCCGTGGTCACCCCGCGCAACGGATCGAGGGTGGACAGCTTCTCCACCGTGTCGCCCCACAGCTCCACGCGAAGGGCCTCCGTCTCGGCGGCCGCGGGGAAGATCTCCACCACGTCGCCTCGGACGCGAAAGGTCCCGCGCCGGAAGTCGACGTCGTTGCGCTCGTACTGGACGGCCACGAGGCTGCGGATGAGCGTGTCGCGCTCGATGGTCTGGCCCGTCTCCAACCCCACGTGCATGCCCTGGTAGGTCTCGGGGGCCCCGATGCCGTAGATGCACGAGACGGAGGCGACGACCACGATGTCGCGCCGCTCGAAGAGCGACGTGGTGGCCGAGTGCCGCATCCGGTCGATCTCGTCGTTGACGAGCGCATCCTTCTCGATGTAGGTGTCCGACTGCGGGATATACGCTTCCGGCTGGTAGTAGTCGTAGTACGAGACGAAGTACTCCACGGCGTCGCCGGGAAAGAAGGACTTGAACTCGCCGTAGAGCTGGGCCGCGAGCGTCTTGTTTGGCGAGATCACGAGGGCGGGCCGGCCCAGCCGCGTGATCACGTTCGCCAGGGAGAAGGTCTTGCCGCTTCCGGTGATGCCGAGGAGTACCGTGTGCGGTTGCCCCTCCGACAAGAGCTCGCTCAGGCGGTCGATGGCCCGCGGCTGGTCGCCCGCCGGCTCGAACTCAGAGGTCAGCCGAAACGACTGGCTCAGGGGGTGATGGGGACCGCGACGAGGTACTTACGCCACGAGTCGAGGAAGCTCGTCGCGTGAGGGTGGCGCATCAGGTGGACGGAGAAGAGGAACTGGGGGTGCACCGGCTCGCGAATCAGCCGGAGGCGCGCCTCTTCCACTGTCCGGTTGCCCTTGAAGAGATTGCAGCGGAGACAGGCGGCGACGACATTGGTCCAGGTGGTCTGGCCTCCGCGCGAGCGGGGCATCACGTGGTCGACGGTGAGCTTCTCCCCGCGCCGGCTACAGTACTGGCAGGTATAGCCGTCCCGGCGCAGGATGTTCTTCTTGTTGAAGGCGACGCGCTCGAGGAACGGCTTACGGATGTAGACGGCCAGCCGGATCACCGACGGGAGGGGGAAAACCCGTGACGGCGACCGCACCACGCGGGGAGACGACTCGACGCTTTCGGCCTTGCCTGCGAGCAGCAACGTCACCGCGCGCCTGGCGTTGGTGAAATGCAGCGGCTCGTACGTGTAGTTCAGCACCAGGACCGCGATTTCGTCCATATTCTGGCCAAGGATAGTCAGCGTGCCGGGACCTGTCAACCCGGAGGGATCACACCAGGGCCCGCCAGAGCACCGGTGCGAAGCCGGCTACGAGGAGGAACGCGGCCACGAACCACTGCCAGTCGAAGAGGACGAGCCCCACCAGCACGAGGAGAACGAACAGGCAGAGCCCATAGAAGCGGATCTCTCGCCGATCGGTCCACCCCCCCTTGCCGGTCAGGATGGGCAGCTTGGCGGCAAGGTAGACGGGCGAATAGAGCAGGAAGAACACGACGAGGAGTCCGGAAAAAGTGAGTACGCCTCCCACCGCGCCGAGGAGAGTCCAGGCGACCCACGCCACGGGTGACGCCGCGCTTTCGAGGAAGACGTGCGGGATGTACTCCGGCTTGAAGAAGACAACGAGCAGGGCCACCGCGAAGAGCGGCATGATGACCTCGAGCCACGCCCACTTCGCGGAGCGAGGCTTCCAGCCCGTCGAGGGATTGGTCGGGTCCGGAAGCTTCCACTGCCCGGACCTATTGGCCATGTCTTGCCGGGCGAGCGCCACGAACCCGGACGGCCAAGCGTCCCGGGCTCACGCCTCGGTGCCTAGGGGGAAAAGTGGTCAGTGCGCGAGGTCGCACAAGGATCATCTTCGAACCAGTATCTCACACGGAGTGCCTTCCCCAAGAGCACCCTCGCTCACGCCAGCTGCCCGAATCCGACCCCGTCCCTGGCGGTCCAGGCCGCCCGCGGCGCGGGCAAATCCGTTAGCGGCCAGGCCGGAGGCGAAGGGCGTCGGCGACGACGGAGATGACGCGCTCGAGGCGGAAAGGCTTGACCAGCATGAGATCCACCCCGCTCTCGCGGAGCCGTACGGGATCGACGAGGCGCCCCCAGCCCGTGATGAGCACCACCGGCGTCTCCGGGCGCATGCTCTTGACGGCACGGGCGACGTCGAGTCCCGAGCACTCCGGCAGCGAGAGATCGGTCAACACGACGTCGAAGGTCCCTCCCTGGAAATGCGCGAGGCCGGTCAAGCCGTCCGTGGCCGACTCGACCCGATACCCGGCCTCGGCGAGAGCGTCCACGAGCATGGAGCGGATCTCCTCCTCGTCCTCGAGCACCAGGATGGACGTGGGCGCCGAGCGAGCGGGCGCCGGCTCTCGCGGCGCATCGATGGCAGGCTGCCGGGTGTCCACGGCGTAGCCAGGGGCCGCGGGCAGCCACAGCGTTACGGTGGTGCCTCCACCCTCTTCGCTGCGAACCCGCACGCTGCCGCGATGGCGGTCCACGACACCATGGACCACGGACAGCCCGAGCCCGGTGCGCTGGGGCGCGCGCGTGGTGAAGAACGGATCGAAGATACGTCGCCGCACATCCTCCGGAATGCCCTCGCCGGTGTCGGACACCTGGAGCTCGACGCCCGTGTCCACACATCGGGTGGTCAGCCCCAGCCGGCCGCCTCTCGGCATGGCATCCACGGCGTTCAGGATGAGGTTCATGACCGCCTCGCGCAGGGCCCCCATCTGCCCCTCGACCGGCGGCACCCTGTCGAGATCGGTCACCATCTCGATCCCCACGCTGCGCGCTTCGGCTTCGTCCTTCCAGACCGGGCGGCTCAGCACCACCGCGTCTTCGACCACCGCGGTCAGGTCCACGGAGGTCGTGGAGTCGTCCATGCTCGTGGCGGCAAAACCCTGGAGGCGGCGCACGATGTCGGCCGCCCGCCACGCCGCTTCGTCGACGGCCCCGAGCCCCTCACGCATGGACCCGTCGGGCGCCCGGGCGAGCATGAGCTGGGTCTTGCCGAGAATGACCGCGAGGAGATTGTTGAATTCGTTCGCGATCCCGCCCGCCATGGCGCCGACGGCGCGGGCCTTTTCCATCTGAATGTGCTGCTCCTGTGCGGAGAGCATCCCTTCGAACGTCACCCGGGACTCCCCTTGCCGCCGGTGGAGCTCCATGGCCACCGCGAGCAGCGAGGCCAGCACCTGTGCCGCGCCCACCTGCTCGGGCGTGAATTCTCTCGCTTCCGGATCGGCCAGATAGAGTGCGCCCACGGTTTGGTGGCCGAGTCGGAGGGGCAGGACGAGGCACCCGCGGAGGCCCGCCATGCGGAGCGGGTCGTCCTCGCATCCCTCCCGGCTCTGCACGTCACGGCAGACCACGGGCCGTTGCGTGCTGAACATCTCGGCGGTCAGCCCTCGTCCGGGATCGGCGCGCCACGCCCCAACCAGCTCGGCGGACAAGCCCGTGGACGCCGCGAGGGCGAGGCCATCAGGCCCCGCGGCCACCTCGAGCGCGGCGACCGTCACCCCGGCCAGCCGGCAGGCGGTCTCGCAGGCTCGAGCGAGCATCCCCTGGAGCTCGCCGTCCACCCGCACGTGGCTGACGAACATCTCGAGCTCCCGCAGCCTCGCCACGTGCCCACGGGAGGTTTCGACGAATTGCCGGTGGGCGAGCGCGGTACCGACGCGATCGGCGATGACCAGGAGCAACAGCACTTCTTCGTCTGAAAACGGCGAGCGCGGCGCCCGGCGACCCGCATAGAGCACGCCGGCGGCTTGGCCCGCCGCACGTATCGGCACGGCCACCGCGTCACAGACGGGAAAGAGCGCGAGGAACGGATCCTCGACCATCGAGCCCGTACCGCCCGACGTTCGCTCGATATCTTCATTCTGGAAGGCCTGGCCGATGAGCCCGTTGCCCGCCTTGAGGGAGATCGTGTCGAGATCGTCGTGGCGGAAGCCGCGCCCGGCGCGGGCCAGCAAGCACGAGCTGTCCTCCTCCCAGATGAAGAGCATGGCGCGATCGGCCGAGAGTAGGCGGGCGACACGATCCGTGGCGAGGGAGAAAACCTCGGTGGGCTCGAGGCCCGCCGAGGGAATGGCGAGTATCTCCCGGCCAAGGGACAGCGCGCCGCTCGGGTCGCGACTGTCGGACGGACGCGCACCGGACGGCACGGGAGAACGATCCGCCTCCGGAGGCTGGTAACGGCTGGCGAGGGCGTCGAGGCTTTGGCGGATCTCGGCGAGAGAGTCCCGCAGGACGTGCTGACCGCTCGAATCCGAGGAAGGCTGCTCGTCGCTCATGGGCAAGCTTGCCCGATCTTACTGCGACGGGGCCAAACGGGGGCCGAGAAACTTGGGCCGGGGTCAGTGCACGTGGCGGCGGCGGGCGGAACCCTCGGGCCCCGATGCTTTCGCCCTTACTTGCCTCCGAGCGAGCGCATGTACCGAACAAGCGCCCACCGCTCGCTCTCGGGCAAGTGCTTCCAGGAAGGCATGGCCCCCCGGCCGGTACTGATCTTCCAGAAGATCTCCCCGTCGGACTCGGCCTGCACCTTCTTGGATGTCCAGTCCGCCGGCTTGGGACTGAGGGCGGCCGCCGCCACGCCATCGCCCTTACCCTTGGCGCCATGGCAGCTGGCACAGTTGATCTGGGCCACTTTCTTTCCCTGCTCGACCGTCTTCGCATCGGATGGCGAGGGATTCTTCTTGGCCTTCTCCGCCGCCGGCGCCTCCCACGGGGCCTGAGCCCGGACGGATGTGGCGAGACCCACCACCACCAGCGCGCCGACCGCCAGTGCCACCCCTGCCTGCGTCAGCCCCGCCGTCATGTCGTATCCTCCCCGCACCCCGCGCCCCGATTGGTAAGAAGCTTCGGTGAAGAAGCGTCGCAATTTCCCCCTAGCGTGTAACACCATGCGAGTCGGACGGTCAAGGCGAATCCCGCATTCGCGGCCGCTGACTCATATGCTATCTTGCCGAGCCATGACAGACGATCAGGGCCACGTTGTCGCTGTCGTCGGAGCAGGTCCGGCGGGACTCTTCGCCACCCGCGCTCTCGCCAATGCGGGTTGCCGCGTCCTCCTGCTCAATCGCGACATCAAGCCCGGAGGCCTCGCCGAGTACGGCATCTTCCTCGACAAGTACAAGATGAAAGGTGGCCTGCGGCGCCAGTTCCAGAAGATCCTGAGCGACCCACGCATCACCTACCTGGGCCACGTGCCGGTTGGCCCCGACGGCCCCCTCACCGTCGAGCAGCTCCTGAAGCTGGGCTTCGACGCCCTGGTGTTCGCGCATGGGGCGCAGGGCACGAAATACCTCGGGGTCGAAGGCGAACGCCTCCCCGGCGTCTATCACGCCAAGGATCTCGTGTATCACTACAACCGCCTCCCCCCCTTCGCCGAGCGCGAGTTCCCCATGGGACGCCGCGTGGGCATCGTGGGCGTCGGCAACGTGATGGTCGACATCGCCAACTACTGCGCGCACTACTGCGATTGCGACGAGATCATTGCCGTGGCCCGCCGCGGCCCCTTCGAGAAGGCGTACGAGGACAAGGAGTTCGAGGACATCGAGGACGCCTTCGATCGCGGGCTGTACCGGCAGGAGCTCGAGCGCATCCGGCCCCGGCTCGAGGCCGTGGGGCAGAATCCCGACGAGCTGACGAAGGCCTTAGCCGCCCGGCCGGAGCCCCCCGAGCGCACACGCGCCCGTCTCCGGTTTCGCTTCCTCGCCTCGCCCAAGCGGGTGGTGGCCGAGAACGGTCGCGTGATCGGCCTCGACGTCGAAGAAACGCGGCTCGAGCGCAAGGGCGAACGGATCAACGCCGTGGGCACCGGCGAGATCTCTCGCATCCCGTGCGACACGGTGGTGTTCGCGGTCGGCGATCGTGTCGACCCACGCTTCGGCCTCCCCTACAAGGACGGTCTCTATGTCACCGCGCCGAACACAGCGCAGGATCCGGGCGCGGCCTATGAGGTCTGGGATCCCGAGAGCAAGCGGCCGCTGACGGGAGTCTTCGTGGTGGGCTGGTCGCGCCGGGCCAGCGACGGCGTGGTGGGGCGAGCCCGGCTCGACGCCGAGACGGGCATCAAGCGGGTCCTCGGCTGGCTGGGGACCAAGCCCCCGCGCCCGGCCGCCGACGCCGACCGGCTCATCGTCGAAGTGATGGCGACCCTCAAGAAGGCCGGGGCCACGCCCGTGACCTACGAGGACGTGAGGCGGATCGAAGAGGAAGAGCGCGCGCGGGCCGCGCAGGCCGGCGTCGAAGAACACAAGTTCAAGAGCAATGCGGAGATGCTCGACCTTCTCCGCCCCTAGGAGGCCGCGCGCGCCCTGCCGAAGAGAAACAGCAGCCCCGCCCCCACCACGTAGCCCCCGGCGAGGACTATCGGCTCCCCCGGGCCCGGCCTCCAAGGCCAGAAGAGCGCTCCGCTCGGCAGCGGAGAGTGCATGAGGCCGAAAAGGGTGGCGGCCGCGCAGGCGCCGAAGACCGCGGCCGCGCGCCCCAGCCTCCCATCGACGATGGACACGAGCGCCCATCCCCAGAGGAGCGCCGTGACCACGAAGCCGTTGCCGAGCACGAGGAGACTCCGGAAGGCGGCCTGACCTTCGGCGGAGAGATCGGTCACGCTGCGCCCCGCCGCGGCGAGGAACTGGTTCAGCTCGATGAGCACGAGGGCCGCCACGGCGGGGACGAAGGAGATGGCGATGGCCGGGGCGTGCCGCGGCGGCGAGGCGATGAACGCCTGCGCCGTGATCTCGAGGCCGATGAAGATCAGGATCGGCGCGACGGCGGCTTCGGGCAGCACGCTCACCAGCACGGAGATCGCACCGGCGGCGGCCCCCACCCCGATGACGATGGCGGTGGCCAGCGTGTACCCGGCGCGCGCGCCCATGGCCTTGTAGGCCGGATGCCCGATATAGGGCGTGTTCTGTACCACGCCACCGCACAGTCCCGCGGCCATGGTCGCCACCGCCTCGGTGAGGAGGATGTCGCGGGCCCGGTACTCGTCGCCGGCGGCGATCGCGGACTCGGTATTGTCGATACCGCCGATCACCGTGGCCAGCGCGAAGGGCGCCGCGAGGGACAGGTACGGCAACGCCTCGCCGAAGACCGGCACCCAGGCGAGCGTCGGCCACGGAATCGACAGGGAGAGCGAGGCCGGAGGCGCAGCGAGCGAGGCCGGGCCCGCTCCCATCGCCGCGCGAACCCAGAACAGCGCTCCTCCCGCCAGCACCGCGGCAAAGGCACCGGGCAAGCCTCCGGGCAGCCTGACCCGGCCCACGAGGGCGACCAGCACGATGGTGAGCGAGGTGACGCCGATCAGCGGATCCGCGAAGACCTTGAGAGACGGCAAGAACGCGATGAGCAACACGGCCACGCCCGCGATGGACCCGAGAAGTGCCGCGCGGGGCACGAGCCGGCGCACCCAGTCGCCCGCGAAGGCAAGGACGAGCTTGAGCCCGCCCATGGCCACGGTGACGCCCATGCCGATCTTCCAGGCGAGGATCGGATCGCCCGTAGACAGCATGACGGGGCCCAAGACTCCGAAGACCAGGCCGAAGAGCGACGGAGTATCGATGCCGAACGGCATGGCGGTCACATCGTCGCGCCCGGTGCGCCGCATGAGCCGGAGGGCGAGCGCGGTGTAGACGAGATCGCCGATCAGCACTCCCGCCGCGGTGCCGGGCACCATGCGCCCCAGCACGAGATCGGCGGGAAACTTGAAGACACCGATGAGGAGACCCGAGAGGATGACGAGCTGGGTGGTGTTGTCGAGGGCCAGCCCGAAGAACGCGCTCCAATCACCCGGCGCGAGCCAGCGCGGGAACCGCCGGCCGGGCGCCACCGCTATGCTGGTCGAGGCAGCCGGCGCTCCGCCGCGCCGATCTCTCGGACGAGCCCGCGCGCGCGTTCGGCCAACTGCTGGCACCAGACGAGGCTGCCTCGATCCCTGGCCACGTCGGCGAATGGCAGCTCGATCTCGGAAGACACTCCCTCGCCGAGCCTCACGCGCACGCCGTAGCTCACACCCTCGCGTGGCCCCTGGGCGTCGAATACGCACTCCGCCCGCGGATCCTCGCGCTTGGCGTGGGAGTTGACGAAGTTCTCGAGCCATCTCGCCACTTCGTGGTAGTCACCCCCGCTGAACATAGGCTCCTCTCAGCATTCGTTGAAGCCGCAGAAAAGGCACTTCTTGCAGCCTTCCTCGTAGACGAACGTGGCCTGCCCGCACTCCTTGCAGAGGTCCCCCACCCTCCGCGCTCCCACCGCCGGGCCCGTGGCGGCCGCGGCGTCCCCGCGCTCGACGCCGATGTGCTCACCCAGCGTACGCGCGAGAGCATCCGGCAAGGAGAGCACCTTGGCCGCGCCGAAGCCCGTGGGCTGGCCCCCGCCGATGCGCGAGAGCTGGCTGATGACTTCCTCGAGCCGGCGCTGGGCGGAGAGCGGCGACGGCAGCCTCAACACGAGCGAGATCAGCCGTCCCAGCGCCTCGGCCACCGCCATGGTATCCGAGCCGGCCTTGCCGACCTGGACGAATACCTCGAAGGGATCGCCGCCGGGTGTCTCGTTGACCGTGATGAACGCCGTGCCGATGGGCGTCTCCATGCGATAGGTTGCGCCGGCGAGGCTGTGGGGCCGGGGCTTGACCACCCGCTCGTTGAGCGTGCCGCCCTGGACGACGGCATCACCACCGACGCCGAGGTTGAGGACCTGCGCGCCTTTGCACCCGTCGCGAAAGACCGTGATGCCGAGACAACCCTCACGCCACGCGAGGAGATAGGCTTCGGCCACGTCGCCTTCCGCGGCATCCGTGGGCAGATTGATGGTCTTGGAGACGCCGTTGTCCGTGTGCCGCTGGAACGCGGCCTGGTGGCGCACGTGCCAGCTCCAATGAATCTCGTGGGCAGTCTTGAACACCGCGCGCGCCTCGTCGGGGACGCCCGGGATGCCGTGAAGAGAGCCGCGCCGTGCCACCTCCTCCATGAGGGCGTCCGAGTAGAAGCCCCGCTCGCGGCCCAGCCGCTCGAAGCTTTGGCTCACGAAGCGAAGCACGCGCTCGCTGTCGGCGCCCTTGACCCGATGCTCGAAAGCGAGGGCGAACACCGGCTCGATGCCCGACGAACACCCCGCGATCATGGAGATGGTGCCCGTGGGCGCGATGGTCGTCACCGTCGAGTTCCGGAGAGGACGCCCGTGGCCATACATCGACCGGGGCCAATTCGGGAAAGGCCCGCGCTCGTCGGCCAGCCGCGCCGACTGATCGTGCCCCTTCTCCTCCACGAAGGCAATGAGCCGATCGGCGAGGTCCAGCGCCTCCTCGCTGTCGTAGGGGATCTCCAGAGCGAACAGGAGGTCCGCCCAGCCCATGATGCCGAGACCGATGCGTCGGTTGGCCTTGACCGTGGCATCGATCTCCGGCAACGGATAGGGATTGACCTCGATGACGTCGTCGAGGAAGCGCACGGCCAGGCGTACCACCCGCTCCAGTTCCTCCCAGTCCATCCCCCAGCGGCCGTCCCGCTGTCGCGCGAACTGCGCGACGTTGAGCGAGCCCAGGTTGCAGGCCTCGTTCGGGAGCAGGGGCTGCTCCCCGCATGGATTCGTCGCCTCGATCTGCCCCAGCTCCGGCGTCGGGTTGGCGGGGCTCGCATTGATGCGATCGATGAAGATCAGGCCCGGATCCCCCGTGCGCCACGCGGCATGGACGATGCGTTCGAAGACATCGCGCGCAGAGAGCGTGTCCACCTCCTGCCCCGTGCGCGGATTGATCAGCTCGTAGTCCCCGCCCGCCTCCAGCGCAGCCATGAAGGCATCGGTGACGGCCACCGAGATATTGAAATTCGTCACGCCGCCGTCCAGCTTGCACTCGATGAACTCGAGGATGTCCGGGTGGTCCACGCGCAGGACGCCCATGTTGGCGCCGCGGCGGGTGCCGCCCTGCTTCACCGCCTCGGTGGCGGCGTTGAAGACCCGGAGGAAGGACACGGGGCCGGAGGCGCGTCCGCCCGTCGAGCGCACGAGGTCGTTCTTGGGTCTGAGCCGCGAGAAGGCGAAGCCGGTGCCGCCGCCCGACTGATGAATGATGGCCGCGGCCTTGACCGAGTCGAAGATCTCGGGCATGGAGTCGCCGACGGGCAGCACGTAACACGCGGAGTACTGGAGATGATTGTCCTTGCCGGCATTCATGAGCGTGGGAGAGTTCGGAAGGAATTGCCCCTCGACCATCATGTCGTAGAAGGCCGCGGCGACCTCGCCGACTCCGGACGGGCTCCGGCCGAAGCCCTCTTCGGCGCGCGCGATGGCGATGGCGACCCGCCAGCACATCTCCTCGGGGGTCTCCGCCACCTCGCCATCGTGCCGAATCAGGTAGCGCTCCCGCAGCACCCGCAGAGCCGGCTCCGACCAGCGCCCCACCTTCGACGGCCGTGTCACAGCTTCCATATGCTTGATCTTACTTGACTCTTTCGCTGCCATCCATAGAATAAGGCAGCCACCAGCGTGATGATCCGCCCCCTGACGGCTCCAGAGAGCACATGCACTTCCTGAGACGCTACCGCGTCGGGGTAGTGGCCGCCATCCTTCTCGTCACGACGGGCGGCTTCGCTCTCTTCTGGACGCGGACCCAGCAGGCGCGCGGGGCCACCCGTACCCGGCCCGACCCACTCGTGAGCATCGTGTCGCCGCAGCGCCGTGACATCGAGGTGACGCTGTCCTTCACCGCCGATATCATCCCCATCAGGCAGGCGGCCATCTTCTCCAAGGTATCGGGCTATATCCGGAAGATCTACGTGGAGCGCGGCGATCTCGTGAAAGAGGGCCAGCTCCTCGTGGAGATCGACGACCTCGAGCTGAAGGCCTCCGCCGAGCAGGCCCGGGCCGCGCAGGGATCGGCGGAGGCGGGTCTCGAGGTGGCCCGCTCGACGCTCGAGGGGCAGAAGGCGAACCTCGAGAGCCAGCGGGCGAACCTCGCCAAGGCGCGCGCCGTCGCCACCAATGACACGCGGCAGGCGGAGCGCATGAAGACCCTTTTCGAGAAGGGCATGGTGGCGGCCGTGGAATGGGACAATGCCCGCACCAACGCCGACTCGTCGAAGGCGTCGACGGAGGCCGCGGAGGCGCAGCTCCGGCTGGCCGAGGTCCAGATCACGACCCAGCAGAGTCAGGTGCGCCTTGCCCAAGCCCAGGTCGAGACCTATCGGGCGGCCCTCAGCCTGGCCCAGACCAATCTCTCCAACACGCGCCTCCTTGCTCCGTTCCCCGGCTACATCGCCCAGCGGAATCTCGACCAGGGCGCCGCGGTGAGCGCCCAGTCCTCCGGTACCACCAACACCTCGGTCGGCATCCTCCTCGTCCAGGACATCTCGAGCGTGAAGGTGCAGATCGAGGTGCCGGAGCGTGATATCGCCCGGGTGAGCGTGGGCGCGCCCGTGCGCGTCACCGCCGATCCCTACAAGGGGGAGGTCTTCGCCGGCTCCATCGCCCGCGTCGTCCACAGTCTCGATCCGCGCTCGCGCACCATGGGCATCGAGGTCGAGATCCCCAATCCCCACGCCCAGCTCAAGCCGGGTATGTTCGCGCGGGTGGAGGCGGTGGTGGAGATGCGGACGGCGGTGCTCACGGTGCCCCTGGAGACGCTGCGGGTGGGCGAGGGTCCGCCCATCGTCATGCTCGTCAGGAACAATGCCGTCGAGGCCGTCCAGGTCCAGCTCGGCGCCGCCGACCAGAAGGGCATCGAGATCGTCAAGGGCGTGGGCGATCGCGACCAGGTCGTTCTCCAGGGCAAGGATCTCGTGCGGGCCGGCCAGAAGGTCCGCACGGTCGCGGCGAGCAGCGGCCAGTAGCCCATGTGGCTGACTCTCGCGGCCATGCGGAATGGCATCGCCATTCTCATGGCCTCTCTCGCCATCGTCCTCCTGGGCGCGACCTCGCTGGGCCGGATGCCCATCGATCTCTTCCCCAACCTCAACTACCCGTCGCTCCAGGTCGGCACCATCTACAAGGGGGCGAGCGCCCAGGACATCGAGCGGAGCGTCACCTACCCGATCGAGAAGGCCGTGTCGGCGGTGGCCAACGTCCGTTACGTCGAATCACGCTCGCGCCAGGGCTTCTCCGCCGTCACCGTGCAGTTCGCCTGGGGCGCGGATATCGACGCGGGTCTGACCGAGGTCGTCCAGCGTATCCAGGCGATCATGAGCTCGCTGCCCACGGGCATCCAGCAGCCCTTCATCCTCAAGTTCGATCTGTCGAATATCCCCGTGTGCATCCTCACCGTCTCCGGCGGACTCGACGAGCGCGCGCTCTACGATCTCGCCTACAACACGATCGAGCCTCAGATCGAGCGGCTGCCCGGGGTGGCCTCCGCCAACGTGGACGGCGGGAAGATCCGCCAGATCACCGTCAATCTCGACCGCGACCGCCTCTATGCCAAGGGCCTGTCCGTCAGCGAGGTGACCCGGGCCGTCAACGACGCGAACTTCCTCCTGCCCTCGGGCGACGTCAAGCTCGGCAGCTTCGACTACAACGTCTTCACCAACAACCAGTTCTCCGTGGTGGCGCCCATGGAGGACATCGTCGTACGCCGCACCGGCACCACCCCCATCCGCCTGCGCGACGTCGGCCGCGTGGAGGATTCCGCGGAGACCCAGGTGTCCATCGTCAGGGTCAATGGCGAGCGGGCCGTCTACCTGCGCGTGAACAAGCAGCCCGGCGCCAACACCGTGGAGGTCGTGGACGCCGTCAAGGCGACCATGCCCAGGCTCCTCGGCGTGCCTCCCGGCGTGAACGTGAGCATGAGCCTCGACCAGTCGACCTATATCCGCCAGTCGATCCAGAACCTCTGGCACGAGGCGGCGGTCGGCTCGCTCCTCGCCTTCCTCGTCATCCTGATCTTCTTGCGCTCCTTCGTGTCGACCATCATCATCGGCATCGCCATCCCGTTGTCCCTCATGCTGACCCTCGTCGCCATGTACTTCCTCGGGCAGACGCTCAACATCTTCACCCTGGGCGGGCTCGCCCTCGCCGTAGGCCGCCTCGTGGACGACTCCATCGTCGAGCTCGAGAACATCAATCGGCATCTCGCGATGCCTGGTACCCCGAGGCGCAAGGCCGTGCTGGACGCCGCCCGTGAAGTCGCCATGCCCATCTTCGTCTCCACCATCACGACCATCGTCGTCTTCCTCCCCACCGTCTTCCTCGATGGGCAGTCGCGGTTGCTCTTCATTCCCCTCACCTTCACCATCTCCTTCTCGCTCTTCGCCTCCTTCCTCGTCTCCCGCACCGTGACGCCACTCCTCTGCTACCACTGGCTCACGGGCGAGCACGAGGCCCCCCGGGATTCCGGGGCAGGCCGCGGGCGACTCACGGCCGCCCTCGACAGGGTCTTCGCGTGGAGCGGACTCGTCCTCGATCGCATGGACGCTCTATACCAGCGTCAGCTGAACTGGGCCCTCGACCATCGCCGAGCGCTCATCGGCGGCATTCTCGTCATGCTCGCTTCGGCCTTGGTCGTCCTCCCCCTGGTGGGAACCGAATTCTTCCCCGAGTCCGACGAGAGCCAGTTCCTCATTCAGGTGCGGGCGCCCGTCGGCACACGGGTCGAGGAGACAGAACGGATCATCAAAAGGATGGAAGACATCATTCGTTCCGCCACCAAGCCCGAGGAAGTCAGGACGATCGTCGCGACGATCGGCGTGCCGGGCGGACGCTCGGGACTCTTCTCCAGGAACACCGGACCGCATACGGCCACCTTACAGGTTTATCTCAGCGACCCAGACAAAAGGTCCCGAAAGGACAAGCAGATCTTCGATTCGATTCGCCCGAAGATCGGCGGGCAGTTTCCCGGCACGACCTACGGAGTCCAGTTCGGAGGGATCGTAAGTCGTGTGCTCAACTCCGGTTCGGACGCTCCGATACAGATCGAGCAGCTGGGCTACGATCTCCGGGATGCACGGGATCTCGGTCGCCAGGTCGCGCGAACGCTCCAGGAGGTCCCCGGCGTCAGCGATCCCTTCATCAGCCGCGAGGAGAACTACCCGCAGTACGACATTGTCGTGGATCGGGAGAAGGCGGCCATGGCCGGGCTGAGCCAGCGCGACATCGCACAGGCCGCGCTGATCTCCCTCGCGAGCAACGTGAGCCTCAACCCTTCTATTTTCACGGACCCGCGAACCGGTAACCAATATAATGTGGTCGTGCAGCTCGACGAGCCCTACCGGTCGTCATCGGAGGATCTGTCGCGCCTCTTTGTCATCGGTGACGGTGGACGCCCGATCTCCCTGGGCTCGGTGGCCGAGGTGAGGCAAGGCGTCGGCCCGGTGATGATCGAGCGCAAGTACCAGCAGCGGCTCATCAAGATCACCGCCCAGCCGTCGGGGCGCGATCTGGGTGCCATCGCGATGGATCTCGAGGACAAGCTCAAGGCGGTCCCGCTGCCCCCGGGCTTCACCTTCCAGCTTGCCGGCCAGATCCAGCAGCAGCGCGAGGCGTTCGGCAGTCTCAAGTTCACCTCGCTTCTCGCCATCATTCTCGTCTACATGGTCATGGCCTCGCAGTTTCGCTCTCTTCTCGACCCCTTCATCATCATGTTCTCGGTTCCGCTCGGGATGATCGGCGTCATCTGGGCGCTCTTTCTCACCCGCACGACGCTGAACGTCACGTCCTTCATGGGGATCATCATGATGGTGGGCATCGTGGTATCGAACGGAGTCCTGCTCGTGGAATACATGAATGAGCTGCGCCGGCACGGGCTCGGCCTTCGCGAGGCGGTGATCACGGGTGGCCGGACCCGGCTCCGGCCCATCCTGATGACGAGTCTCACCACCTTGGTCGGCCTCCTCCCCATGGCCCTCGGCATCGGCACGGGCAGCGAGGCCAACGCCCCGCTCGCGCGAGCCGTCATCGGTGGGCTGGCCGTGTCCACCGCGCTGACCCTCCTGCTCATCCCGACGCTGTACGTCATGCTGGAAGAGCGGTTTCCGCGTCGCATGGAGGACGCGGAGGGGAGTCCGGCGCTTCAGAGCGGGACGGCATGAGGCGCACGACCCTTCGGCTAGGCATCGCGCTCAGCATCCTGGGTGTCGCTTTCGCACCGGCTCGTACCGTCGCTCAAGCCCCACCGTCACCTCTGCCCGGCGGTACGCCTCCGACAAGCGGCACACCTCAATTGCCCTCTCAGCCATCACTGCCTGCACCACCGTCGGCGCCGCCAATGACGGCGCCGGGAACGCAGATGCCGGTTCCTGGCGTGCCCGCCCCACCCATCACGATCACGGCGCCCACCGGGCCTGACACGCCGCCACCGGGCACCGGCGCCATACCCGGAGCTCCGGCCACGATGCAGCAGCTGCCGCGCGAGTACCTGCCCGCTCCCAGCGGTATCCGGCCCTTCCCGACGCCGGAGGAGACCAAGGGCAAGGTGCTGACCATGGACGATGCGGTCAAGATCGCCCTCGACAACCAGCCGCAGATCATGGCGCGCATCGGCGACTATCAGGCGCAGCTGCAGAACATCGCCATCGCCATCGCCCCCCAGCTGCCCCAGCTGTCCGGGCAATGGAACGGCTTCTGGAACCAGGTCCCAAGCTCGGTCCAGAGCCCGATAGGTCAGGCGGCGCCGCTGTCCATGACCCGCAACGTGACTGTCCAGAGCCGGTTCCTCTCCACGACGGCCACCGTCACCGCGCAGCAGCTCTTGTGGGACTTCGGCAAGACCCTGGCCGCGGCCGACGCGGCGCGGGCCGGGGCCAAGTCGTCCGCAGAGAACGTGGAGATCCAGAAACAGGACACGGTGCGGTTGGTGAAGGAGGCCTACTACAGCCTCGTCCTGAGCAATCGGCTCGTCACGGTCAACCAGCAGGCGCTCGATCGCGCCCTCGTGAACCTGCGCAGCGCCAAGGGGTTCTTCGACGTCGGCACGCAGCCCAAATCGGCGGTCACCCGCGCCGAGGTCGACGTGGCCACCGGCCAGCTCAACCTCATCACCGCCGTCAACAACGTCAACATCTTCCGGCTGACCCTGAATCAGCTCATGGGCATTCCCATCAACACTCCGATCGAGATCGCGGACAATCTCGCCTATGCCCACGTGGAATTCGAGCCCAAGAACCTTCTCAACGAGACCTTCGCGCGGCGGCCCGAGTACAAGCAGATCAAGGCCCAGTACGAGCAGGCGGACTACACGGTGAAGCAGCAGTTCCGCAATTTCTTCCCGAACGTGGTCGCCCAGGGCACGTACGGCTCGGCCCGCGCGGACATGAACGAGACCTACAGCTACGGCCTCCAGCTCAACTGGAGCATCTTCGACGGCGGCAACAAGATCGCCCTGTACAAGCAGGCGCTCGCGCAGCGCGACGCGGCCCTCGCGCGGGTGCGCGACACCGAGCTCACCATCTGGCAGCAGGTCGAGCGGGCCTACGTCACCGTCCAGCAGGCGGAGGAAGCCATCGGCGCGGCCCAGAAGGGTGTCGAGTCCGCCGACGAGAACTTCCGGCTCAGCCAGGGGCGCTTCGACGCCGGCGTGGCCAACATCATCGAGCTGACGGACGCCCAGCTCGCCTTGACCACCGCGCAGTCCCAGGTGGCCCAGGCCCTCGCCGCCTACTGGATAGCCACGGTGCAGCTCGATCGCTTCCTGGGCCGTCGCTAGGAATAAAAGCTCCCAAAGGGTAGTCTCAAGGCCATGAGTCGACGTGTCGGGATCGTGGCCCTGATGCTCGTTCTGGCCGCCGCGGCCAGTGGGGCCTGGTTTTACGCGCAGAACCGTCTCGGCCACGGGCACCCTCAACGCCGTGGTCACGGTGCAGGTCGGCTCCCAGGTATCAGGCCAGATCAGAGAGCTCTTCGCCGACTTCAACTCCCAGGTCAAGCGCAACCAGCTCGTCGCCCGCATCGATCCGGAAAAGTTCCTGGCCGCAGTCGCCCAGGCGAGGGCCCAGGTGGACATGGCGAAGGCCAACGTGCTCAATCAGCGCGCCCTCGTCGAGAAGACCCGCGCCGATCTCGCCAATGCCCATGCCGCTCTGGCCGTCGCGAAGGCCCAGACCGCCAAGGCCCAGGTGACCGTGGTCGACAGCCGCCGCACCCTGGCGCGCAACCAGGATCTGAAGCGGAAGGGCTTCATCGCCCAGGCCGACGAGGACACGGCACAGGCGGCGTACGACTCGGCCGTGGCCCAGGCGGAGTCCGCCAAGGCCCAAGAGGAGGCACAGGCCTCGCAGATCCGCTCCGCCGAGGCGCAGCTCCGGGTCACCGAAGCCCAGCTCCAGTCGGCCGTGGCCAGCGTGGCCCAGCAGGAGGCCAGCCTCAGGCAGGCCCAGGTGGATCTCGATCACACGGAGATCCGGGCGCCCGTGGACGGTGTCGTCGTCTCGCGCACGGTCGACGTGGGCCAGACGGTGGCCGCGAGCCTCCAGGCACCGACGCTCTTCACCATCGCCCAGGACCTGACGCAGATGCAGGTCGAGACGAACGTGGATGAAGCGGACGTGGGACGTATCCGGGAAGGGTTGCGCGCCACCTTCACCGTGGACTCGTTCGCCAACCAGAACTTCAGCGGCGAGGTGATGCAGGTCAGGAAGGCGCCGCAGGTGCTCCAGAATGTCGTCACCTACAACGTCGTCATCTCGGCGCGGAACCCCGAGCTCAAGCTCTTGCCCGGCATGACGGCGAATGTCCGTCTGGTCGTCGCGCAGAAGGACGGCGTGCTGAAGGTGCCGAATGCCGCGCTCCGCTTTCGCCTGCCCGGGGACGACAGCGTGCCCGCGCGTGGAGGCGCCCAGGGCGTGACGGGCGGAGGCGTGCCGCAGTCCCCCGAGCAAGTCCGGGACCGGCTCACGAAGGCGCTGGGGCTGACCCCCGAGCAGCAGAAGAGGGTCGAGCCCGTACTCCAGGAGACGGGCCAGAAGATGCGCGGCCTGACCACGCGCGGCCTCAGCGATAGCGAGCGCCGCGTGGAGGCCACGCGCATTCGCGAGGCCACGCGCGAGCAGATCCGCGCCATTCTCACCCCGGAGCAGCGCACCAAGTACGACACGGAGCTCACGGACGCGCAGCTGGCCCGGCAGGGCGCGTTCTCGGGGCGCGTCTTCACCTCGGACCCCGCGGGCAAGCCGAGTCCCGTCACCGTGCAGACCGGCCTCACCGACGGCACCTTCACCGAGATCCTCGGGGGCGACCTCAAGGAAGGGCAGGAAGTGCTCCTGGGCGTTGCGGACCCGAAGGGTACGGGGCGGTCGGACAGTGGTCCGCGCCTGCGCCTCTAGCATGCGCGGTCCTCTCATCGAGACGCATGAGCTGACCAAGAACTATCGGGTGGGCGGCCAGGCCGTGCACGCGCTCCGCCACGTCTCGCTGGAGATTCGCGCGGGCGACTTCGTGGCCGTCATGGGTCCTTCGGGCTCCGGCAAGTCCACCTTCATGAACCTCCTCGGCTGTCTCGACGGGCCGACGTCCGGACGCTACGTTCTCGACGGCCAGGACGTCTCGAACCTCTCCGGCGATGCCCTGGCCAAGATTCGCAATTCCAAGATCGGCTTCGTCTTCCAGGGATTCAACCTCCTCCCGCGGACCTCCGCCCTCGAGAACGTGGAGCTGCCGCTGCTCTATACGGGGCTCCACGCCCGCGCGCGGAACGAGCACGCCCAGGCCAAGCTCGTCGCGGTGGGCCTCGCGGATCGGGCGGATCACCACCCTTCTCAGCTCTCGGGCGGCCAGCAGCAGCGGGTGGCCATCGCGCGCGCACTCGTGAACGATCCGGTCCTCATTCTGGCCGACGAGCCCACGGGCAACCTCGACACCCGCACGAGCATCGAGGTCATGGCCATTCTCCAAGAGCTGAACCGCCAGGGCATCACGGTGGTCCTCGTGACCCACGAGGCGGACATCTCGGGATTCGCCGCCCGAGTCATCACGTTCCGCGACGGCCGAGTCTTGAAGGACGCGGTGACCCGCCCCCTCGACGCGCGGGATATCCTCGCCACCATGCCCGTCCCGGAGGAGGACGACGAATGAACGCGCTGGCCAGCGCGCGGATCGCCGTCCGCGCCCTTCGCGTCAACAAGCTCCGCAGCATCCTGACCATGCTCGGCATCATCATCGGAGTGGCCGCGGTCATCGCCATGGTGTCGGTCGGCTCGGGGGCGCAGGCGCGGATCGCCGAGCAGATCCAGAGCTTGGGCTCGAACATGCTGGTGGTCCTGTCGGGATCGATCAACCAGGGCGGGGTGCGTATGGGCTCCGGCTCCCAGCTCACCATCACCGAAGAGGACGCCTGGGCGATACAGCGCGAGGTGACCGGCGTCCACGCCGCGGCTCCGGCCATGCGCGGCGGCGGCCAGGTGGTCTGGGGGAATCTCAACTGGTCCACCACCATACAGGGCGCCACCCCCGAGTTCTTCGAAGCCCGGGACTGGCCGGTGGTGGTGGGTCAGCCCTTCGGCCAAGAGGCGGTCGACGGCGCGACCAAGGTCGCCCTTCTCGGGCAGACTGTGGCGCGCAACCTCTTCGCCGACCAGGATGCGGTGGGCCAGGTGATCCGCATCAAGAAGGTCCCCTTCACGGTGGTGGGCGTCCTCGACAAGAAGGGGCAGACGACCTGGGGGCAGGACCAGGACGACCTCATCGTGGTCCCGCTCACCACGGCCAAGCGCAAGCTCCTGGGGGTGAGCCAGGCCAATGCGCGCTCCGTCAACTCCATCTCTGTCCGGGTGCGGGACGACGCGGACATCAAGGAGGCGGAGATCCAGACGCGCGAGCTGCTCCGCCAGCGGCACCGGTTGCAGCCCTACCAGGACGACGATTTCTCCATCCGCAACCTGGCCGAGATTGCCGAGGCCCAGGAGGCGTCGTCCCGGGTCATGACCGTCCTGCTCGGCGCCGTCGCCTCGGTGTCCCTCTTCGTGGGAGGCATCGGCATCATGAACATCATGCTGGTATCGGTGACGGAGCGGACACGCGAGATCGGGCTCCGCATGGCCGTGGGCGCGCGCGGGCGCGATATCCTCGCCCAGTTCCTCGTGGAGGCGGTGACCCTGTCCATGATCGGCGGCGTCATCGGCGTGGTGGTCGGCATCATCGTCTCCTCTGCCATTCCCTATTTCGCGGGATGGCGGACCCTCATCAGCGCCGAGGCCATCGTGGTCGCCTTCGCCTTCGCCGCGGCCGTCGGCATCTTCTTCGGCTTCTATCCCGCCCGCAAGGCCGCGCAGCTCAACCCGATCGAAGCGCTGAGGTACGAATGATCCTTCGCCTCGTCCCGACCGTGCTGCTGGCCGCGCTGTGGGCGGCCCCCGCCCTCTCCCAGACCTATACCTTCACCCCCCAGTCCTCGCGCGATCTCACCCTCACCTTCCAAACCCAGCGTGAAGGCGGATCGCGCGTCCTCGTCCAGGGAGAGATACGCAATAGCTCGACCCAAACCGCCGAGCGGGTGATGGTCAAAGCCGAGGGGCTCGACGAGAACGGGCGCGTGGTCAGCCGTGGGCGCGTGTACGTACCCGGCGCCATCGCGCCGCGCGGGACTGCGAGCTTCGAGCTCAGGCTCTCGTCGTCGGGGTCCGAGCGCCGCTATCGGGTGGAGATCGAGACGTTCGAGTTCGGGGCGCGCCGGAACGAGGGCCAGTAGCGGCGGGCACTTCGCGCCGGGGACGTCAGTCCTTGGGGAGGCCGAGCACCCGCTCCGCGAGGATGTTCTTCATGATCTCGGAGGTGCCGCCGCCGATGGTGTCGCCTCGGAAGCGCAACGCTCCTGCTCGGGAGACGGCGCGAAGTCCATGCCCGGCGATTCTAGCGTGGGATAATCGAAGGGTGAAGCGGAAACCGATTCCCCCGAAGCGCGTCACCGCCCCCGTGACGCCGCCCGAGCCTCCGTCGTCGATGCCGGAGATCCGGGCCATCGAAGAGCGCTTTGGGCCCATCGTGGCCGCCGTGGCCCGGGTGGCCGTGGGACCCGAGCCTCCCGCGGTGAGGCTCGAAGGCGCCATGGAGATCATTTTCGGCGCGTATGGCCTCAGCGATCCCGACTTCTCCGAGCTCCTCCTCACCGGTTGGATGCGCGCTCGTCACGACAAGCACCATCGTCTCGCCCTCGCCTGGCAGCGCGAGCAGCTTCGGCTCTCCCTCGAAGACATACTCGTGGCCGGCGCGGCGGGGGGCGCGTTCAGGAAGGAGCTCGATGCGGGCGCGGTGGCCGCGGTCATGCTGGGAACCGCCGAAGGCTGCCTGCTCCAGGCGGCGACGCAGGGTGGTGCGGTACCGCCGGGCGAGCTCGTGAAGACACTGCTCGGCCTGGCCGTCAGCGGGGCTTGAGCTCGATCAGGTAGCCGTCCGGATCGCGAATGTACAACGACGGCCCCGTGCCGTAGGCGCCGCGTCGCTCGACGATGTCTCCCTCGATTCGTACGCCCTGTCCCGCCAGCGTGTGCCGCGCCGACTCCAGATCCCCGCACCGGATGGAGAGGCAGAAGTGATCGAGGCCTTCGGTCGAGGGTCGTCCCGGGAGCAGGTCGATCATCTGCTCGCCGAATCGGAGCTGGAGCAGCGAGAGTCGCTCGTTGAAATGGTCCACGCGACAGCCGAGCACCTCGGTATAGAAGCGGCGCGAGGCGTCCTGATCGCTGACGCGCAGGACGACGTGATCGAGTCCCAGGGGTTCGAACGGCTTCATCGGCGGCGCACCGTTTCCAGCACGAGGACAAGGATACCCGACGCCATCACGATCACGTTCAGAATGCCCGACAGGCGATGAAGCTGCGCGAAGCCGGCCGCGGCCGCCGGATCCGCGCCCGCCGACCGCATCGCCTCGCGCGCGGCGTGGGCTGCCGGCAACACCACCGCCCCGGCGTACAGGGTGAGCGCGAGCATCAGGAGCACACAGCCTCCGGTGAGCCCATCGAGGCTGCGCCAGCCGCCCCCCACCCAGCGCACGCCGAGCCCGAACAGGGCCACGAGTCCCAGGGCCAGGCCCGCCGCGTAGTATCGCGGAAAGACCGCGCTCACGAAGCGTCCGGCGGCGTCGCGGTCGAGCGCGCTGAAGGCGGCGGGGGCGACGACGAAAGCGAAAAAACCCATGGCGCCGAGCCACAGCGCCACCGCCGCCAGGGTCAGTTGCCGCATGGCATGACCATAGACCCATACCTTAGTGGCGGCGACCCATCACTTCAAGTTGACACTCGGCGCCGCGACTTCTAGCATCGGATTATGCGCTCTCTCCTCGCTGGATTGACGCTGCTCGCCGCCGTGGCGACGGCCTGGGCCGGATCGCCGCTCGTCGGCGAGCTCCAGGCCTTCTCCACCCGCTACCACGAGAACCCCAGGAAGATCGACCAGCTCAAAGCTGCCTTGGAGAAAGCCGCGGAGACCGAGCCAGACTCCGACACCCTCCTTGCCCTCGCCCAGATCTGCTTCATGTACGGCGACGTGCGGGCCACCACGGAGGACGCGAAGCTCGCGGCCTATGATCGGGGGCGCCAGGCCGCGAAGCGCGCCATCGAGCTCGCCCCGAAAAGCGCCCCCGCTCAGTTCTGGTACGGCACCAATACCGGCCGGTGGGGGCAGACCAAAGGCATCATGCGATCGCTGTTCCTTCTTCCCACGGTCAAGGAGGCCATGCAGACGGCGCTCGCTCTCGATCCCGGGTACGCGCCCGCCTATGCATTGGGCGGCAGCATCTACTACGAGGTGCCGGGCTATGCGGGCGGCGATCTGGACCGGTCCGAGGCCATGTTCCGCAAAGGCCTCGAGCTCGAGCCGCGGGATACCAACATGCGCCTCGGTCTTGCCCGCACGCTCCTCAAGAAGGGACGCACCGCCGACGCCCGCCGAGAGCTCGAGGCGGTGGTCGGCGAGAAGGCGCCCAGCAATCCCGCGGACTGGACCATCAAAGACGTGCCGCAGGCCAAAGCCATCCTCGCCGAGATCAAGGGGCGCTCCTGACCGCTCGACAGCCCCCCGTCGCGATCGGACGGGTCATCCGCACCCTCGCCCGGCTCGCCCCGAGCTGGCGGACCACGGCCCTCGCCGTGGTGGCGGCCGAGCGCGACGACCCTTTTCGCGTGCTCATCGCCTGTCTCCTGTCGCTGCGCACGAAAGACGAGACGACGGGGCCGGCCTCCGCCCGCCTCTTCGCCCTCGCGGACACCCCGCGCGCCATGCTGCGCCTCACGCCGAAGCAGATCGAGCGGGCCATCTTTCCCGTCGGCTTCTACCGCACGAAGGCGCGCGTCGTCCTCGGCGTCTGCCGGGATCTCATCGACCGCTTCGGCGGGCAGGTGCCCGATGAGATCGATGCCCTCCTCACCCTCAAGGGAGTGGGGCGCAAGACGGCCAATCTCGTGGTGACCCAGGGATTCAACAAGCCGGGCATCTGCGTCGACGTGCACGTGCACCGCATCTCGAATCGCTGGGGCTACGTCAGGACGCGCAACCCGGAAGAGACCGAGATGGCCCTCCGGCGGCGCCTGCCCCGCCGCTACTGGATCGGCTACAACGACCTCCTGGTGGGGTTCGGCCAGAACGTCTGTCAGCCGCTCTCGCCGAGATGCTCCGAGTGTCCGGTGAGCCGGAGCTGCCCACGGCTGGGGGTCACCCACTCCCGCTAGCGCGAAGCCGCCGCAAGAGGGCGAGGGCGTCGCGATCGGCCTTGGGCTCGGGGTCTTTGGGCGTCTCGAGCGCCATGGGGACCCGGGCGAAGCGCCGGTCGTTCATCAGGAGGCGGAAGGCGGCCACGCCCATCGTGCCGCGACCGATCTTCTCGTGGCGGTCGAGGCCCGAGCCGCACGGCGCCTTGGCGTCGTTGAGGTGGAAGGCGCGCACGCGCCGGAGGCCGATGAGCCTGGCGCACGCCCGCATGGCCGTCTCGTAGCCCTCCCGACTCCGCACGTCGTAGCCGGCGGCGAAAAGGTGGCAGGTGTCGAGGCAGATGCCGACACGTTCCGGCCTCTCGACCGCATCGAGCAGCGCCGCCAGCTCCTCGAAGCTCCGGCCGATGGTGGCGCCGCCCCCCGCGGTGTTCTCGAGCAGCACCATCACCCGATACCCGCGCGTTCTCTCCAGCGCCAGGTCGAGCGCCCGCCCGATCCGTGTCACCCCCGCCTCGAGTCCTTCGCCGCGGTGAGAGCCGGGGTGGATGATCACGAAGGGCAAACCCAGAGCCTCCGCCCGCTCGAGCTCGTCGTGAAACGCCTCGACCCCGCGCTGCCATTCACGCGGCTCGGCGGCCGCGAGGTTGATGAGATAGCTCGAGTGGGCGAAGACGCTCTTGATGCCCGTCCGCTTCCACGCCGCTTTGAACAGCGTGATGTCGTCGTGGCTATAGGGCTTGGCGGCCCACTGGAGCTGGTTCTTGAGGAAGATCTGCACCACCGAGCAGCCGACCTCCTGACCGCGCTCGAGAGCGCGGTAGAGCCCGCCCGCGATGGACATGTGCGCTCCCAGGAGATCGGGGGCCACCGTCGGACTCACGCGAAGCGCTCCCGCACACGCGCCTCGCGGAAAGCGAAGAGCGCGGCGATACGGCGCCCGGCCCCGAGGGCGTGGGCGGCCCTGCCCAGGGGCCCCCACGGCAGGCGGTAGGTCACGCGGTCTTCCATCCACGTGCCGACCGGTCCCTGCCCATCCGACTCGGGACCTTCCAGGAAGCGATGCCGGTGCTCCCAGCGCGCGAACGGTCCCCAGAGCTGGACGTCCACGAAGCGGAAGGGCGGGTCGAACTCGCGCACCATCACACGCCAGCGCACGGACACCCCCACCAGGCGCACGGCGAAATCGAGCAGCGCGCCGGCTTCGAGCCGGGCCGGCGGCTCGGCGAGCCAGATGGGTTGGGCCCAGCCCGGCTGCACGGCGCCGAGATTGCGTGGGTCGACGAAGAATGCGAAGACGTCGGGGCGCGGCCGTGGCAGCCAGAGACGCCGCTCGATGATGTAGTCGGCCATGACGACGCGCTATGATAGGCGGGTGCTCGGTTCGGGTCAAACCGGCGCCTATACCGCGCTGTCGCTCATCGCCGCTCTCTGGGGCTCGTACCCGGCATTCGCGAAGCTCGCCCTCGTCGCTTTCCCGCCGCTCGTCCTCGTGGTCCTCCGCTGCAGCATCGCTTCGATGTTCCTGTGCGCGCTCCTCTTCCGTCGCGGCGCGTCGGAGTTCACCGCCCTTCGTCTGCGCGACCTTGGCCCCCTCGCCTTCCTCGGCTTCGTGGGTATCTTCGTCTCGACGGGCGGGACCTATCTCGCCATTGCCTTCACCACCGCGTCGAGCGCGGTGCTGCTGCAGCCGGCCACGCCGGTCATGGTGGTCATCGGCGCGCGAGTCTATCTGGGCGAGCGGCTCAGACCGCTGCAGTGGGCGGGCGTCGCCAGCTCGGCCGCCGGGGTCGGGCTCATCATCACCAAGGGGAGCTGGCATGCCGTCATGCACCTCGATCTCCGACCCGGTGACTTTCTCCTCCTCCTGAGCCAGGTGGGCTGGGCCGCCTACACCGTCTACGGCAAGCGGGTGCTCGCTCGCCACTCCCCCGCCGTGGCTACCACGACCGCGTATGTGCTCGGCTCGCTCATGCTCCTCCCCCTGCCCTTCCTCACCGCGGGGCTGTTCCCCGCGCCAGATCTCGCCTCGCCCGTCGCGTGGACCGTCGTCATCTACCAGGCGCTTCTCGGCTCCATCGCTCACATCTGGTGGTACGAGGCCGTACACCTGGTCGGACCCAGCCGCTCGGCCGTCTTCCTGAATCTCCAGCCGGTGGTCGGCGTGTTGCTTGCGTGGGCGATGCTGGGAGAGCGAATCGGGCTCACGGGCGTGCTCGGCGGAGCGGCCGTGCTCGGGGGCGTGGCCCTCACCACGCGCCGGGTGCCCGGCCGCCCCGCCCGCCTGGCCGGTAGCTAGGCGAGCTTCTTCACCTCGGCGAGGATCTTGTCCGGGTCGGGCAGGTCGCCCTGGCCGTAGCGCTCGACGAAGGCGATCTTTCCCTGCTTGCTCACGATGAAGGTGGCGCGCACATTGGCGTTCCACGCAGGCCAGTAGACGCCGTAGTCCTTGCTTACCGTCCGATGCGTATCGGAGAGAAGCGGGTAGTTCGAGATGCCCACCGCCTTCGCCCAGTTCTCATGGCTGAAGGGGCTGTCCGTGCTGATACCCAGCACCTGGGTATTCGCCGCCTCGAAGTCCTTCACACGCTTGTCGAAGGCGGGCATGCACTTGGATCAGCCAGGGGTCCAGTCGAGCGGATAGAACAGCAAGACCACATTCTTGCCCTGATAGTCCTTCAGGCCGACTTCTTTGAGCCCGATCGTCTTCAAGGTAAAGCCGGGCGCCGGGTCGCCGACGCTAAGCGTTTTCGCCTCGCTCACTCGATCGCTCCTCCTTTCGCTCGCCGCATGTCACGTCTGCTTTCGATCATAGTCGACCGCTCCGCCCTCTTCAATCGAGCCGGCATGGAGGAGGCGGGCTTACGCTTTCCCGCCCACAGGGTCCGGCGCCTGGACTCGAGGGGGGCATCGTCGATGCCGAGAAATCCGGCGGCCGTGACCACCCGGCCCGTCTCCCACAGCCGCTGGAAGCGGTCAGGGTAGCTCGGGTCTCGCAGCGCGTGATGATCGAAAATCACCCGGCAGCCCGTTTGGTCCAGGACCCGCAGCAGGTGGTCCACACCCTGGTCTATCAGAGCCGGGCCGAGCTGGCTCTCCAGATAGGCGGGCGGCCCCGAGAGATAGAGGAGATCGGGCCGCTCTCGAATCAGATACGCGGCGGCCACCGCGGACAACGGTCCCTGCACGTCCGAGGCGTGGACGAAGCGCTTGCCCTCGCGCAGGTCGGTGACGGTGAGGGCGACGACATAGCCCAGCCCCGTGCCCTCCACGCCATGCGCGAGGGGCGGCGAGGCGCACAGGCGCGCCTCCGCCGTCTCCATCACCCTCCCCTCCGCGGAGTCGAGGCGGCAGGTGGCGCTGATCGAGGTCCAGAGCTCACCCGCGCGCTGAGCCTGACGGGGGTTGATCATGCGCCGGGCATCCTTGGCCCACACCGTCCGGCCCTGATAGAGGCTGGGATCGTGGCGAAAGTGATCTTCGTGGTAGTGGCTGAGGAAGATGATCCCCGCTCTGGTCGCATAGGCGGCGATGCGATCGTTCGCGCGCTTGAGGGCTTCCCACTCCTCGCCGGCGGGCGCCAGACCGAAGCGGTTGGGCGCGAGCACCGCCCCGGGGTCGATGAGTATCCGCGTCTGTCCGCATTCGACATACGTGGCCATCGAGCGGACACCGAGCGAGTCCGCGGCCAGCGGAACGACCTTCACGCGCAGCGGCCGCCGTCGACGATGAAGGGGCTCCCGGTCACCATGGCCGCATCGTCCGAGGCGAGGAAGAGGGCGGCCTTGGCGAGGTCGTCGGGACGGTTGAGACGGCCGAGGGGGACGGTCGCCGTGTAGCGCGCCATGCCCTCGGCGTCCACCTCCTTCTTGCCCATGAAGGTCGAGAGCATGGGCGTCTCCGTGGCTACCGGCGCGATGACGACCACGCGGATGCCGAACGGCGCGAGCTCGACGGCCAGGCTCTGCCCCATCACGGTCACCGCTCCCTTGGACGCCGCATAGCATTGGCCGCCCGGGCGCGGCTTGAAGGCCGCCGTCGATCCGGTGATGAGAATGACCCCGCTCTTCTGCCTCTTCATGACCGGGGCGGCAAACTTCGCCCCGAGGAACACCCCTTTCACGTTCACGGCCATGATCCGGTCGAAGGTGCTCTCGTCCATGTCCTCGACCGCGGTGGGCCACTGCGGCACCCCCGCATTGGCGTAGAAGACGTCGAGCCGTCCCCAGCGGGCCACGGTCTGCGCGACCGCGTCGCGGTTGTCATCGGAGCGGCTGACGTCCGCGGCCAAAGCCAGCGCCTGGCCACCGGCCTTTTCGATCCGATCGGCGGTGGCCCGCGCGGCGTCGGGCTTGAGATCTACCACGGTGACCTTGGCCCCTTCCGCGGCGAAGAGAATCGCCGTGGCCTGCCCGATGCCTGAGCCAGCGCCGGTGACGATGGCCACCCTGTCGTTGAGCTTCATGTCGGCTCTCCTTTGAGGGATTTCGACTCCTTCACGTCGGCCACGATTCCCCCCGTGGCCTTCAGCAGATCGTCGGGCGTGAGCGGGAAGATGCATTCGGGGACGCCCCCCGCAGCGTATATCAGATCATGACGCAGGAGATCCTCGTCGATCCAGATCCGGAGCGCCGTCTCGTGGCCGAAGGGCGGCACGCCGCCGATGGTATAGCCCGTCGCCCGCTTGACCGTGTCCGCGTCGGCGCGCCGGACCTTGCCCCCTGCCAGTGTCGCCAACTTCCGCTCGTCCACCCGGTTGACCCCGGAGGCGACGACCATGACGGGGGCACCATCCACGATGAACACCAATGACTTCGCAATCTGGCCTACCCCGACTCCCACCGCGTCGGCCGCCTGCTGGGAGGTGCGCGCCTCCACGGGCAGCTCGATGACGGCCCGACCCACTCCGAGGGCGTCGAGGGCGGCCTGGACCCGGATGACGGCCGGTTTCACAGGCTCTAGAGCGCCAGCTCGGCCATGAGACGCAGGGCCTCGACCTCGCCCACGCCGCAGATCATGGTGGTCACTCCCGACGTTTTCCAGACCTCGAGGCGCTCGCGGATGCGTTCCTTAGGGCCGCACAGCGCGACCTCGTCCACCAGCGCATCGGGAACGGCGGCGGCCGCCTCTTCCTTCTTGCCTGATAGGTAGAGATCCTGGATGCTCTTGGCCGCCGCCTCGTAGCCGTAGCGCGAGACGAGGTCGTTGTAGAAATTCTTGCCGCGCGCTCCCATGCCGCCGACGTAGAGGGCGAGCCGCGGCTTGATCATGGCCCGACAGGCCGCGACATCGTCGCCCACCACCACGGGCACGGTGGGAGCGATATCGAACCCGGCCAGGGACTTCCCGCCGCCCGCCCGGGCGAAGCCTTCGTCGAGCGAGCCCTTGAGCACGCCCAGGCGCTGCGGCGAGAAGAAGATGGGGAGCCAGCCGTCGGCGATCTCGGCGGCCAGCGCCACGTTCCGGGGTCCGATGGCGGCGAGGTAGATCGGGATGTCGGCCCGCCCATGGAGTATGGACTTGAGCGGCTTCCCCAGCCCGGTGGCGTCCGTCCCGGCATAGGGGATCTGGTAGTACTGCCCCTTGAACTCCACCGGCTTCTCCCGCCGCCACACCGAGCGGATGATCTCCACGTACTCGCGCGTCCGTGCCAGGGGCCTGCCGAAGGCGACGCCGTGCCAGCCCTCGACGACCTGGGGCCCGGACACGCCGAGACCGAGGAGAAAGCGCCCCTCGGACATCTGGTCCAGCGTGATGGCGGTGGTCGCGGTGAGGGTCGGCGTGCGCGCCGGAATCTGCATGATCGCGGTGCCGACGTGGATCCGCTTCGTCAAGGCGGCGACCCAGGTGATGGTGGTGACGGCGTCCGAGCCATAGGCCTCCGCCGACCACACCGAGTGAAAGCCCAGGCGGTCCGCTTCCTGGACCAGGGGCACGTTGATCCTCAAGGCGGAGCCGGAGTATCCCATGTTCAAGCCGAGCCGCATGTCATCCTCCCTGTCGACGGAGTCTCTCTGCGATCTTCCTGGGCCCCTGCCATCGGAAGCGCCGAAGGGGCACGCGGCCGCCGCGGAGGGCCACCCCCTCCTGATGGAGCAGGATTCGCTGGGTCATCATGCTGCCCACGGCCGCCCGCCGGCTGATCTCGCCGCGCGCGTTCACCACGCGGTGCCACGGCAGCGCGGATGGGCAGCTCCGCAGCGCGCGTCCGACCATCCGGGCGCGCCGAGGCCAGCCGAGCCACACCGCGATCTGGCCATAGGTCGCCACCCGTCCCCGTGGAATCTTCGCGACCTCTCGCCACACCCGTCGCTGAAAGTCGATCAACGTGCATCGCCCCCGAATTGCAGCTCGTACAGGCGCGCATAGCGCCCGCCCTGGGCCAAGAGCTCCGCGTGGCGGCCCGCCTCGCGGATCCGGCCCCGGTGCAGCACGAGGATGCGGTCCGCCGTCTGTATCGTGGACAGCCGATGGGCAATGGCCACGCTCGCCCGTCCCTGCAGCAGCTCTTCCAGTCCGGCGCGGATCAGCGACTCCGACTCCGGGTCCACGCTCGACGTCGCCTCATCCAAGGCGAGGACGGACGGATTATAGAGGAGGGCCCGGGCGATGGCCAGCAGCTGTCGCTGTCCTTGGGAGAGATTCTGTCCGCGCTCGTGGATGTCCTCGTCGAGCCCGCGCGGAAGCGCGGCGACCACCCGGTCGGCCCGCGCGGTGCGAAGCGCGCTGTCGAGCGCGGGGCCGGACGCGGCCTCTCCGGCCCCCACTCTCAGGTTCTCCTCGACCGTGCCGGTGAAGAGGAACACCTCCTGGGGAATGACGCCCACGTGGCGGCGCAGCGCGTGGAGGTCCCACTGGCGAACGTCGTGACCGCCCACCAGCACCTGCCCACGCGAGACGTCGTAGCCCCGCGTCATCAGCCGCACGATGGTGCTCTTGCCCTCGCCCGTCGGGCCCACCAGGGCGACACGCTCCCCGGGGGTGACGACGAACGAGCAGTCCCGGAGCACCCACTCGTCCCCCTGATAGGCGAACCAGACATTGCGGAACTCGACGGCGGGGGCCCCCGGCAGGGGGGCGACGGCGCCGCCGGCCGGGGCCTGCACGGCCGGCTCGCTGTCCAGTAGGCCGAAGATGCGCTCGGCCGCGACGGTGGCGGCCTGCATCACGGTGTATTTGGCCCCCAGATCGCGGATGGGTAGGAAGAAGCGCGCGGTGTACTCGAGAAAGGCGACGAGGCCGCCGAAGGTCAGCGCATGCGCCATGACCTGGCCTCCGCCGTACCAGAGCAGGAGCGCGACGGCCACGGATCCGACGGCCTCTACTCCGGCATAGAGGAGCGCGTCGAAGAAGGTGGAGCGGAACTGGGCCCGGCGCAGGTCCGCATTGAGCCGGCCGAAGAGCTCGGCTTCCCGGCGCTCTCTCGCGAAGAGCTGTATCACCGCCATGCCCTGGAGGGACTCCTGAAGGAAAGCATTGAGTCGCGCGAGCCGCGTCCGCACCGCGCGATAGCTGTCGCGGGCCTTGAGTCTGAAGTAGGCGGCGCCAAGAGTCAGGACGGGCACGAGGGCGAAGGTGACCAGGGCCAGCTCCCAGTTCAGCAACAGCATGAGGACCACGATGCCCCCGAGGGTCAGGACATCGCTCACCACGGCCATGGCCCCGCTCGCGAAGAGCTCGCTGATGGCTTCGACGTCCGTCAAGACGCGAGTCATCAGCCGGCCCACCGGGCTCTTGTCGAAGAAGGCCGCGTCCTGGCCCTGGAGATGGGCGAAGAGCGCGGCGCGCAGGTCGTGCATGACCCGTTGCCCGAGCAGCTGCGTCAGGTACGAGGCGGCCACCCGCAGACCGTAGAGGCCCAGCAGGCAGGCGAGATAGGCCGACGCCACCCGGGTCAGGCCCGGCCAGTCGCCCACGAGGATGTGGCGGTCGATGGCGATCTTGACCAGCCACGGCTGCAGCAGCTCGAGAGCGGCGATGCACGGGAAAAGGAGCATGGACAGGCAGACGAGCCAGCGATGGGGACGCACCACGCGCCAGAGACGACGCATGAGACGGGGATCGTAGGCTTTCCCGAGGAGGTCGTGATCGTCCGGATGCGGGGGCCTCGAAATGGCCCCCGCACTCCCCCCTTCTCGCGGCTCGTCTCGCCCTTTCGGGCTCGACGGTTCTGCGGTCTGGTCCTGGCGCTTGCTCATTCACGCTGCCCCGTGTGGGCGTAGTCTTCCTGACCGGCGTAGTCTTCCCGGCAGGCGCTCTCTTCCTGACGGGGGTCGACAAGCAACGCGTGGTGGCTACTCATTGGCGAGCTCTTGCTCGATTTGCTGTATGCGCCAGAGGCGGGCATAGAGGCCGCCCGCGTCGAGGAGCTCGGCGTGGGTCCCCTGCTCCACCACTCGCCCTTCGTCGAGCACGATCACCCGGTCCGCTTCCTGCGCCACGCGGAGCCGGTGTGTCATGACCAGCGTGCTCCGTCCGGTCACCGCGGCACGGAGCGCGCGGAGGATTTCCACTTCCTTGCCCGCGTCCACCGCGGAGAAGACGTCGTCCAGCACGAGGATGGGTGCCTCGGGCACGAGCGAGCGCGCAAGGGCTACGCGCTGGCGCTGGCCCCCGGACAGGGTGAGCCCGCGCTCGCCCACCACCGTCTCCCACCCCTCGGGAAAGCCCTCGATCTCCGGCCCGAGCCCGGCCGTCTCGACCGCGGTGCGAAGGCGGCCCGCGGGGGCCAGCTCGTCGCCGAGGGCCACGTTGTCGCCGATGGAGCGCGAGAAGAGAAACGCCTCTTGGGGAACATAGCCCATCGAGCGCCGCAGACGCGCGCGCGGAAGATCGCGGACGTCGACGCCGCCCACGAAGACTGTCCCCGGCGGCGGCTCGTAGAGGCGGCTCACGAGGGCACCCAGGGTGGACTTGCCGCTGCCCGTCGGCCCGACCACGGCAACCAGCGAGCCCCGGGGGACGGTGAAGCTCACCGCGGCAAGTGCCGGTTCCCGGCCGCCATAGGCGAAATCCAGCTGCCTGAACTCGATCGGGCCGGTGAGAAGCGGCGACGCCGCCGTGGTTTCGGGCTCCGCGGCATGGCCCGGCTCGTCCAGAATCTCCGCTACCCGCACCATGGCGGTGAGCCCGCGCTTGAGGTTGGCGAGCGTCCAGCCGAGCGCGATGGTCGGCCAGGCCAGATGGGCGAGATACCCGCTGAATGCCACGAAGGCGCCGAGAGTGATGCGCCGGTCGAGGACGGCGCTGCCTCCCGCCCAGAGCACGATCAGGCCGCCCACCCCGGAGATGAGACCCAGCATGGGGGAGAAGGCGGCTTGGGTCCGGGCGAGGCGAAGGCCGCGGGCGAGATACTCGCGATTGAGCCGCTCGAAGGCCCCGATCTCGCGCGCTTCCATCGTGTAGGCGCGCACGACCGCCATGCCGGTGAGATTCTCTTGCACCTTGGCGGACAGCGCGCCCAACTGCTCCTGGAGGGCCGTCGACTCGATCTCGACGCGATGGTTGAAGCGCCGGGCGAGCACGACGAGGAGGGGCGACGGCGTGAGGGCCCACAGGGTCAGGCGCGGGTCGATAGCCCACATGGCCGCGAGCGTGCCCGCGAACGCGAAGCTCGTACCCGCGAGCATCACGGTTCCGAAGCCCGCCAGGGCGCGCAGTGCTTGGATGTCGTTCGTCGCGCGCGACATCAGATCGCCCGTGCGGTGCGTCAGGTAGAAGGCGGGGGGCAGGGTCTCGAGGTGACGATAGAGATCGCGCCGTACGTCATGCTCGACCCACTGCCCGGCGCCGAGCATCGTGAATCGCGAGCCCAGCCTGGCCGCGCCGTGGAGCAGGGCGAGGACCACGATCACCCCCGCGTGATAGGCGAGACTGCCCTCGCCGGCGCGGAGACCGTCGATAGCCAGCTTCACCTGCCATGGAATGCCCAGGGAGAACGCGGTGGCCAGCGCCAGGCACCCGATGCCCAGCGCGTAGCGTACGGCGTACGGACGGAGATAGGCGAGAAAGCGGCGAGCGGGAGACACCCGCCCAGTATACCGAGGCTAGGCCTTGACCGCCTCGGGCGGGCCATCCAGATACGGCCGCAACGCCGCGTACACCGTGAAGAGCGTCGGCGTGGGGATACCATAGCGCTCGCCGAGCCTCACCGCGTGACCCTGGAGCGCGTCGATCTCGAGGCGCTTGCCATGCATCAGGTCGTAGTGGAGCGAGGAATACCCGCCGGCCCCGAGGGCGTCGAGGTAACCCAGACACGTGTCGACGATGCCGGGCCCCAGATCGGCACCGGCGGCGCGGGCGAGCGCCGACATCTCTTCGAGGAGGAGACGATAGAGCCGGCGCGTCTCGGGGAGGGCCCGAATGACTCCGGCGGGACAGCGCGTGAGGGCCGTCATCCCGGCATGGGCCACGAGATACACGTATTTCCCCCACAGCGTGCGCAGGACATCCTTCGAAAGCTCGCAGGGGATCTGGGCACGGCCGCAGGCTTCGAGAAAGGCCCGCGCGCGCGGCGACGCGTGCCCGTCCATCTCGCCGAACTGTATCCGTCCGAGCAATGTGTGCCGGATCACCCCCGGAGATTCGATGGTGGCGAAGACCTGGGCGATGCCGCCCAGCACGCGTCCCTTGCCCACGATGTCCTCGAGCTTCTCCTCATTGTCCACGCCGTTCTGGATGGACAGCACGCCGGTGTCCGGACCGAGGACGGGCATGATGGCGCGCCCCGCGCTCTCGGTATCGAAGGACTTGACGCAGAAGAGCACGAGGTCCGCCGGGGCCAGGCCATCGAGCCGGTCGACGGCGGGCGCTTTCACCACCCACTCGCCGTCCGGCGCGGACTTCACGCGGAGCCCCCGCGTCCGGATGGCTTCGAGGTGCGCGCCGCGGGCCACGAAGGTGACGTCCTCGCCCGCCCGCGCGAGCTTTGCCCCGAAGAAACCGCCGGTGCCTCCCGACCCCATCACGACGATGCGCATGGCTCTCCCTGGTCTGCGTGAAGTGTTGTGGCCCGCCAACTCTCGTCGAGCGTCGCTCCGCTGTCAAGACACGCGTGTGCTACCCTTCACGGGACATGGCCGATCCCTTTCTGGAGGTCGCCGTCGACGCGGCCCGGCGCGCGGGCGCCCTCCTGCTCGAGCGCTTCGGCTCCCTCCGCCAGATCCGCTACAAGGGCAGCCCGAGCAATATCGTGACCGAGATGGACCGCCAGGCCGAAGCGCTGGTCATCGACTGCATCCGGGGGCGCTTCCCCGATCACGCCATTCTCGCCGAGGAAGGCGGGGCACGGTCCGGCTCCCCCCGCCATCGCTGGATCGTCGATCCCCTCGACGGCACGACCAACTATGCGCACGGGATGCCCTTCTTCGCCGTCTCCATCGCTCTCGAGGTCGACGGCCTCGTGCGGATCGGCGTCGTGTTCGATCCGAACCGTGACGAGTGCTTCACGGCCGCGCGGGGCGAGGGCGCCTTCCTCAACGGTCATCGGCTGCGCGTCTCCGAGACGCCCACGCTGGACGAGAGTCTGCTGTCGACGGGCTATCCGTACGAGATCCGCAAGATCCGGGACAACAATCTCGCCGAGCACGCGGCCTTCATGGTCCGTTGCCGGAGCGTGCGCGAGATGGGGTCGGCGGCGATCAATCTGGCCCTCGTCGCGGCCGGCCGGCTCGACGCGTTCTGGGAGCTCGTCCTCGGCCCCTGGGACGTGGCCGCCGGCTGTCTCATGGTCGAGGAAGCCGGAGGACGCGTGACGACTCCCTCGGGAGGCCCCGTGAATCTCGATGCGCCGTCGGTCGTGGCGTCCAACGGCCGCATCCACGACGAGATGCTGGCCACCCTCCGGGACGTTCGCGGTCAGCGGCCGAGCGGGTAGCGCCTGCTCCCGACCGTCACCGTGGCCGGCGCGTCTGCTACGCCTGGCTCCATGTGCTGGAGGAGCTGCCAGGCCGCGGCGCGACTGAAGCGGGCCTCGAACTTCCCGCCCTTGACCCGGCAATACGGCACGTCTCCCGCGCCGAGTCTCAGCGAGGCCGGGTCGAGGGGCTCGCGGCTCAGATCGTTCAGGGTCAGCGTGAACCCGTCTCCTTCGGACTCCAGCCGGACCACCGAGAACGGCGCGTCCCCGACCTCCACGGGCACGCGCACCGGACCGATCTGAATGAAGTGGCCGGTCGCGTCCACCTGAAGCGCGTCGCGCAGGCCGGCGAGGATGCCCTCGTGGGTCACCTCCTCGTCCTCGTGGAACCAGCCTCCATCGCGGTCGATGCGAAGCCGGGGAAGCTTCCAGGTCGAGGGATCGCTGGCCGGCGTCACGAGAACGTCGCCGCGCAGTACGTCACCGCGCCCTGCGGATCGGGCCACTGGGTGTAGCGGAGCAGCGCGCCGCGGCTGCCCGGGAGCGCGCGCAGAAAAGCGTAGATGGGGGAGAGCCCGCAGATGCGGCGGCTGTCCCCGTCGGCGGCGACGGACGCAAAGAAGGCGGCCGGCTCCGACGCCGTGACCGTCGCCAGCATTCTCCGGTCCTCTGTCTCCACCCGCTCGAGGAGCGCGGCGGTATTGGGCTGCCCGTCGCCGAAGCGCGGCCCCACGTGCGCGAGGTCCACGCCGGCGATCACGCACACCCGGCGCTCGGAGGCGGCGATAGTCTCGGCGAGGGCATCGAGGAAGCGCGGTACCCGCGGATCCGCTTCCGCCTCTCCGCCCGACCACACCGCCTCGTGGAGGAACGACGCGAGCACGGGCAGAACGGTAAAGGGCCGGCTCGCGAGCAGGCGTCGAAGCATGACCGCCTGGAATTCTATCGAGTGCTCGCTGCGATGGGCCGTCTCCGACCCGAGCAGGTCGTGGCCGTAGCGCCGCTGGAGCGCCTCGAAGAACTCCCGATCGGCCTGAGCCGATCCGAGTGGCGTGTCATAGGGCTTGAGGGTCGCGGCGAAGGGGTCCTCCATCCCGGCGTGGCAGGTGCCGAGGATGACGAAGAGGTCCGCGTCCGACCGTTCTATCAAGGCGCGATAGGCCCAGGCGTAGGTCGGGCCGCCCCGGTGGAAGTCGATGTGCGGAGCGAGGAGCCCGCGGAGCTTTTCCGCTCCGGCCTGGGCCGAGGGAAAGCCCGGCCCCTCGGCATGGACGAAGAAGCCGTCGATTTGACCCTTCAAGGCCTCTGCGTCTCCCGCATACGCGCCCCCCGCGTGGGCGGCCGGGCGGGTGGGGCCGGCGAGCCACGCCTCTTCGATCTCGCGCCGGCGCGTGGCGAATCCTGGACTATCCAGGAACCCGGCGTCGTCCAGCCGTTCGGCGAAACGCACGATCTCCTCCGGCCCGGGCGCGGCCTCACCATGGCGTGAGCTGACCACCTGGTGGATCTCCGTCACCGAGCGTTCGCCATCGAAGAGCGAGACGATGTCGAGAGCCGGCATGGGGAGCAGGACCACCTGGTCGGTGAAGCCCGATGGATCGCGAAGGCCGATCAGCCGCTGGCCGTCTTGCTGAACGGGGAAGGCTTCGAGCGCCCGGAGTCGAGGGCGATCCTCGCTGGTCATGCGGGGAGGCCTACGCTTCGAGGTATTTCAGAGCGGCAGCCGCGTAAATCTTTGCTGCATCTAATATCTCATTCGCCTCCACATACTCGTCGACCTGATGCGGAATGAGCCGGTTGCCGGGACCGCAGGTCACGATGGGTATGCCCAGCTCCATTCTCAAGATCGTGCCGTCCGTCGAGCCGGGCACCCCCCCGTACCGTGGCGGCTTTCCTGTAGCCTTCTTCACGCCGTGAATCATGGCCTGGACTACCGACTCGGACTTGTCCACCTTGGTGGCGAGCCTGAACGCGTTGACCGGTTCCCACTCCACCTTCACTCCGGACAGGCTCGTCTCCGCGTCGCGACACAGAGTGTCGAGCTCCCCGTGCAGGCCCTCAGCCGTGACACCCGGGGTCAGCCTCACGTCGAGAGTCATCTCGGCAAGGGCCGGGATGACATTGGACTGCGGGGCTCCGACACCTCGAGGCGGCCCCTGGATGATGGTCGGGGTCACCGTGGGAGGCCTGAGATAGCGGCTCTTCTCGCACTGCTTGCGGAGTCGCTTCTCCAGGCTGGGGGCCTGGCGAAGGATGACGCCGAGGGCCGTGATGGGGTTGGCGCCCGCTTCCGGCATGGCCCCGTGGGCCATCTTGCCGCGGGCACGAATGCGCGCCCACACCACGCCGCGCTGCTCGAGGCAGAGCTCATTCTCCTCGGGCTCGCAGATGATGGCCGCGTCCAGCTCTCGCCCCGCGGCGGACGTGACGAGATGGCGCACGCCGATCATGGCGTCTTCCTCATCCACGAGGGCGCCCACGAGGAGCTTGCCCCGGGGAGTCACGCCGGCACGCTTGAAGGCGGCCAGCGCGATCATGGCGGCAGCGAGCCCGCTCTTCATGTCGGCGGCGCCCCGCCCGTAGATGCGGCCGTCACGTGTCTCCGCGGCGAAGGGAGGAAAGCTCCACGCCGTGGGATCGCCCTCCGTCACGACATCGCTGTGGCCTTCGAGAAGGAGACAGCGCTGCCCCGCGCCCTTTTCACCGATCCAGGACAGCACGTTGGGGCGGCCGGGCGCCACCTCCTGAATCTCCACGGGCAGTCCCTCGCGTCTGAACCACGATGCCACGAAGGCGGCGGCCTCTGCTTCGTTCGCGCCGGGCTCGCCGGGGCGATAGACGCTCGGGATGCGGACCAGGGAGCGGGTGAGCTCGACGACTTCCTCGGCGTCGATGCGCTCGAAGATACGCGAGAGCTGGCTCACAGCGAGGCGGGACTACTCCAGGGGGAACGAGAGGATGATGGCGTCGAGACGGATGACCCGGTGCTCTTCTCCCGCGAGGTAGAAGAAGTGACCCTCGATCTCCTCGGGATTCTCTTCGAACGCGACCACGCTCTTGATCGCCGGCATCTCCCGGAAGGCGTTGGCGCCCTCGTCGAAACCGTCCCCTCTCCCCACCACCTCGCCGTAGCGAATGGGCGAGCCCTTGGGACAGTGGACGCGCACGTCGGCGGGAGGCTCGGGCATGAGGCGCACGAGCAGATTGATGCCGAAGACCTGGAAGGGTATCGGATTCATGGTGTCATCCTACCACACCTGCGCGGGAGCGAATGGAGGCGGCCAGTGATCACTCGCCCACGCCGGGCAGGGCGCGCTGGGAGCCGGGTTTGTCCATCCCTTCGAGCTTGGCCTCCACGCGATTGAGGGCCGCCCCCGCCTCATCGTACTTGTTGCGGGCATTGGTCAGGTGCCGGCCGATCACGTCGAAGGACTCGCGGAACTTGTCGAGGTCGCCTCCGAGGCGGGTGAGACGCTCCTGGATGTCCTGGGCGCTCCGCTCGATCTCGAGCCCCCGCAGGCCGAGCACGATCACCCGCAAATAGGCGTAGAGGCTGTTGGGCGAGACCGGGATGACCCGCCGCGAGGCCGCGTACACCCCGGGGGGATCCTCCTCGCTCGACTCGTCGCGCGTGATGGCCTCGAAATAGACGTTCTCCGCGGGGATGTACATCAGAGCGAAGTCGAAGGTGCCCTCGTCGGGCAGGATGTACCGCTTGGCGATCTCGTCGGCCCGCGCCTTCACGTCACGCACGAAGGCCCGGCGAGCCTGCCGCCGCGCGCCCTCGTCGGTCTCCTGGAGGAGGCGCTGGAAGTTCTCCAGAGGAAACTTGGCGTCCACCGGCACGATGCGATCCCCGATGCGTACGATGGCATCCACGCGGTCCCCGGTCGAGAACTGGTGCTGAAGCGCGTAGTGCTCCTGCGAGAACATCTGGGCGAGCATGTTCTCGAGGAAGGCTTCCCCGAGCCCGCCCCGGACCTTGGGGGACTTGAGGATTTGCTCGAGGCCGGCAATGCTCCGCCCCACGTCGAAGATCCGCTGGTTCGCCTCGCCCATCTTGCCCAGGCTGCCCTGGACATCCCCCACCACGCGTCCCACGTGCTGCAACTGCTGCTGGACGCTCGCCCCCACCTGCCCCATCTGCGCGGTCATCTGGGCCGAGAACTGCGCGAGCTCCTGGCGCACCGTGGCCGCCGTCTCGGCCAGCCCCTTCTGCCCTTCGTTCCGCGCCGCCTCCACCTCGCGCTGGAGGAGGAGCATGGCCTGGTCCGGCTCGCCCCGTCGCGCGTCCATCTCCGAGAGCCGCGCGGCGATGCGAAACAGCGCCCAGCCCGTCATGGCGACGGCGAGGGCGAACGCGGCGAGGAGAAGCGTCCCCCACTCCGACATCAGCGACGCCCTCTCCCTTCGCGCCGCCCCCGCCAGTGGACGCACACGGGCTTGAGCCCGCAGGGCGAGCAGACGGCGACGTCGCGGCGATTCAGGCACTGGCCCGACATGCGCTTGTGGCAGAGGGCGAAGTCGTACTTCACGGGATCGGCGGGATCGAGGCGCTTGAGGGCAGTCGTCAGCTCCTCGACCATCCGCCAGTTACGGGTGCGCCGGCGCGTCAGCCCGATGGAGCGGGCCATGTTCTCGATATGCGTATCCACGGGCATGAGAAGCGCCGAGGGCGGGACTCCCCGCCAGATTCCGAAATCGGGCCGCTCCCGCCTGACCATCCAGCGCAGGTAGAGGTGCAGGCGCTTGCACGCTCCGCCCGTCGAGGGCCGCGGGAACCAGTGCTTGAAGCCGTAGGAGAGCCGGTTGCGCGGAAACACGGCCGAGAGGTCCTGTCCGACGAAACCTTGGGCGAAGTGCTCGAGGGCCAGGCCGACATGCGCGTGCTCGGGCGAGTAGCCCTCGAGGAAGAAGGCTTCGAGCGAGCCGTGGCTCGCGAGCACCCGCTGCGCGGCGAGACAGAAGGCCCGCACATCGTCCTCGCGGTTGAAGCGGTAGCGGAATCCCGTGAAGACCCGCCGGTGCTTCTCGAGATCGAAGCCGCACACGAAGCGGGCGGGCGACTCGCCCATGCGCGCCAGCACCCACGTCACCCACGACCCGAAGAGATCGACCCGGCCGTACGCCATGCAGGACGCGAAGAGACCCGCGATCTCGATGTCCGCGGGATCGTGATAGCGGAGGGGAAACTGTATCGCGTCCTGCTCGACGCGGCGGGCCCACTCGAACTCCCGGCAGAGCCGGTCGAGAGGCTGCTTGAGCCTATTCGTCACGGACATTCATGCGTCTCTGGCCCGGATTCTAGCACGCCCCTTGCCGCCTTCCCGTCGCATTGCTATCCTCCGGGCGGGGAGGACGCGCACCGATGATCAACGTCGGCATCGTCGGCATGGGAGTGATCGGCAGGCACGTCGCGGGGGCCATCACCAAAGGCATACCCGGCGTCGCCCTCACCGGCGTGACCGTGCGTGATCCTTCGCGGGCGCACGGCCATCGTGCCCTCGGCCTCGAGGGGCTGATCCGGGAATCGGATCTGATCGTCGAGGCCGCGACCCAGGACGCGCTGCGCGAGATCGCTCCCTCCGTGCTCGCGGCGGGCAAGCACCTCATGGTCCTGTCCGTGGGCGGGCTCGTCGGGGCGCTCGACGAGTGGGCGCGGCTGTCCGAGAAGCACGGCTGCCGTATCCTCGTCCCCTCCGGGGCCATCGCGGGGCTCGACGGCATGAAGGGAGCGCGCGAAGCCGGCATCACCTCGGTCATCATGGAGACCCGCAAGCCCCCCCGGAGTCTCGCGGGCGCGCCGTGGATCGTGCAGCAGAACATCGATCTCGGGGCCATCTCGAAGGAAACGCTCGTCTTCGAAGGTCCGGCTACGGAGGCGGTGAAGGCGTTCCCTGCCAACGTCAATGTGGTCGCCGCCGTCTCCCTGGCCAGCATCGGGCCGGACAAGACGCGCATCAAGATCTACGCGGTGCCCGGGCAGGAGCGCAATCAGCATCGCGTCACCGTGGAGGGGGAGTTCGGGCGCCTCACCGTCGAGATCGAGAACGTGCCATCGGAGAATCCGCGCACGGGGAAGCTCTCCTATCTCTCGGCCATCGCCATGCTCCGGGAGCTGGGGGCGAGCGTCCAGATCGGAAACTAGTGCGGAGGACGTCGACGCGCTCTTCGAGCAGGCCATCGCCGCGGGTGGCACCGAGACACGGCCGGTGGCCGACCAGTTCTACGGCGACCGCTCCGGCAGCCTGAAGGATCCCTTCGGCCACAGCTGGCATCTGTCCACCCACAAGCCTCATCGGCCATCTCCGGGCCGCCCGCGCCACTGAGACGCAAGAGCAAGCGAAGACCCGGGCCGGGCGAGAGATCGGCGCCCTCCTGGACTCGCCCTTCTTCGACCTGTGGGCTTCGGCGGGAATCTCGGAGGTGATCAGCGCCCTTCACGAACGGATGGGAGCGGGCCCGTAGCCTTCTGAAGCCTGCCGGGGCTTCAGGGACGCGGGAACTCCGCCATGCTGGCGAGCGGGTCGTAGCTTCGGCTTTCGAAGCCCTGATAGTGGAGCACGGTCATCATCCCGCCGCCTGGTGGTAGAGCAGATGGCAATGGATCATCCAGTAGCCCGGATAGAGGGCGTCGAACTCGACCTTCACCGTCTGCTGGGGAATGACCATGACCGTGTCGCGCTTGGCGCCCTGCACCCGAGCGCCACCGATCTCCGTCACCTGAAAAACGTGGCCGTGGAATGCTCGCCTGTTCATGCGCCGCCCGTCCCTCGAGGAAGCGTTAGCTCGTTCCCATCTGGGTGCCGCCGTCGATGTTCAGGTTGGTTCCATACATGAAGCTCGCGGCACGGTTCGAGGCGAGGAAGAGAATCCCGTTGGCGATCTCCTCGGGCTTGGCCATCCAGCCCAGGGGAATGCTCCCGGTCACTCGCGCCCGCTGCTCGGGCGTGAGCGGGGCATGCATCGGCGAGTCGATCGGGCCGGGGTTGACGCAGTTCACGCCGATGCCCGTGCCGAGGAGATCGCGGGCGATATTGCGGGTCAGCGCTACCACGGCGCCCTTCGAGGCGGTATAGGCCGCGGTGGCGATCCGGCCCCCGCCCCGCGCCACGCTGTCCGAGCCGATGGTGATGATCCGCCCCCGCTTCCGAGGGATCATCCGGGTGACCGCCTCCTGGATGCAGAAGAATGTCCCTTTGGTATTGATGGCGAGGACGCGATCCCACTCCGCCTCGGTCATCTGAGCCAGGCTGGTCGAGCTGATGATGCCCGCGCACGTCACGAGGATCTCCACCGGCCCGAACGCCTCGTCGCACGAGGCGAAGAGTGCGGCGATGTCGTCGCGCCGGGTCACATCGGTCCGCGTCGCGCGGACCGGCTCGCCCAGCTCCCGCGCCATCCGTTCGAGCCCCGTCTCGTCGATGTCGCCCAGCACCACGCGCGCGCCCTCCCGCACGAGCCCGCGCGCCACGGCTTGGCCGAGACCGCTCGCGCCCCCCGTCACCACCGCTACTTTGCCGTCGAGACCCAGAAAGTCATTCATCGCTCTCCTCGTCACCCGCCATCGAGTTTCCGTCGCAGCGTATCGTACCCCGCTCCTCCCATCTCCGGTGGTAGTGTCGGCAGAGTGAGCCGCCGGGTCTGCTTCGTCACGTGTCTCGCCTGGCCGAACATCTCCGACAGCGACCTCCACGTCAAGCGGGCGCTCGAAGTCCGCGCGGTCACGGTCACCGGCATTCCCTGGAACGCTCCGGAGCAACGGTTCGACGGCTTTGACGCGGTGATCTTCCGCTCGAGCTGGGACTATCACCATGCGCCCGAGGTCTTTCTGGGCTGGCTCGCCCGCTGGGAAGCCGCAGGCGTGCCCTTCTGGAATCCCCCGGATCTCGTCCGCTGGAATCTGAGCAAGCGCTATCTGCTCGACCTCGAGCAGCGGGGCGTCACCGTGGTTCCCACCGTCATGGTGGACGAGCCGGCCCGCGTTCATCTGCCCCTCATCATCGCCGGGCGTGGCTGGCGGGAGGCGGTCGTTGAAGCCGGCCATCGCCGCCTCGGGCCACCAGGCCACCCTCGTGACTCCGGAGAGCGTGGACGCGGTGGCCGCCGCTATCGACCAGGGGCACATTCGTCGGCCCACGATGGTCCAGCCTTTCGTCGAGGACATCAGGACACGCGGCGAGTGGTCGATGGTCTTCATCGATGGTGAGCTGACCCACGCCATGCTCAAACGCCCGGCGCGCGAAGACTTCCGCGTCCAGCCGGCCCACGGCGGAACCTCCACCCGGGCCGACCCGCCCCGACGTGTGGCGGAGGCCGGGCGGCGCGCCCTCCACGCGTTGCCCATCCGCCCCCTCTACGCCCGCGTGGATGGGGTTGACGCGCGCGAGGGATTTCTCGTCATGGAGCTCGAGGTGCACGAGCCCGGCCTCTACTTCGGGGCAGCGCCGGAGGCCGCCCTGGCATTTGCCGACGCCATCCTGCGGCGGCTCTAGCTGCCATCCTTCCTTTCCCGATCGGACACTTTTCACACGCGGCCGGCGGCGGGGTCTTAGCGTGCAGAGGAGCGCAGGTCACTCGATGGCCGGGGAGGATGGCATGGGAGACAAGGAGAAGGCGCTGCAGGAGGCGGGAGAGGCCTACGGAGAGCTACGAGGGGCGGTGAGCGGTCTCGACGAGGCTCAGAGCCGGGCGATATGGCTAGGCACGTGGGGTGTCAGGGAGATTCTCATCCACATCGCGGGCTGGGACCGGGAGATGGCTCCCGGGTTCGCCCGGATCGGGCGGGGCGAGCCTCCGTATCCGGCAGGCGCGTATGACGACTACGACGCATGGAACGCCCGGTTCGTGGACGCGGGCAAGCACGCGGAGAGCCGCGAGATCCTCGCCGATCTCGAGTCGTGTCACCGGAGACTGCTGACGGCGGCGGCTACCTTGGGCGACGAGCATTTCGCCATGGGCTCGCCGGCCAGGGAATTGCTCGATAGTATCGGCCCTCAGCACTATCGTGAGCACGCCGCCCAGATCCGCCAGTGGCGAAGCGAGACGGCCGCCTAAAGGAGCTCGCCAGGCCCGGCGCGCCCTCCTCGGAGAGACGTAGCCGCCGCGGGCTACGCCCCCTGCCCCGCTCCGTGCTTGAGTCGCTGGCTGGCCTGAAGCGCGTCGATGGACTCGGCGGAGCGGCCGAAGATGTCCGGCACCGGCCAGCCCTCGAGACCGGCATAGCTGTCGATCTGGGACCGATGGTGCACCTCATGCTCGAGCATCATCATGAGCAGGCGCCAGCCGGACAACGCCTGGCCGGGCGTGTCGATCATCTCGATCCGCCGCGTCAGCCAGTGAGCCGGCGTGTCCTTGAGGAGCGCCACGTAGCGCTCGGCCGAGGTGCGCAGCCAGGGTAGCCATGTGCTCTGGTCACCCGGATCGGCCTCGACCCCTCCCCAGATCCAACCCTCACCCCGGTACGCGCTGGCGAAATAGAGACGTGAGCCGCCGATATGGCCGACGATCTGGCCGATGCTCCAGCCCGCCTCGCCCCCGGCGGCCCGCGGCCGCCACGCGGCGGCGGCCGCAGGCAGCGCCGCCACGTCGCGCTCCGTCCGTCGCTGCAGGCTGTCGAAAAAGCGCAGGTACGACGCGATGTCCGTGATCATGCCGCTACCTTCAGGCGCTGGCGGCGGCGTAGACGTCGCTCACGCCCTCGGGAAGATGATCCTCGCTCCAGGTGCGTCCGCCATCGAGCGTGCCGAAGACCTGCCCGTTTCGGGAGACGCAGTGCACCTGGTCGGCGCTGCGCGGGCTCAGGGCCACCGCCATCATCGTGCTGTCCGCCTTGACGCCGTGATCGAAGCGCGTCCATGTCTCTCCCACGTCACGGCTCACATAGAGGGAGCCGTCCTGGCTGCGGGCGGCCGGACTGAGGCAGGCATAGAGCACCCGCGGATCGTGAGGCGACACCCGGACGTCACGACTGTACGTGAGGGGCGAGAAGCGCCCCACCTTCATGTCCTCCCAATGCGCGCCGCGGTCTTTGCTGAGGAAGAGACCCATGCGGAGAGCGACGAAGACCGCGCCCGGGCGCGCGGCGGTGACGCAGAGGGCATGGCCGTCCAGCATGCCCTCGATGTCCGTATCGCTCACGATGCGGCTCTTGAGATGCGGCAGCTCGGCGAGCTTCAGCAGGTCGGCGCAGCCGTCTTCCCATGTCTCTCCGCCATCCATGCTCCGCATGACGCCGCCCACCTCCAGCGCGGCGTGGATCTCGTCCGGGCGCGCGGGATCGACGTCCATCCGCATCACGCGGCAGGCGAAGGGCATCTTCACCCGCTCGGGCAGCACGGCCTTCTCGAGCTTCCGCCACGTCTCGCCCGCGTCGTCGCTTCGATAGACGCCCACGGGCGAGGTCCCTGCATAGAGCACGCGCGGCCGGGTCGGATGCACGAGGACCGACCACACCTGAACGCCTCGCGGAAAGTCGAGCCGTTCCCATCGCTCCCCCCGATCCACGCTGCGATAGGGGCCGTCGTGCGTCCCCAGATAGACGACGTCGGGATTGGCCGGGTCGACGGTGATGGCGTGCACGTGGGCATCGTCGGGGAGGCCTTTGCCGAGTTGCTCCCATGATCCCCCACTCACGGGGCGTCGGAAGATTCCTCCGCGGGTCCCCGCGGTCCAATGGGCAGCGCCTACGTAGACGTACGAGGGGCCGGACTGCTTTGTCATGGTGGGTATCCTCCCGCGCCATACTCTGCCACAAGAGGGTCTCCTTTCGCTCGGCGGTTCCGTTTGACCTTCGTCCCGGGCTCTGTGATGCTCTGGCCCATGGCGACCATACTGACCGACGCAGGCGAGTTCGCGGTGCCCCAGGCCGAGGTGTCAGACAACGCGCTGTGGCTCTCTGCGCGCGAGGCGGAGGAAGCGACGGGCTGGGTCGCCAAGCCCGAAGGACTCTGCAAGGGAGAGCTCTGCGTCCCCCTCCCCCCGGGCCGCGAGCGGGAATTCGTTCGCGGACAACGGGTGAACGTGGCCGCGCTGTGGCGTCATCTGGGCCGGCCTGCCGTGCGCAGCGATCGTGGTCACGTGTGGGTACTTGCTCCGAGCGGCCGGGACCGCTCCGAGGCCCTCCGCTCCCTCCAGGCGCCCGACTTCACCCTTCCGGACGCCTCCGGCCGCCCGCACTCTCTCTCCGACTATCGCGGCCAGAAGGTCTTCCTCGTCACCTGGGCCTCATGGTGAGGGTGCCGTCGCGACCTGCCCGTGTGGCAGGCGCTCCACGAGGAGCTGGCGAGCCGGAGCTTCACGGTCATCGCGGTGGCCATGGACAGCCGCGAGGGAGACGCCCTTCCGTGGATCGAGGCGGCCAAGCCCACCTATCCGACTCTGATCGACCGCGAGCATCTGATGGCCGAGCTCTTCGGCGTGGTGAACGTGCCGCAGGCGATCTGGATCGACGAGGCCGGGCGCATCGTGCGGCCGGCGGAAGCGGCGGGAGCCTACGAAGGGTTCCGCAAGATGAACCGGGCGACCAGGGAAATGCCAGACGATGTGGCCCGGCTCACGGCTCACGCCAGGACGACCTATCTGAATGCCGTGCGCGACTGGGTGCGGCGCGGGGCCGAAAGCGAGCACGCGATGCCGGCGGAGAGCGCCCGGGCCCACCTCCCCGTGCTTACGGAGGACATGGCGACCGCTCAGGCCATGTTCAGGCTCGGGCAGTTCCTGCTTCGCCACGGAGAGAGAGAAGAAGGACACCGCTGGCTCGGCGAGGCGAGCCGCCGGCATCCCGAATCGTGGTGCATCTGGCGCCAGGGCGCGGGTGTCACGGACCTCGGCTTGGCCGCTCTACCCGAGTTCTGGGAGCGGGTGGATTCTCTGGGCGAGAAGCGCTACTACCTGCCCGTCGACATGAAGGGCATGCCCTAGGGGATCGAGCCCGGTAGTTCCTTCCCAGGGACGGTTATTCTTTCCGCTACGTCCGGCGCATGAAACACGCCATTCTGTTCGGTTCTGAACGCTCCTGTCCGCCTGTCATGCTTCTTGCAATTCTTAGGGTGCCGAATCGGGCCACTCCGCGAATCGCATTGAAGTCACGGGACAGGAGCACAGCGTGCGCTGGCTATTGGCGGTGCTGACGGCGGTATGCGTGGCGTCGAGTCCGGCTCAGGCCGAAGACTACGGCTATCCCTACCATGATCCGTATCTCGCCACCGTCACCGGTGCCTCGCTCAATGCCGACGGTCTCACACCGGGGATCAAGCGGAAGGTGGTCCACTTGTCGATTCTCTCCGGCCGGGACAAGCTCCCGAACCTCGAAGGGCGCGGGGAGCTGAGCGTCGCCCTCTATCAGCAGAAGCGTGCGGCTCCCCTCGTCTTCATTCTCCCCGGGACAGGATCCAATCCCTACTTCGGGCTGGCCACGTATTTCGCCAAGCTCTTCTATCAGGACGGCGCCCACGTCGTCATCATGCCGTCGCCCATGAGCTGGAACTTCGCCCTCGCCGCGAGCCGGAGCGGAGCGCCGGGCTACACCCCGGACGATGCCCGGGACCTCTACGGGGCGATGCAGCGAACCCTGGACGTCCTGAAAGCGCGGCATCACCTCAAGGTGACCCGCATCAACCTGATGGGCATGAGCCTGGGCGCGCTCGAAGGCGCCTATGTGAGCGTCCTCGACCATGCCGAAGGCGGGATCGGGATCGCACGGTATCTCCTCGTGAATCCGCCCCTCGACGTGGCCTCCGTCCTCAAGCAGCTCGACGAGTGGGATTCGCTGAAGGAGAAGTTCGGCGCGCAGAGATCGAAGGAGATCACGGCCAAGGCGCTGGGCATCGTGGAGGCGTTCACCAATCAGAAGCGGGACGACCTCGCCGCCTTCGACGGCCTCGCCAAGGGCTTTGCCGGGTTCACCACGGAAGAGCTCCAGTTCCTCATCGCCGAGTACCTGCAGACCGTGCTGCCCGAGCTCGTCACGGTCACCCAAGCCATCCATGATCAGCACGTCCTGAGCGCCCCCACGGGCGCGGTGCGGAGACGCCTCGTGGAAGCGAAAGGGATGACCTTCACGGAGTACAGCGACAAGATCGCCGTCCCGCTGTGGAGAATCCAGACGGGGGCAGTGGACATGGATTCGGACGGCTTCAGCGCCCGAGGCTCCCTCGACGCCATCCTCGAGCAGCTGCGGGGAAATCCCCGGATCTACATCATGCACAACACCGACGATTTTCTCGCCGGCCCCAAGTCCATCGAACAGCTCAAGGACGTGCTGGGGGACCGCATGATCCTCTATCCCTACGGAGGGCACCTGGGCAATCTCTGGTTCCCCCCGAACAAAGCGACGGTGCGGCGCCTCCTCAAGTAGTCGCGGGCGGCGCGCCGCCCTCAGTGCCCGGCGTGGTTCGCCTCCAGATACCGTTCCGCTTCCAGCGCGGCCATGCAGCCCGTGCCCGCGGCGGTCACGGCCTGCCGGTAGGTGAAGTCGGCGACGTCGCCGGCCGCGAACACTCCCGGCACCGACGTCTGCGTCGTTCCCGCTTTGACCTTGGCGTATTCGTTCGAGTGCAGCTCGATCTGTCCCTTGAAGATGGCGGTATTGGGCTGATGTCCGATGGCCACGAACAGACCGTCCACCGGCGTCTCCCACACCGCTCCGCTCTTGAGGTTCTTGAGCCGCACGGAGGTGACCTTGCCCTTGGCCGGGTCGAGAACATCCTCGACCGCGGTGTCCCAGATGAACTCGATCTTGGGATTCTTCAGGGCGCGCTCCTGCATGATCTTGGAGGCACGGAGGCTGTCGCGGCGGTGCACCACCTGCACCTGCCGGCCGAGACGCGAGAGATAGAGCGCCTCTTCCATGGCGGAGTCGCCTCCGCCGACCACCATGATGTTCTGGTCTTTGAAGAAGAAGCCGTCGCAGGTCGCGCACGTGCTGACCCCGCGACCCATGAGCTTCGATTCGCTGGGGAGGCCGATGAGCTTGGCCGACGCGCCGGTGGCGATGATGACGGTGTGCGCCTCCAACTCGGCGTCGTCGGTCTTCACCCGGAAGGGCCGGCGGGTGAAGTCCACCTCCGTCACGTCCTCCGAGATCATCTCGGTGCCGAAGCGACGGGCCTGCTCTTTGAACGTCTCCATGAGGGGCGGGCCGTCGATGCCGTCCACGAAGCCTGGGTAATTCTCCACGAGGGTCGTCAGCATGAGCTGGCCGCCCGACTGTATGCCCGTGAACATCACGGGCGCCAGGTTGGCCCGGGCCGCGTAGATGGCCGCGGTGTAGCCCGCGGGGCCGGATCCGATGATGACGACTTTCCGTGTCGGTGCCATGTCTCTCCTCGTGTTTTCGCTGGTTTCGCTTCCGTGAACTTGAGATGCCCCGAGCATTGCCCTGGATGCGCGGCTAGTCACGAAGGAGGGCCTCGAGCTCGCCCAGGTCCCGGATCTCGAACTCCGGAGGCGTCATGCCCTCCGGCAAGGCCGCCGCCTCGCGATTAATCCAGGCCGAGGCCATACCTACCGCCTGGGCGCCCGCCACGTCGATGTCCGCCCGATCGCCCACGAAGAGCGCCTCGCCCGGCCCGATGGCCAGATGTCCAAGGGCCCGCTCGAAGATGACCGGCTTGGGCTTGCGCCAGCCTACCTCATCCGACACCACGATGGTCTCGAATAGGTCCACCACGCCTTCCCGCTCGAGGACATGCCTGGCCGTGGGCGCGTAGTCGAAGTTCGACACCACGGCCAGCCGGTGCCGCTCCTTGAGCCCACGCAGCAGCCCACGGTGATGCTCCGGGAAGACCACGGCCTTGGAGAGCTCGCGCATGTGCGTGGCGAGGAGGATATCCAGGGCCTCGCGGGGCAGCATTCCCTCCCCCAAGCCCAGCCGCCCGAACATCATGCGGAAGCGCTCGGGTGCCGTCACCTCCCGGTGAGCTTCGCCGCGGATACGCTCGGCCTCCTGCCAGCTCCAGAACAGCCCGTCCACGAAGTCCTCGAGGGAGACGGCAGGGGCAAAGGGCAGGAAGGCGCGATGGAGATGGCCGGCCGTGGTGCGCCGTGCCTTGCCGTTGATGAGGACCTCCGGGAGCCGCGCGCGGTCGAGCAGCACCAGAGTGTCGAAGAGGTCGAAGAGGATGGCCGACGGCCTCACGGCAGGGGCTTCCGATGGGCATAGCCTTCGTCGAAGCCGTGCCAGAACCGAACCGCGTCCTCGCCGTGCTTCCAGCAGAGGTTGACCGGCTGTGTCCCCGCCACCTGGGGCACGAGGCCGGGGAAGTCCACCAGGCCCATCTCGACGTCTTTGGTGACGCCCCCCAGCTCGGCGATGCGCGTGAGCGCCTGTTTCACCTCGATGGAATAGCCGTCGAGCCGCTCCGCTCTCGCCTTCCAGTCCCGCTGGTCCACCATGGCCCCGCCGGAGGCGCGGATGCGATCGCGCTCTTCGGTCAGGGCCTCCTGCAGGGCGCGGCCGCGGCGGTGCAGATCCATGGCCTCGTTCATGAGCTCGGTGAGCTTGGGGATCAGGGCATCGACCTCGGCCGGGGTGAAGAGGCGCTTGCTCATCGCCCCTCCACGAAGATGGCGTGAACGTCCTTCGGCCCGTGCACGCCGCGAGTCAGGGTCAGTTCGATGTCGGCGGTGCGCGATGGCCCGGTGATGAAGTTGATGACGGCACCCGACATGCTCTGCGCCGGATCGGCATGGAGCGCTTCCAGCATGGTGCCCACCTGCTCCAGCGACTCGAGGAGGCAGCCGCGATCGAAGACGGCCACGTGGGTCGCGGGCAGGAGGGAGGTCGAGCGCGGCCGTCCCCGGCCGGAGACGAGGACGAGCGTGCCCGTCTCGGCGAGGGCCCAGTCCACGCCGGTGACCCCGATCTCCGCGCGCGCCGCGGCATCCCGGTGGAGCTGCCGCGCAGGTTCGTCAGGATCTCCATCCGGAGCGACGGTGACCGAGTATCCCTCGGGGCCGAGGCTCTTCCGCAGGTCGAGCCCGAGCGCTCCCGGGTCCCACGACAGCACACGCTTCGCCTGTCGCGCCTCGGCAATACGTTTGATGGCCCCGGGCACCTCGTCCAATCCCGCCACGCGGTGGAAGACTCCCGCGATGCGCTCGAACTCTTCGCGGAAGCGCTCGAGCGCTTGCGGCCATCGCTCGGCCATCTGCCGCTTGACCATCTCGAAGGCCTGGCCCGCGTCGGGCGGTCGCGGCACGGGATGCGCTTCGAAGAGGCCCCGGGTCTTGCTCATTTCCCTCCTGATACCGCCGAGGAACTCCGAGCGCGTGGTCATGGTCGCTCGATCTCCTTCCACCGCTCGCCGAAGGTACGGGCGGCCACCGGCGGCAGATCACGCGTCCGCGTCCACTTGCCCAAGAAGAGCGGCAGGGTCCGGAGCTTCCCGTCCCTGACGAAAGGCCGCTGGGCCAGACGCCCCAGCCGGACGCCCGCGTCGAAGAGGCGGGGCGAAGCCATGGCCCGGCGCGCGAAGCCGAAGAGCACCCGCTCGCCCCAGGGCGCGATCTTCTCCCCGTCGAGCTGCTCGCGAAGCTCCACGAGCATGCGCGGAATGTCGATGCGCACGGGGCAGACGTCCTTGCAGGCCCCGCAGAGCGAGGAGGCATGCGCCAGGTCCTTGACCGCGGCATTCCCCTTGAGCATGGCGGTGAGCAGGATGCCGATGGGCCCCGGGTACGTATAGCCGTAGGCGTGGCCTCCGATCTGCCGGTAGACGGGGCAGACATTGAGACAGGCCCCGCAGCGCAGACAGTAGAGCGCCTCGCGCAGCGTGCCCGCGATCTGGCGCGTACGCCCATTGTCCATGAGGATCAGATGGAGCTCCTCGGGCCCCTCGACCTCGCCGGGCTGGCGTGGTCCCCGCACGAGGGTGGTGTAGGACGAGAGCTTCTGCCCCGTCGCGCTCCGCGCCAGGATGGAGAGGAAGACCATGAGATCGGTCATGGTGGGGATCACCTTCTCCATGCCCATAACCGCCACGTGGATGCGCGGGAGCGAGGTGACCATCCGCCCGTTGCCTTCGTTGGTGACGAGGACGATGGTGCCTGTCTCCGCCACCGCGAAGTTCGCCCCCGTGATGCCCATGTCCGCCTCGAGGAACTTCTGCCTCAGCTCCTTCCGCGCCACCGCGGTGAGCACCTCGGGATCGGCTTCGAAGGGGCCGCCCAGCTCCTTGGAGAAGAGGTCGGCGACCTGCCCCTTGGTCTTGTGGATGGCGGGGGCGATGATGTGCGACGGCTTCTCGTGGGCGAGCTGGATGATGTACTCGCCGAGATCGGTCTCCACGGGCCTGACGCCCGCCGCCTCCAGGGCCTCGTTGAGCTCGATCTCTTCCGTGGCCATCGACTTGCTCTTGACGGCCATGCGGACGCCCTTGTCGCGGCAGAGGCGGAGGATGATCTCGCGCGCTTCCTCCCCCGTGGCCGCCCAGTGCACGTGGCCGCCCAGCCGCTCGATATTGTCGGCGAGGCGCTCGAGATGCTGGTCGAGCCCCTGGAGCGTCGCTTCCTTGATGGCCCGGGCCCGGTCGCGCAGCGCCTCCCCGTCCGGGTAGCTCTCGAAGGACTGTTTGCGGAGCTCGATGAACTTGGTGGTGGCGATGGTGAGCGCTTCCTGGAGATGGGCGTCCCCGAGGGCGGCCTGCGCGCGCTCGGGAAACGGCGTCTTGAGGTGGCCGTCGCTCACGCGCCTTCCTCCGGCTCGAGCACCTGGGCGAGATGCACCGCGCGGACGCGCGAGCCGCGCCGCGAGAGCCCGCCGCCCATTTGCATGAGACAGCCCGCGTCACAGGCCACGAGGCAGTCCGCGCCTGTGCGCTCCACGTTGGCGAGCTTCTTGTCGAGAACGGCCGTCGACACCTCGGGCAGCCTGACGGAAAAGGAGCCGCCGAATCCGCAGCACTCGTCCGAGCCCGGCAGCTCCACCAGCTCGCACCCCTTCACGCCCCGGAGGAGCGCCCTCGGATTCCGCGACTCCCCCAGCCCGCGCAGGAGGTGGCAGGAGTCGTGATACGTCACGCGGCCCCGGAACGGCGAGTCGATGCTCGTCACCCCCACGACGTTCACGAGGAACTGCGACAGCTCGTAGGTCTTCCTGGACAGCGCCTCGGCCCGGGCCTTGAGCGGGGGGTCGTCCTTGAGGAGGCCCGGATACTCCGTCTTGACCATCCACGCGCAGGAGCCGGAGGGAACGACCACGTGCTCCGCGCTCTCGAAGAGCTTCACCGTCCGCGCGGCCACGAGTGCCGCGTCGTGATGGTAGCCGGAGCTGAAGAGCGGCATGCCGCAGCACGTCTGCCCCGGGGGAAAGTCCACGGTGACGCCCAGGCGCCGCAGGAGCTTGACCATGGCCACGCCCACGTCGGGAAAGAGCAGATCGCCGAGGCAGGTGATCATGATCGAGGCCTTCATGTCTTCTTCGCCTCCGGCCCGTGCGGGGGCGGCGGCGCGACCACCACCAGGATCAGCATCGGCTGGTTGCCGTCGTTGAAGAGCCCGTGCTCCACGCCCGCCTCCGCCACGAGCGCCTCGCCCTTGTGCAGCCGCTCTTCCTGGCCGTGGAGGGAGAATCGGCCGGAGCCTTCGAGCAGGTAGTAGATCTTGTCCTGGTCGGCGTGGGTGTGCGGTCGCTGCGACTGGCCGGGCGCCACACAGTAGAGATCGAGCTGGCAGCGTGAGGTGGTGGCGAGGGCAATCTTGGCCATTCGGGATTCGTCGAACTTCACGTGATCCTCGATCCTGACCTTCATGTCTCCCTCAAGGCGCGCGCGAGGAGATCCACGGGGTGGACGACCTCGAGATCGATCCCCGCCTCCCGCGCATGCCTGGCGATCTGGAGCAGGCAGCCTGGATTGCCCGCCGTGACCATGCGCGCGCCGCTCTCGCGGATGCGCGCGACCTTCATCCGCCCCAGCTCCTCCGCCATGGCCGGCTCCGTGAGATTGTAAATGCCCGCGCTGCCGCAGCACAGCTCCGAGTCCTTGATGTCCACCAGGGTCAGTGCGGGGATACGTCGCAGGAGCTCTCTCGGCTGGGCGCGAATCTTCTGGCCGTGGGCGAGGTGGCAGGCGTCGTGATAGGCCACGGTCTGCCGGAGCTCACCCAATGGGAGCTCCGAGTCGATGAGGACCTCGGAGATGTCCCGCGCTTTCGCGGCGAAGCCCTCCGCGACCTCGCCGGGAACCCAGTGGCGGTATTCTTTGAGTGCTGAGCCGCAGCCCGCGGCATTGGTCACGATCACGTCGACGTCGACGGGGAAGCTCGACACGAGGCTCCCGGCGAGCCCACGGAACTCGTCGAGCCGGCCCGCGTGCAGATGCAGGGCGCCACAGCACCCCTGCGCGCGCGGGACGACCACGTCCCACCCGGCGGCGGAGAGCAGGCGCGCCGTGCGCACGTTGACGTCGGCGAAGAAGAGGCGCTGGACGCAGCCCGTGAGCAATCCCGCCCTGCCCCGCGCCTTGCCGCGCGCGGGGATGAATTCCGGCAGCGCCCCCGAGGAGGCGGCGGTGGGAAGAAGCGACTCCATGGCCGTGAGCTTCCGGAAGGGCGCGAGAAGGCCGGAGGCGCGGACGAATGCCTGGATTCCCGAGGCCTGGTAGAGCCGGAGCCCCCAGAGAAGAGGCGCGAGGCGCGACGGATGCGGAAAGGTCTCGAGGGCCCACCGGGTGGTCGCGTGATCGGTCTCCGGAGCGCGGACTCCTTTGCGCACGAGCTGCGCGCGCGTGGCCTCCAGGAGCTGGCCGAAGGGCACCCCGGAGGGACAGGCGCTCTCGCAGCCGCGGCAGCCGAGGCAGAGGTCGAGGTGACGCGCCATGGTCGGGGTGAGCCCGATGCGCCCTTCCGCCGCCGCGCGCATGAGATAGATGCGCCCGCGCGGCGAGTCCATCTCTTCGCCGAGCACGCGATACGTGGGGCATTGCGGCAGGCAGATACCGCAGTGGACGCAGGACCGGAGCCCGTCCATGGATGGGGCATCGCTTGCGTCGAAGGCGCTCGGGCCCGCGGTGGCCGTGCTCACAGCCCGCCCACGAACCGGCCGCGATTGAGAATCCCCCGCGGATCGAATTCGGCCTTGAGCCGCCTCATCACCGTGAGGGCGGGCTCGGGAACCGGACCCCACACGTCGGCCGCACGCTTCAGCTCGAGGGGCGCCCGCTCGACGACCAGGCTCCCCCCCTCGGCCGAGAGACCTTCCCGAAGCGGCGCCACGATGTCCTTCGCCCACGCCTCGGGTGACACGCGTCCTTCCGTCGCCGCTCGAAGCACACCATTACCGGCCTCGCCGACCACGGCCGAGGAGAGGCCGCGACGAGCGAGGGCCGTCTCCAGCTCACCTGCCCAGAAGGCCACACGGCGAATCTCGCTCGCCAGCTTGACCACGATGGGCCCGGCAAGCGCCGCGCCGAGACCCGACCAGAAGCCTTCGTCGAGGGTCGAGACCGTGCCGCCATGCGAGGAGCCCAGGGAAGCGAGAGTGACCCGCTGAGAGCTCACCGCCTCGGCCACGCTGCCCACCGATACGGCCACGCCGGTCTCCGCACCCTTCATCCCTACGCGGGCCAGCGCCGCGGCATTGAGCCATGCGAGGCGATCGGGCTCGAGGCTGGAGGCGAGAACCTCCCCCACGAACATGGCCGCCCCCGCTCGCGAAGGAAAGACGAAGAGCCATGAGCCCGAGGCGGGCGGGATGGGGTGAAGCCGCAGGCTCGCTTCGACGATGACGCCCAGCGTGCCCAGGGACCCGGCGAGGAGCTTGGGCACATCGTACCCGGTGACCGACTTGACGACTTTCGAGCCGCCCCACGTCACGGTGCCGTCGGCCTGTACGAACCGGGCCCCGAGAAGGAGATCGCGCCCCGTGCCGTACCGGAATCGCCGCTGACCAGTGGCACCGCACGCGAGCACCCCGCCCACCGTGCGTGAGGCGCCGCCGTACGGATCCAGGGCCAGCATCTGCCCGTGCGTGGCCAGCTCGCGCCCCAGGACATCCAGCCGCACGCCGGCCTGCACGGTGGCCACCATGTCGGCCGGCACGTATTCCATGATGCCGGTCAGCCGTGAGAGGTCGAGGGCAACATCGACGCGTGCGGGCGGCATGCCGAGGTCGAGCGCCGAACCGCTGCCAAGGGGAGCGACGGCGAGCCCTTCGGAGGCGGCCAGCTCCATGATCCGGCTGACGTCCTCCATCGACGAGGGACGCACTCGCCATCGGGGCATCACGCCGTCCACCGCGGCCGCCGCGAGCTGGGCCGCCGATCCCGGGACGTGCTCGCGCCCGACGATGGCGGCGAGGGCGTCCGAGACGGCGGGAGCGGACACGCTCACGATCTCAGACCCAGGTACCGGCGGGCAGTCGCGGCGCGGCGGGACGAAAGCCTTCGCCGCACGCCGGGTGCGAGGGCAGGAGCTTGCCCGGATTCATGATCCCGTCGGGATCGAAGACGCGACGGAAGCGCGCCATGAAGCCCAGATCGGCGGCGCCGAACTGCAGCGGCATGCTCGAGGCCTTGTCGAGGCCGACACCGTGCTCGCCCGTCACGCTGCCCCCCATGGCGAGGCAGGCGCGCAGAAGCTCGTCGTTGGCCTCTTGGGCGCGCCCGAGCTCCCCGGGAACGCGGTCGTTGTAGAGAATCATCGGATGCAGGTTGCCGTCGCCCGCGTGAAAGACATTGGCGATGACGAGACGGTGACGCGCCCCGATGGCCTGCACCTCGCGCATGATCTCCGGCAGCCGGGAGCGTGGCACCACGGCGTCCTGGAGAATCCAGGTGGGCGACATGCGGCCCACCGCGCCCGCCGCCTCCTTGCGTCCCTTCCAGAGGAGCGCCCGCTCCGCATCGTCCTCGGCGACCCGAATCTCGAGCGCGGCGTGATCCCGGCAGATCCGCACGATGCGTCCGGCCTGGGCGTCGATCTCCGCCGCGGGTCCGTCCAACTCGATGAGGAGGACCGCGCCCGCACCCTTGGGATAGCCTGCGCCCACTCCTTCGTTGATCGCGCGCACGAAGGTCTCGTCGATCATCTCGAGCGCCGCGGGAACGATGCCGGCCCCTACGATGGCCGACACGGTCTCGGAGGCGTCGTCCATGGCCGAGAAGGAGGCGAGAAGCGTCTTGACGCCGGCCGGCACATGAAGGAGGCGCACCGTGATGGCCGTGAGCAGGCCGAGCGTCCCCTCGCCTCCCACCAGCGCTCCCGTGAGATCGTAGCCGGGCGCATCCTGCGCCTTGCCGCCTACGCGCAGCACCTCGCCCGCCCCCGTCACCAGCTCCAGCCCCAGCACGTGATTGACGGTGATGCCGTACTTGAGGCAATGCGGTCCGCCGGCATTGGTCGAGGCGTTTCCGCCGATCGAGGACACCATCTGGCTCGAAGGGTCGGGCGCGAAGTAGTAGCCGTGCTCCCGCGTGGCCTGGGAGAGCCAGAGATTGATGAGCCCGGGTTGGACAATCGCGCATCGGTTGGGGAAGTCGAGCTCGAGGAGCCGATTCATCCGGGTCATGGAGACCATGACTCCACCCACGGGCGCCATCGCGCCTCCGATGAGCCCCGTGCCGGACCCCCGCGGCACCACCGCCACATGCTCGCGCCGGCACAGCCGCACGAGCTCGAGGACCTGGTGGGTCGTCTCGGGCAACACCACGAAGTCCGGCGCGCCCTTGTAGAAGGTGTGCATGTCGCACTCGTAGGCCAACCGCCCCTCGGGCGACGACACCACTCCCCGAGCCCCCACGATTCTCTCCAACTCGGCAAGAAACGCAGGACTCAGCGCCATTGAATCCTCAGGGTTGAACTATGCAGGGCGGCGAGAAGGGTCCAGATGCGAGGCGGCGCCCGATGGCCGCACGCGAGGCGTACTCCTTGTACGTTGAGCGTGCGGCCGCGGGCGCCAACGAAGCAGATGGGCCCTTATCGCCGGCCTGCTCAGCCGATTTTCCAGGTTTCGCCTGCCATCAGGAGCTTCGCGATATCCCCCGGACCGCGGTCCGAGATCGCCTTCTGCTCCTGCTGGAGGAGAATCTCCTCGTAGGTGGTCTCGCCGTCCTGGTTCAGCAGGGTACCCAGCGGGATCGGATACTCAGGCGCCCAGAGCTGGGCAAGCAACATGGCGGTGGCCCGATCGGAAGCGTCGTGCACCCAGAGCGCGCTCTCCGGCACGTCCTTGACCTTGACCACCGTGGGCTTGACCCCGTCGAGCACGAGACCGCGGCGATCGTCGGGCGGCCCGAACATGATGGGCCTGCCGTGCTCCAGCCGGCACTCGTGGAGAATCTTGGACTCCTTGTCGTAGAGGGCGTTCCACGCGAGATCGTTGTATACGTTGCAGTTCTGCAGGATCTCCACGAAGGCCGCGCCCTTGTGACGGGAGGCCCGCTTGAGCGTCTCCTCCATGTGGGCGATGTTCCGGTCCACCGTGCGGGCGACGAAGGTGGCGCCCGCGGCGAGGGCGAAGGAGCAGGGGCTGAGGGGCCGGTCGGCCGAGCCCATGGGCGTGGACTTGGTCACCTTGCCCAGCTCGCTCGTCGGCGAGTACTGCCCTTTGGTCAGGCCGTAGATCCGGTTGTTGAAGAGCAGGATGGTGACGTCCACGTTCCGGCGCAGGACGTGCAGGAGGTGGTTGCCGCCGATCGAGAGCCCGTCACCGTCGCCCGTGACCACGAAGACCTTCAGCTCGGGACGGGCCAGCTTGAGCCCGGTGGCGATGGCGGGGGCGCGGCCGTGAATGGTGTGGAAGCCGTAGGTGTTCATGTAGTACGGGAAGCGGCTCGAGCAGCCGATCCCGGAGATGAAGACGATGTCCTCTCTCGGGATGCCCAGGTCCGGCATCGTCTTCTGCACCGCGCTCAGGATGGCGTAGTCCCCGCAGCCGGGGCACCACCGGACGTCCTGATCGGACTCGAAGTCCTTCTTCGTGTACTTGGGGGTCGCTCCCGGAGTTCCCGTCACCGTGCTCACCGCTTTGCCTCCAGAAGTTGATTGATGGCCTCGAGGAGTTCCTGGCTGGCCAGGGGCATGCCGCGGACGCGATTGAAGCCGACCGCGTCCACGAGGTACTCCGCGCGCAGCACGCGCACGAGCTGGCCGCTGTTGATCTCGGGCACGAGCACCCGCCGGTACTGGCGCAGAATCTGGCCCAGATCGGGGGGCAGCGGGTTGAGATGGCGGAGGTGGACGGAGGCCACCGCTTTGCCTTCCATCTGCGCCTCTTCCACCGCCGCCGTGATGGCGCCGTAGGTGCCGCCCCAGCCGACCACCAACACGTCGCCGGACTCCGGTCCGTTGATCACGGTGGGCGGGATCTCCTGGGCCACGCGTCGCACCTTCTCCGCGCGCGTGCGCACCATGTGGTCGTGGTTCTCCGCCTCGTAGGAGATGTTGCCGGTGACGTCCTGCTTCTCGATGCCGCCGATCCGGTGCTCGAGTCCCGGCGTGCCTGGACGCACCCACGGACGCGCGAGGGTAGCCGCGTCCCGCATGTACGGGGCGAAGCCCTCCACCTCGCTGCGGAAGGCCACGGGAATATCCGGCAAGGTCTTGACGTCCGGGATGAGCCAGGGCTCGGAGCCATTGGCGAGATAGCCGTCCGACAGCACCATCACCGGCACCATGTACTTGATGGCGATGCGCACCGCCTCGTAGGCGATGTAGAAGCAATCGCCGGGGGTGGACGGGGCGATGACGACGATGGGCGACTCGCTATTGCGCCCGTACAGCGCCTGCATGAGGTCCGCCTGCTCCGTCTTCGTCGGCAGGCCGGTGCTGGGCCCGCCGCGCTGGATGTCGAAGATCACGAGGGGCAGCTCGGCCATCACGGCCAGGCCGATGCCTTCCCCTTTGAGGGCGATGCCGGGCCCGCTCGATGCCGTCACGCCGAGAGCGCCGCCGAAGGAGGCGCCGATGGCCGACGTGACGGCGGCAATCTCGTCCTCGGCCTGGAAGGTCCGCACCCGCCAGCGCTTGTGCAGCGCCAGCTCCTCGAGGATGCTCGAGGCGGGGGTGATCGGATAGGCGCCGAACACGATGGGGATCCTGGTCCGCTCCGCGGCGGCCAAGAGCCCCCACGCGAGCGCGCGATTGCCCGTCATGCTGCGATAGACGCCGGCCGGCATCTCGGCCGCCTCGATGCCGTAGTGCTCGGAAAACATCTCGGCGGTCTCGCCGAAGGCGTGCCCCGCCTTGAGGACGCGGATATTCGCCTCGACGAAGGTCGGGTTCTTGGCAAAGCGCTTCTTGATCGCGTCGAGGGTGGGGTCGAGCGGCCGCGTGTAGATCCAGGAGACGAGCCCGAGCGCGAAGAAGTTCTTGCAGCGCTCCTTCTCCTTCGCGTTGAGAGGCAGATCCTCGAGGGACTTCTTGGTCATGCCGCTGATGTCGACCTGATAGAGACGGAATTTCTCGGCCAGCCCCGGGTCGTTGAGCGGGCTCTTGGGCTCGCCCTTGTCATCTTTCGGATAGCCGGCCTTCTCGAGATTGCGCTGATCGAAGGCCGCGGTATTCACGATGAGGATGCCGCCCGGCTTGAGATCGGCCAGATGCACCTTGAGGGCGGCCGGGTTCATGGCCACCAGCGCGTCGAGATGATCGCCCGGCGTGTAGACCCGCTGACTGCCGAACTGGAGCTGGAAGCTCGACACGCCGAACAGCGTGCCCGCGGGGGCGCGGATCTCTGCGGGGAAGTTCGGCAGGGTCGAGATGTCGTTGCCGGCCCACGCCGCTTCCGTGGTGAATTGCTCGCCGGTGACCTGCATGCCGTCACCGGAGTCGCCGGCAAACCGGATCACTGCCCGGGTCAGCGTCCGGCGCGGTTTTGCGACCGTAGCCGCGGGCATTACCGTGTCGCTCATGGTCTCGATCGTCCTTTCCGTGACCACTGTCCTCGGCGCAGAGCGACCCCGGACTCTCGGAGTTCTGGAAACTCTAGCCCTGGTAGGAGCCGCTTCGCCTTCATGCTACCCAAACCCCTGCGGATTGGCAAGGTTATCTCCGGCTCGACCACCATTCCGGCCGCTCCGCGCCGGCCCCGCTAGAGCTCGAGGAGCTCCATCTTCGGCGAGCGGGTGAGGTTGCGGCACCCGCCGGGCTCCACGAGGACCATGTCTTCGATCCTGACGGCTCCCCTGCCCGCGTAGTAGAGGCCCGGCTCCACCGTCACGACCTGGTCGGTCTTGAGTGGATAATCGAGACGGCTGATGCGCGGGAGCTCGTGGATGTCCAGTCCCACTCCGTGGCCCGTCCCGTGGAAAAAGCCCTGGTTGCGTCCGCCCACCACGCCGGTGCTATAGCCGCGGCCTTCCATGGTATGCGCAACCTCTGCATGGATGGCCCCACCCGAGGCGCCGTCCCGGATCAGCTCGATACCGCGGAGCTGGGCGGCCAGGACAGCGTCGTAGATGCGCTTGAGCTCGTCCGGGGCCTTGCCCTTGACCACGGTTCGCGTCATGTCGGCGAAATAGTGGGACGTCGAAGAGCGCGGGAAGATGTCGAAGATGATGCCCTGGTGGGGACGGATGGGACCCGAGCCCTGGTTGTGCGGGTCGACACCCTGGTCGCCGCAGGCGATGATGGTGTGCTGGGCGATGCAGTCGTTCTCCATGAGCGAGACGTTGACCACCTTCTTGAGATCCTCGGAGGTGAGGGGCCGGCCCTTCCACATCACCTCGTCGCCCCTGATCACGCTCACGCGGAGCACGTCGAGGGCCGCGGCCAGCGCGGTCTCCGTGTGGCGCTGGGCCTCCTCGATGGCCGCCACCTCCTCGGCGGACTTGATGACCCGCTGGGGGAAGAACGGATGCGGCCTCACCTGCACGGTGATCCCGCGCTCACGCAGCCGGTCGGCGGCTTCGAGGGGGAAGTCGGAGGGTACCTCGACGGTGCGGGCGCCGTAGTCCTCGAGGAGGAGGGTGAGGGTATCGGTGAGTCTCGGCTGGGGCCAGCGCTGCTTGGCTTTGGCTTCCCACTCGGACAGTGACAGGACCTCGTCCACGCGGGCCTGCTGGCGGGCGCGGTCGACTTCGAGGTCCGACATGAGCAGGGTCTTCCTGCCGTCGATCTCGAGGAAGACGAATGGATCGGGCGCCATGAACCGGCAGGCGTAGTAGAGGTTCGAGTCCCCTTCGCTGGAAGCGATGATCAGCGACGCGCTCATGCGACGGCTCCTCGTCTGGTCTCGTACTGGATCACGGGGTTGGCTTGCTGGCTCACCTCGTCCAGGTTGGCGATACCCAGCTCGCCCCGCTGGAAGAGGTACTCGACGTGGGCTCCCGCCTCTTCGAGGGCGAGAAGCCGGGTATAGCCCTCCCGCGGCCCGAAGAGGGCCAGGGACACGCCGAGCAGGGTCTTCGAGTCGCGACAGATGTCCAGCACCTGCCCGAGCCGGCGGTCGTGGTGGGCGGCAATGGCCCCGATGCGCCCGGCCAGCTCATCGATGGGCGCCTCGTGCCCCGGGAGGGCCAGTCGCACGCCGCCGAGCCGCCGGACCTTGTCCAGCGACTGCAGGTAGAGCTCGAGACCGCAGAAAGGCGTGATGGACGCGGGCGACTGATGCGGCGTGATACGCGAGAGCACGTGATCGGCGGTGAAGAGGAGATCGTCGACCTCGAGGCAGATCTGCCCCGGGCAGTGACCGGGCGTGTGATGAACGCGATAGCCGTTGATGATCTGCTGCCCGTCCTTGACCACACCATCGATGATCACGGACTTGAATGAAGCCTTGGAGAAGCGGTACATGGTTTCGAGCTCTCCCCTGAGCTCGGGCGTGACCCCGGCCCGCTCCAGGAAGATGCCCATGTCCTTGGCGGCCAGCACCATCCGCTCCTCGAAGCGGCTCAGCACCCGGGCATCCAGCTCGTGGACCCAGACCCGCGCGCCCGTCTCGCGGGTAAAGTGGCCGACCCAGCCGAAGTGATCGATGTGCGCGTGGGTGATGACGACGTGACGGACGTCGCCGAGCGAGACACGCTCGCCGAAGCGCTCCCGCACCTCGTCGAAGCGCGCGCGGAGCCCCGTGATCGACTCGTCGGTGCCCGAGCCCACGTCCACCAGGGTGAGCGTGTCGCCATCCACGATCAGATAGATATTGTTCACGTGGCCCGGGAATGTCTCGACGGGCATCCCGTACACCCGGATGCCTCCACGGCTCACGAACTTCTGGACGGCCATGACCTGCCTCGGGGCCTCCGCCATGGCCCTTACGGTACCACGCGGATATCGCCGGACCCCGCCTCAGCGCGCATCGTCTGTGGTGGCCTCGTCGGCCTTCCGAAGCGTTTCGATGAAGCGCGCCACCGCCGGGGTGAGCCGCTTGCCCCGCCGATAGATGAGACCGATGGGGCGCGCCAGGCCGGAGAGGGCCAGGGGGACCGTGGCGAGGGTTCGCATGCCCGACTCCATCACCACCGTCGGCCGCGGCAGGATGCTCACTCCGGCGGCAATACCGATGGCCTGCTTGATGGTCTCTACGTTGTCGAACTCCATGACCACCTCGACCTTGACCCCGTGCTGCTTGAGGGCGCGGTCGATGGCCTTGCGCACCGCCAGGTCGCGATCGAAGGCCACGAACTTCTCGCCCATGAGTTCCCCCAGAGCCACGTGCCTCCGCTTGGCGAGGCGGTGGCCCGGATGCGTCACGAGCACCATGGGCTCCGAGCGCAGGGGCAGGACATCGAGCGTGCGCGTGGCCGCGGGATAGGAGAGCACGCCGACATCGGCCTCGTCGTTCTGGACCGCTTCCACCACCTTGTGGGGATGGAGGCATTCGAGGAGGACGCGGGCCTGCGGGTGCGCGGACATGAAGGGCTGCATGTGCCGGCTCATGTCGTGGAGACCCACCGAGTAGATCGCGGCCACGCGCACCGTCCCTTCGACCCGCTCCCTGGACGCACGGAGGCTGGCCCGCGCGTCGTCGAAGCCCTGCAGGAGGTCGCGACAGGCCTCGAAGAAGACGCGCCCCGCTTCGGTGGCCACCAGCGGCCGCCGGGACCGGTCGAGAAGGGGGACGTCGAGCTCGGCTTCCAGCTGCTGCATGGCCTGGCTGGCCGCCGACTGGGTGACCCCGTTGCCGGAGGCGGCGCGCGAAAAACTCCTCAGTCTCACGACGTCGCAGAAGAGCTTGAGGGTGTCGAGGTTCATGGCCCCAGCTTAGCCCATAAGCTGTCCTAATTCTATGTTTTCGGCATTTTGTGCTTGGCTAATGCTTGCGCCTCGTGTAGTCTCACTCCTCAATTCAGGGTCGTTCGGCGACTTCACACGGACGTGGCAGGAGGCAGGACAGGAGAGAGCATGGCGACGAAGGACGATCTGTCAGCGACGACATCAACCGGGATGCCCCGGCCTCAGGGCCTTTACGATCCCGCTCACGAGCACGACGCGTGCGGCGTCGGCTTCGTCGTCGACATGAAGGGCAGGAAGTCCCACGCCGTCGTCAGCCAGGCCCTCCACGTGCTCAAGAACCTCCTCCATCGTGGCGCCTGCGGGTGCGAGGTCAATACCGGGGACGGCGCCGGGATCCTGATCCAGATGCCTCACGCCTTCCTCCGCCGCGAGTGCGGCAGACTCGGCGTCACCCTGCCCGCGCCCAGACACTATGGCGCCGGCCTCGTCTTCCTGCCCCGCGACACCACCCAGGCGGCACGGTGTCGGACCATGCTCGAGACGGTGGCCGGAGAAGAGGGGCAAGCGGTTCTGGGCTGGCGCCCGGTGCCGACCGACGATTCCCCGATCGGGCCGAGCGCGCGCGCGGTCGAGCCCCGGATCGAGCAGGTCATCATCGCCCGGGGCGCCGGTATCTCCGACGCCCAGGCCTTCGAGCGAAAGCTCTACGTGATCCGCAAGCGCGTCGAGCACGCCGTGCGCACCTCGGATATCGCCGACCGTGGATTCTTCTACCTGCCGAGCCTCTCCGCCAACACCGTCATCTACAAGGGCATGCTCTCGGCGGACCAGATCGAGACCATGTTCCCCGACATCGTCGACCCGCTCGTGGAGTCCGCCCTCGCTCTCGTGCACCAGCGCTTCTCCACCAATACCTTCCCGTCCTGGCCGCTGGCCCATCCCTACCGCTTCATCGCCCACAACGGCGAGATCAACACGCTGCGCGGCAACATCAACTGGATGCACGCCCGCGAGGCGCTCTGCCGGTCGAATCTCCTCGGTGACGACCTCAAGAAGATCCTCCCCATCGTGGTCGAAGGCGGCAGCGACTCCGCCACCTTCGACAATGTGCTCGAGCTCCTGGTCATGGCGGGGCGGCCCCTGCCCCTCGCCGTGCTCATGATGATCCCGGAGGCGTGGAGCGGTCACGAGTCCATGCCCACCCTCCGCAAGGATTTTTACGAGTATCTCGGCTGCCTCATGGAGCCGTGGGACGGCCCCGCCTCGATCGCCTTCACCGACGGCACGGTCATCGGCGCCGTCCTCGACCGGAACGGACTGCGCCCGTCGCGCTACTACGTGACCAAGGACGGTCTCGTGGTCATGGCGTCGGAAGTGGGCGTGCTCGACATTCCCGCGGATCGGGTGCTGATCAAGGAGCGCCTCCACCCCGGGCGCATCTTCCTCGTGGACACGGCCCAGGGGCGCATCATCGACGACAGCGAGCTCAAGCACACCTTCGCCACCCAGCATCCCTACGGCGAATGGCTGGCCGCCCATCTCAAGCCGCTCGAGGCGCTGCCGGAGCCGCCGGATCTCCCCGAGCCCGACCACGACACCGTGCTCGAGCGCCAGCAGGCCTTCGGCTACACGCACGAAGACCTGCGCCTGCTCTTGGCCCCCATGGCCACGGCGGGCGAGGAGCCCATCGGCTCCATGGGCACCGACACGTCGTTGGCCGTGCTGTCCGACCGGCCCCGCCTTCTCTACGATTATTTCCAGCAGCTCTTCGCCCAGGTGACCAATCCTCCCCTCGATGGCATCCGCGAAGAGCTGGTCACGCAGATCGCCACGAGCATCGGGCCGGAGGGCAATCTGCTCGAGCCCACACCCGAGGCCTGCCGGCAGCTCAAGCTCAAGACGCCCATCCTCGACAACGGCGAGCTGGCACGGATCCGCCACGTGGACCTGCCCGGCTTCAAGGCGACCACGGTGCCGATGCTGTTCGAGGTCGCGCACGGGCCCCATGCGCTGGCGCAGGCGATGGAGGAGCTCTGTCTGCGGGCGAGCGAGGCGGTGGAGGCCGGCTTCACCTATCTCATCCTGTCGGACCGCGGTGTGGACCGCGAGCACGCCCCCATACCCGCCCTCCTCGCCACCGCCGGCGTGCACCACCACCTCATTCGCGAGGGCAAGCGCGTCAAGGTCGGCCTCGTCATCGAGACGGGCGAGCCGCGCGAGGTGCACCACATGGCGCTGCTCCTCGGCTACGGGGCGGGCGCCATCAACCCCTACCTCGCCTTCGAGACGCTCGACGACATGATCCGACAGGGCATGCTGCCCGCCCTCGACCACGCGTCGGCGATCAAGAACTACATCAAGGCGCTGAACAAGGGCGTGCTCAAGGTCATCTCGAAAATGGGCATCTCGACCATCCAGTCGTACCGCGCCGCCCAGATCTTCGAGGCGATCGGCCTCGAGAAGGCGTTGGTGGACCGCTACTTCACCTGGACGGCCTCGCGCATCGGAGGCATCGGCGTGAACGTGGTGGCGAGGGAAGTGCTCGCCCGGCACCACCGCGCCTTCCCCGAGCGGCCGGTGGGCGAGCCCGAGCTGGACTGGGGCGGCGAGTACCAGTGGCGACGGGACGGCGAGTACCACCTCTTCAATCCCGACACCGTGTTCAAGCTCCAGCACGCCACGCGCTCCAGGCAGTTCGCGATCTTCAGGGAGTACACGGATCTCGTCAACCGGCAGAGCGAGCACCTGGCCACGCTGCGTGGACTTTTCACCTTGCGGCCCGCGCCCCATCCCCTTCCCCTCGAGGAGGTGGAGCCCGTCGAGGCCATCGTGAAGCGCTTCGCCACGGGGGCGATGTCCTACGGCTCCATCGGCCTCGAGGCCCACGAGACCCTCGCCATCGCCATGAACCGCATGGGCGGGAGATCGAATACCGGCGAGGGCGGCGAGGATCCCGCGCGCTACCTGCGTGACGCCAACGGCGACTGGCGCCGGAGCGCGGTGAAGCAGGTCGCCTCGGGACGCTTCGGCGTCACCAGCGAGTACCTGATCAACGCGGACGAGCTCCAGATCAAGATGGCCCAGGGCGCCAAGCCCGGCGAGGGCGGCCAGCTGCCCGGCCACAAAGTGTATCCGTGGATCGCCAAGGTCCGCCACGCCATGCCGGGGGTGGGCCTCATCTCCCCGCCCCCGCATCACGACATCTACTCCATCGAGGACCTCGCGCAGCTGATCCACGACCTCAAGAACTCGAATCCGCGCGCGCGCATCAGCGTCAAGCTGGTGGCGGAGGTGGGCGTGGGCACGGTGGCGGCGGGCGTGGCCAAGGCCCACTCGGATGTCGTGCTCATCTCCGGCCACGACGGCGGTACCGGCGCGGCCCCCCTGACCTCGCTCAAGCACGGCGGAGTCCCCTGGGAACTCGGCCTCGCCGAAACGCAGCAGGTCCTCGTCATGAACAAGCTGCGCGACCGCATCATCGTGCAGACGGACGGGCAGCTCAAGACCGGGCGCGACGTGGTCATCGCCGCCCTCCTCGGCGCGGAGGAGTACGGATTCTCCACCGCGCCCCTCGTGGTCATGGGCTGCATCATGATGCGCGTCTGCCATCTCAACACCTGCCCGGTGGGCATCGCCACCCAGGATCCCAAGCTCCGCGCGAAGTTCACGGGCAAGCCCGAGTTCGTGGAGACCTTCTTCCGCTTCATCGCGGAGGAGATCCGCGAGCACATGGCGAGCCTGGGCTTCCGGACCATGGCCGAGATGATCGGCCGCTCCGATCTCCTCGACGTCCGGAAGGCGGTGGACCACTGGAAGGCGCGGGGCCTGGACTTCTCCGCCATCCTCCACCGTCCGCAGGTAGGACCGGAGGTCGCGGTGCGGAAGGTGGTCGACCAGGACCACGGCCTGGAGAAATCACTGGACGTGACGACCCTCCTGCCCCTGTGCCGCGAAGCCCTCGAGCGGCGCGAGCAGGTGGACATCCGCCTGCCCATCCGGAACGTGAACCGCACGGTGGGGACCATACTCGGCTCGGAGGTGACGCGCGCCTACGGAGGGGACGGTCTGCCCGATGACACCATCCGCGTCCACTTCATCGGCTCGGCCGGGCAGAGCTTCGCCGCCTTCGTGCCGCGGGGCATCACCCTCACCCTCGAAGGCGACGCCAACGACTACGTCGGCAAGGGCCTTTCCGGCGGCAAGATCATCGTGTTCCCTCCGCGGGAGGCGACCTTCACCGCCGAGGACAATATCCTCGTCGGTAACGTCGTCCTCTACGGGGCCACGAGCGGCGAAGCCTATTTCCGCGGGGTCGCGGGCGAGCGCTTCGCCGTGAGGAACAGCGGCGCCCTCGCCGTCGTGGAGGGCATCGGTGATCACGGCTGCGAGTACATGACGGGGGGACGGGTGGTGGTGATCGGCGGCTCGGGCCGCAACTTCGCCGCCGGCATGTCGGGCGGCATCGCCTACGTCCTCGACGAGGTGGGCGACTTCGCGAGCCGTTGCAACGCAGGCATGGTGGACCTCGAGCCGCTGGTGGACGTGGAGGACGTCGAGCTCGTCAAGGATCTGCTCTCGCGCCACATCCGCCACACCCAGAGTCCGGTGGCCGCCCGCCTCCTCGTGAACTGGGAGGCGACCCGGCAGCGCTTCGTGAAGGTCATGCCGCGCGACTACAAGCGCGTGCTCCAGGCCATCAAGAAGGCCGAGGAGATGGGCATGTCGGTGGACGAGGCCGTGATGGCCTCGGCGCACGGCTAAGGGCGGAACCAGGGATGGGCAAGATCACCGGCTTCCTCGAGATCAAGCGCGAGACGCCAAAGCGGCGTCCCGTGGCGGAGCGGATCCACGACTGGCAGGAGGTCTACCTGCCCTTCGAGGCGGAGAAGCTGCAGAAGCAGGGCGCGCGCTGCATGGACTGCGGCATCCCCTTCTGCCATCAGGGCTGCCCGCTGGGCAACCTCATCCCCGACTGGAACGACCTCGTCTACCGCGACCGCTGGCGCGAGGCGATCGACCGTCTCCATGCCACCAACAACTTCCCGGAGTTCACGGGCCGCCTCTGCCCCGCGCCCTGCGAGGGCTCCTGCGTGCTCGGCATCAACGATGACCCCGTCACCATCAAGCAGGTCGAGGTCGGCATCATCGAGCACGCCTTCGACGAGGGCTGGGTGGCCGCGGAAGCACCGGAGGTGCGCACGGGAAAGAAGGTGGCCGTGGTCGGCTCGGGCCCGGCCGGACTCGCCGCCGCCGAGCAGCTCAATCGCGCGGGGCATACCGTGACCGTGTTCGAGAAGTCCGATCGCGTGGGCGGGCTCCTGCGCTACGGCATTCCCGAATTCAAGATGGAGAAGCGCTTCCTCGAGCGGCGCCTCCGGCTCATGGAGGCGTCGGGGATCGGCTTCAAGACCGGCGTCAACGTGGGCGGGAGCCTGCCCGTGGAGAGGCTCCGCAAGGAGTTCGACGCCATCGTCCTCGCCGGGGGCGCCGAGTGGCCGCGCGACCTGCCCATCCCGGGCCGGGATCTCCACGGCATCCATTTCGCCATGGACTACCTGACGCTCCAGAATCATCGCTCCGAGGGCGACATGGTGCCGGAGCGCGACTTCATCTCCGCCCGGGACAAGAGCGTCGTCATCATCGGCGGAGGCGACACCGGCGCCGACTGCCTCGGCACCGCCCACCGTCAAGGCGCGCGCTCCGTCACCCAGTTCGAGATCCTCCCCCGGCCGCCCGAAGAGCGGGATCCGCGGAGCAATCCCTGGCCCCTCTGGCCCAATATCTTTCGCGTCTCCTCGGCTCACGAGGAAGGCGGGGCGCGCGAGTACTCGGTGAACACCACCCACTTCTCCGGATCGAAGGGACGCGTCACCACCCTCCACGCCGTGCGCGTCGAGATGGTCACCGAGGGTGGACGCGCGAGCTTCCGCCCCATTCCCGGCACCGAGTACGAGCTCGCGGCCGACCTCGTGCTGCTCGCCATGGGCTTTCTCGGGCCGCGGCGTGAAGGGCTCCTGACCGATCTCGGCGTGAAGCTCACCGACCGCGGCAATGTGTGGCGGGACGGAAACTGGATGACGAACGTGCCCGGGATCTTCGCGGCCGGCGACATGCAGCGCGGCCAGTCCCTCATCGTGTGGGCCATCGCCGAGGGCCGGAGCGCGGCGCGCGGGGTGGATCTCTACCTGATGGGGAAGAGCGACCTCCCCGCCCCGCTGCGCTAGATGGCGTTCAGTCAGGGGGAGCGCGAGAAACTGATCCGGCGCTACGCGGACGGCCCCACACGCTTGAAGGCCGCCCTCGCCACCGTGCCCGCCGAGGCGCTCCAGTGGCGCCCGAAGCCCGGAGAGTGGTCAGCCCACGAAGTGGTCATCCACTGCGCCGATTCGGAGACGAATGCCGCGGGCCGCATACGCTATCTCGCCGCCGAGTCGGATCCGGTCATCCTCGGCTATGACGAGGCGGAGTGGGCGCGCCGCTTCGACTATCACCGGCTCCCCCTGGAGCCCGCCCTCGCCCTCGTGGAAGCGGTGAGGGCGAGCACCGCGGCCCTGCTCGACCGGATGCCCGAGGACGCCTGGCGGCGTGTCGGACGACACAGCGAATCGGGTCGCTACGGGGCGGAGGACTGGCTCACCATATACGCGGAGCACCTGGAGGTGCACGCCGCCCAGATCGAAGCGAACGTGGCGGCATGGCGCGCGGCGCGCGGCCGCGCTACTTGACCGGGGTTATCCAGACGTACCAGCCGCCGAAGTCGGGCGTCATCTGGATGGCTCTGCCGCTCGGCCCGCTGTAGTAGAGCAGGGTGCCAGTCGTGATGTGATCGAGCTCGAAGCGCGCGCCCTCCGTCCCATTGACGGTGATCTTCCCCCACTGCCAGTTCGCCCCCCACGTCGCGACGATCGAGGCGTCGCGATTGACGGTGAGATAGTAGAACTGGGGCGGGCCCATACCGACGGCTATCGTCCCCTGCCATTTGCCCACGAGCGGCTCGATGCTCATGAGCCGGGTCGGGGGCGCCCCCGAGGCACAGCTCGCGAGGAAGGCCACCACCGCGAGCACGCACGCACCGCGGAGCGTGGGCGCGCTCATCGCGACGGGCTCTGCCAGAGCACGTGGCCCACGAAGAAGGGGCCGAGGCTCGCCATGTACTCCGACGTCTGGGCCGTCTTGCGCATGGCCTGCACGAGGTGCGAGAGCGGCTGGAGGTCCTTGCCGACCAGGCCGATCAGGAAGTCGTTGTCGTGCGAGTCGAGGCCATGGCAGACGAGCCGGATGTCGTGGGCCAGATCGGCCTCGCCGTAGGCTCGCCCGATGGTGCCGTGCTCGCGCAGGATCGTCCCCTGCTCCTGGGGCGACAGCTTGGCGAAGGCGCCCGTGCGCCGGAGCGGATACCAGACGGCCCACGGCCACGCCGGGTTGAGGACGGTCCGGCGCGGGCGGCGCAGCAGCCAGTCCTCCAGATCCTGCTCGTAGCCGCTCGCATAGCTCCGCCCGATCATGGCCAGCGCCGGCTTGTGAGCGAGCGACGCGAACGGCTCTGCGCCCAGCACTTCCCGGAGCCGCGTCACGAAGAAGGCGGGATCCTCGGAGAAGGAGAGCACGCCGACCCCGCGGGGGTCCTGAAGGTCGGCGTAGAGGACGGCATCGATCTGGCTGTGCTCGAGAGCGCCCGCGAGGAGCTTGGGCTCCGGGCAGCCGCCGAAGGCCTGAAGCTGCATGAAGAGACGGCGGTGGGAGCTCTGCCCGCTGGCGCCGCGCTCGGCGACGTCTACCTTGACCTCCGGAGCCCCGGCATGCGTCGAGCCACTCATACGAGACGGTTACCCTCCGCGGGTGTGCATCTCGAGGTGAGGCTTGGCCTTGAGCTCGGTGATTTGGACAAGGGGCTGCCTGTCCGTGAGCAGGAGCCGATCCTCCGCGCCCCGGTCTTGCCGGGCTGCCCAGGCGGAGCGGATAAGCGCCATAACCTGTGCTTTTGAGGCTCCGTCCCTCAAGGGTTTCCTGAGGTCCATTCCCGTCGTGGCATAGAGGCAGAGGAGCCACTGGCCGTCGGCGGTGAGCCGGCTCCTGTCGCAGGAACTGCAGAACGGGGCCGTGGTCGAAGAGATGACGCCGAAGGTCAGGCCGTCGCCGAGCCGAAAGCGGTCGGCGGGCGCCGAGGACTCCTCGACGATGTCCTCGATCCGCCCGTAGCGCGCGCTCAGCCGCTCGAGAATCTCCGCGCGCGAAACGACCTTGTCCATGGACCACCGGGTCGCCCCGCCCACGTCCATGTACTCGATGAAGCGGATCTCGGCGGACATCCGGCGCGCGAACTCCACCAGATCCCCCAGCTCATCGTCGTTCACGCCGCGCATGACCACGGTATCGAGCTTGAGCCCGGGCCAGCTCATGGCCCGGACCGTCTCGATACCCTCGAGCACCTGGGCGAGGGAGTCGCGCCGGGTCAGCGCCTGGAAGCGGTCAGGCTTGAGCGTGTCGAGGCTTACCGTGACGCGATGGATGCCCGCGTCCCGGAGCGCCCGGGCCGCCGGGCCGAGGAGGATGCCGTTGGTGGTGATGGCCAAATCGCGGATGCGAGACTCGGCGGCGATCATCTTCACGAGGTGCGCGAGGTCCTTCCTGAGCAACGGCTCGCCGCCCGTGAGGCGGACCTTGTCGACGCCGAGGCCGGCGAAGATGTCGACGAGGCGCGCCGTCTCCTCGAAAGTGAGGATGTCGGCGCGCGGCAGCCACGCGTACTCTTCCTCGGGCATGCAGTAGGCGCAGCGGAGGTTGCAGCGGTCGGTCACGGAGAGGCGCAGGTTGCGGAGGGGCCGCGCGAACGTGTCGCGGATCACGGCAGCTCCACGTAGACGCTACCGCCGTCGAGCGAGACGGGGAAGCAGGCCATCTTGACCGCGGGATTGTTGACGTTGGCGCCCGTCTGCACGTCCCAGCGCCACGCGTGCCACGGGCACACCGCCACCACCCCGTCGAGCTCGCCCTCCCCGAGGGGCCCCCCGCGGTGGGGACAGGCATTGTCGAGGGCGTAAAACGTGCCGTCCACATTGAAGAGGGCAAGCGTCTTGCCCTCCGCGTCCACCACACGCCCCTCTCCCTCCGGGACGTCTGCGACCTGAGCGACGCGGACGCGGGCGCTCATGCCGTCACCGGCTCGCCCAGACCCGCGCGCTGCCATTCGCGCAGGAGTCCCGCCTTCTTCACGCCCACGTCGAAATGATCCCACGGCATGATCTCGCCCGCCCCGCGCTCGCGCCGCGTGTAGAAGGCGGGATCGCCGCTCCATTCACGCAGGGCGCCGCGCCAGTCCCCGTCCATCCGCGCCGCGACCTCGAGGAAGTCCGCGACCCGACGGTCCCCCCGCGCGAGGAGCGCCTGAAGCCCCGCCTCCCGTGGATTCTCGTGGACCACGCGCACCTGGATGCGGCGCGCCCCTCCCTTGATCGCTTCGAGCTTCGCTTCGAGGTCGCGCGGCTCGTCGAAGGCCGCCCACTGAAAGGGCGTCCACGGCTTGGGCACGAAAGACGACACGGACAGGGTCAGCTTGCCGAAGGGATGGCCGTCGGGCCCGGGCACCCGGAGCCGCTCGAGCATGCGGCGGGCGAGATCGGGAATGGCCTCGACATCCTCCATGGTCTCCGTGGGCTGGCCGATCATGAAATAGCACTTGAGGTTCGGGATGCCGTATTTCCGGAGGAGATCGCAGGCGGCATAGATCTGCTCGTCGGTGATGACCTTGCGCACGACCCGGCGCAGCCGCTCGGTACCCGCCTCCGGCGCCATGGTGAGCGTCCGGTGGCCGCCTCGCTGAAGCGACGCGACGAGATCCTCGGTGAGGCTGTCGGCCCGCAGCGACGAGATCGACACTTCCACGCCGTACTCCTCGAGTAGCCTCATGAGTTCGCCGATCCACGGATAGTCGGAGACGCAGGCCCCCACCAGCCCCACGCGCTTGGACTCCGTGGCGATCTTCGCCACGGACTCGCGCAGCGCCTCCAGGCTCCGGTGACGCACGGGTCTGTAGACCTGGCCTTCGAGACAGAAGCGGCATCCTCTCCCGCACCCCTTGCCCACCTCGAGGAGCGCCATGTGACCGTACTCGGCTTTCGGGCTCTTCAGCATCGAGCGCGTCTCGAAGAGGTTGACGTCCTTCAGTCGCCGCTTGACGACGAGGGCCGGCACACCGGGCTCCATGGGTTCCACCGCCCCGATGCTCCCATCGGGCGCGTAGCGCACCGTGTAGGCGGCGGGTAGGTAGATCCCCTGGAGGGGCTTGAGCCGCTCGATCACGTCCCGCCGCGTCGCACCCGGTCCGGCCGCGCGGGCCTCCGCGTACGCCGCCACGATCTCGCCGACCAGTTCCTCCCCCTCGCCCACGGCCACCGCGTCCATGAAGGGCGCCATGGGCTCGGGATTGGAGAAGGCGCATACCCCGCCCATGAGCACGAGCGGATCGCCGGGACCGCGGTCGGCGGCGCGCACGGGAATGCCCGCCATGCGGAGGAGTCGCAGCACGTTGATGTAATCGCCTTCGTAGGTGACGGAAAATCCGACGATGTCGAAGTCGCGAAGCGACCGGAGCGACTCCAGCGAGAAGGGCTCCGTCCCCGTGCGGGAGAACTCGTCGGCGTCCTCGGGATCCGGGAAAAAGACGCGCTCGCAGACGGCGTCGGGCAGAGCGTTCAGCCGCTCGTACACCGTCTGGAAGCCGAGATTGGACATCCCGACCGCGTAGGTATTGGGGTAGACGAGGGCGACGGAGACGCGTCCGCCCCAGTCCTTGCGGACGGCGCCCTCTTCACCGGCGATGAGGGATTGAACTTTCTTCTTGAGTTTCCACGACATGAGACGAGTCTACCACGGCGAATCGCGCCCGAGGCCGGCCGCGGCGAAGGGAGGCGTGCGCGCTGTTCGGAGGGTTGCCGTGTGCCTTCGGCTACACGCCCATGATCTGGACGTCGATGCTCCGGGGCCTCGGGCCGTCCAGTTCGGCGAACAGAATCGACTGGAACCTTCCGAGCGACAGCTCACCGCCGCTGATACCCACCGCGACACTTCGGCCCAAGAGGGCGGCGCGCAGGTGGGAGTGCGCGTTGCCCCGCTCGCAGTCGGAGAAGCGGGGATCGTCGTGACGGTAGCCGTCGTTTTCCGCCACCAGCGACTCGATCATGGACTTGAGGTCTTCGACGAGGGCACCCTGGAACTCGTTGACGAACAGGGCGCAGGTCGTGTGCAACGAGTTCACGAGGAGGATTCCCTCCTTGATGTCGGCACTCAGCATGACGTCACGAATCGTCTTCGTGATGTCGAGGATCTGGGTCCGGTGCTCACTCAACATCGTGAACGTCTTGCGCGCGACCTTGAGGGTCTGCACCGTCGTCTCCCCCGTCATCCCGGGCGCTCCGGACTGCGTCGCCCGCGTTGAAGTTCACCGCGCACCTGGTACCGAGGGAGGGAATCGAACCCCCACGGCCCGTCAGGGCCAGCGGATTTTAAGTCCGCTGCGTCTCCCAGTTCCGCCACCCCGGCGCCTTCGGCGCTCGCCCACCAGCACTGGAGGCGGCGAGCGGATTCGAACCGCTGAATAGAGGTTTTGCAGACCTCCGCCTTAGCCACTTGGCTACGCCGCCACATAGTCAACAGGGGCCCGTCCGAACCCCCAAACCCCCGCCTCGATATAAATGGAGCGGGAAACGGGATTCGAACCCGCGACCCCAACCTTGGCAAGGTTGTGCTCTACCACTGAGCTATTCCCGCAAATACTGCACCTGACTCAAGTACTTGACGGAGTGTAACAAACGGGCTACGGGGTGTCAACTTACGTAGCCCTCGGCACCCCCTCCCGGAGGTACTTGGCGGCCTCCTCCGGAGGGGTCGGGTTGATGAAGAACCCCGTGCCCCATTCGAAGCCGGCCACTTTTGTGAGCTTGGGGATGACTTCGATGTGCCAGTGGAAGTGATCGAGGGTTGGCGTCTTGAGGGGGGCGGAGTGGAGGCTCAAATTCCAGGCGGGAGCGCCCAAGACGCGATCCATCCGCCGCAAGACCTCCCCCAGGATACGAGCGACGGCCCCGGGATCGACGCCCTCCGCATCCTCGAAGCTCGAGCAGTGGCCCTCGGGGAGTATCCACGTCTCGAACGGGAATCGGGGCGCATAGGGGCACAGCGCGACCATGCCGTCTGCGGCCAGAATGAGCCGCCCGCTCCGGCGGGCCCTTCCCTGCATCTCCTGTCTGATCACGTCGCACCAGATACAGCGCTTCTTGATGCGGAAGTGTTGGAGCGCGCCTTCGAGCTCCCCCTCCACCATCATGGGCACGATGGGCGTGGCGATGAGCTGCGAATGCGGATGCTCCAGCGACGCGCCCGCCGCCTCTCCGTGGTTCTTGAAGACGCTGACGTATTCGAATCGTGTGTCCTTCTGCAGGTCGACCATGCGCTGGCGCCAGGCCTCGAGCACCACCGCGACATGCGCCTCGGGCATATTCGCGAGCGAGGCCGCATGATCCGGAGTCTCGATGATGACCTCGTGCGCCCCGATGCCGTTCATGCGGTCGTAGACCCCGTCCCCCGCGGGCTCGAGCTCCCCTTCGATCCTGAGGGCCGGGAACTTGTTGGGCACCACCCTGACCTGCCACCCGGGCCCGTTGGGCAGACTGCCCGGCCCGCGCACGGCGAGAATCTCCTCGGGCGTGCGCGGCTCCTGTCCCGGGCAGAATGCGCACGGCCCCGCGCTCTGCGGGTGCACGGGCGGCGAGGCAAAATCGGACGGCCGCCGGGATCGCTCGGTGGAGATGATCACCCACCGGCCTACCACTGGATCGCGGCGGAGCTCAGGCACGGACGGCGTACTCCTCCTCGGGGCGGGGCTCCCGCGCGAGCAGCGAGGCCAGCGCGTCCTTCACCGGCTTGCCCTCGAATAGCACGGCGGACACCTCGTCGCAGAGGGGCATGCTCACTCCCGCCCGCGCCGCGAGCGAACGCGCCGACGCCACCGTGCGCACGCCTTCCGCCACCATGGGGGTGGAGGCCTCCGCCTGCGCAAGGGTCTGACCGCGCGCCACCGTGATACCCAGCCGGTGATTGCGGCTCTGGGCGCCCGTGCACGTGAGGACGAGATCGCCGAGGCCGGCGAGCCCGGCAAGAGTCGCCGCCTGCCCTCCCATGGCCAGGGCCAGTCGCCCGATCTCCGCGAGGCCCCGCGTGATCAGGGCAGCCCGGGCATTCTCGCCGAGTCCGAGCCCGTCGGAAAGGCCGGTGCCAATGGCCATCACGTTCTTGAGGGCGCCTCCGAGCTCGACGCCCACCAGGTCGCGATTCGTGTAGAGACGGAAGGCGGGAGCGGTCAGGCGTTCCTGGAGTCGCCGCGCCACGCTCGCGTCCGTGGCGGCGATCACGAGGGCGGTGGGCTTGCCGAGGGCCACCTCGCGCGCGAACGAAGGACCGGACAGGGCGGCCGCGGCATGATCCGGCAGCAGCTCGGCGAAGAGCTGGGACATGCGCAGGGCGCTCCCCGGCTCGAGGCCCTTGGTGGCCGAGAGGAGGGCCGCGCCCGGCGTGATGGCGGCCGCCATGGGCGCGAGCGCGCCGCGAACGAAGTGCGACGGCATGGCGATGATCACGAGGTCGGCGTCGCGGAGCGCCTCACGGTGATCGGCGGTGGCGAGCACGCCATCGGGCAACCTGACTCCCGGAAGGTAGCGTTCGTTTTCACGGGTGGCCGCAATCGACGCCGCGAGGGCCGCGTCTCGGGCCCACAGGCGCACGGGCGTGCCCCGCCGCCCGATCTGGACGGCGAGCGCTGTACCCCAGCTCCCCGCTCCGACCACCGCCACCGCGGGACCGTGCGCCATCATGCGGCGGGCGCGCGCTGGCCGAGCCGCGACTCCGTGCCTGCGAGGAGCCGTTTCACATTGGCGTGGTGACGCCACACGATGAGCACGGCCGCGCACGCGGCCGCCGTCACGTAGACGTGAGGATAGCCGAAGAGCCACACGTCGATGGCCATGACCACGCAGCCGACCATGGAAGCGAGCGAGACGTAGCGAAAGGCCACGGCGAGGACGAGCCACACCGCGAGGGCGGGAACGATGGCCTTGGGCGCGAGGGCGAGGAATGCGCCCAGTCCCGTGGCCACGCCCTTGCCTCCCTTGAAGCGGAGGAAGACAGGCCAGCAATTGCCCACGATGACGAGCACGGCTCCCGCCGCTCCCCAGCCCGGCTGCGGCCCGAACACCTCGGCGACCCGCACCGCCACGTATCCCTTGAGGATGTCGCCGAGGAGGGTGACGATGGCCGGCCCGGGTCCCATGGTCCGGAGCACGTTGGTCGCACCGATACTGCCGCTCCCCTTGCCGCGGATGTCGCCGCCCCCCGCGATGCGGCTGATCAGGAAGCCCACGGGGATAGAGCCGATCAGGTACACGACGACGAGCCCCAGGACCTTCACGGCCAGCGTTCCAGGTCCTTGATGATCGCCCGCGGCCCCGCCTTCAGGAGGAACCGGTAAAAGTAGTCGGCACCGGAGAGCACGGTGAGGGCGAGCATCACCCAGAGCGCGGCCACCGAGAGGAGATGGAACGGCACGTACTGGGGCGGCACCCCACGCTCGAGGATGAGGAGAGTAATACCGACGTACTGGGATACCGTCTTGAGCTTGCCGAAGGAGGAGGCGGGCACCACCACGCCCATGGACAGAGCGACGCCGCGGAGCCCCGTCACCGCCAGCTCCCGGCCGATGATGACCATGGCGACCCAGGCGCGCACCATGTCCACCTGCACGAGGGCGACGAGCGCGGCGGCCACGAGGAGCTTGTCGGCCACCGGATCGAGCAGCGTGCCGAAGCGCGTCACCTGGTTCCGGCGGCGGGCCATGGTGCCGTCGAGCCAGTCGGTGAGCGAGGCGGCCACGAAGATGACGGCCGCGATCAGCACTCTGACGCGGTCGGAAGAGATCACGAAGACGATGATGAGCGGGACCAGGACGATCCGGAACAGCGTCAGCGCGATGGGAAGATTGATGGGAAAGCTCATCGGTTCGCACCCGGGCCCGGCGCGCGGCCCGTTTGAGTATCGGCCGCCCCGGCGGCCCAAGTCAAGGAATCGCTCCCGCGCGTCACCGCCCCCGAAACGATCTCCGGCACCAGCGACGCCGTGTCGATGCGCACGCAGGCGTCGAGGTCGGCGGCCCGGCCGCGCCGGTGGAGCTGCCGCGCCCATGCCGCGTCCCGCTTGAGCCGGTCGGGGTCGGCGCCGTAGAGCAGGCCCAGGCAATGCGCGGCATGGGCGGCGTCGCTGAGCTGCGCCCCCGGATCCGCTTGGCAGAGCCGCTCCACGAGGAGTCCGCCGCACACTGCGTCCTCGAGCGAGAAGCGTCCCTGCTCGCCCGCGCACAGCACGGTGACGTCACGGCCTCGGGCGGCCGCCCACCGCGCCGCTGCCCCCACATTCGTGAGCGCGGCGATCGCCGCCGCATCCGCCTCGCCGGCCTTGAGCATGGCGTTCGTGCCGTTGGTCGTGGTGAGGACGAGGGTGCGACCCCTGACACGATCCGCCGTGCAATCGAGCGGCGAGTTGCCGAGGTCGAAGCCTTCTATAGGGTCGCCGCCGCGCTCGCCGGCGAGGAGCACGGGCTCGGGGGCCATGGCCGCCGCCCGCTCGCGGGCCGCCGCGGCACTCGCCACGGGGATGACGCGAGCGCAACCCGCGCCGAAGGCCGCCACCACCATGCTCGTGGCCCGGAAGACATCCACCACCAGCGCCACCCGGCCCTCGAGGCTCACGTCGGGGAACTCGCCAGGCATGAGCGCCACGTGTACCCGCATGACCGGTCGCGGCCTACCGGCTGCGATCGCGGAGGGCGCGGATCTTCAGGCGGAGCGCACTGAGGTTGATGAAACCCTCGGCGTCCTTTTGCCGGTATACGCGATCGGCCTCGAAGGTGACGATATCCGTGCGGTAGAGCGAGCGGGGCGACTGCCGGCCGGCCACGGTCACCGTGCCCTTGTAGAGCTTGAGCCGCACCGTGCCCGTGACGTCGCGCTGGATCTGATCCATGAGCCCCTGGAGCGCCTCCCGCTCGGGCGCGAACCAGAAACCGTAGTAGATCATCTCGGCATAGCGCGGGACGAGGGAGTCGCGCAGGTGGAGGAGCTCGCGATCGAGGGTCAGCGACTCCAGGGCTCGGTGGGCGGCGTGGAGGATGGTGCCGCCCGGCGTCTCGTAGACGCCGCGTGACTTCATGCCGACATAACGGTTCTCGACGAGGTCCACGCGTCCGATACCGTGCTCCCCTCCCACGCGGTTGAGCGCCTCGAGGAGGGCCACGGGGCCGAGGGGCCGCCCGTCCACCGACACCGGGTCGCCCCCCTCGTAGCCGATGTCGATGTACACCGGCACGTCAGGAGCTGACTCCGGAGAATTGGTGAGGAGAAACATCTTGGGCGGAGGCTCGACCCACGGGTCCTCCAGGATGCCGCCCTCGAAGGAGATATGGAAGAGATTGCGGTCCGTGGAGTACGGGCGCTCCGTGGTCACGGGCACGGAGATGTCGTGTTTTCTCGCAAACTCCATCAGGGCGGTGCGCGAGGTGAGGTCCCACTCGCGCCACGGGGCGATGACGGTGAGCTCGGGGGCGAGGGCGGCATAGGTCAGCTCGAAGCGTACCTGGTCATTGCCCTTGCCCGTGGCCCCGTGGCTCACCGCGTCCGCCCCTTCCGCGAGGGCGATCTCGACTTGGGCCTTGGCGATGAGGGGGCGGGCGATCGAGGTGCCCATGAGATAGGAGCCTTCGTAGATCGCGTTGGCCCTGAGCATGGGGAAGACGAAGTCGCGCACGAACTCCTCGCGCAGATCGCGGATGTGCACCGACCCGGCCCCGGTGCGGAGGGCTTTGTCGCGCACGGGGATCAGCTCCTCCCCCTGCCCCAGATCCGCGCAGTACGCGATGACATCGCAGCGGTAGGTCTCGATGAGCCAGCGGAGGATGACCGAGGTGTCGAGGCCTCCGGAGTAGGCGAGCACCACTTTCTTGGCGGAGACGCTCACAGGCTCACCCCGAGGAGATCCATCACGATCGCCTTCTGCACGTGGAGGCGATTCTCCGCCTGGTCGAGAACGATGCTCTGCGGCCCGTCGAGGACGGCGTCCGTGATCTCTTCGCCACGATGGGCGGGCAGGCAGTGCATGACGAGAGCCTCGGGAGGCGCGAAGCGGAGCAGGGTGGGGTTGAGCTGATAGCGCTGGAAGCTCTCGAGGCGGCGCTCGCGCTCGGCCTCCTGGCCCATGCTGATCCACACGTCGGTATAGACCACCTGGGCACCATCCATGGCCTCGGTCGGCTCCGTGGTGAGGCGCACCTGGCCGCCCAGATCCCGGCAGGCTGCGAGCACCCCGGGGTCGGGGTCGAAGCCGGGCGGGCAGGCCACGCGCATTCTCACTCCGGTGAGGGCGGCGAGGAAGAGCAGCGAGTGGCACATGTTGTTACCGTCGCCCACCCACGCCATCTCGAGGTTGCCCAGCTCGATGCCGCGCTCCCACAGGGTGAAGAAGTCCGCCATGGCCTGACACGGATGCTCGTAGTCGCTCAGGGCGTTGATGACGGGAACGGTCGCGTGCTGGGCCAGCTCGACCAGGGTCTGGTGGGAGAAGACACGCGCGGTGATGCCGTCGACCCACCGCGAGAGGTTGCGCGCGACATCGGGCACCGACTCGCGCTTGCCCATCCCGATCTCCTGGGCGGAGAGGTAGACGGCGGCGCCTCCGAGCTGGACCATGCCCACTTCGAAGGTGACGCGAGTGCGGAGCGATGGCTTCTCGAAGATGAGGGCGAGGGTCCGGCCCCCGAGCGGACTGATCCTCTCCCGCGCCTTCACCTTGGCCTTGAGCTCGGCCGTGAGCTTGAAGAGGCGGACGACGCCGTCCTTCTTGAGGTCCCGAATCGACAGGAAATGCGTCATTGCGTGACGGCGTGGAGCGCCTTGTCGATGATGGCGCATCCCTCGCCGATCTCGTCCTCGGTCACGATGAGCGCGGGGGCGAGCCTCAGCGCATTGTCCCCGGCCGTGAGGGCGAGAAGACCGCGCTCGCGGCAGGCCGTCACGAGGTCGGCCACCGGCGCCACCATGTCCGCGCCGACCAGGAGCCCGCGCCCGCGCACATCCTTGATCGCCTTCGGGTACTTGGCGCGCAAGCTCTCGACCCCCTGGATCAGGAGCTTGCCCATGCGCCCCGCCCGCTCGGCGAGCTTGTCCTCGAGGAGCGTGCCGAACACCGTGACCCCCACCGCCGTGGCGAGTGGGTTGCCGCCGAAGGTCGAGCCGTGGCTGCCCGGGGTGAAGGCGCTCGCCACGCTCTCGGTGGCCAGCGTGGCGCCGATCGGTACCCCGTTGGCGAGCGCCTTGGCCAGGGTCATGATGTCGGGCGCCACTCCGGAGTGCTCATAGGCCCAGAGCTTGCCCGTGCGCCCCATTCCCGTCTGGATCTCGTCGAGGACGAGGAGGATGCCCGCCTCGTCGCAGAGCTTGCGCAGCCCCGGCAGATAGCCGTCGTCGGGCACGATGACGCCGCCCTCGCCCTGGATGGGCTCGACGAGCACCGCGGCCGTACGGCTGTCGATGGCACGCTCGAGCGCCCTGAGGTCGTTGTAGGCAACGTACTTGAATCCTCCCGGCAGAGGCTCGTACCCGTGGTGGTACTTCTCCTGGGCGGTGGCGGTCACGGTCGCGAGGGTGCGCCCGTGGAAGCCACCGCGCATGCTGATGATGTCGCCGCGATCACTCGCCCCGTGCTCCTTGGCCCATTTGCGCGCGAGCTTGATGGCGGTCTCGTTGGCCTCCGCGCCGGAATTGGAGAAGAAGACGCGATCGGCGAAGGAGTGCTCGCAGAGGAGCTGGGCGAGCTGCGCCTGCTGTGGGATGTGGAAGATGTTCGACACGTGCAGGAGGGTCGCCGCCTGCTCTCTGAGCGTGCCCACCACCTTGGGATGGCTGTGGCCGAGCGCGGTCACGGAGATACCGCCGGTGAAGTCGAGGTACTCCTTGCCGTCGGAGTCCCACACCCGCGATCCTTCGCCGCGCACGAGGGCCACCGGCTGCCGCTTCGTGAACGCCATCAGGTGCTTGTCTGCCATGTCGATCATCTGCTTCGTGTCCACCGCGATCCTCCCTCTAGAGAACGATCTCCGTGCCGATACCTTCCTTGGTGAGCACCTCCAGCAGGATGGCGTGGGGCACGCGTCCGTCGATGATATGCGCCTTCTGCGCCCCTCCGGACAGCGCCCGGATGGCTGATTCGACCTTGGGCAGCATGCCGCCCTCGATGACAGTGCTCTTGATCAGCCGCTCCGCCTCGCGCTTGGTCAGAGTGGAGATGTGCCGGCCATCTTCCCCCTTGATGCCGTGCACGTCGGTGAGGTGGATCAGCTTCTCCGCGAAGAGCGCGGCCGCCACGTCACCCGCCACGAGGTCGGCGTTGATGTTGTACGTCTCCCCTTCCGCGCCCACCCCGACGGGAGCGATGACGGGAATGAAGCCCCCCTCCTCGAGGACGCGGATGGGTTCCGGATTGACCGTCTCGACCTCTCCGACCAGGCCGATATCGGCCATGGTGCCGTCGGCCTGGCGGTGCATGCGCCTGCGGGCGCGGAGGAGGCTTCCGTCCTTGCCGGACAGCCCCACCGCTCGACCGCCGTGCAGATTGATGAGCCCGACGATCTCCTTGTTGATCTTGCCCACCAGCACCATCTCCACGATCTCCACCGTCTCGGCGTCCGTCACCCGCATGCCGCCCACGAACTCCGGCACCTTGCCCAGCCGCTTCATGAGGGCGCCGATCTGAGGGCCGCCGCCGTGCACGATGACCGGGCGCATGCCCACCAGCTTCAGGAGGAGCACGTCCTTGGCGAACTGCTCCTTGAGGTCGGCCTGCTCCATGGCCGCGCCACCGTACTTGATGACGAGCGTCTTGCCCTGGAAGGCGCGGATATACGGCAGGGCCTCGAGCAGCACTTCGGCCCGCTGCACCATCGCTTTCGTGTCGGTGTCCACCCAGTTCCCCGGTGACTAGAGGATATACCGCGAGAGATCCTCGTCCTTGAGGACGGGAGCTAGACGCGTGCGCACGTAGTCGGCGTCGATCATGATCTCCTGGCCGCGCATATCGGGCGCTCCGAAGGACACCTCTTCGAGCAGCTTCTCCATCACCGTGTACAGCCTCCGTGCCCCGATATTCTCGGCCCGCTGATTGACCGTGGACGCGATATCCGCCACCGCCTCCACCGCGTCCTGCCCGAAGGTCAGGGTGACGCCCTCCGTCTTCAAGAGCTCCACGTACTGACGGATGAGGGCGTTCCGAGGCTCGGACAGGATGCGGATAAAATCCTCCCGCGTCAAGGGCTCCAGCTCGACCCGGATGGGGAAGCGTCCCTGGAGCTCGGGGATGAGATCCGAGGGCTTGGACACGTGGAAGGCCCCCGCCGCGATGAAGAGGATGTGATCGGTCCTCACCATGCCGTACTTGGTCGTCACCGTCGAGCCTTCGACGATGGGCAGAAGGTCGCGCTGCACCCCTTCGCGCGAGACGTCGGGTCCATGGCCGCCCTCGCGCCCCGCGACTTTGTCCAACTCGTCGAGGAAGATGATGCCGGAGTCCTCGACCCGGTGGATGGCCTGGCTCACCGCCTCGTCCACGTCCACCAGCTTCTGCGCCTCCTCCTGAGCGAGCAGGCGCCGCGCCTCCCCGACCTTGAGGCGGCGCCGGCGGGTTCTCCCCGGCATGAGGTTGGCCAGCATGTCCTTGATGTTGATGCCGACCTCCTCCATCCCCTGCCCCGAGAAGACCTCGAACATCGGCCCGGCCTGGGCCTGGACGTCGATCTCGATCTGCCGCTCGTCGAGCTTGCCCCCGCGAAGCTGAGCCCGGAGCTTGTCCCGTGTCGCGTCGCGCGAGGCGTCGGGCGAGACTTCCTCGAGGGTGTCGCTCGAGAAGGACTCCCCCGGCCGCCGCGGGAGGAGGAGATCGAGCACCCGCTCCTCGGCCAGATGCTCCGCGCGCTCGCGCACGGCGGTGGCCATCTCGGCCTTGACCATGTTCACGGACAGCTCGGTCAGGTCGCGAATCATGGACTCGACGTCGCGACCGACGTATCCGACCTCGGTGTACTTGGAGGCTTCCACCTTGAGGAAAGGCGCCTGGGCGAGCTTGGCGAGCCGGCGCGCGATCTCGGTTTTGCCCACTCCCGTCGGCCCGATCATGATGATGTTCTTGGGTGCCACCTCGTCGCGCAGCTCCGGGGGCAGATTCTGGCGCCGCCAGCGATTCCTCAACGCGATGGCCACCGCCTTCTTGGCCAGGTGCTGGCCCACGATGTAGCGATCGAGCTCCGACACGATCTCAGCCGGCGTCAGTCCGTTCATTTAAGTAGCCTTAATCTGGAAGACATCACCTTGCGGTAGTGCTCCTTCGCGCCTTTGGCGCTCATCCGAACTGCCCTACTGGGCGACGCTCTTTCGAGCGGGCTTGCAGGCTAGCAAACAATGGTTTGCGTCCGGCGCTCATCCGAACTGCCCTACTGGGCGACGCTCTTTCGAGCGGGCTTGCAGGCTGGCAAACCGTGGTTTGCCTGCGGCGCTCATCCGAACTGCCTCACCCGCCGGCGCTCATTCGAGCGTTTCCACCGTGATGTGATCGTTGGTGTAGACGCAGATCCCCGCGGCGATCCGGAGCGCCTCCTCAGCGATCTGCTCGGCGGCGAGGCTCGAGTGGGCGCACAGGGCCCGCGCCGCCGCCAGCGCGTACGGGCCGCCGGACCCGATGCCGATGAGGCCGTCGTCCGGCTCGATCACGTCGCCGGTGCCGGAGATGATGAACGAGGCCTCCGCGTCGGCCACCGCGAGGAGCGCCTCGAGGCGCCGCAGCACCCGATCCATGCGCCAGTCCTTGGCCAGCTCGACGGCCGCCCGCTGGAGATTGCCCCGGTGCTCGTCGAGCTTGGCCTCGAACTTGGCGAACAGGGTGAAGGCATCGGCGGCCGCGCCCGCGAAGCCCGCGAGGACGCGGCCCTGATACACCTTGCGGACCTTGCGGGCCCCCGCCTTCACGATGGTCTGGCCGATGGAGACCTGCCCGTCGCCGGCCAGGGCCACGCGCCCCTTGTGGCGCACGCAGGCGACCGTGGTCGCATGAAAGCTCTCGGTGGACGATGGGGTCATGGGCTAGTTGGCCCGAGGATGCGCCCGATCGTACACCTTCATCAGATGCTCGGCACTCACATGCGTGTAGCGCTGGGTCGTGCTGAGCCGGCTGTGCCCCAGCAGCTCCTGGATGAGGCGCAGGTCGGCGCCCTCGCCGAGCATGTGGGTGGCGAAGGTGTGGCGCAGCGTATGGGGGGTGACGCGCCGGTCGATACCCGCGGCCCGCGCGCGGCTCTTGACGATGCGGTGGACACCACGCGTGGAGAGGCGGCTCCCGCGCGGATTGGTGAACAGCGGTCCCCGCCCCTCGCCGCGCACGGTGAGCCAGGCATCGAGAGCGCGGAGGGCGGCGTCTCCCACCGGCACCACCCTCTCCTTGCCCCCCTTGCCCATGACACGCACGGATCCCTGCCTTCTCTCCACGTCGTCCAGGTCGAGGCCGCAGCACTCCGCGACGCGGAGGCCCGTGGCATAGAGCAGCTCGAGCAGTGCCCGGTCGCGGAGTCCCGCCGCAGAGCGGTCGACCTCCGCGTCGAGCAGGTTCTTCGATTCGTCCTTGGGCAGGAACGAAGGCAGCCGCTTGGGCAGCTTGGGGCTCCGGATCTGCCGGGCGGCATTGAGCTCGACCACACCCCGTCGCGCGAGGTACTTGAGGCAGCTTCTCACCGTGGCCAGCTTGCGGGCTATGGAGGATCGCGCGAGCTTCCGTTCGTGGAGGGAGGCCAGCCATGCCCGGATGGCGCGGGCGTCCGCCTCGGCAAGGCCGCCCACCTTTTCGCGGGCCAGAAACGCGCCGAAGTCGGAGAGATCGGCGGCGTAGCTTCGCAGCGTGTGTCGGGACGCGCCGCGCTGGTGATCGAGATATCGGAGAAACTCACCCGCCGGATCCTTCATGCGGAGCGGCTCACGCCACCGAGGGAGCGACCTCTTCCCGATAGCCGCACTCGCCGCGGATGCATTGGCGCGTCCGCTTTCCGCCCTTGGCCACGCGCTCCGTGAGGAAGGACGCTCCGCACTTCGGGCAGGGCTCGGCCACCGGTCGCGCCCAGGCGACGAATTTGCACTCGGGGTACTTGTTGCACGCGTAGAACGTCTTGCCGCGCTTGCTCCGCCGCTCCACGAGCTGGCCTCCGCAGCCGGGTTCGGGGCACACGATGCCGAGGGTGACGGGCTTGGTGGTCTTGCACTCTGGATAGCCGGAGCAGGCGATGAACTTGCCGAAGCGACCATGCTTGATCACCATGGGCTTCGAGCAGGTCGGGCACGCTTCGTCGGTGAGCTCGTCGGCGGGCTTCTCCCGGCCGCTGAGGTCCTTCGTGTACTTGCACTCGGGATAGCCGGAACACGCGAGGAACTTGCCGAAGCGACCCCACTTCTCGACCACGGGCTTGCCGCAATCCGGACAGGCCTCGCCGGTCTTCTCGCCGATCTTGTTGTCCGGCATGCCCGTCTTCGCCTTGCGAATGTCCCGGTCGAATTGCCGGTTGAACTTGCCCACCACCTCGACCCAATCGCTGTCGCCTTCTTCGACCTGGTCGAGCGACTCCTCGAGCTGGGCGGTGAAGTCCAGGTCCATGATCTCGGGAAAGAACGGCACGAGCCGGTCGGTGACGAGCAGACCGAGCTCCGTGGGAAAGAGGGTCCCCTTCTCCCGCAGCACGTACTCGCGGTCCTGGATGGTCGAGATGATCTGCGCATAGGTGGAGGGGCGGCCGACGCCGCGCTCCTCGAGTGTCTTGACCAGCGAGGCCTCGGTGAACCGGGGCGGCGGCTGGGTGAAGTGCTGCTTGGGATCCAGGGCGAGGAGTTTGAGGATCTCGCCCTCGGCCAGGGGCGGCACCACGGACTCCTGCTCCTCCTCCGGCACCGCGTCCGACTCCTCACGCGACTCCACGTAGACGGCCGTGAAGCCGGCGAACTTCAGCTTCGAGCCCTGGGCGCGGAAGACACACCGGCCCGCCTCGATGTCCGCGGCCACCGTGTCATAGACGGCCGGCATCATCTGGCTGGCGAGGAAGCGCTCCCAGATCAGGCGGTAGAGGGCGAGCTGGTCCTTGGACAGGAAGCGGCCGACCACCTTGGGCTCGCGCGCGACCGAGCTCGGCCGGATCGCTTCGTGGGCCTCCTGGGCACTCTTCTTGGCCTTGTAGGATGGCGGCGCGTCGGGGAGGTACTCGCGACCGAGCCGCCCCGTAACCCATTCGCGGGCCTCGTCCTGCGCCTCGCCCGCCACGCGCACGGCGTCCGTGCGCATATACGTGATGAGGCCGATGGCGCCCTCGGCACCCAGCTCGATGCCTTCGTAGAGCTGCTGGGCCAGCATCATGGTCTTCCGAGCGGTGAAGTGGAGCTTCCGGCTCGCCTCCTGCTGGAGGGTGGAGGTGATGAAGGGCGCCGCGGGATTCCGGCGCCGCTCGCCGCGCGTGACGCTCTTCACCTTCCAGGTCGCCCCGTGGAGGTCCGTCATCACCCCGAGCGTCTCCGCCTCGGAGGGAAGGCTCGCCTTCTCGCCCTTGACCTCGCGCAGGGTGGCCACGAATTCCGGCGGGTTCTTGCCCTTGAGCTTCGCGTGCAGCGACCAGTACTCCGTGGGCACGAAGGCGAGGATCTCGCGCTCGCGCTCGGCGAGGAGTCGCACGGCCACGGACTGCACGCGACCCGCGGACAGGCCGCGCCGGATCTTCTCCCAGAGGAGCGGGGAGAGCTTGTAGCCCACCAGGCGATCCAGCACGCGGCGGGCCTGCTGGGCGTTCACTTTCTTGGCGTCGATCTTTCCCGGATGGAGAAAGGCCGCCTTCACCGCGCGCTCCGTGATCTCGTTGAACATGATCCGGAACGTCTTGGCCTTGGGCATGCCCAACTCCTCGGCCAGATGCCAGCCGATGGCTTCGCCCTCGCGATCGGGGTCGGTCGCGATGAACAGCGAGTCGGACTTCCCCGCCGCCTTCTTGAGCTCGTCCAGGATCTTCTTCTTGGCGGGGAGGACGCGGTAGTCGGGCCGGAAGCTCTTCTTCTCGTCCACACCCAGCTTGCTCTTGGGCAGGTCGCGGACATGCCCCATCGAAGCCTTGACGATAAATCGCGAGTCCAGGTACTTCTGAATCGTCTTGACCTTGGTCGGTGACTCGACGATCACCAGAGATTTTCGCGACCCGCTCTTGCCCGTGGGCGGCGAGTCGACCACCGCCAGGGGCGGCTTGGTCACGCCCTTCCCTTTTGCCGACGGCTCGACCACCATCAATGACGTTTTCGGCACCAGTGACTTTTTCGCCACGCGCTTGCCTTTCATCCGAGACTCACCTGAACGAAGCGCTTGCCCTCGAGCTGCCGGATGCGCCCCTCCACCTCGAGGGTCACGAGGAGAGCCGAGGCGCGTCCGGGGGTCATGCCGCTACGCTCGATGATCCCGTCGATATCCGTGGGCTCCTCGCCGATCAGGCCGAGGAGCTGAGAGTGTTCTGATTGATCGGGGGCGAGATGGCTGACCTCGAACGTGTCGGGTCGGGCGGGGGCCGCCCCCTTGGCCGTGGCCTTTGTCGATCTCGATGTGACGCGGTCCCGCCAGCGGAGCGGGAGCTGGCTCACCACGTCTTCCCATCCCTGGATGAGGGCGGCACCGTCCTGGATGAGCCGATGGGCGCCCACGCTCTGCGCGCTCGTCAGGAGGCCGGGCACGGCCATGACTTCGCGCCCCATCTCTCCCGCGAGCCCCGCGGTGATCAGCGAGCCGCTCTTCTCCGCCGCCTCCACGACCACCACCGCGAGGGTGAGGCCCGCGATCACCCGGTTTCGCGCCGGGAAGTGTCCGGAAAGCGGACGCGTGCCCGGCTCGAACTGGGAGACTACCACCCCGTGCGACTCGATCTCGGCGGCGAGGCGCCTGTTCTCGGGCGGGTAGATCACGTCCACCCCGGAGCCGAGAACGGCGATCGTCCGGCCGCCCGCGCGGAGGGCGCCACGATGAGCGGCGCTGTCGATGCCGCGGGCCAGGCCGCTCACCACCGTCACGCCGCGCGCGGAGAGATCAGCGGCGAGGCGCTCGGCCACCGCGAGACCATAGGAGGTGGCCGCCCGGGAGCCCACGATGGCCACCGCGAGGGCGTCGACCTCGGCGAAGCGGCCGCGCACATAGAGTCGCTCCGGCGGCATGCTGATCTCGCGCAGATTCTCCGGATAGCGTGCATCACCGAGCGCGATCTGCTCACACCCTGTCTCTGAATGCATACGCTCGCGAAAAGCTCTCATGTATTTTTCCGTCTGCTCGACGGAGTGAAATTCAGTATAGCAGAGAGCCGCGCCAGCCCCGTCAAACCGCCTAGCGAGGGCCGCCGGTCTTCGATGCGAGGAGCGTGCGAGCCTGACGGGCCGCGTCGGTCTTCGGGAACTGCTTGATCACCTGCTCCCACGCGGCCCTGGCCGCCGCGGCATCGCCAAGGGCGCGCTGGCACAGGCCGATCTTGAGGAGGGCTTCTGACACCGGCGTGGCCTGCGTGTAGTTGTCCACCGTCTTCTGAAACTCGGTCGCGGCCTGCCGGAAGTCCCGCTGGCGGTAGAACGCCTCGCCGATATTGTTCTGGGCGGCCGCCGCCTGAGGGTGGGTGGGGAACTGCGTGACGAATTCCGTGAACTCGAGCGCGGCCTGACCATCATTGCCGGCACGAAGCTGGGCGAGGGCGGCCGTGAACATGCGCTCCGCGTCGACATTGCGCGGCGCCGCGGGCGAGGGCGGGGGCGTCGCGCTCACCGGCGGCGGGGCGGGACTCGGAGCGATGGTCGGCGCCGTGCCGGGAGGCGGCGCGGGCGGAGCGGCCGGGCGTGATTCCGGCGCCACCGGTATCGCGCGCATCGCGCGGACCGCGCTCTCCGCTTCTTCGAGCGAGGCCTTCAGCTTCGTCACCTGCTCGCTCAACGTCTTGAGCTCGGCCACGAGAAACGACTGCTGCGCGTCCTGCGCCTTGAGCTCGGCTCCCAGACGCGCGATCTCCTGCGCCTGAGCGTCCTGCGTGCTCTTGACGTCGTTGAGGGTCACCCGGGGCGGGGCCGGCGTGGAAGCGGGCGCCGCGGCCTGCTCGTTGGGCGGCGGAGTGCCGCGGCCACTCGTACATCCGGTGAGCAGCGCCACCGCCACGCCGCAGAAAAGCGCGCGTACGGAGCGTGAGACCATCACAGGGCACCGTAGCACCCGGTTCCACGCCAAGTCAATCACGCGCGCGCCGCTCTTTGACTCGTGGGAGCCTTTTCGCTAGCATCCGCGCATGACCGACGCGGTCTGGATCTTCTATCTCTCGGCCGCGATCACCGGGGGCGCCTTCGGCTACGTCATTCAGCGCGGCGGATTCTGTCTCATGCGCGCCCTGTCCAATTTGTACCTCATGGGCGACGCGACCATCGCGCGGGCGTACGCCCTGGCCCTGCTCGTGGCCATGGTCGGCGTGCAGGCGCTCGCCACCGCGGGGCTCGTGGACTTCCCCGTGCGGCCGTTCCACTGGATGTCCAATGTCACGGGTGGGCTGATATTCGGCGCGGGCATGGTGCTCGCCGGTGGGTGCTCGGGCAGCACGTGGTACCGCGTGGGCGAAGGCGCGGTAGGAGCCTGGATCATCCTGCTCGGCTTCGCCCTGGGTGCGACCTCGGTGCGGCTCGGCGTCCTCGGGCCGCTGCGCGCCGCGCTTCAGGCGCCGACCATCGGCGACGTTCCCCCCACCCTCGCCACCGCGCTGGGCATCTCGCCGTGGCTCGTGATCGTCGCCCTGTGGCTCGTGGGCGGCCTCTGGCTCTTCCGCTCGCGTGGCGCGCCTCAGTACGGCAAATGGCCGTGGCACGTGACGGGCGCGGCCGTGGGGCTCCTCATCGCCGCGGGATGGTGGTCATCGAGCATCGGGGAGCGTCCGGTGGGGATCACCTTCGCCGTGAACACCGGCGAGCTGCTCACCTACCCGCTCGTCATGTTCCCGAATCGCGTCAACTGGAGCATGGTCATGCTGGTGGCCGTGCCCATCGGCGCCTTTCTCGCCGCGTGGCCATCGGGTGATTTCCGATGGAAGCTGCCGCCGGGATGGTCGCTGGTGAAGATCTTCACGGGCGGGCTGCTCATGGGCGGGGCGGCGATACTGGGCGAAGGGTGCAACATCACGCAAGGCCTCACGAATAGCGCCACGCTCGCCGTGGGCAGCCTCGTGATGATCGGCTCCGTCATGGTCGGCTGCTGGCTCACCTTGCGCGCACTCTTCGGGACCACCTGACCATTCTGCCGGTCAGGATCGGAGGGGTGCGCTCCCTGGAGCACGCTGACTCGCGATCCGCGTTCCCAACTCTGACGAGCCACGAGATAGACGTTCGCCGATTCGACTGTGCGCAGAAGATACGGCTCCAGGGAGCGCACCCCTCCGATCCTGCGGCTTCGCCACCCTACGCGTCGTGAATCGCAGCCCTGCGGGCTGCGCACACTCGCGAAGGGCCCACTCCGCCGGCTGCGCCAGCGCCGCCCCCGACGCCACCCGTCCGCTTGCACGAGCGGCGCTCGTGAATAATGCGCGCTAGCGGGGGTCGCGGAGGAGGATGACGGGGACGGGCTCGCCGATGTGAATTGTGGTGTCGCCGGACACCACGGCGAGACCGTCGGCGGCGACCATGGAGCGGAGAATGCCGGAGGACTGGTCGCCGGTGAGGCGCGCGGTATAGGCGCCCGCGCCGTCGGTGGACAGGGTGACGCGCAGGTAGCCCCGCCGCCTGCCTGGATTCGCGATGGGCGCCTGGGCGCGCGCCTGGACCATGGGGCGACCCAGTCGGGAGTGGCCGCCCAGGCGCAGGAGGGCGGGGCGCACGAAGAGCTCGAACGTGACCATGGCCGAGACCGGATTGCCGGGGAGCGCGAAGGCGGGAAGCGCGCTCTTCCCCGCGGACGGAATCGTCGCGAACGCGATGGGCTTGCCGGGACGCATGTCAACGAGCCAGAGATGCTGCTCGGCGCCCAGGCGCTCGAGCGCGGCCTTGACGAAATCGTGCTCGCCGACCGAGACGCCCGCGGAGGAGATCAGGAGATCGCAGCCGAGCCCCCACCGGAGACGCGCCTCGATGTCTTCCAGACGATCGGCGGCCACGCCGAGGCTGACGGGAACGCCACCCGCTTCGCTCACCTGTGCCATCAGCGAATACGTGTTGGAGTTCGGGATCTGGCCCGGACCGAGACGCCCGCCCAGATCCACGATCTCGTCACCCGTGGAGAGTATCCCCACCCGTGGGCGTCTCACCACGCGCACCTGCGAGCGGCCGAGGGCGGCGAGAATACCGACCTCGGCCGGCCCGAGGAAGCGGCCGGGCTCGAGCACGCTGTCCCCCGCCTGCACGTCTTCGCCGCGCGGACGGACATAGTCACCGATCCTGACCGCGCGCGGCACGACGAGCGTCATCGCATCGAGGCTCACGTCTTCCTGCGGAATGACGCTGTCCGCGCCCTCCGGCAACGGTCCGCCCGTGAAGATGCGGAAGGCCTCACCCGGCCGGAGCGGGCGCTCCGCCACGTGGCCGGCCGCCACACGTCCGGCGATGACGAGGCGGGCGGGGGTGGCGGGCGACGCGGCCGTCGTGTCGTCGCCCCTGAGGGCATAGCCGTCCATGGAGGAATTGGGCCACGGGGGGAGGTCGAGGGAAGAGACGGCCGGCTCGGCAAGGACACGGTGGAGCGCGCGGGCGACGGGGACTTGCTCGTCACCGAGCACGCCCACTCGGGAGAGGATGCGCTCCAGCGCTTCTTCGACGGGGATCACGGCCGTATTGTACCTCGCGCCCCGCACGGGACGGGCGCGAGCCAAGCCGCTATGTGGGCTGGCGCAGGGCGGGCTGGTACCTGGCGAGGAAGCGACGACGGCTCAGGACGAACAGGGCGAAAAAGCCGGCGGTGATGAAGATCTCGCGGATCCCCAGGGGGAAGCCCATGTTCTTGTCGATCGAGGGAAAGATGATGAGGATGCGCTCGAGGAAGATGGCGATCCATCCCATGAAGAGAATCACCACGAAGACCTTGTGGCGGGTGGGCGGCCGTCCTGTCAGCCGCTTCAGGAGGTAGGCGAAGGGGATCAGCCAGCCCCCGATGAACGTGGCCCAGGCGATCTGCCCCCACGGCGGATTGAAGAAGCGGTTCAGGAAGAAGCGCGTCTCGATGGGCACGTTGCCGTACCAGATCACGAGGTACTGGGAAAAGAAGAAGTACATCCACATCACGCACATGGCGAAGGTGAGCTTGGCCATGTCCTGGATGCCCGCCGGAGAGACCTGGGTCAGGCCGCGGGCATTGGCCCGGATGGTGAGGAAGGTGACCAGCCCGAAACCGGGATAGAGCGAGGTGACCACGTAGTAGCCGCCGAGGAGGCCGCTGTACCAGGTTGGATCGAGCGACATCAGGAGGTCGAAGCCCCAGAGCGACAGCACCACGATGTACAGCATCAAGAGAGCGGTTGCGAGCTTGTTCCGGCGGGCGAGGGCCGCGGGCGTGTCGACTTCCGGCGTGCCCTGCGCGAACACCGCCTTGGCGAAGGTGGTAGCGATCCAGTACAGGGCCAGGCTGCCCAGCGCGATCCGGAGCGACATGAACGGCACGTTGAGCCATACGACCTTCTTCGGGAGGGGATGGGCCACCCACGGATAGAGCGTGTTCCGGCCGAAAAACAGAATAACGAATCCGACGAGGGACGCGGGCAGGAAGCCGGCCGTGGTCAGTGCCAGTCGCTTGACCGAGGGCGACCACCGCGCCTCCGTCAATTGCATCATGGCCGCCAGCGCGGGACCCGTGATGGCGAAGCTCGACCAGAAGAGCAGATTGACGAGGTAGATGCCCCACGTCGCCCGCGGATCGGCGCTGAGGACGCCCCAGATGAAGGCGAGGACGCCCGCGGCGGCCAGGCCCCAGAGGAGACCGGCGCGGCCGTTCACACCTTGCGCGTCCATGGTGGCCGCGCTCATTTTGCGGCCAGGGTACGGAGGAAGTTCACGACATCCCACCGCTCTTCGGCCGAGAGCGACTCGCCGTAGGACGGCATGACGGCTCCCCCCACCGACAGGTAGCTCTGCCAGTAGCCGTCCGTGCGGCCCTTCTGCAGATCCGCATTGCTCAGGTCCGTGGGCGCCACGAACTTGGCCACCACGAGCCCGTCGCCCTTGCCGGACGGTCCGTGGCACGGCGTGCAATAGACCGCGTAGAGGTTGGCGCCCTTCCGGATGGACTCGGGGGTGGCGGGCACCGGGTTCTTGCGCAAGGCCGCGGCATCGCGCTGCTCCTTCGAGTAGTAGAGCTGGCCGCCGGTGCGCGGGAGGCTGCCTGGGGCCATGGCGAAGTTCATCTCCCCCGGCCTCACCCCCTGGGTCACGATCATGTCGTGGGTCCAGCGGTACACGATAGCGGTTCCCTGGACCCCGGCTACCCCGCCAACGAGGAGCAGCACGAGGATGAAGACGTACTTCATCATCGCCTGACTTCCTCCGCCCCCGCGCCCGTGAGAAGCGAACGAACCTGCTCCACCGTCTCGGGCGGGCACGCCACCGCCACCCCGAAGCGATCCACGGTGAAGCGGGGGTCGTAGGTCGCCGACGGCTTGGTCTTGGGCAGCTTGCCCAGCAGCAGGAGCGCCACCAGGGTGGCCAGACCGCCGAACAGAATGGTGAGCTCGAAAGCGATGATCACGAAGGGCGGGAAGGACACGGGATCCTTGCCGCCCGTGATGAGCTCCCACTTCAGTGAGGACCAGATCGTCAGGAAGAACCCCGTCGCGGTTCCGGTGAGGGCGCCGGCCAGGGTGAAGAGCCGTACATTGCTCAGCGGGCGGACCTTCTCGATCTCCTCCTCGATCTCCTCCACCGGCACTGGCGTGTAGACGGTGAGCTCCGAGAAGCCCCTGGCCCGGAGCTTGCGGATGGCGTCCAGCGTGGTGTCCACGTGAGCGAAGACGCCCAGAACATTGGCGGTGGCCATGCTAGTGGTGGCCTCCGTGGGCGTGCTTGAGCGGGTGGGCCAGCGTCTCCTTGACCTCGACGATGGAGAGCGACGGCATCACGCGGATGAAACCGAGGAAGAGCAGGAAGAACCAGGCGAAGGAGCCCACGATGATGGTCGAGTCGGTGATGGTCGGGTAGTACGTGCCCCACGTGTACGGGTAAAAGTCGAACCCCAGACCCAGGACGATGATGTTGAAGCGCTCGAACCACATGCCGATCAGCACCAGGATCGAGACCACGTACAGCGTCATCACGTGGGTGCGCGGCTTCTTCCAGAAGAGGACGAGCGGCGCCAGGCTGTTGCACAAGTACTGGAGCCAAAAGGCCCAGGCATACTGCTTGGTCGCTCTGTCGAAGAGCGAGGCCCGCTCGTAGTGCTCGGCGCTATACCAGGTCGTGAAGGCCTCGCAGAGGTAGAAGTACGTCAGCACGAGACTCGTCACCAGGATGAGCTTGGCCATGGCGTCGAGGTGCTTGTCGCCGATGTACTCGTACCAGTTGAAGAGATACCGCATCGGCAGCATCAGGATCAGCACCATGGCGAAGCCGGAGAAGATGGCTCCGTCGACGAAGAAGGGGGCGAACAGCGTCGAGTGCCATCCGGGCACGAGCGCCATCGCGAAGTCGAACGACACGACGCTGTGCACCGAGAGGACCAGCGGGGTCGCCAGCGCCGCGAAGAGCCCGTAGGCGCGCCGGTAGTGACGCCACTGCGAGTCCGACCCCTCCCAACCGAGCGCCATCACGGTATAGACCTTCTTCTTGAACCCGGTGGCACCGTCGCGGAGGGCCGCGATGTCGGGCACCAGGCCCACGAGGAAGAAAACCACGCTGATGGTCAGGTAGGTCGAGATGGCGAAGACGTCCCAGACCAGCGGCGACTTGAAGTTCGGCCAGAGGTAACGCTGGTTCGGGTACGGCATCAGCCAGTACGCGAACCACATCCGCCCCGCGTGGATCAGCGGGAAGAGGCCTGCCGTCATGACGGCAAAGACCGTCATGGCCTCGGCGCCGCGGAAGATCGAGGTCCGCCACTTCGCGCGGAAGAGGTACAGGATGGCGGAGATCAGCGTGCCCGCGTGCCCGATGCCGATCCAGAACACGAAGGTCGTGATGTACATCGCCCACATCTGCGGGGTGCGCTTGCCCGCCGTCCCCATGCCCGTCCAGATCTGCCACGCCCACGCCAGCACGCCGCAGCCGAGGACGAGACCGACCAGGCACATCCAGGCGAAGTAGGTGTTGCCGGGCATGCCCACGGTGCGGATGACGTCGCGGTTGACGTCCGCCCAGCTGGGCTCCCCCGGCCGCGACGCCACGCTCATACCTTGTGCTCCTTCCCTTCCCCGTGCCCGGGCACCGCGCCGCGCACCACCTTGGCGAGGTAGGTGACGGCGGGTCTCGTGCCCAGCTCGCGCAGCACGTGGTAGCTTCGCGGGCTCGCCGAGAGCTTCGACACGCGCGCCCCGCCGTCCTTCAGGTTGCCGAAGGTGATGGCCTGGGCGGGACACGTCTGCTGGCAGGCCGTCTGGACGTCGCCGTCCTTCACGGTCCGTCCCGCCTCCCGTGCCTCGTTCTTGCCCTTCTCGATGCGCTGCAGGCACATGGTGCACTTCTCCATGACCCCGAGCTGGCGCACCGTCACGTCAGGGTTCAACTGGATGTCGAGCGGCGACGTCCAGCTGTAGTTGAACCAGTTGAAGCGGCGCACGTGGTACGGGCAGTTGTTGCCGCAGTAGCGCGTGCCCACGCAGCGATTGTAGACCTGCGCGTTCAGCCCTTCCTTCGTGTGATAGGCGGCGTAGACCGGGCACACCGGCTCGCACGGCGCGATCTCGCAATGCTGGCAGAACATCGGCTGGAAGACGTTGGTGGTCTTGCCCTTGGGCCCGTGCTCCCAGCGCTCGAGACGAATCCACTGCTGGGCGCGGCCATACGAGACCTGGGCCTTGCCCACCACCGGCACGTTGTTCTCGGCCGAGCAGGCGACGACGCAGGCCTGGCAGCCGGTGCAGGCGTCGGAGTCCACGGCCATCCCCCAGCGGTACTCGGGATACTTGACCGGCGGGTACATGCTCGGATGGCTGGCATCGCCCGGCGATTTGCCTCTGAGCTCCATCTCGCGCGCGGCGGCCAGCCCGATCACTTCCACGATCTCGCGGTCGTCATCGTCGAAGGTCGCCTGGGGAATGGCGAGCGGCTGGCGGGCACCCGTCTTCGCCACGGACACCTTCACCGCGAGCAGCGGCAGTCCACCCGACACCGCCTCGGGGGCTGGGCCGAGGAGCCGTATCGGATTGGCGCCGCCATTGAGCATGACGTCGCCCAGGTGTCCCGCCCGGAGATTGCCCGCCCGCGCATACGCGCCGGGATAGTCGTGGCCCAATCCCATGGCGACGGCCACCGCATTGGGATGGAGGGTCGGCGAGGGCCACGCCGGGAGCTCCAGGCTGCCGTGGGGCGAGGTGAGCTTGACCACGTCGCCCCGCGAGACACCGAGCTTGCTTGCGGTTTCGTCGGGCACTTCGACCCAACCGCCCCACGCCACCTGCGTCATGGTGTCTGGCGCTTCCTGCAGCCACGGCTGATCGGCGCTCCGGCCGTCGTAGAAGCGGAGCGATGGATACACGATGAGGGCATGCGTGCCGTCGCCCTCGAGCTTCGCCGCCTCGACATTCAACCGGCTCGCGTCGAACTTCGCCGCGCCTCCGCTCGGCGCCGCCACCGCGACCCGCCAGGCGCCACCACGGCGGAGCGACTCCTCCCAGAACTCGACAGGATTCTTGCCCCCGCCGTACTCGCGCGCGAGGCCTTGCCATTGCTCCCTGACGTAGTCCTGGAAGCTCGCCCACTTGAGCGGCCCTTTGCCCTCCTCGGTGCCGAGAGCCTGGCGCCCCACGGAGAGGAGGATGTCTCCGGTCGCCTTGCCCTCCACGGGCTTGCCCTCGATCGCGACGGGCCCCATGGTGGGCTGCATGAGCCCGATGACCCCCTCTCGGGCCACGTAGTCGCCCCACGACTCGAGAGGATGGAGCGCGGGCAGGAGGAGCCCGGCTCGAGCGGACGTCTCGGTTGGTCGGGTCGCGAGGCTCACCACCGTCGGCACCTTGCCCAGCGCTTCGGCGAATCCCGCCTTCGGAGGCATCGCGTAGACGGGATTCACATCGCCCAGGATCAGCACGTCGATCTCACCGGCGGCCATCGCCTTCGTCAGCTTCACCATCTCCGCGTACGGACTCGCCATGCCGAGGGCCGCATCGGCCCCGAAGCGTATGGTCTTGCCGACGGCGCCCACGGCCAGGTTGAGAAGGTTGACCGCGATGAGCGCGTCGGTGGCCGCGCCGCCCGCCAGGGCCAGGGCGCCTTTGGCGCCGGCGAAGTCGTGGGCGACGCGCTTGATGGTCTCGGCGGGAATACCCGAGGCCTCAGCGGCCTTGGCGAGATCGACGTTCTTCACCGCGGCGCGCAGCGCGCCGGCATCCGCCCCCTTACCCTCATGCCCCGCCTCGAGGATGACCTTGAGCATGGCCAGGGCCACCACGCCCTCCGTCCCCGGTGCGTTGCGCAGCCACTCGTCGGCATTGGCCGCCGTCATGGACTGGCGCGGCTCGACCGCCACGAAGGTCCCCGCCTTCCCCCGTCCCAGGGCGTGCATCTTGGTGAAGGCGCTCGTGTTGGCGACGTTGCCCCCCCACGTCTCGAGGAAATCGGCGCCGAAGGAGAGCAGGTAGTCCGAATCCTCGATGGCGTAGTAGGGGATGCTGTCGCGACCGAACGTCGCGCGATTGGCGGCGCGAAGAGCCTCGTAGCCCAGGGGCTCGTAGGTGATGCGCGGCCGCGCGCCGAGCGCCTTCGTCCACTCGTCCATGAGCCGGCCGAGGCTCCCCGTCTCGAGCCCAGTGACGATGGCGATCTTGCTCCCCTGCTTGGCCTTGACCAGTCCCCGGAGCTTGTCGGCAAGCCCCTTCTCGGCCTCGTCCCACGCCACCGGCTTGCCCGCCATGACGGCGCCGCGATAGCGGTCGGGGTGATAGAGCCCCTGCAGCGCGGCCTGACCCCGGATGCAGAGCGCGCCCACATTCACGGGATGATCGGGATTTCCCTCGAGCTTGATGACTCGGCCATCGCGATTCTTGGCCACCAGGCCACAGCCGGCCGGGCACTCGCGGCACACCGTCGAGAAGTAGGCGGCGACCCCGGGCACGATGTTGTCCGGGGGCACGACATAGGGAATGAGCTTCTCCGGGATGTTCCCCACCAGCTCATTGACGTCGTTGCCGCAGCCACCCGCCGCCGCCGCGGCTCCGCTGGTGGCGACGATCTTGAAGAACGACCGGCGGTCGATCCCGCTCATGCGCGTCTCCGTGGGAGGCTGACCGTGAGCTGGGATCGACTGCATCGAAGGGAGTGCGGCGCGTGCGTCGGGGCGACCACCGCGAGCTCACCGACCATCTACGCTCGAGCGCTCCTCGCGCGGCATCGCGCCGGCTAAACGTGCGATCCAATACGGCCGGAAGGCGAATTGACGCGGCTTCTGGTTCGCGGCCTTGTGAACCGTATCACGCGAGAAAACTGAGGTCAATAGAGATATGGCGATCCGGGGCTCAGCGGGCGAGGGCGAAGGCCTTGTGGGCGATGCCGGAGGCCTCGTCCAGGTCCGCCCGAGCATGGGCGAGCGAGACGAAGGCCGCCTCGAACTGCGAAGCGGCGAGGAAGACCCCGCCGTCGAGCATGGCGTGGAAGAAGCGGCCGTAGCGCGCGGCATCCGAGCGCTTGGCCGATGCGTAGTCCGTCACGGGGGACCCGGTGAAGAATGCCGTGAGCATGGAGCCCACCCGGTTGACGGTGAGCGCGACCCCGGCGGCTTTCGCACCAGCTTCGAGTGCCTGTTGAAGCTGCGCGCCTCCTTCCTCCAGCCGCGCATAGACACCAGGAGTCGCGAGGGCGTGAAGAGCGGAGAGCCCCGCCGCCACCGCGAGGGGGTTCCCCGACAGCGTGCCCGCCTGATAGACGCCGCCCAACGGCGCCACGCGCTCCATGATGGCGCGCGCGCCACCGTAAGCGCCGACGGGCAGTCCGCCCCCGATGATCTTGCCGAGGCAGGTCAGATCGGGGCGAACGCCATAGAGCGCCTGGGCGCCGCCGTACGCGACGCGGAATCCCGTGATCACCTCGTCGAAGATGAGAAGGGACCCGTGCCTGTCGCAAAGCGCCCGAAGACCTTCGAGAAACCCAGGGGCCGGAGGCACCACACCCATATTGCCCGCCACCGGCTCGACGATGATGGCCGCCACCTCACGCCCCCGCGCCGACATGACGGCTTCGACGGCCGCCAGATCGTTGAACGGGACGGTGATGGTGAGGGCAGCCAGCGCCGCGGGCACGCCGAGGCTGTCGGGCACACCGAAGGTGGCCCCGCCGGAACCCGCCTTGACGAGCAGGCTGTCGGCGTGACCGTGGTAGCACCCTTCGAACTTGATGATCGCGTCGCGCCCCGTGGCCCCTCTGGCCAGCCGGATCGCGCTCATCGCCGCTTCCGTCCCGGAAGAGACGAGGCGCAGCATTTCCATGGAGGGGACGGCACGCGAGATCAGATCGGCCAGCTCCACCTCGCCGCCTGTCGGCGCCCCATAGCTCGTGCCGCGCCGGAGCGCCTCGCCCACCGCTTCCAGGAGTGACGGCGCGGCGTGGCCCAGGATGAGCGGTCCCCACGAGCCGAGAAAGTCGATGTAGGTCCGGCCGTCCACGTCGGTGATCCGGCATCCCTCGGCGCTCGCCACGAAGAACGGGTTGCCGCCGACTCCCCGGAAGGCACGCACGGGGCTGTTGACGCCCCCGGGAATCACCCGCTGAGCTCTGGCGAAGAGCGCCTCGGAGTTCGTGGTCACGAAGTGGGACCGGCCTCGGGTTTTTTCCACTCCAAGGGAAGGAAGTCGCGGTGCGTGGCATCCCACCGGAATGCCCCCGCGTCGTCCACCAGCCCTTCCCGCACCGAGAGCACCACGTAGGTCGCCTCCGGATAGGCCGGCTCGCCGTTGATCAGCGCATTGTGCTTGTCGGTGGCGGAGAAGTAGGCGCCGGCGTCGATATGGGAGTGGTAGATCGTGAGGACCCGGTATCCCTGGGCCTCGCGCCGGCCCATGGCGATGAGATCCTTGGGGTCGATGTAGTAGGCGGTACGTGAATCGCGCGGATGGCGCTGTGGGTCTTTGGCGTGGAGCTCGTCCTGGATATTGCGGCAGGCGAGGAGCAGACGCTCTCCCGCCTTCTCCATCACCACCCCGCAACACTCGCCCGGGTACTCCGCGATCGCCTGGGCGCGGATGCGCGCGTATTCCTCAGGCGTCAGGATCATCGAGCGCGAGTCAACCGCCGACGAGTCCAGACCCGGCCCCGGCGAGGGCTGGCCCGCCCCCGGCGAGGGCTGGAATGATCGATACTTCGTCCCCGTCCTTGAGCGAGGTCTGCAGGCCCTGGAGCGACTCGATCGCCTCGCTGTTGACGTAGAGATTCACGTGATGATGGATCTCGCCCGCTTCGTTGCGCACGAGGCCTTTGAGCGCGCTGAAGCGCCCTTCGAGCTCGTCGAGCAGACCCTGCACGTCGCGCGCTTCGATCGAGACACGATCCTTGTTGTTCGTGGCACGACGAAACGGCGTCGGGATATACACGTCGATGCTCATGTCCGTCTCCTTGCCATCTAGAGCGGCACGCTCAGATAGCGCTCGCCAGTATCGCACAGCACGGTGACCACGACCTGGTCGGGCGTGAGCGTTTCGGCCACGCGGCAGGCCGCCCAGACATTGGCGCCCGCCGAGATGCCCACGAGCAGCCCTTCCTCCCTGGCGAGGCGGCGCGACGTCGCCGTCGCGTCCTCGTCGCGCACCTGCATGATCTCGTCGAGGACGGCGCGATTGAGCACGCCCGGCACGAAGGAGGCGCCGATGCCCTGAATGCCGTGAGGCCGCGCCCGTCCCCCCGACAGCACGGGCGAGCGCGTGGGTTCCACCCCGATGACGCGCACCCCGGGCACGCGCTCCTTCAGCACCTCGCCCACCCCCGTGACGGTGCCGCCCGTGCCCACACCGGCCACGAAGACGTGCAGACGCTCCTCGGTCGCTTCGAGGATCTCCTGCGCGGTGGTCCGCCGGTGCACTTCCGGATTGGCAGGGTTCTCGAACTGCTGGGGCATGAAGTAGTCCGGGTGCTCCCGCAAGAGCTCCTGCGCCGCGAACACGGCGCCCGTCATCCCCTCCACGGCCGGTGTGAGATGGATCTCCGCACCGTAGCGTGAGAGCAGACGCTGGCGTTCCACGCTGTAGTCATCGGGCATGGTGAGGATGAGGCGGTAGCCGCGCACCGCGCAGACCATGGCGAGCCCGATGCCTGTATTCCCGCTCGTCGGCTCCACCACCGTGGAGCCCGGGCGGAGCACTCCCCGCTGTTCGGCCTCCTCGATCATGCCCACGGCGATCCTGTCCTTGACGCTCCCCCCGGGGTTGAGCGACTCCATCTTCGCCAGCACCACCGCCCCGCCCGCCTTGGGCAGCCGATTGAGGCGTACGAGTGGCGTGCCACCCACGGCGTCGAGCACCGACGCGGCGATGCGCGGTCGGGCCAGTGCTTCCGTCCTTCGCTGACTCATGGCGCCCAATCCTATCGGGAACGCTGGTTCCCAGGCAAAAAAAGGTTCAGATATGGTACATGGGCTTGGCCGACGCCCGGCGCTCGACAGCGTGCCGCTTCAGATCTTCGAGCGTGGTGCCGTCCACCACGGCGTCCACCGCCTCAGATACGGCTCGCCACAAGTAGCCCAGATCCCCGGAGGCATCCGGGGGAGAGCCATGGGCTCGGCGCCCGGCCGCTCCCACTCCCGGGCGCCCCTCGACGGCGCGGAGCAGAGCGCCGACGGTGATCTGGTCGGGCGCCTTGGCGAGACGGTAACCGCCCGCCGATCCGCGTCGCGAGTGGAGGAACCCCACCCGCTTGAGCCCGAGCAGCACCTGTTCGAGGTACCGCTGCGGTATGCCCTGTCGCCGCGCGATGTCCTGGATGGGCTGCAGCCTCTCTCCGTCGTCGGTGAGGGCCAGGTCGAGCATCGCCTTGATGGCGTACTCGCCCTTGGCGGAGACGGTCACGCCCGCCCCCGCTCCAGAATCCGCGCCGCCTCCTTGGCGAAGTACGTGATGATGATGTCCGCGCCCGCGCGCCGGATCCCCGTGAGAGCCTCCATCATCGCCGCCTCTTCGTCGAGCCAGCCGAGCTGGCCCGCCGCGCGCAGCATCGCGTATTCACCCGACACGGAATACGCAGCCACGGGCAGGCCGAATTCGCTCTTGACCTTGGCGATGATGTCGAGATACGGCAGAGCGGGCTTGACCATCACGATATCGGCGCCCTCGTCCACGTCGAGGGCGACCTCGCGCATGGCCTCCACGGAGTTCGCCGGGTCCATCTGATAGGAGCGCCGGTCGCCGAACTGGGGGGTGGAATCCGCCGCCTCCCGGAACGGGCCGTAGAAGGCCGAAGCGTACTTGGCCGAGTAGGCCATGATCGGCGTCTCCTGATTGCCGTTCTCGTCGAGCGCCTCGCGGATGGCCGCCACCCGCCCGTCCATCATGTCGGAGGGCGCCACCATATCCGCCCCCGCCTCGACGTGAGACACCGCCGTCCGCGCGAGCAGGTCGAGCGTGGGATCGTTCCTGACACGTCCTTCTTCCACCACTCCGCAGTGCCCGTGACTCGTGTACTCGCAGAGACAGACGTCGGTCAGCACGAGGAGATCGGGAATGGTCTCCTTCACCGCCCGCACCGCCTGCTGGATGATGCCGTCTTCCGCGTAGGCCTCGCTCCCCCGCGGGTCCTTGTCCGCGGGCAGCCCGAACAGGAGCACGGCCGGGATGCCCATCGACGCCGCGTCCTTGCACTCCCGCAAGAGCTCGTCCACCGAGAGGCGAAACTGCCCCGGCATGGACGCGATGGGCTCGCGCACACCGCGGCCGTGGACGGCGAAGAGCGGATAGACGAAATCATCGGCCCTGAGCTGCGTCTCGCGGACCATCTTGCGCAGGAGGGGCGACTCGCGGAGCCGGCGTGGTCGGTACAGGGGAAACGGCATGATTCAGCTCCTCGCGTAGTGTTCGCAGATGGCTTGGGCCAACGCCGCAATAGTGTACTCCCTCGGGAGTATGCGTGTCGCGAGTCCGAGCTCCCCCGCCGTGGCGCGGGTCACCGGGCCAATGCAGGCGACGGCCACCCCCGACAAGAGGCGCGGGAGGTCCCCGGATGGAAAGAGAGCGGCGAAGTGCCGCACCGTGGACGAGCTCGTGAAGGTGACGACGTCCACGCGTCCCGCGGCGAGCGCACGGCGAAGCTCGCCCGCATCCTCAGGGGCCGGGCGCGTCCGGTAGGCGGGCACCTCGTCGACGAGAGCGCCCGCGGCTTCGAGCTCGCGAACGAGCACGTCACGCGTGTCCGCGGCGCGCGCCAGGAGCACGCGATCGCCCGGACGGATCAGGCTGAGCAAACGCTGCGCCAGCCCCTCGGCCACGTACTCTTCGGGCACGACTTCGGGCTCGAGCCCCACGTCCCGCAGGGCGCCCGCCGTCGCCGGGCCTATGGCGGCCAATCGGCGCCCTCGCAACACAGCCGCCCCACGCCCCAGATGCTCGAGGCGACGCCGCGTCATCTCCACGCCGTTGACGCTGGTGAACACGGCCCATCGGTAGTCGTCGATCCTGTCGAGCGCTCGGTCCAGAGACTCCCAGGAGGCGGGCGGCTCGATGACGATGGTCGGTACGAGGAGAACCGTGGCGCCCGCCTCCTCGAGCAGGGTGGCGAAGACACGGGCCTGGGCGCGCGGGCGCGTGACCACGACGAGCCGGCCGGCCAGGGGCCTGGCGGAAGTCACCGCGGTCACCCACTGCCTCCCGCGTCGAGAAGCCCCCGCGCCCCTCGGGAGAGAAGCTCGTCGGCGAGACGCTCACCCACCGCTTCGGCCCGATCCGCTGCCCCGCGGGTCTTCCCGCGAATCACCGTGCGGCCGTCGTGACTCGAGACGAGCCCGTCCATCTCGACGGTGACGCCGGCGTGGCGGGCCAGCCCGGCCACGGGAGTATGGCAACCCGCGCCCAGTCGCCGCAGGAAGGCACGCTCGGCCAGGGCCTCGGCCCGCGCCGCGGCATCGTCGAGAGCCTCGAACACCTCCAGCAGGTGCTGGTCCCCCGCGCGCATCTCGACGCCGAGCATGCCCTGCCCTACCGCGGGCAAGAACTCCTCGACCGAGAGCAACTGGGCGTGCTCGGGCTTGAGGCCCAGCCGATCGAGCCCCGCCCGCGCCATCACCATCGCGTCGCAGAGTCCCTCCTCGAGCTTTCTGAGCCGGGTGTCCACGTTCCCGCGGATAGGCTCGACGCTCAGGTCGGGGCGCCGGGCGAGGAGGAGGGCGCGGCGCCGGAGGCTCGAGGTGGCCACCCGCGCACCGCGCGGCAGGTCGTCGAGGCCGCCCCCGGCGCGCGTCAGGAGCACATCGCGCGGATCTTCGCGCGGCGGGAACGCGGCAAGGCACAATCCGTCAGGCAAGAGCGCGGGCATGTCCTTGAGACTGTGGACGCCCGCGTCGACCCTTCCATCGAGCAGCCCCTCCTCGATCTCCTTCACGAAGAGCGCCTTGCCGCCGAAATCCGCGAGCGCGACGTCGGCCAAGCGGTCCCCCGACGTGCGTATGGTGACCAGCTCGACGTCGAGGCCGCGGGCGCGGAGCACGTCGGCGACCTGATTGGATTGCGCCACGGCGAGGCGGCTGCCCCGCGTGCCGAAGCGTAGGGTCATGCCGCGGGACCCCCCCGGCCCTTGCCTCCGAGCCCGAACAGTTCCGAGATGACCTCGATCCATCGGTGGCCGTGACCCGCCTTCGAGGAGTCGCGCAGCTTGACGGTGGGGACGTGCAGGATCTTGTTCACGATGCCCTGAGAGAGCGCCTCGAACGCCTGTCTGGTCACCTCGTCGGCGCCGGGAAGCCGGGACAGCGTGCGGCTGAGCTCGGTCTTCCGGATCTCCTCGAGCTTCTCGCGCAGGGACACGATGGTCGGGACCACCTCGAGGCTACGGAGCCGATCGGCGAACTTCGCCACCTCGCGCGCAACGAGCGACTCGGCCTGCTGGGCCTGGCGCTTCCGCTCGCGCAGGTTGGCCTCGACCACGGAGCGGAGATCATCCACGTCGTACACGAAGACGTTGTCGAGATCGTTCACCGCGGGGTCGACGTTGCGCGGCACGGAGATGTCGATGAAGAAGAGGGGCCGCCCCCGGCGCCCGGGGAGAACCGGGGCGACGTCGTCCGCCGTGACGATGGCCTCCCCCGCCGCCGTCGAGGTGATGACGATGTCCACCTGGCCCATCACCGACAACAGATCTTCGAAAGGCACCGCGGTGCCCGCCAATTCGCGGGCGAGGGCCTGGGCCCGGCCCGCCGTCCGATTGGCGACATAGACGGGCAGGGTCCCGTGATCCTGAAAGTGGCGGGCCGCGAGCTCCCCCATCTCTCCCGCCCCGATGAGGAGGACGGAACGACCGTCGAGCCCGTCGAATATCTTCCGCGCGAGCTCGACGGCCGCGAAGGACACGGAGACGGCATGGCGCCCGACCTCGGTGTCCGAGCGTACGCGCTTGGCCACCGCGAAGGCCTGGCTCATCAGCGAGTGGAGCACGGGTCCCACCGTGCGGCAGGACTGCGCGAGCGCGAAGGCGTCTTTGACCTGGCCGAGGATCTGCGGCTCGCCCAGCACCATGGAGTCGAGGCTCGAGGCGACGCGGAAGGCGTGCCGCGCCGCCTCCGCGCCATCCAGGCTGTAGAGGAGCGGCTCGAGCGCGGGCAGGCCGAGGCCGCGATGGGCGCCCATCTGGCGGAAGGCGGCGCCGCGCGCCTCGCCCGGCACCTCGGCCACGCCGTAGACCTCGACGCGATGGCACGTGGACACGATCATGACTTCGACGCAGGTGCCGCGTCCGATCAGATCGGCAAGGATCTCGCGCAGCTTGTCCTCGTCGACCACGAGCTGCTCGCGCACGGCGATGGGTGCCGTCCGGTGGGACAGGCCGGCCACGAAGAGGCGCTCGATCACGAGCCGTGTCTCCCCTGGAAGAGCACGCCGGCCCCGAGCGTGGCGAGGAGCACGCAGAAGCCCGCGATGGAGAAGTAGGCGGCGCGACGGCCATGCCAATGGCCGATGACACGCCCGGAGAGCGTGGCCGCGTAGACGAGCCACATCACGAGCGAGAAGAGGGCGAGCGGATCGCCGACGAGGTCGCGGCCCCATGCCCGTCCCACGCGCACCAGGCCCAGGGCGAGCCCGACCGTGAGGAAGGGAAAGGCCGCGGTGAGCGTCATCAGGGTGAGCCTGTCCAGCGTCTCGAGAGACGGCATGCGGTAGTACAAGGTGCCGGGTCGCCGCGCCTTGAGCTGCCGCTCCTGCAGGAGATACATGATGGCGCTGCCGAAGTTGAGCACGAGCGCGGCCAACCCCACGAGCACGAGGGCGACGTGGACGAGGGTCCAGGCACTGGAAGCCCGGGGCTCGAGGGCAAGGTCCCTGAGTCCGGTGGGCAGGCCCAGGCCCAGCGCGAGCACCACGGGCAGCACGAAGGCGTTGAAGGTCGTGACGCCGTACCGGCGCTCCACCCAGAGGTCGAGCAAGACGGCCAGCCAGATCACGAGCGATACGACTTCCGCCAGGGTCAGCACGGGCGCGCGCCGGAGCTCGACAGCCCGCAGCACGATGGCCGCGGTGTGACAGAGCCAGCCCCCCACCGTCAGCTCACGGGCCAGCCGCGACAGCCCATCGCGCCGCCAGACGAGCGAGGCGAGCGCGGCCGCCGCGGCCACGATATAGGCGGTGAGGGCGATGTCGAACACGACGGCGTTCACCGGGCGGAATCCTCCCCGCCCGCGGGCAAGAGCTGGGCGAGCGACGGGGTGGCGCGCCGGTAGCCTTCGCGTGCCGCGTAGTAGTCGAGATGGGGCGAGGCCCAGTCTTCCACCACGGGAGAGGCCCCGTTCCACCGCTCGCGGCGATCGAGGCCCTTGAGGTAGCCGCGGCACGCGAGACACGCCTCGATGAAGTAGCCCTCCTCCGCACCCTCGGCCACCAGCCGCACCATGTCGCTCGACTGTCGCGCCTGGCAGAACGGACAACGCAGGCGCGCGGCCGGCCAGGCCCCGCCGCACAGATGACACGACAACCGCCGGCGTCCATCTTCCATGAGGTCGCCGTAGGATGGCATCCCGCCGCACCACGGGCAGAAGCCGTGCTCCCAGCCGCTCGCGGGGAGCGTGCGCACCCGGGAGAACCACACTTCGAGAGCGGGGCGCAGGCCCGCGTGAGCGAGAAACCCCACCAGATGCCCGGGCAGGCCCAGCTCGCTCTCCAGGACAGCGGCTCCGCCTTTGCCGTGCGTGGGAAACAGCGCGGCCGGGCCGATCGTTCCCTCGTCCCAGGCCCCCGCGAAATGGGCGAGGGCCTCCGCCGCGGCGGAACTCCCCACGGCCAGCCGCTCCATCAGCGGTCCGAGCAGGTCCTCGAGCGACTCGGGCGCGAGGGCGGGCTCGGCGTCGGCGAGGAGCGGCACCCCCCGCGCCCAGTGCTGCCGGCACTCGTCGCCCGTCCACCCGAGCGACGTCACGCCACCGTCGTCCCAGTCCCGCCAGCCTTCGAGCACGGGAGTCCAGAACGAGAGCGCGTCGCCCATGGCGCGCCGGCGGGCCAGTATCTCGTGCCATTCGCTCACGAGCGCCTTGTAGTCCGGCATGGCTCAGGCCACGCCCGGCAGATCGATGGCATCGCCGGCGTAGAGGTTGAAGCTCTCGCCACGGAGGTAGCCGACCACCGTCACCCCGAGCTGCTCGGCGAGCGCCACCGCCATCTCGGTGGGCGAGGTGCGCGAGGCGATCACCGGCACGCCCATGCGCGCGGCCTTGAGGAGCATCTCCGACGACACGCGCCCCGTGGAAAGGAGAATGCGGTCCGTGGTCGGGATGCCGCGCTGAAGGGCCAGCCCCATGAGCTTGTCGACCGCGTTGTGGCGGCCCACGTCCTCCGCGACCATGAGGACACGGTCGCGATCGGCCAGGGCGGCCCCGTGGATGCCGCGCGAGGCGTGATAGTGCACGGCCTCGCGGAGGAGATCGCGCATACGGTCGCCGAGATCGGTCGGGCTCACCCGCAGGGTGGAGCGCAGCCGGGGAAAGAGCCGCGGATCGATGCGGAAGGTGATGCCGCCGCCGCAGCCCGAGGTGAGGATGCGCTCGGTGGGAAGGGTCACCCCTCGTGTCAGCGCCACGTCGGCGCGGCCGTCCACCTCCGAGATCCGCAGCGAGGCCACCTCGTGGAGACCGGCGATGACCTTCTCCATCCAGAGATAGCCGAGGACGAGCGCCTCGAGCTGGAAAGGCGAGCAGAGGAGGGTGAGGAAGCGCTCGCCGTCGACATAGACGGTCAGCGGCTGCTCGCGAACGACTTCACCTTTGACCTCATCCAGCCGGCCTGCCCGAAGCTGGAAATACGTTCGCATGGCCCTATCGTGCCACGCCGGTCGGCAAAGACAAAGGGCCCCCGCGTGGGGGCCCTGGGGGCCGTTCGACGTGAAGCGCCCCGCTCAGGCGTTCGCCATCACGATGACGTAACGGAGAATGAAGCCACCCACGAGGACGAGGGCGGCGGGCACCGCCCCGGGAAGCTTCAGGCCCGAAATCTCCAGGACAAGGGGGATGAGGAGACCGGCCACGACCAGCCCGCCCCAGAACAGCGGAGCGAGGTGGCCCGAGACAATCGGTCCGGCCGCCCCGCCCAGGAGCGCGAGGAACACCGCAAGCACCACGATCTCGAACATGATGGCATAGCGGTCCGCCCGCTTGACTTTCGTGTATCCCTCCCCCGCCGACTCGCCGAAGAGATACAGAAGCAGCGAGATCGCGGCCATGCCCGTGGACGCGCCGGAGGCGAGGAAGAGCGCGCCCATGAGTCTCGCCTCCCTCCAGAAGGGCAGGGCGGTGGCGGAGAGCAAGACGCCGGTATAGGCCGCGATGAAGAAGCCTGCGATGGTGCCGATCAGGCTCAGCCTGCGGCGGAGGCTGGCCATTCCCTCGCCGCCCACGAAGGACAGCGCGGACGAGCCAAAGGCGAACATGCCGAAGACGCCCAGCATCCAGGCTCCGATGGACATGGGATCCCAGAACTTGAAGTTCATGAGCATGTAGAGAAAGCGGCTCGGCGTGCCGAGATCGAGGATGAGGAGCATCCCGCACACCGAGACGAGGAGGAGAGCGAGCACATAGCCGACCCGGAACACGCTCCTGTCCCGCGGGCTGCCGAAATTGTCGGCGACGGCGGCGGTGAAGTACGCGCCGCCCGCGATGCCCCCCAGGAAGAAATACCAGACGATGAGGAGGTGCCAGTCCGGTACCTTAAGCATGGCCGCCGTCCTTGGCGTCGCCGCTCCTGGCCGCGCCAGCATCGGGACGGCCTCGCTGTCGGAAGGCGAGGAGGGCCCCCACCCCGACCAGGAGGGCCGAGCCGATGGACAGGAGCGAGTCCACGATCACATTGCGCTGGGGAAGTACCGGCTTCTCGGGCAGGGCGTAGGTGGTCGGCTTGTCGAGGAGGAGGAAGAAGGCGTTGAGGCCACCCAGGGGGCCGTTGGAGTCGGCGCCGTAGAGCTGCGCCTCCTTGTAGCCCATGCCCTTCAGTGTCTCCACGCGCTTGCCCGCCTTGGTCACGAGCTCGTCCCGGAAGCCGAACTGTATCGACTCCGTGGGACAGGTCTTGGCGCAGGCGGGTCCCAGCCCGTTGTGGATGCGGTCATTGCAGAAGGTGCATTTGTTGGCCCGTCCCGTGTCGTGATTGAACGACACCACACCGAAGGGGCAGGAGCTGACGCAGTAGCGGCAGCCATTGCAGACGTCCTGGTTGATGTTGACGGTGCCGTGCTCCGTCCGGTAGATGGCGCCGGTGGGGCACGCCTCGAGGCAGCCGGCCTGCGCGCAGTGCTTGCAGACGTCTGACATGAGGAGCCAGGACAGCTCGCCGTTGGCCTGGGGCTTCTCGATGAAACGGACGAGTCGATAGGTCTTGTCGGTGAACGTGGCGTGATTCTGGTACGAGCCCGTCCACTCCGGCTGCTCGCGTTCCATTCCTTGCACGCGACTTGACAGGCCCGGCATCCGATGCAGAGCGAGGTATCCGTGAACATCGCCAGGGTGCGGGCCATGGCCTACACCTCCCCCTTCCTGACATTGCACAGGAAGGCCTTGGTCTCCTGGATATATACCGTCGGGTCGGCCACCGTGGCCGAGAGGTCGTTGGTGATGTCACCTTTGCTGCCCGGCAGCGACTCAACACCCTTCCATCCCCAGTGCCACGGGACGCCGATCTGGTGCACGGTCTTGCCGTCGATCCTGAAGGGCTTGAGCCGGTTCGTCACCATCGCCTTCACCACGATCTTCCCGCGCGGCGTCGACACGGTGACCTTGTCCCCGTTGGAGATGCCGAGCTCCTTCGCCAGCTCGAGGCTGATCTCGGCGAAGTGGGACTCGAACAGCTCGGCGAGCATCGGCAGATAGCGCGACATGACGCCGGAGAGGTGGTGCTCGGTCAACCGGTACGTGGTGATCACGTACGGGTAGTCCTTCGAGCCGAGGGGCGCCAGATCATTCTTGTGATCCGGCAGGCTCCAGATCTTGGCCACAGGATTGTTCTGCTGCTTCGAGAGCAGGTTGCGCGTCGGCGACTCGATCGGCTCGTAGTGCTCGGGGAACGGGCCGTCATTGAGGGGGCCGAAGAAGGCGCCCACGAGATCCGCACGCATGATGAAGGGCTTGTCTCCGCCCTTGGCATCGGGAGCGAGGAAGGCGTTGAAGTCCGGGACGTCGAGGCCGACCCACTTCCCCTGTTTGTCCGGCGTCTGGCCCGGCGCTTGGGGATCCCACCAGATGAGCTTCTTCTTCTCGCTCCAGGGCTTGCCCTCGAGGTCGGCGGAGGCGCGGTTGTAGAGGATGCGCCGGTTGGCGGGCCAGGAAAAGGACCAGCCGTGGGCGAGGTAATCCGACCCGTCCGGCGGCTTGTGCGCATTAGCCTTGTTCACCAGCTTGCCGTCCGGGCCCTCGACGGTGACGCCGGTGTAGATCCAGCAGCCGCCGGCCGTCTTGCCGTCATCCGTCATGTGGGCGAAGGTGTTGAGCGGCTGGCCCTTCTTGTAGACGACCTTGCCGTCCTTGTCCGTGATCTCCTCGGTCGCGAATCCGTTGACCTCCTTGAGCACGAGCTCCATGTCCGGGTGATCCGGCTTCTCGCCGAAGGTGAAGCTGGCGGCGAGGAAGCCCTGGTCGCGGACCTTCTTCGAGTGCGCGTACAGCTTCTGCAGCCGGTGCGCGAGCGTGCAGATGAACTGGGCGTCGGTCTGGACCTGGCCGGGCGGATTGACCGACTTCTCGTGCCACTGGATGAGCCGCATCGTATTGGTGAGGGAGCCGTCCTTCTCCGCGGCCGGCGCGGCGGGGATGAAGAACACCTCGGTCCGGACGTCCTTGGGATTGGAGCCGGGCGTCTTCCACATCTCCGCCGTCTCGGTGAGGAAGATGTCCACCACCACCATCCACTCCAGCTTCTGCATGGCCGCGCGGGCGAGCTTGGCGTTGGGCCCGCCCACCGCCGGGTTCTGGCCGTCGCAGAAGAAGGCCTTGACCTTGCCCTTGTACATGTCGACGAAGATGTGTTGATGGCTGTAGGCGTCGGCCGAGGCGCGCTTGGGCAGCCACTGATAGCCGTACTCGTTGTCCTCGGTGGCGGCGTCGCCGTAGAAGGCCTTGAGGAGGCTGACCATGAACTTGGGCCGGTTGACCCAGAATCCACCCTTGGGCGTCTCCTTCTCGAGATAGGTCTTGAGGTCCGGGTGGGCGTCGCGGAGCGGCATGGGCAGGTAGCCCGGCAGCTCGTGGTAGAGCAGCTCGAGGTCCGTCGCCCCCTGGACATTGGCGTGCCCGCGCAGCGCCGTCACGCCGCCACCCGGCCGTCCGATATTGCCGAGCAGGAGCTGGAGCATGCACAGCGCGCGGATATTCTGCACGCCGTTGGTGTGCTGGGTCAGGTTGAGCGCGTAGGTGATGGTGCCCGTCTTCTCCCTGCCGGAGTTGCCGCAGTAGAGTTTGGCGACCTCGATGAACTTCTCCTTCGGAATACCGCAGATCCGCTCGACCATGTCCGGGGTGTAGCGACTGTAGTGGCGCTTGAGGAGCTGGAAGACGCAATGGGGGTCCTTGAGCGTGAAGTCCCGCTTGGGATTGCCCTCGCTGTCCAGCTGGTATTTCCACGACGACTTGTTATACGTCTCGGCCACATGCGGGTCCGAGCCGCCTTTGCCTGTCTGCTCGAGACCTTCGAAGAGGCCGCCCAGGTCGGTCGGGGTCTTGAAGGCCGGGTCGATCAGGAACGAGGCGTTCGTATAGTAGACGACGTAGTCCTTGAAGTAGAGGTTCTGCTGGATCGCGTAGTTCATCAGCCCGCCGAAGAACGCGATATTGGTGCCCGAGCGCAGCGGCACATGAACATCCGACACGGCGCTGGTGCGGGTGAAGCGCGGGTCGACGTGGATGACCTTGGCACCGCGCTCCTTGGCCTTCATGACCCACTGGAAGGCCACCGGGTGGTTCTCGGCCATGTTGTTAGTGCACATGATGACATCCGAGTTCTGGATGTCGATGAGGTTCGTCGTCATCGCCCCCCGCCCGAACGTGGTCCCCAAAGCGGGGACCGTGGCGGAGTGTCAGACTCGGGCCTGATGCTCGTGGTAGACGATGCCGAGGGTGCGGTTGAGCTTGCTGAGAAGGTAGCACTCCTCGTTGTCGATGCAGGCCGAGCCCAGGGAGGCGATGGCATCGAGCCGGTTGACGACGACCTCCTTGCCGTCCTTGTCCTTCTCCCTCTCGATGAAGTGCTTCTCGCGCGTGTCGTAGTAACGCTTGGCGATCTGCTCGTACATCCACTCGATCGGCTTCTCCTCCCACTTGTCTGACCCGGGCGCGCGGTAGAGGGGCTTGGTGGGCCGGAGCGGATTGTTCGAGAGCTGAATGGTGGCCGCGCCCTTGGGGCACAACTTGCCGAGCGTATGGGGCGTGTCGGGATGCCCCTCGATGTCAATGATGGTGTCGCCCTTGGAATACACGAGCTGGTTGCAGCCGACAGAGCAATAAGGGCAGACGCTCGTGTGGACCTTGGCTTCCTTGAGCCTGAGCGACGTCGCCGCAGCGGCGACGGGCTTGAGATCGAATGCCGAAGCGCCTACGGCGACACCAGCGCTCGCTGAACCTGCGTACTTGAAGAAGTCCCTGCGTGAAAGGCTCATGGCCGCACTCTCCTTTGAGTGAGAGCGTTCACTATTGTGAACGGTCGACGACCAGGATCTGTCGAGCGATCGTGTAGCGGAACTACGCGGATTATCGGGCTAGATCGGGCCGCGAGTCAAGACGGCAGGGTAAAGTCTGCTAACGCCGCGCGTCAGGACCCTTCACCACGGCCGAGGTGGGCTCTATCCTTTATATACAGGCGGTAGCGCTCCTCGACCAATGCCAGGGCCTCCGCCTGCCGCCCCGCATCGAGGGCCTCGACGATGGCCCGCTGGTGAGCGACCTCCATGATGGCGCCTCCGAGTACTGGGTCGTAGTACCGGCCCAGCTCTCGAACGATCTTTCGCACTTTGCCTACATCGTGGAGATTTTCCTTGAGCTCCTCGATGAGCACGAGGGCGTGGTCCTCTCGCTTGCGCGCTTTGAATCCCTTGTCCCGGACGGGCTCGCCCGGTGCCTCAGCCAACGAGCCCGTCTCCGTAGAGCACCCGCACCAGCATGAGTCCTTCAGGAGGCGCGGTCGGTCCCGAGCGGGTCCGGTCACGGCCGGCCAAGAGCTCCGCCATCCACGACGGCGGCTGGGCGCCGCGTCCCACCTCTACCAGGCTGCCGACGATGTTCCGAACCATGTGGTGGAGAAAGCTGTCCGCGGAGAGGAGAACGGCCACGTAGTCTCCTCGCGAAACGAGTCGGGCCGAGCGCACCGTGCACGTCGGCGTGCGCCCGCGACCCGGGGCGGCGCAGAAGGCGGAGAAGTCGTGCTTGCCCCGGAGTGAGCCGAGCGCACTCCGCATCGCGGCCACGTCGAGGGGAAAGCGCGGGTGCCAGGCGAAGCGCCGGAGCAGCGGGTGGGCGACGCGGCCCCGGTCGATCAGGTAAAGGTAGCGCTTGCCGAGGGCCGAGCGTCTCGCATCGAAGCCGGCGGAGACCGCTCCCGCATCCAGCACTCGCACGGCGTCGGGAAGGAGGGCGTTGAGGCCGCGCATCAGCCGGGCGGGCTCGAGGGAGGACGCGGTGGTCAGGCTTGCGACCTGACCAAGCGCGTGGACACCGGCGTCGGTGCGACTCGCGCCCGTCAGCTTGACCGGCGCGCCGAGGATGCGCCCGCACGCATCGCGCACGAGCCCCTGCACCGTAGGACGATCCGGCTGCACCTGCCAGCCCGCGAAGTCCGTGCCGTCGTAGGCGAGAGTCAGGCGCAGGGTGCGCAGGGTGCCCTCAGCGGATCAAGAGCTCCGCGATCTGAATGCCGTTGAGCGCCGCGCCCTTGCGAAGCTGGTCGCCCACCACCCAGAAATTGAGGGCGTTGGGCAGCGTCAGGTCCTGGCGAATGCGGCCCACGAAGCAGTCGTCCTGCCCTTCCACGGTCACCGGCATGGGATAGCGGTTCTGCGACGGGTCGTCCCAGAGCGTGATGCCCGGAAAGCGGGCGAAGACCTCGCGGGCCTTGTCCGGACTCACCGCGATCTCCGTCTCGGCGTTCACCGCGACGGAGTGGGCGGTGAACACGGGCACGCGCACGGTCGTCGGGGACAGGGGGAGATCGGGCGTCTCGAGGATCTTCCGCACTTCGTGGACGAGCTTCATCTCCTCGCCGGAGTAACCGCGATCGTCGAACTTGTCGATGTGCGGGATGACGTTGAAGGCGATCTGATGGAGGAAGTGCTTCGGGGTGATGGCTTCCCCACGCGCCCACGCCAGGGTCTGGCGGCGCAGCTCCTCCACGCCGTTCACCCCCGCGCCCGACACCGCCTGATAGCTGGTGGCGATCACCCGGCGGAGCCGGCCCGCGTCGTGCAGCGGCTTGAGCGGCATCACGGTGACGATGGTCGTGCAGTTGGGACAGGCCACGATGCCTCGATGGCCCGTGATCGCATGCGCGTTGACCTCGGGCACCACGAGGGGCACCCCGGGATCCATGCGGAAGGCGCTCGACTTGTCGACGACCACCGCCCCCGCCTTCACCGCCTGCGGCGCGTACTCTCTCGAGTGCGACGAGCCGGCCGAGAAGAGCGCGATGTCCACACCCTTGAACGCCCCGGGCCCGACCGTGTCGATGCGGATGGTCTCACCCTTGAACGTGACGGTCTTGCCCACCGACCGCTCGGAGGCGAAGACGCGCAGCGCCTTCACCGGGAACTTGCGCTCGTCGAGCAGCCGGAGGGTGGTCTGCCCCACCGCTCCGGTGACGCCAACCACCGCGACCGTCACTCCTGAGGCCATATCGTCACCCTCTCTCGCCTGTCAAGAATAAGACCGCTCCACTTCGCCTGCGATCAGATCACCCATTTCCTTGGTACCCACCAGTTTCATCCCCCCCGCGTGGATGTCACGCGTGCGATGGCCCTGCTCGAGCACCCGCACCACGGCCGCGTCGATCCGGTCCGCGTCCTTTCCCATGCTGAGGGAGTAACGCAGGAGCATGCCCGACGACAGGATGGCCGCGATGGGATTGGCCACGCCCTGCCCCGCGATGTCGGGGGCGGTACCGTGCACGGGCTCGTAGAGGGCGACCCGCCCGCCGAGGCTCGCCGACGGCAGCATGCCCATGGATCCGGCGAGAATCGCCGCCTCGTCCGAGAGAATGTCGCCGAACGTGTTCTCGGTCACGATGGTGTCGAAGTGGGTCGGCTTGTGCACGAGGGCCATGGCGCAGTTGTCCACGAGCACGTGCTCGAGCTGCACCTGTGGGAAGTCCCTGGACACCCGCGTCACCACCTCACGCCAGAGCTGGGAGACGACGAGGACATTGGCCTTGTCGACGGAGGCGAGGCGCCTCCGTCGCTTCATGGCCACCTCGAAGGCGACCCGGGCCACGCGCTCTATCTCCCGCGACGTATAGGCCATGGTATTGATGGCCCGCGCGCCGCCGTCGGCGAACTCTTCCCGCCCCCGCGGCTCGCCGAAGTAGAGCCCGCCCGTGAGCTCGCGGATCACCATGATGTCGGTGCCCTCGACCACGTCACGCTTGAGCGGCGAGGCGTCCACCAGCATGGGGAAGCAGGTGGCCGGCCGCAGGTTCGCGAAGAGGTCGAGCTCCTTGCGCAGCCCGAGGAGCCCACGCTCCGGACGCTGCTCCTGGTGCAGGTTGTCCCACTTCGGACCGCCCACGGAGCCGAACAGAATGGCATCGCTCCGCTCGCACAGGGCGAGGGTGGCCGCGGGCAGCGGATCGCCCGTGGCGTCGATGGCCGCGCCGCCCACGAGGGCCGCCTCGAACTCGAAGAAGACACCGGTCGCCCGGCCCACCACTTCGAGCACCTTGCGAGCCTCGGGCGTCACCTCCTGCCCGATGCCGTCGCCTCCCAGGACCGCGATCTTGTGCGTCGGCATCAGACGGCCTCGCGGTCGGCCAGGTGACCCATCATGGGCTTGTCTCTCCCGCGAGGACACATGTCAGATGCCCTTCTCGAGGACCTGGGCCTGCTCCCCCCGCCGGCGTGCCCACAGGGGCCGCATGGGCCCGCTCAGCAGGTAGAGCGAGAAGAGGATGAACAGGAACCACTGCGGATGGGTGGCCACGATGAGCACGCCGAGCACCACGAGCACGAGGACCTGGGCGGGCCGGCGGCGCGCGAAGTCCACTTCCTTGAAGCTGTAGTAGCGGAAGGTCGAGACCATGAGGAGCGCGACGATCACCGTACCCACGCTCATGGCCGCGGCCTGCCAGCGCGACACCTCCACGCCTTCGAGAAGGAGGGCGGTGGAGGCGACGATACCCGCCGCGGCCGGCGTGGGCAGCCCCACGAAGTAGCGGCGGTCCGTCACGCCCTGGTAGACGTTGAAGCGGGCGAGACGGAGGGCGCCGCAGATCACGAAGAGGAAGGCCCCCAGCCAGGCGACCCGCCCGGCGTGCGACAAGGCGAGGGAGTAGAGGATGAAGGCGGGGGCGACGCAGAAGGACACCACGTCGGCGAGCGAGTCGAACTCGACGCCGAACTGGGTGGTCGTCCGGGTCAGCCGGGCCACCTTGCCGTCGAGGATGTCCAGGACCATGCCCACGAAGACCGCCACCGCCGCCTCCACGAAGCGCGCCTGGGCCGAGAGCACGATGGCGAGAAAGCCGCAAAAGAGATTGGCGGTGGTGAGGAGACTGGGGAGCAGAAAGATGCCGCGGCGCGGGTGCTCGCGCAGCTCCTGCCAGCGGCGCCGCCGAGGATGCCGCGCCCCCTCTCCGCTCTGATGCCGACGCCTCACCGCAGCACCCCCATGACGGTCTCTCCGCCCCTCACCCTGTCGCCGATCTTCACCCGCATCTCTGTCGAGCGCGGCACCACGAGGTCCGTCCGCGATCCGAAGCGGATCAGCCCGTACCGCTCGCCCGCCGCGAGCTTGTCCCCCACCCGCACCCGGCACACGATGCGGCGCGCGAGCACGCCCGCGATCTGCTTCACCCCGATCCGCGTCACGTCGCCCTCGAGCGAGATCGTGCAGCGCTCGTTCAGCTCCGAGGCCTCGTCCCGATAGGCAGCCATGAAGCGCCCTGCCTCGTAGCGAACGCTCTCGACCCGACCGGCCATCGGCGATCGATTCACGTGCACGTCGAGCGGCGAGAGAAAGATGGAGGCCCGCACCGCCCGCCCCACCCACGGGTCCTCTACCTCGTCGATCCGCATCACGCGCCCGTCCGCGGGAGCCAGCACGAGCCCCGGCGCGAGCGGCGCCGTGCGCTCCGGGTCGCGAAAGAAGCCGAGGCAGGCGAGAGCCACGAGCGCCAGAGCCACCGCCGCCGCCCGCCCGCCTATGACAGCCAGAATACACGCGGCCGCCGCGGGGACGAGGATAAACGGCCACCCCTCCGCGGCGACGGGGATTCTCACGCGCCGGCCGCCTACATCCGCGGCGGCTTGATCCAGGACATCATCTTGCGCAGCCGGCCGCCCACTTCCTCGATCGGATGGTCCGCCTCGCGCTTCCGCATGGCGAGGAATCCCGCGCGGTGGGCCTGGTTCTCCAGGATCCACTCGCGGGCGAACTGGCCCGTCTGGATCTCGCCCAGGATCTTCCGCATCTCCACCTTGGTCTCGGGGTTGACGATGCGCGGGCCGCGCGTGTAGTCGCCGTACTCGGCCGTGTCGGACACCGAGTAGCGCATGTAGGCGAGACCGCCCTGATAGAAGAGATCGACGATGAGCTTCATCTCGTGCATGCACTCGAAGTACGCAACCTCCGGCTGGTAACCCGCTTCACACAGCGTCTCGAAGGCCGCCTTGATCAGGTGGGAGACGCCGCCGCAGAGGGTGGTCTGCTCGCCGAAGAGGTCCGTCTCCGTCTCTTCCTTGAACGTGGTCTCGATGACGCCGGCGCGGGTGCAGCCCACGCCCTTGCCGTAGGCCAAGGCGGTGTCTCGCGCCTTCCCCGAGACGTCCTGGTAGACGGCGACGAGGGCGGGCACGCCCGGCCCTTCCGTGAACAGGTCGCGCATGACGTGGCCGGGCGCCTTGGGGGCGATCATGGAGACGTCCACGTCGGGCGACGGGACCACCTGATTGAAGTGGATATTGAAGCCGTGCGCGAACATGAGCGTCTTGCCCTTGCCCAGCGTGCCCTTGATGGACTCCTCGTACACCTGCCGCTGGGTCTGGTCGGGGAGGAGGATCATGATGATGTCGGCGGCCGCCGCGGCGTCGCCCACCGTCATGACCTTGAACCCGGCCTTCTCGGCCGCCGTCCAGCCCTTGGAGCCCTTGTAGAGACCGATGACCACGTCCTGACCGGAGTCCTTCAGGTTCAGGGCGTGGGCGTGCCCCTGGCTGCCATAGCCGATGATGGCGATCTTCTTGCTCTTGAGGAGTCCGAGATCCGCATCCTGGTCGTAGAAAATCTTCGCCGGCATTTCGTGCTCTCCTGTGAGTTGACTTAGTCCGCGAATCCGATCACGCGAGGATCCTGGGCGGCGGCCCGCGGCGGGGCGGCCTTCCCGAGCTTCTCGTCCACACGTCTGAGTCGCGCCTTCGGTCCCCGGGCGATGGCCACCTTGCCCGTGCGCACCACTTCCTGCACACCGAAGGGACGCAGGAGCTCGAGGATGGCGTCGATCTTCGACTCCTCCCCCGTGACCTCGAGGGTGTAGGTGGCCGCGGTGACGTCGACGACCTTGGCGCGGAAGATGTCCGCGATGCGCAGGATCTCCGCGCGGGCCGCGGGCTCCGCGTTCACGCGGATGAGCAGCATCTCGCGCTCCACGTGCGTCTCCTCGCTCAGGTCGATGACCTTGATGACATCGATGAGCTTGTGGAGCTGCTTCATGACCTGCTCGATGACGAAGGCGTCGCCGCGCACGACCAGGGTCATGCGCGAGACCGAGGGGTCGAGGGTCTCCCCCACGGACAGGCTCTCGATGTTGTAGCCGCGGGCCGAGAAGAGCCCGGCCACGCGCGAGAGCACGCCGAACTTGTTCTCGACGAGAACGGCGATGGTGTGCTTGGAGTGCTCGGACGGGTCGGCCACCGTCAGAATCCCGTCTGCGACTTGGCCGCGCGCTCCCGGGCCTCGCGGCTGGGCGGGGCCAGGATCATGTCGGTGTTGGCGCCGCCCGCGGGGACCATGGGGAACACGCACTCGTCCTTGTTGACCCACACGTCGAGGACCACGGGTCCCGGGGTCGCGATCATCTTCTCGAGGGCCGGGACCACCTCCGAGGGCTTGGTGGCGCGGATGCCCGTGCACCCATAGGCCTCCGCGAGCTTGACGAAATCGGGGCTCGGGCCCAGGTCGACGGCGCAGAAGCGCTCCTTGAAGATGATGCGCTGCCACTGGCGGACCATCCCGTGTCCGCCGTTATTGATGAGCACGATCTTGACGGGGAGCCGCTCTTCGAAGCAGGTGGCCAGCTCCTGGCTGTTCATCGCGAACGAGCCGTCGCCGTCGATATTGACCACGAGCTTGCCCGGATTCCCCGCCTGCACGCCCATGGCCGTGGGCAGTCCGTAGCCCATGGTGCCGAGGCCCCCCGAGGTGCACCACGTCCGCGGATGCTTGAAGCGGTAGTACTGCGCCGCCCACATCTGGTGCTGTCCTACCCCGGTGACGACGAGGGCCTCCCCGTTCGTGATGTTGGAGATCTCCTCGATCACGTACTGCGGCTTGATGACCTCGTCGGACCATTCGTAGCGAAGGGGCTCCGCCCGCTTCCACTCCGAGACCTGCTCCGACCACTGCCGGCGCGCTTCCCTCACCGCCCCCGCCGGATAGGTCTTCATCTCCTCCTTCACCGCCTCGAGGAGCGCGGCGAGCACCCGCTTGCAGTCGCCCACGATGGGGATGTCGACCTTGATGTTCTTCGAGATCGAGGAAGGATCGATGTCGATGTGGATGATCTCGGCATGGGGGGCGAAGGCGTCCACCTTGCCCGTGACGCGATCGTCGAAGCGCGCCCCCACGGACACCAGACAGTCCGAGTGGTGGACGGCCATGTTGGCGTAGTACGTCCCGTGCATGCCGAGCATGTCGAGCGAGAGCGGATGCGCCATAGGGAAGGCCCCCAGGCCCATCAGGGTCTGCGTCACCGGCACCTGGGTCAGCTCCGCCAGCTCGTAGAGCTCGGGCGAGCCGTCGGAGGAGATGACGCCGCCTCCCACATAGAGCACGGGCCGCTTGGCCCGCACGATGGCCCGCGCCGCCTTCTTGATCTGCCCGGGATGGCCATCGTAGGTGGGGTTGTAGGAGCGGAGATGGACCTTGTCGGGATAGTCGAAGGTCCACTCCTTGACGAGCACGTCCTTGGGCAGGTCCACGTGCACGGGACCGGGCCGTCCGGAGGAGGCGATGTGAAACGCCTCCTTGATCGTCGAGGCGAGATCGTTGCCGTCCTTGACGAGGAAGTTGTGCTTGGTGGCCGAGCGCGTGATCCCGACATTGTCGGCTTCCTGGAACGCGTCGTTGCCGATGAGGTGCGTCGGGACCTGTCCCGTGAAGGCGACGATGGGTATGGAGTCCATGAGCGCGTCCTGAAGCGCCGTCACCAGATTGGTCGCGGCCGGCCCCGAGGTGACGAGGCACACGCCCGTCCTGCCCGTGGTGCGGGAGTAGCCCTCGGCCGCATGCCCCGCGGCCGCCTCCTGGCGAACGAGGATGTGGCGAATCCCTTCGAAATCGTACAGGACGTCGTAGATCGGCAGCACGGCCCCGCCGGGGAGGCCGAAGATGAGATCCACACCCTCACGCTTCAAAGACTCGAGCAAGATACGCGCGCCTGAAAGCTTCACAGCCTGTCCTCCATTCCGTTTCCTTCGAGTTCCGTCGGCACCGCGCGTGTACTCCGCGCTCCTAGAGGAGGCCGGCCGAAGCCAGGCTCTCCGTGATCTCGTCGATGGCATCGCCGTCCGGGGTGCCGAGGGGCGCCCGGCACGGTCCGCCGTAGCAGCCCTGAAGGTCCAGCGCCGCCTTGAGCCCGCCGATGCCGTAACGCCCGGGGACGCCCCGATCGGCCAGCATCATGCGCGCCGCGATAGCCTGAGCCTCGTCCCATCGTCCATCCCGGGCCAGTCCGTAGATGTCGCAGAACTCGCGGGGGGCCTTGGAAGTCTCTCATCGCGCGCGCTTCCGGGATTTCGACGCCCGCTGCTTGATGCGCGCCTGGGCGGAGGCCAGCCACGCGATCGGCACCATGTAGGGAGAGCAGGAGACGTAGTCCATGCCCACGCGGTGGCAGAACTCCACCGACGAGGGCTCGCCGCCGTGCTCGCCGCAGATGCCGACCTTGAGCCTGGGGCGCGTCCGCCGGCCCCGCGTGATGCCGATCTCGATCATCTCCCCCACGCCTTCCTGGTCCAGCACCGCGAACGGGTCGTGGGGGAGGAGCTTCTTCTCCAGGTACAAGGGCAGGAACTTGCCGATATCGTCACGGCTGTAGCCGAAGGTCATCTGGGTCAGGTCGTTGGTGCCGAAGGAGAAGAAGTCGGCATGCTCCGCGAGCTTGTCCGCGATCAGCGCGGCCCGCGGCACCTCGATCATGGTGCCGACCGAGTACCCGACCTTCGCGCCCATCTCGCTCACCGTCCGCTCGGCCATGCGCACCGTCATGTCGCGGGTCAGCTTCATTTCCGCCACCGTGCCGGTGAGCGGGATCATGATCTCGGGAGGCTCCACCTTCACGCCGCGCCGGGCCACCTCGCATGCCGCCTCCATGATGGCCCGCACCTGCATCTCGTAGATCTCGGGAAACGTGATGCCGAGCCGGCAGCCGCGGTGCCCGAGCATGGGGTTGGCCTCGTGCAGGGCTTCGATGCGGGACTTGACCGCGCCCAGTTCCTGATGCCGCGCCGGGTTGATGCCGAGAGCGTCGAGGCGCGTGAACTCCTCCAGCACCTCCTTGTAGCTGGGCAGGAATTCGTGGAGGGGCGGATCGAGGAGCCGGATAGTCACGGGATAGCCGTCCATGGCCTTGAAGATGCCGATGAAGTCCTCCCGCTGGAATGGCAGGAGCCGGTCCACGGCCTTGCGCCGGGTCTCCGCGTCGGGCGCCATGATCATCTCGCGCACGATCGGGATGCGGTCTTCCTTGAAGAACATGTGCTCGGTCCGCACGAGGCCGATGCCCTCCGCCTCGAACTCGCGCGCCTTGCTCGCGTCGCCGGGCGTATCGGCGTTGGCGCGCACCCGTGTCGTGCTCGCCCTGCGGGCCCAGTCGAGCAGCTCCCGGAACTCCGCGGACAGCTTGGGATCGACCAGGGGCAGGCCGCCGAGCACCACCTCACCCGTGGCCCCGTTCAGGGTGACGATCTGTCCCTCGCGCACGACCACCCGGCCCGCGCGGAAGCGGCGGTTCTCCTCGTCCACCACCACCTCGCCCGCCCCCACCACGCAGCTCTTGCCCCAGCCTCGCGCCACCACCGCGGCGTGAGAGGTCAAGCCACCCCGTGACGTCAGCACGCCCTGCGCTGCGTGCATACCCTCCACGTCCTCGGGTGAGGTCTCCTGGCGGACGAGGATGGCCGACTCTTCGCGCAGCGCCATCTGGACGGCCTTCTCCGGATCGAACACGACCTTGCCCACCGCGGCGGCCGGCGTCGCCGCCAGGCCGCGCGCGATGGCCGTATAGGTCGCCTTCGGATCGACGGTCTTGACGAGGAGCTGATTGAGGGAGGCGGGCTCCACGCGCAGCAGCGCGGCGTCCCGCTCGATCAGCCTCTCCCGCACCATCTCGACGGCGATGCGCACGGCCGCCCCCGCGGTGCGCTTGCCCGAGCGCGTTTGTAAGATATAGAGGCGTCCTTCCTGCACGGTGAACTCGATGTCCTGCATGTCCCGATAGTGGTGCTCGAGCCGCTCCTTGATCGCCACCAGCTCCGCGTACACCTTCGGCATGGAATCGTCGAGGGCGGCGATGGGCTGCGGCGTCCGGATGCCCGCCACCACGTCCTCCCCCTGCGCATTCACGAGAAACTCGCCGAAGAAGCGCCGCTCCCCTGACGACGGATCGCGCGTGAAGCAGACGCCGGTGCCCGACGTCTCGCCGAGATTGCCGAAGACCATGGCCATGACCGTGACGGCGGTGCCCCAGTCGTCGGGCAGACGGTGGATGCGGCGATAGTCCACCGCCTTCTTGGCGAACCAGGAGTCGAAGAC
>WNGB01000056.1_pt1 | contig 162031 bp, 169 predicted proteins | sample 5400681 | NCBI WGS metagenome assembly WNGB01 (sample SAMN13153367, study PRJNA577476) | soil metagenome | isolation source: 115 cm soil or saprolite under grassland replicate 2 | place: USA:California | collected 2016-06-15 | reverse complement strand
GTCCGGCCACCGCAGGTGGCACACTTGTAGCGGCCATCGGCGACCGCCCATCCGCCAGCGTGACCGCACCGCGGGCAGACGAAGCCCTCGGGCCACCGCAGCCAGTCCAGGTAGTCCAGGCAGTCGGCGTCGGTCGCGACCCAGGACTGGAACTCCCCGATGGACCTCGGGTAGTGCCGGCCCGCCCGGGGCTGGAGCGCACCATCCATGCCCTCAACCTAGTCCGGTCAGATGAATACCCCCCAAGCTAGCGGGTGGCGCACCAACCGGTACAGGAGCGGCGTCCTGAACCGGATCCGGGTCTGAAGGCGCCCCCTCCACCGCAGCCATACGTGCCGGAGCCCGGGACCGATTCTATACGGAGGGCTGCCCACGCTAAAACTCCTGCTCGGGGAAGCCCATGCTCCGATCTCAAGTCGAAAGGGCCACAGTCACGGAGTGGGTCGGCGACGTCCTCTCCTACTCGCCGCAAGACGCCCGGGTGGCGGCCGGGGCTGCCGGTGCCCCGCTGGGGGTGGAACCGTTTCGAGTAGGCCATACGAAACCGAGCCGGATTCAGCGCTTCAAGCGTAGTCGCAGCCGCTGCCGGGATACTCCCATGCCGCGCGTCGCCGTAGGGGCGGCTGGACACACGGTTTTGTGCTGAGAGTCCAAATCCCGGGCTTCGGCGAGCCTTTGCCGGTGGCGTACGAGGATCGCATCGCCGCAGGTCAGAGTACCTTTCTTGGTGCACTTGGCTTTACACGAAAGGAGTCCTCCATCTCAGTGCAGTGGTGGGCGCCACGGCCGGTCGAGGGTCTCCCCGGCCAGGCTGTCGCAGTGGACCCGCTTGTTCGGCGGTGGCACCGGCATCGTCCGGCGTCGGCCCGCGCCTGGGTGGGCGACCAGAGAGCGGTAGGTTCGCGGCTCTGCCTGCACGGCCCGCTCGAGCAGGCGGTAGAACAGCATCCCCCGGGCCCGCGAGTGCCGGCGATTGAAGCGGAACGTGAACTCATCCAGATAGGCCTGGAGGTGGGCTGGCCTGACGCCCCCCTGGTGGGTGCCGAGCAGCCACCGCTTGGCGAGGGAGGCCACCCGGTGCACGCCGGGGAGCAACTCGTGGGGCTGACGACCGGAGGTGGCGATGAGCTCGCGGCGGTGGATGTAGTCCTTCCCACACGCGGACGGATAGCTGCTGAAGCCGTCGGTGAGCACGACCGAGCGGGGCTCCACGTGGTTGAGGAGGAAGGCGCGCAGCGTGGGCGCCGTGGTGTCCTCGATCACCTGCATCCGGCAGCGGCCGAGGGTGTCACCGACCTGCTCGATTGCCACCTCGACCAGCGTCTTTCCCAGGGCGCCGCGACCCCGACTGCCAGGCTCGGGTCCCCCGAGGAAGGTCTCGTCTGCCTCCACGAGGCCCGACAGGCGGTCCCGCCCGGGACGGACCATGGCCGTGCGGAACCGATGCAGCATGGCCCAGGCGGTCTGCTCGGAGCCGATGCCGAGCACGCGCTTCAGCCCCAAGGCCGAGATCCCGTGCTTCTGGCTGGTCATGTGCCATGCGGCGGCGAACCACACCGTGAGCGGCGTACGGGTCCCGTGAAAGATCGTCCCTGCGGTGGGCGACACGCGGCGCCGGCAACCGCCGCACGACCAGCGCCCGTCCTCGAGCCGCCAGCCCACCACCGCACCGCAGGACGGGCACGAGAACCCGTCCGGCCACCTGAGCCAGTCCAGGTAATCGAGACAGGCTGCATCATCGGGGAACCAGGCGAGCAGGCCCGCGTAGGAACCCGGGTAGTCAACCCCTGCTCTCGGAGATACACGCGACACTCACGAATCTTACTGCACTGAGATGGAGGACTCCCTTAGTCAATACGAACCCAAACCCGCTGGTAGAAGGCCCGACCCTCGTGCTTGCTTCGGTTCACAGCAAGACCGGCGCGCTGGATACCAGAAGGCGGCCGCGCCCTGACAGGCTCCCGTCCACTCCCGCCGACATCGCGGATCCTCCATCACAGGTCCATCACTGCCTGATGGAGCGACATCAATTAAGGGATCAGGCAGTCGCCTCCGGTGACGCCAAACCCGATGCCGCGGTATGCGGAAACGCGATCAGCGCGGCGCTGGCACCCTCGGTGCCTGCGATCATGTCGGCGAGAGTGTGCGCGTTTATCATGCAGCCGCTGCAGAACTGCTTCCTCTACTCGGCAACAACCCGCCGACGCTTAGCCGAACGCACTCGAACGCGAGGGCCAGAAGGAGACGAGTCAGATGACAGCCAAGCCGGCCACGCTCGCCTGGGATGTATGTGTTCGCTCCTCCGGTTCCAATCGCCAACCAAGACCGCCTCCTTCTGGAACCCGCTCTTTCCCGGCCAGATCCCTGATGACCTCGTCCTCGTCGAGCCGCTTCCCAGCGACACACTCTCTCTTGAGGGCCATACGCTGGTTGCGTCGAGGTCGGGCACACCGACACCGAAGCCACCAGCTGCCTCCACGTACCGGGATCGGCCTGATCATTGCCCGAGACGCCGCCTACAACGACTCTATCTCGTCGAGTCCAGTCCCGAAGGACGGCGCGAGTGGATGGCCGCCCTCGACACGATCGAGTCGCTTCGCCCACAGGCTGTCATTGCCGGACACCAGCGCGCTTGTCGCCACGACGGCCCCGAGATCATCGAGGAGACCCGCCAGTACATCCGGGACTTCGAGCGGATCTTGGAGAGCACGGACACGGCACGAGAGCTGTACGAGCAGGACCATCCTCTACATCCCCCTGGCCTCAATCCCGGTGCGCTGTGGTCGTCAGCGCGCGCGCTCAAGCCCTAGCCGGACACGAGGAGGAACCCATGCAGCCTCGCATCAATGTGATCACGCTTGCGGTCAGCGACCTGGATCGGGCTCTCGAGTTCTACCGCGATGGACTGGGGCTCGAGTCGCCCGGCATCGTCGGGACGGAGTTCGCCGGCGACGACGCCACCCCCGCCGGGGCCGTGGCGATATTTCAGCTACAGGGCGGGCTCATCCTCGCCCTGTATCCGCGCACGGAATTGGCGAAGGACGCGAACCTCGCCTTCGAACCACCGAAGAGTGGTGAGTTCAGCATCGGCCACGCTGTCGCGAGTAGGGCCGATGTGAACGCATTGCTCGCCCGAGCCGAAGCGGCCGGTGCCAAGCCCACGGATCGGCCCCACGACCGCCCTTGGGGGATCTACTCCGGCTACTTCCGCGATCCCGACGGACATCTGTGGGAGATCATGTGGAACCCGCAGCTGGATGTTGAGGTCGAATAGCCCTCAGGCGCCCGTGATGGTCGTGGTCCCTGGACCGCTCACCACCCCGGGCACGAGGGTCCGATCGAGCGCCCGGTTCCGACAATGAGATGCACGGCGGGACTGGTTGAGATTGCCGGGGGGATCCGTACCACGAAGGCCAAATGGGCCCCGGCGGAGACAGCCTTCGGCCGGTCCGCCGACGACATGCCGCGGACGCGGACGACGTGCGCTCGTAGAGCTTCCGGCTTCGGCGCAGGAAGTCGAGCACGACCGCGATGTCGGTGCGTGCGATCACCCGAGACGGGATCTTGAGGTGCTGAGCTGTTCACGTCTGGGTCCGTCCCGAATGAGGAATCGCCTGAACATGGCAGGGTGCCCGCACCCCGGCGATCAGTCGAGGAGAGTGGTCATGAAGCCCGGTATGGGGGCTTCTAGAGACAGCCCGTCGGGCGTGGTACAGGAAGGGCGACACGACCCGGCAACTCGGTTACAGGGTGAGGCGAAGCCCTCACGGGCTCCGCCTCACCGCGATCGGTCTCGTTCAGCTCAGGGCAACGCAGCCTCGAACGCCTGCGCGATCACCCCGTAGCCGTCGGTATCGGCGTGGATGTCAGGGCCGAGGGGAGGGGGCGTGCAGATCCGGGTCCAGGTGCAGGCGTTGTGGACGCTGAGCGGAACCGGGCCCACCCCGGTCAGGTCCACGAAGTCCGTGAAGTCGGTCACGGCGAACGCCGTCTGCACTGGCGCCACGGGCGAACCCGCCGCGCCGTAGACGGAATCCAGCAGGCCGTTGAACTGCACCGCGAAGTCCGCCGCGGCCTTCGCGGCGGCAGGGTCCGTGACCGGACTCCAGAAGCCAACGCGTTCAGGAACCATCGGCCCCTTGACGGCCCTGTCGGGTGGGAGTACTGTGGTGGCGGTTCCGAGCGATTGAAAGGAACGGTCGCAAGACCGAGCCGGACGGTCGTTCGGAACCATTCTTTGTCTGCTGCCTCGCCGAACGAGCGCCCGACCCCACACCTGCCCGGGCAAGTCCGTGATCGCGCCGACGTCTCTGTCCAGGGATCGTCGAGATCGCCTCTAGGATCTCCCGGGGAACGCCGAGTTCGAGCAGCGACAGCCCGGTCAGGCTGTCCGGGCCAAGAGAAGCTCGGTGCGTTCGGCAGCGTAAGTAAGTTGAGGCGGCCTGAGATAGAGATCGTCGGTGAGGCATCGACCGGACGCGAAGCAGTCGAGCGAACACGTCGGCTCGACCCTGATGTGGTGCTGATGGACGTCCGCATGCCGGACCTGGACGGGATCGGGGCGACGCGGGAGCTCACACGCGCCGCACCGCGCGCAAGGGTCTTGATCCTCACCACCTTCGAGCGGGACGATTACATCTTGGGTGCTCTCCGCGCCGGGGCATCGGGCTTTCTGCTCAAGCGGACGCGACCCGAGGAGCTGATCGCGGCGGTGCACACGATCGGCGCCGACGACTCCCTGCTCTCGCCATCGGTCACCCGCCGCGTGATCGACCGCATGGCCCAGAAGCCGACTCCCGACCTCGCCGATCAGGCCAAGCTCCACGAGCTCACCCGCCGCGAGCGCGAGGTCCTCGAGCTGGTCGCGCGCGGGCTCTCGAACCGCGAGATCGCGAGAGAGCTCGTCGTCGAGGAGTCCACGATCAGGACCCACGTCAAGAGGATCCTGATGAAGCTGGAGCTCCGCGATCGCATTCAGATCGTGATCTTCGCCTACGAGACCGGCGTGAATCGGCCCGCCGCCGCAGCCAATCCGGCGCTACCGTGAGCCAACCGATCGGCCGCATCGGCCAGCGCGAACGTGCTCGTTGCGACAGCCGGAGCGACTGCATTCGACCGCAAGAGCCCTGATCGGAGACCCGGCCCAAGATGATGGAGGTAGAGCCAGAATGACAATCGAGGCGTTTCGCGCCGCGATCGAAGAGCATGATCTCAATGCGATCATGGAGGTATTCGCCGACGAGGTGACATTCCACTCGCCGATCGTGTTTACGACGTACCACGGCAAGGACGAGCTGCGGTTCGTGCTCAGTGGGGTGATGCACGTGCTAGAGGATTTCCACTACATCGGTGAGTATCGTTCCGAAGAAGGTGCGGTTCTTCACTTCCACGCGCGAATCGGCGATCGCGAGCTCGACGGCATTGACATGCTGCACCTCCGAGCCGATGGCCTCTGCGACGACTTCACCGTGATGGTGCGCCCCTACTCGGCAGCATCGTTATTGCGCGACCGAATGGCGGGACTGCTGGAAGCGGCGGGTCACCTCCGTCGCGACGACAGCCGGGGCGACCCCTGATGACGAAGGGGGTGGTTCGCTCGACCGGCGTTCCTGGCAGCGGGCGCGGATCGGGCGGCTCGGCCTGGCCGGCGCCGTCGGCTACGCCTACGCGTTCGTCTTCTTCACGGGTACCGGTGTGGCCTCACGTGGGGATCCGAAAGCTGCCGGCGTCGTCCGGGCCGTCCAGATCGGAGGAGGCCTCCTCGAGACCGTTCCAGCCCCAGCGGGGCACCGGCAGGCCGGCCGCCACCCGGGCCTCTGGCGGCGAGTAGGAGAGGACCTCGCCGACGGCCCACTCCATGTATGCGCGGAGGCCGGCGCGGAAATCGGGGTGGTCGGGAAGCCCGGCATCGTCGGCCGCCTGCACGAAGCAGGCGACGAAGCGAGCCCCGAGATCTTCGCCGGCTCCCTGGCCGGCGTGGATGCCGAGCATCGACGAGTGACCTCCGAACGACTGCGAGTAGCGTGGGGGACCCCCGAACACCTCCGCCCAGTAGCCGGCCAGCCGCTCGACGTGCTGGGGGTTGCCGAGGTGGGAGAAGGGATGGTTCAGCTCCGGGTCCTCGAGGCAGCGCCGGTGGTGCGCGGCGGCGAGCGCGAGGAAGGCCGGCTCGCCGCCGGCGAACTCGAACATCGAGGGTCGCGCCACGGCCACAGTCTCGCGCATCGCCGTCGGCAAATTCCAATTCGATCCGGGCCGCTCAGGCCCGAGCGATCACCGCGAGCCAGGCGGGAATGCCGGTTGGGGTGAACGTCACGTCCAGGGTCGCCGGCTCGATGGACAGGATCTCCCACCCATCGGCGAGGCTCTCCCGGATCTCGTCCTGGCGCACGCGTCTCGGGCCGAGATCGCCGGGGACCAGGTCGCTGAAGCAGAGCATGAGATAACGACCTCGGGGGGCTACGGCGGCTCGCAGGCTCTCCACGTATCTCGTCCGGTCCTCGTCGTCGAACACGTGGAACAGCCCGGAGTCCACGACGGTATCGAACTGGTCGCCGAAGGCGGGAAGATCGAGCGCGTCCCACACGAGGAATCGAGCGTCGAGGCTTCGGTCCTCGGCCTTGCGCTGGGCGAGATCGATGGCGATCCGCGACGCGTCGATCCCGGTGGCCTGCAGCCCCATCGCGGCTGCCATCAGGGCGTGCTCGCCGGTGCCGCATCCCACGTCCAGGACCGTCCCCCGGAGCGCGCCGGAGTCCGCCAGCCGGAGGAACGCCGGTTGCGGGCGCCCGATGTCCCAATGAGGCGTGCCCGCGTAGGCTGCATCGAAGTTCACTCCAGGCATGTTCGGTCGAGTCTATCCGCCCGTGCGGCGGGTCTGGCGCCGGCGCTGCTCCCATCGGTCGAGGATGGCCCGCTGCTCTGCCTCGAGGAACTCGTAGAACTCTCGGATCTCCTCGAGGTGGCGACGCACGGCCGGGTCCTTGTGCTCGGCGAGCTCCTTGCCGCGGTCCATCAGCTGCTCCCAGCGGCGGGTGAGCTCGATGCGGGTGCGGATGATCTGCGGCAGCGCGCTCCCGCCCATCGTGGCGCGGAAGTAGTCCTGCCGGTCGCCGGGGACCCGGACGCGCTCGGCGAGTCCGGGCCGGATCAGCTCCCGCGTGGCGGTGCTCACCGAGCCGGCGCTGATGCCGAGGAACCCCACCAGCTCGGCGGAGGACATCTCCGGCGGGTCGGCCAGCAGGAGCGCGCCGAGGACCCTTCCGGCCATGCGAGTCCCCCCGGCGTCCTCCCAGTAGGACCCGAGTTCCTCCGCGAAGCGCCGCTCCTCCTCCGTCGCGGCTCGTCGTCCGCGCTGCTGGGGTCCCGCGCGCTCCTTCGTGGTCCGTGCCATCTCGCCCTCCCGCGTCCTTCGGTGACAGCGATCATACAGCCGTCTCTTGACGCTCATCGAAGATTCAGCATATTCTGAGAATACAACAGATAGACAAGCCATGGGGACCGGAAGCCCGGGGGATCCCCGGCGGCGTTCGCTCCCCGAGGGCTTGCCTTGGACGCCGAACATCCCCGGGAGGGCCCATGGCGAACGCGATACGAACCGAAGACCTGTCGAAGACGTTCGGCCAGACCAGGGCCCTGGTCTCCCTCGACCTCGAGGTGGAGCACGGCGAGGTGATCGGGTACCTCGGGCCGAACGGTGCGGGCAAGACGACGACGATCCGGTTGCTGCTCGGGCTCATCCGGGCGACGGCGGGTCGAGCCGAGGTCTTCGGCGTGGATTGCCAGGCACATCCGGTGGAAGCCCACCGGCGCGTGGCATACGTGCCCGGCGAGGCGAGCCTGTGGCCCTCGCTCACCGGCACCGAGACGCTGCACCTGCTCGGACGGGTCCACGGGAACGTCGACGTCGCCTACCGGGACCTGCTTCTCGAGCGTTTCGAGTTCGATCCGTCGAAGAAGGTGCGGGCCTATTCCAAGGGCAACCGCCAGAAGCTGATCCTGATCGCCGCGCTGATGACCAGGGCCGACCTCCTGCTGCTCGACGAGCCGACGAGCGGCCTGGATCCGCTCATGGAGCGGGCGTTCCGGGAGTGCGTGCAGGAGGCTCGGGAGCGCGGGCAGACGGTATTCCTCTCCTCGCACATCCTGGCCGAGGTCGAGGCGCTCTGCGACCGGGTCGCGATCCTTCGCGCCGGCAGTCTGGTGAAGGTCGGCACCCTGGCGGAGATGCGTCACCTCTCCGCGCTGCAGGTCGAGGCCGAGTTCGACGGCTCGGTTCCCGACCTGTCGACCGTTCCCGGGGTGAGCGCCGTGGAGGTTGAGGGCAGCCGGGTTCGCTGCCAGGTCACCTGGCCGGTCGAGCCGGTGCTTCAGGTCCTGGCGGGGGCCGGCGTGCGTCACCTGATCAGTCGGGAGCCGTCGCTCGAGGAGCTGTTCCTGGTCCACTACGGCACCGACGGCTCGCCGGAGGAGGTCCTCGATGCGGTCGTCGTGAGGCCTACGACGAGCGCCGCGCCTCGAGGGCGGTGGCCGCCACCACCGCCGGACGCGCGGCCCGGCCGGGGGTCCTGTGGGGGCTGGTCTTCGGGGCCACGATCGCGTCGAGCGCGTCCACGTACGTGTCGGCGTTTCCGACGGCGGCCTCCCGGGCCAGGCTGGCCCTCTCGATGCAGGGCAACGCCGGGTTCGCGGCGCTGTTCGGCCCCATCCGCGGGATCGACACGGTGGCCGGCTACACGGCGTACAAGACCCTGATGTTCTCGGTCATCCTGGCCGCGGTCTGGGGGCTGCTGGTCGCGACCCGCCTGCTGCGCGGCGAGGAGGACGCGGGCCGGTGGGAGCTGTTCCTGTCCGGGCAGACCACCCGCGGTCGAGCGGCCCTCCAGGCCGCGATCGGGCTGGGAGCAGGGATCGTCGCGCTGTGGGTGCCGACGGCCGTCCTCGCCGCCGGCGTCGGAGCGACGTCGAAGGTCGGCATGGGGCTGGGAGCGTCGCTGTTCGTCGCCACCTCGATCGTAGCCGCCGCCGCGATGTTCATGGCGATCGGCATGCTCGTCGGCCAGCTGGCCGCGACCCGGCACGACGCCAACCTGGTCGGGGCGGGCATCCTCGCGGCGTCGTACCTGGTCAGGATGGTCGCCGACTCCGACTCCGCGCTGGCCTGGCTCAGGTGGGCGAGCCCACTTGGCTGGATCGAGGAGCTGCGCCCCCTGACCGGGTCGAGGCCGTTCGCCTTCGTGCCGATCGTCGCCCTGGTGGTGGTGCTGGTGGTCGTGGCGGTCCGCATGGCGAAGCAGCGGGATCTGGGGGCCAGCGCGTTCGCGAGCCGGGACACGCCGAAGCCGAGGATGTTCCTGCTGGGAGGCGAGGCCGGGCTGACGGTCCGCCTGACGCGCCCCGCGATCGTGGCGTGGATCGGGGCGCTGGCCACGAGCGGGCTGGTCTTCGGCCTGGTGGCCCAGGCGGCGGCGAACGCCCTGCGGGGCTCGCCCGGCCTCGAGCGAGCGATCGCCCGACTGGGAGGGAGCCGCGCCGGAGCGGCCTCCTACCTGGGGTTCACGTTCGTGTTCGCCGCCGGCCTCGTCGCGGTGGCGGTGGCCGGCCAGATCGCGGCCGCCCGGGGCGAGGAGGCGGCCGGGCATCTCGACAACCTGCTCGTGCGCCCGGTGGCGCGGTGGCGCTGGCTGGCGGTCAGGCTGGGCGTGGGCGCGGGGCTCGTCGTCGTCGCGAGCGCGCTGGCCGGCCTCGCCGCGTGGGTCGGGGCGGCGAGCCAGCACACCGGCATCGGCTTCGGCGAGCTCCTGATGGCCGGGCTCAACGTCGCGTCCCCGGCCGTGTTCGTGCTCGGCATCGGTGCCCTCGCCTATGGCCTGTGGCCCCGGGGGGCGACCGGTGTTGCCTACGGGCTCGTCGTCTGGTCGTTCGTGGCCGAGACCGTCGCCTCCGTCACCACCTCCAGCCACTGGCTGCGCGACACGTCTCCGCTCCTGCACATCACCCCGGCGCCGGCAGCGAACCCCGACTGGACGGCGGCCGCCTGGCTCGTCGGCCTCGGTCTCCTCGCGGCCGTGGGGGGCGTCGCGGCGTTCGGCCGCCGTGACCTGATGGGCGCATGACCTCCGCCCGACCGGCTCTCGATCACGCTGCCCGGCGGGACTCCGTGACGGAGCGGCCGTTGACCGCCAGCGCGACGTCGATGTTCCCCCGGGTGGCGTTGGAGTAGGGGCACACGGCGTGCGCGGCGCGGACCAGGCGCGTCGCCTGCTCGGGATCCTCGACCTGCGGCAGCGTGACGTCGAGGTCCACGGCCAGCGCGAACCCGCGATCGGGCGTGGGGAGCAGCTTCACCCGGCTGTCGATCGAGACGTCGCCGACGTCGAGGCGGTCGCGCCGGGCGACGATCATGAGTGCGCTCTCGAAGCACGAGGCGAACCCGATGGCGAACAGCTGCTCCGGGTTCGTCCCGCCCCCCTGGCCCCCGAGCTCCGGCGGCAGGCGCAACTGCACGTCGACGGCTCCGTCGGTGGTCCGCCCGTGACCCTCGGCTCGTCCTCCGGTCACGGTTGCCTCGGCCGTGTACAGGACGTTCGGCATGGCTGGCCTCCCTTTCCCGGAGGCGATCGGGGCATCGATCCCGGGCGGGCCGCCTCCCGTCTTACGTTCGGACATTCCCCATGTGGCGTGGACGAACGCACACGAATCGCTCTCGGCGGGATCTCAGGAAGGACCCGTCAGGCTGGGGCCGGGACGAGGGCGCCAGCCTCGGGACGGCGAAGGGATGTGTCTCCAGTCCCTACCATTCGAGGTCGTGGGATCCGGGTTCAGCTTCGAGCGAGTCGACGCCGACGACTACGACGCCCTCCGGCCGGATTACGCGCCGGAAGCAGTGGCGTGGGTAGGGGAGCGAGGTGGCCTCGGCGAGGGCTCGCTCGTCGTCGATCTCGCGGCCGGCACGGGGCAGTTGTCGAGGCGGTTTGCCCTCCTCGGCGTCCAACTCGTCGCGGTCGAGCCGGCGCGGAACATGCGGGCCGTGATCGAGGACCGCTTGGCGGCGGTGCGCCCTCTGGACGGCTCGGCCGAGGCGATCCCGCTCGGCGACGGCGTCGCCGATGCCGTCGTGGTGGGGAACGCGTTCCACCACTTCGATGCGGAACGTGCGTTCGACGAGATCCGACGCGTCCTGCGTCCCGGTGCCGTCCTGGCGCTCTTCTGGGCCTGGCCCGCCGACGACCAGACCGGTCGGTATCCGGGGGTCCAGCAGGTCGACGAGGCCGTCGGGTCCGTTCGCGCAGCGACGGCGATCGCGGATGCCTACCGGATCTGGGCCAGGCCGCCGATCCAGGTCCAGGGCTTCGCCCCGTTCGAGCGGCGCGAGTTCCCGACCAGCCACGTGGTTCCCTCGGCACGGCTCGCCGACCTGTATGCGACCTCGAGCGACGTCGCCTCGCTGCCGTCCGAGGTCCGCGCGGACCTCCTCGCGCGCATCCGGGAGATCAGCCGGAGCCTTCCCGAGGTCCTCGAGCTTCCCGCTCGGAGCGTCGTGGATCTGTGTTTCCGCGAGGTCGACGGCGGCTGAGCATCCTGCCGGGTCCACCCTGCTCGAGGGGTGGCTCGGGTCCGGAGGCCGTCCCGGATCCGATCGGAGCTACGAGCGAACGCACCGCCACACGGTCAGGCTCCAGAGCATCCGGCTGCCCCGCTGGCGCAGGTTGAGCAGCCCCTGGCCCATCAGCCGGGCCACCGCCTTGGACCTCGCCACCAGGTCAGGCAGGGGGAGGTCCCGCTGGGCGATCCGCTCGATCTTCCCCCGGAAGATCCGCCGGGCGGCCTCCAGGATCGGGTTCTCGTTCTGCAGCGTGCCCGTGGGGAGGTACATCCGGCCCCCGGGGGCCAGGCAGCTGCCCAGCTCCTCGAGCATCCGGACCGGGAGCTCCGCGCCGGTCGGCCCGCCCGAGCGGCCGTCGGGGAACCACCCGGTGGCCTCGGCCAGCTCGTCGGGGATTCCCGAAACGTCCCCGATCACCACGTCGGCGGAGAGGTCCCGGACCGGCTCCAGGAGGTCGCCCTGGCGGAACTCGGTCCGGCCGGCGAGGCCCAGGCGGGCGGCGTTGTGGATCGCCGCGGCGACCGCGTCGGGTGACGCGTCGCACCCGACCACGCGCCCCGCCCCGAGCTTGGCCGCCACGAACGACAGGACCCCGCTCCCGCACCCCACGTCGAGCACGACGTCCCCCGGGGACACCTCGAGGACGTCGGCGATGGTCAAGCTGGTGTAGGTCGGCGTGAAGACGAGCGGGGTGAGCTCGAGCGCGAACGGCCCGGTCCGTCCCTTCCACACGAACTCCCGGATCTGGGCTCCTTCCTCCATACGCACAGCGTATGTCCGCCACAGGACCGAAGCAACCGGACCGGTCCCCTCGGGGCGCGGAGGGCCCCGCCCATCGGCAGATTGACTGGGGTTCAGCCGGGGTGGTAGGTTCCCCGTCATGGAAATAAGAATCGTTTCCATTCTCCAACCCGGTCGCGGATCCAGTTGGCAACCCGGCAGATCCGAAGTGGGAGGAACCATGCGTCGTCTCCTCGTGTCCGTCCTCGCCGTGACGGCGATCGTCACCGGCGCCTGTTCCTCGGGGGGCTCGAACGGGGGCGACGGAAAGCTGAAGGTCGTGGCCGCCTTCTATCCGCTCGCCGAGGCCGCCACCAAGGTGGGCGGGGACCTGGTCGACCTGGAGAACCTCACGCCGCCCGGCGTCGAGCCTCACGACCTCGAGCTCACCCCGAGCCGCATCGCGGACATCCAGGAGGCCGACGTGGTCCTGTATCTGGGCCATGGGTTCGCGCCGGCCGTCGAGGACGCGGTGCCCGACGCCCAGGGCACGGCGGTGGACCTCCTGGAAGGCCTGCCGCTGAGGCCGGGGGTCCCGGAGGAGGGCGAGGAGGGATCGGTCGACGACCCCCACGTGTGGCTCGACCCGGTGCTGTATCGGCGCGTGGTCGAGCGGATCGAGAAGGCGTTCGCCCAGGCCCGGCCCGACGACGCCTCCACGTTCGAGGCCAACGCGCAGTCCTTCGACGCGGAGCTCGGCCGGCTCGACCAGGAGTACCGGGACGGGCTCACCGGCTGCGATCGCGACCTGATCGTGACCTCCCACGCGGCATTCGGCTACCTGTCCTCCACGTACGGGCTGCGTCAGGAGCCCATCGCGGGCCTGGCTCCCGACGCCGAGCCCAGCCCGGATCGGCTGGCCGAGCTGGCCGAGCTCGTGAAGCGGGAGGGAGTGACCACCATCTTCACCGAGGAGCTGGTGTCGCCGAAGGTGGCCGAAACCCTGGCCCGGGAGGTCGGGGTCAGCACCGCGGTGCTCAACCCGCTGGAAGGCCTCACCCCGAAGGAGGTCTCCGCCGGCGACGACTACGTGAGCGTGATGGAGGACAACCTGAAGACCCTGGAGACGGCACTGGGCTGCCCTGCGAGCTGATGGGGGCGCCGCGCTACGATCTCGGGATCAGTTCCCATTCCCGGGAGGGTCGGGTGTCGCTGGTCCAGGCAGAACGCGTCTCCTTCTCCTACGGCGAGACCCAGGTGCTCCACGACGTCGACCTCAGCATCGAGCCGGGAGAGTTCGTGGCGCTCGTGGGCCCGAACGGCTCGGGCAAGTCCACGCTGCTCCGGATCCTGCTCGGCCTGCTCACGCCGGCCTCCGGCCGGGTGTCACTGTTCGGAGCGTCACCGGATCGCTTCAGTGAGCGATGGCGCCTGGGCTACGTGCCCCAGCGCCCAGAGCTCGGATCGACGATCCCGGCCACCGTGGAGGAGATCGTGGCGGCAGGCCGGCTCCCCCGTCGGGGCTGGTGGCGCCGCCTGGGACCGGCCGACCGCGAGGCCGCCCGTCACGCGATCGAGTCCGTGGCCCTCGGGCCGCTTCATGCCCGGCCCGTGAACGAGCTGTCCGGCGGCCAGCAGCAGCGGACCTTCATCGCCAGGGCGTTCGCCAGCGAACCGGACTTCCTCGTGCTCGACGAGCCGATCGCCGGGGTCGACCGGGAGTCGCAGGAACGGTTCCGCGACTCCCTGATCCACCAGATCACCGAGCACGGGACGGGGGTGCTGCTCGTCTCGCACGAGCTCTCCGCGGTGGCCCAGGACCTCCACCGGGTCATCGTGCTGAAGCAGCGGGTGATCTTCGACGGTCCGCCCTCGGAGCTGGTCGCCTCGGGCGTCAGCCTCGGCGTGCACCGGCAGGACCTTCCGCTGTGGCTGGAGGGCCTCGGATGATCCCGCATCTCGCCATCCTGCCGCTGCCGTTGCCCTATCCGTTCGACCTCGCGTTCATGCAGCGGGCCCTGTTCGCCGGGCTGGTGGTCGGTGCGTTCGCCCCGTTGATCGGCACCTTCCTGGTCCAGAAGCGCATGTCGCTCATCGGGGACGGGATCGGCCACCTCGCCTTCGCCGGCGTGGCCCTGGGCGCGGTCGCCGGCGTGTACCCACTGTGGACCGCACTCGGCACCGCCGTGGCGGGGGCGCTCGGCGTCGAGCGCCTCCGGGCGCGCCGCAAGGCGTCGGGCGATCTCGCCCTCGCCCTGTTCTTCTACTCGGGGATCGCCCTGGGCATCGTCCTTTTGTCCCGGCAGCTGAACCCCACGAACGTGCTCGTGTATCTCTTCGGTCAGATCCTCACGGTGACCAGCAGCGAGGTCCTGGTCATCGTGGTCCTGGGCGTGGTGGTAGTGGCGGCGATCCTGGGGGTACGGCGCGCGATGTTCGCCGCGGTCGTGGACGAGGAATGGGCCAGGGTCGCCGGCCTGCCGGTGGGCATGCTGAACAACCTGCTCGCCGTGACCACTGCGGTGGCCGTGGTCGCGTCGATGCGGGTGGTGGGGATCCTGCTGGTGGCCGGGCTCATGGTCCTGCCCGTGGCCAGCGCGCAGATGCTGGCCAGGTCGTTCCGGGCCACCATGCTCTGGGCCATGTCCATCGGAGTGGGGTCCGTGATCGTGGGGCTCGTCGCCTCCCGGCTGTGGGACCTCGCCTCGGGAGGGACGATCGTGTTGGTGGCCGCCGCCACGTTCGCCGTCGTCGCCATCGGATCCGGCGCGCGGTCCCGGACCCAGCGCCTGCGGGTCCTGAGGTCGCAGGGCGCCGCGGCCGACGGACTGACTCCCCGAAGGGCCGCGTCCATTCTCGGCGATTCTCATTCCGGCTGATAGACTCGGCGCCGATGACGACCGATCTGCACCTCGAGGTGGCCGCCCGGCTCCGCCGCGCGGGACAGCGCTACTCCTCCAGACGCCGCGCGCTCGTGGAGATCGTGGCCGCCGCCGGGAAGCCCTGCTCGATCCCGGAGATCCTGAAGGCCCGAAGGGGTCTGGCCCAGAGCTCCGTATACCGGAACCTGGCCATCCTGGAGCAGGCGGGAGTGGCCCGCCGGATCGTGACGGGTGAGGACTTCGCGCGGTTCGAGCTGGCGGAGGAGCTGTCGGAGCATCACCATCATCTGGTGTGCTCGAGTTGCGGGAACGTGGAGGACGTCGCCCTCCCGCCGAACCTCGAGCGGCGGATGGAGGGCACGCTCACGGAGGTCGCCGCGTCGGCCGGGTTCACCCCTGCAGCACACCGGCTCGACGTCATCGGCACCTGCCGTCAGTGCGGCTGAGCACCGAGGGCCTGCTCCGGGGCGCCCGGGCCAACCGTAGACTGCGACGATGAGCAATCTCGAGCGGACACCCACCCTCACCCGGTCGCACGAGGGCGACCCCGTCGCCGCGGAACCCCTTCACCAGCTCATCCCCGGGCGCGAGGTCGACCTCGGAGAGGGCACGCCGGTCCGCAGGCTCCTGCCGAAGCGGCAACGGACGACGATCGGTGCCTGGTGCTTCGTGGATCATTTCGGGCCGGGCGCGCGGGGATGCGCGTGCCGCCGCATCCCCACATCGGCCTCCAGACCGTGACGTGGCTCATCGACGGCGAGGTGCTGCACAGGGACAACCTCAGCAACCGCCAGTCGATCCGGCCCCGGCAGCTCAACCTGATGACCTCGGGCCGGGGCATCGCACATTCCGAGGAGTCCCCCCCGGCCATCCACCGATCCTCCACGGAGTCCAGCTGTGGACCGCCCTGCCGTCGGGGTCGGCGGACGTGGAGCCGGCCTTCGACCACGTGGAGGAGCTTCCCGTGGTGGAGACCCCGGGCGGGATCCGCGTCACCGTGCTCCTGGGGGAGCTGCTCGAGGCCCGGTCGCCCGCCCGCACGTATTCCGAGCTCTTGGGGGCCGAGCTGGAGATCCCGGCGGCCTCCGCGGACCGCGTCCCGCTCCGGCCGGACCTCGAGTACGGCGCGGTGACGCTCGCCGGCGACGTCGTGCTCGACGGCACTGAGCTCGTGCCCGGGAGCCTGCTGTACCTGGGAACGGGTCGCAGGGAGATCGCGGTGCGCACCGAACGAGGGGCCCGCCTGCTCCTGCTCGGCGGCGAGCCGTTCGGCGAGCCGCTGTTCATGTGGTGGAACCTCGTGACCCATTCGTCGGAGGAGATCGCCAGTGCCCGGTCCGACTGGGAGGCGGGGCGCCGGTTCGGTGTACTACCTGAAGACTCCGTTCAGCACGGCAGGGCAGGGCGTGCGGTTGGTGTCAACGCGATCCCAGGCCGCATCGGCCTTCGCCGGGTTGTCGGCCACGACGGGCGGTGGGCCGGTGATTGCGCAGCAGGCGGCGGCCGGAACCTACGGGCAGGTCCAGGCCCAGTTCCGCGGCGGTGAGCTGATCGCCGGCACCCCAGGGGCGTCGCCGCGGAGATGGTCCGATTGGCCCGATACCGCGACATGTTCACCGGGAGCCGAGAGCAGCTCACCCCGGTGGGCCGGGACCCGCTCAGCCTGCTTCCGGTGGCCTTCGTCGCCGCGCAACTGCTGGTCGCCCCCCGTCGCGCCCGGGCCCTGGCGACCGAGACCGTCGCTGCGTACACAGTGGGGGAGGACGCGATCGCGCGGCTCGACCGGGGGGGAGATGAGGTCGGCATCCGGTAGCTGCGGGGCCCATGCAGCCCGACCGCATCGGGGCCGGCAAGAGCTCCCCCGGTGTCCGGCATCGGTCCCGATCGCCTCGGGACCCTCGACCCTCCCGCTCTCGGGAGGATCGAGCGGACGATGACCCCGGGCGTCGAGAGAGGAGATGAGCGGCCATGCAGCCCATCAAGGAGGCAGCTTCCGAGTTCCTGGCCAACAGGCGGATCGCGGTGACCGGAGTCTCCCGGAAGCCGAAGGGCCACGGGGGCAACTTCGTGTATCAGCGCTTGCGGGACCGGGGCTACGAGGTCTTCGCCCTCAACCCGAACGCGGACACGGTCGAGGGTGACGCGTGCTATCACGATCTGAGATCGATCCCCGGCGGCGTCGACGCGGTGGTGATCGGGACGAGGCCTGAGATCGCCGGGGCCACCGTGCGGGAGTGCGCCGACCTCGGCATCAAGCACGTGTGGATGCACCGGTCCTTCGGCCAGGGCAGTGTCTCCGACGCGGCCACCGAATACGGCCGGGCGCACGGCATCAGTGTGATCGACGGAGGCTGCCCGCTGATGTTCGCGCCGACCGCCGACGCCGGGCACAAGGTCATGCGCTTCATGTTCGCGATGACCGGCAAGGTCCCGAAGAAGGTGTAGGCCTCGCGGTCCTGAGGTGCGGGCGCTCCAGGAAGCTCTGGCGGGCCTCGGCTACTGGCTCCCGGCCGCCGATGGCGTCTTCGGCGACGGGACCCCGCATGCGGTGGTGGCGGCCTTCCAGAAGGTGGCGGGCATCGACCGGGACGGAGTGGTCGGCCCCGTGACCGCGGCGGCAATGTCCGCGGCGGAGCGCCCGATTCCCCGGTACGAGGGAGCGAGACGGCACGTGGAAGTCGACCTCGCCCGCCAGGTCGTGCTGGTGGTCGAGGACGGGATCGTGGTGGACGTGCTCGACTCCTTCACGGGCAGCGGACGGGAATACAGCGAGAACGGGCACACCGGCATCGCGGTGACACCGGTGGCAGGTTCAGCGTCTTGACCTGGCGTGGATGACCCGTCTACGCTCGGGGGCGACGGAAGGGGCGAGCCCGAATCCGCAGGAACGCGCCCCCGCGGTTTCGGTCCTCCGGGCGCCGAATACTAGGAGCTGGGCTTGATCGCCCACGTGCTGCAACCACTCCGCCGGCGAAAGCACACTCTCCTCGCGTCGTCGCGCACGGCGTGGAGTACACGCCCGCGGCTGGCCCCGTCGATTCGACCACGCCATGATTGTCCAGCGTTTGCGCGGGTTCACGCCGACGGGAGCCTCCAGCGGGGAACCGCGCGTCTCCGTCGGGCGGGAGGAGCGATGAGCCGGGAGCGACCGGGGCAGCATGAACGGCGGAAGCGGAAGGGGCCGCATCCCGCTCTCTGGATGGGCCCTGGTCATGGCCGTGGTGGCTCGGGCCGTTCGACCGGGACGGACCGAGGTGGAGCGCCTGGGCCCGGACGACGGCACCTCCGTGGCGGCCCGTCACGCCGCCATGGCCAGGGAGCTGTTCCCGTGACCGCCCGCCCCCGGGTCTGGGATACGGGGGGTGCGGTTCGATGACGCTGTGGGTGGACAGCTCGGCGGAGACGGCGGGTGCTCAGGGCCGGACGCACGCATTGGTCGTCGGGGTGAGCAGGTACGCCAACCTGCCGGCCAAGGGGGGTCCGGCAAGCGCCGACGAGTTCAAGATGGGGCTGAAGCAGGCCGAGACGCCGGTGGCCGGCGCCTTCGCGTTCGCGAAATGGCTCCGCGACGTCATGGTGAACCCGGCCGCCCCGTTGTCGACGCTCCGCCTGCTGCTGTCGCCGTCCCAGCTCGAGCTCCAGGCCGACGCCGACCTGGCGAATGCCGCGCCCACGGTGGAGGCCGCCACGACGCCGAACGTGCGGAAGGCGTTGTTGGAATGGTGGACCGAGTGCCGGGGCGATCCGAAGGGCATCGCCGTCGTGTACATGTCGGGACACGGCGTCCAGCTGTCGAAGACCGACTCGTACGTCCTGCTTGAGGACTTCGGGGCGGATCCCAGCGCGCTCGACTACTCCGTGGACGTCGGCGGGGTGTTCCGGAGCATGGGCGGGGCCACGATGCCCCAGACACAGCTGTACTTCATCGATGCGTGCCGGATCCAGCCGGACCTGTTCGCCCGGTACCGTACGGCAGGGAAGGGGATCGCGCCCCCCGAGCCGCTCATCGGTCCCGACGACCGGGCCGCGCCCGTGTACTTCAGCGCCTCGCCGGACCGGCCGGCCCTGGGACAACCCGGCAAGGGAACGCTGTTCGCCCAGGCCCTGGAGGACGCCCTGGCTGCCAGCGGGTCAGAGGGCTCGCCCGACGACCAGGACCGCTGGTACATCAGCACGTACAGCCTGGCGCAGGCCCTCGGGGATCGCGTGGAGGAGCTGGCCCAGGACATCGGAGAGGTCCAGTACGTGGTGGTCGGCGGCCAGGTCCGCGACGCTCCGATCCATTTCTTCCCGGGGCCCCCGGATGTCCCGGTGACGATCGAGCTCGATCCCGAGACCGCCGCTGCCATCGCCCGGTTCGACCTGTGGCAGGGTGACCGTCAGCGCGCGGTCCTGCAGGCCAGCGCGTTCAACCCGTATCCGGCGGTGTGCACGATCCCCGCGGGCTCGTACAGCATCGACGTCACGATCAATCCGCCCACGGACCCCTACGTGTCGAGACAGGGCGTCGCGGTCCCGGCGTATCCGCACCTCCGGGCCAGGACGAAGGTGAAGGTGGTCCCATGAGCCGGGAGACGTCGGAGCAGGGGACCCTCAGCGTGAACGCGGGACCCGATCGGATCCCGGTCGAGGTTCGGGACCAGCGCCTCCGCCTCGTGCACGCCGGGGTGTCGCACGAGGAGATCTCGCTGCCTCCGGGGACGTACGTGGTCACCGCCATCTTCCCCGGGCGGCAGGACATCGTGACGATGGCGGAGGTCGAGGGGGGCGCGTCCGTCACCGCCTCCCTCGAGCCGCCGGGCCCAGAGACGACGGCGCTCCGCCCCCGGATGGCGGCCTCTCCGGCCTCGAAGCGGGCCCGGGTCGCGCCGAAGGAAGCGGAGGCCCACCACCGGGTCACCCGGGGACGACCGGGGCGGCTCGAACGCCTCGGCGCGGACTTCGGGATGGAGGGGGTGTGGGCACCGCCCGGCGAGGCCGAGGAGCCGGCGGAAGCGGCCGAGGGGCCCGAGGAGTCCGCCGCCGACCGGGTCCGCGAGGCCGAGCCGGAAACGGAGCACACGTGGTGGGTCCGGTTCGTGACGCTGCATGGCCTGCAGCAAGCCGCCGGGGCGGACGACGTGTCCGTGGATGGGGTCGAGCAGCACGGCTCGAGCACCCTCATCCGCGTCAAGGTCGGAAGCCCCACGCCGCACTTCGCCGTGGTCGGTGCGGCGGGCGAGGTCCCGCTGAACGTGGCCCTCCCCGCGGCGGGGTGGGCCCGATCCACCTCCTGCGTCCTCACCGCGGATGCGTCGTCGGGCCGGCTGTACCTGGGGGCCTATCCGGACATCGAGGAGGTCCGGATCGCCAGCCAGTTCCTGGCCTCCGGCGACGTCCGGGAAGGCGCGCGGGTGTTCTTGGACAGCGACGCCGAGGAGCTCCTCCAGGGCAAGATGGCCGATCCCCTGGGAGCCGCAGTGGGCGGCTATCTGCTGCTGCGGGCCGGCGCCCTGAACCGGATGCACGACTGGCCCGAGAACCTCGCCTCCTGGTTCCCGTGGCTGCCGGACGGCGCCATCGTGGCGGGGGAGAAGGCGGCCCGTGACGGGGACCACGTCCGAGCCCTGACCCATTTCGTCAAGGTCGAGGAGACGGGGCTGCCGATCTTCACCGATGGGTACTCCTTCCTGCTGTCCAGGCTCCGCCAGTACACGAGCCCGGAGACCGCCGCGCGGCTCGGGAACGAGGTCGAGCACGCGGAGAGGATCCTGGATCGCCTCATGGGGTGGGCGTCGTTCGTGGATCTCAGCGCGCCGACCTTGACGTTCCGGGCGTCGTCCGTGGCCGACCCGCTCGGCACGCAGGCCCCCGACCAGGAGGCCGAGTCGCACGCGGAGCTCCTGCTCGTTCAGCAGGGCCAGAGCCTCGTGTTCCAGCAGCCCATGCCCGCCTGACCGGGGGGAGAACATGTTCACGTTGCGGATGCTTCCTGCGGCGCACGGCGACGCCCTGTGGATCGAGTACGGCGAAGGGGGCGAGGTCCACCGCGTGCTGGTCGACGGGGGTCCCGAGCCCACGCACGCTACGCTCCGCTCGCGCATCGAGGCGCTCGCGCCAGGGGAGCGCCACTTCGAGGCTCTCGTGATCACGCACGTGGACGCCGACCACATCGGCGGCGCCGTCAGGTACCTCGAGGAGGGCACCGACGCGACGTTCGGCGACGTCTGGTTCAACGGCCGTCAGCACCTCACCGAGGTCGAGACCCTCGGTCCGGTCCAGGGGGAGCGCCTGTCCAAGTGGCTGGTGGACCACCAGGTTCCCTGGAACGAGCACTTCGCGGGCAGGGCCGCGGTCCTGCCGCCCGACGGCGATCCACCCGTCTGCGAGCTCCCGGGCGGCCTGCGCCTCACGGTGCTCGGGCCGGGACGAGCTCAGCTGGTCGCCCTCGCCCCGGAGTGGGATGCGACGATCGCCAAGGAGGGGCTGGTGCCGACGATCCCGCCCGAGCCCCGCCCGGAGACGCCGGAGGGCGTGGAGCGCCTCGGTCCGCCGACGGCCGATGAGGTCAGGGGGTGGGCGGCCACCCCGTTCGACGGTGATGACACCAAGCCGAACGGCACGAGCATCTCGCTGCTCGCCGAATTCGGCGGGCGGACCGTGCTGCTCACGGGAGATGCGCATTCGGACGTGCTGACCGCGGGGATCCGCCGGGTGCTCCCGGATGGCCAGGCCCGGCTCGTCGTGGACGCGGTCAAGCTTCCACACCACGGAAGCCGGGCGAACGTCGACACCGACCTCCTCGACGTGCTCGACTGCCGTCGGTTCCTGTTCTCCTCCAACGGGAGCCACTACGGCCATCCCGACCGGGAGGCCGTGGCCCGGGTAGCGGTCTCGGAGGGCGAGAAGGAGCTGCTGTTCAACTACCGGACCACGTTCAACGACCTGTGGGAGGAGCAGACCCTCCGGGAGGCGTTCACGTACCGAACCGCCTACGGTGACGCTCCCGACGGGTTCTTGTTGGACCTCTCGGCCGACGGGTGAGGCCGGTCGAGCATCCGCGATTGCGCGCGGGCGTGCCTGCGCGTACCGTGCGAAGGGGATGAACAAGAGCGGCTTGGTGGCCGAGGTGGCGAAGCGGACCGACGCCAACCGCACCGACGTGGCTCGGATCGTGGACGAGACCATGGAGGTGATCCGGGACACCGTGGCCAGGGGCGAGCGGGTCGCGCTGGTGGGGTTCGGCACGTTCGAGAAGCGCCGCCGCAACAAGCGGGTGGCCCGGAACCCGCGCCTTCCCGACGTGGCGATCCCCGTCCCGGCCCGGGACGTCCCCTCGTTCGCCCCGGGGCAGGCATTCAAGCAGGCCGTGGCGGCGAAGCGCCGCCGCGCGGCGTCGGCGAAACCCGCCGCGGCGAAGCGGAAGGCCGCCACCACCGCGGGCAGGGCCACCACCGGGAGGTGACGGTCGAGATGTTCTGCCCGCGGTGCGGCATGAAGCAGCCCATGGAGCACCAGTTCTGCGTGTCGTGCGGCACGAAGCTCCCCCGGGAGCTGCTCCGGGCCGCCGGCCCCAAGGTGTCCCGGTGGTTCCTGACGATCCCGGTGGCGCCCGATGACCCGCCCTCGGCCGCCCTCCGGGCCAGCCGGTACCTGGAGGAGATCGAGATCACCACCGAGGAGGGCTCGGTTCGGGTCCCCAGCCACCACGTGCGGTTCTCGATCTGGGTGGACGACCACGCCGTGGCGGCGGTGTCGATCCCCGACGATGAGGCCGACCGCTTGGCCCGGTTCCTCTCCGCCTGGGTTCCCGAGGACCCTCCGGCGGCCGAAGCGGAGGGCCGCGAGCTCACCCAGCAGTGATCAGTCGATCGTGATGTGGCGGAGCTGGCGGGCCACCTTCCGCCCGTACTCGTCGTGGAGGTCGAACTTCACGCGCTGTCCGATGCGAAGGGTCCGAAGTCCGGAGTTCGTCAGCGACGCCTGGTCGAAGTAGACCTCCGTGCGGTCGTCGAGCAGCAGCACGCCGTAGCGGTTCCGTCGGTCGAACTCCTTGATGGTCCCCTGCGGCATCGGCTCCACCTCGTGCGGCGTCGCCGGTAGTTTCGCCGTGGCGGTCACCCGCTGGCAACCGGGCCGTCACCCTCGGGCGAGGGCGGCCAGACGGGCCTCGACGTCGAGGGCCCGGAGGGACTCGAGGGTCCGGCCAGGCCGGCCGGATTCGAGGACCTTCCCCAGGTGCTGCGGGAGATCCAGGTCGAACGCCAGGCCGGGGGACCCGGCCACCGCCACCGGCAGGCCCCGGGCCGCGGCGCCCTCCAGGTGCTTTCGGAACGAATCCCGACCGAACCGGGCGGGGACGGCCCTGGGCGGGCGGCGGAGGAGGAAGTTCGTGCCGCCGTCGGAAGAGGAGGGCGCGGCGACCACGGGCCCCAGTGTGCGCAGCGCGTCCGCCAGCTCGTCCGCGGTGACCAGGGGGAGGTCGGCCAGCACCACCGCCAGCGCGGCCATGCCCCGCCCCACCGCCTCCTCCTCGGCCTGCCGGACCGCCGCGGCCAGGGGGGGTTTCTCCTCCGGGATGGGCCAGGCCCCGCGCCGGGCCGCGACCTCCAGGACCGCCTCGTCCGGCGAGACCACCCACGTCTCCCACCCGGGGGCGGCCAGGGCCGCGTCGAGCACGTCCTCAAGCAGGGCCAGCGACAGCGCCGCCCGTTCGAGCGGGGAGAGCACCGGGGCCAGCCGCGACTTGGCCCGCGACAGCGACTTCACCGGAACGGCGATCGCGCGCACGCCATCGAGGGTAGTCCACGGCGGGCGCGGCGGGTCCGAATGCCGGGGGGCTTCCGGGGCGGTGCACTAGCATGGATTCGGAGACAGATGCCCTGATGGCGACCCGTGACCGCTCGGAGTTCGGCCCGAACGCGTGGCTGATCGACGAGATGTTCCGCCGGTTCCAGGAGGATCCGGGGTCGGTGGGGGAGGCCTGGCGGGAGTTCTTCGACGGATACCGCCCCCGGGTCGCTTCCGCCGCGCCGGACGGCGAGGGGGCCTCCGGGGCGCCGGCCGCACCCCCGGATGGCCAGGCCCAGGAAGCCCCGGCGGGGAAGCCGGCCGCGACGGGGCAGCCGGCAGCCGGCGCAGGCCCGGACGCGGACGCCGGGCCGGGCGACGAGGCCGAGGTGACCCCCCTCCGGGGCGCAGCGGCGGTGATCGCCGAGCGGATGGAGGAGAGCCTCGACGTCCCCACCGCGACGTCGGTCCGCACGGTCCCGGCCAAGCTCCTCGAGTTGAACAGGAGCATCCTCAACCGTCACCTGGTGCGGAAGCAGGGCGGGGGGAAGGTCAGCTTCACCCACCTCATCGGGTGGGCGGTGGTGCAGGCGGTGGCCCGGATGCCCGGCATGAACGTGACCTACCGGGTGGGCCCGGACGGCAAGCCCCAGGCCGTCAAGCACCGGAACGTGAGCCTCGGGCTCGCGGTGGACGTGAAGCGATCCGACGGCTCCCGGACCCTGCTGGTCCCCAACATCAAGGCCGCCGACACGCTGGACTTCGCGGGCTTCTTCGCCGCGTACGAGGAGCTCATCAGGAAGGTGAACACCGGGAAGCTCGGCCCCGACGACTTCGCCGGGACCACCGTGAGCATCACGAACCCCGGGATGATCGGGACCGTGCAGTCCGTGCCGCGCCTGATGGCCGGGCAAGCCTGCATCGTCGGCGTGGGCTCCATCGCGTACCCGGCGGAATACGCCGGGGCCGACCCCGAGACGCTGGCCGAGCTGGGGGTGGGGAAGGTCGTCACCCTCACGTCCACGTACGACCACCGGGTCATCCAGGGCGCGGAGTCCGGGGAGTTCCTGGCCACGATCCATCGCCTGCTGACCGGCCAGGAATCCTTCTACGAGAACCTGTTCGCGTCGATCGGCGTGCCGTACGTCCCGGTCCGCTGGCGGGCCGACCGCAACCCGCCCCGCGACTCCCGCGAGCGCGTGGAGAAGCAGGCCCGGATGCTCCAGCTGGTCATCATGTACCGGGCCCGAGGCCACCTCATCGCCGAGCTCGACCCCCTCCAGGCCGAGTCGCCCGAGCTGCACGAGGAGCTCGACCCGGCCACCTACGGCCTGACCATCTGGGACCTGGACCGGCCCTACGAGGCCGGCGAGATCGCCGGGCACGACGACCTCACGCTGGGCCAGGTCCTTGCCATCCTCCGCGACGCGTACTGCCGGACGGTGGGCGTCGAGTTCATGCACATCGCCGAGCCCGGCCAGACCCGGTGGATCGCGAACCGCATGGAGGGCGTCGACACCACGCTCCCCCCCGAGGACCAGCGCCACATCCTGTCCCGGCTGAACGAGGCCGAAGCCTTCGAGCGGTTCCTGCACCGGAAGTACGTGGGGCACAAGCGGTTCTCGCTGGAGGGCGCGGAGTCCCTGATCCCGATGCTGGACTCGATCCTGGAGGACGCCTCCGCCCAGGGGATGCACGAGGTCGTGATCGGCATGGCCCACCGGGGCCGGCTGAACGTCCTGGCCAACATCGTGGGGAAGTCGTTCGGCCAGATCTTCCGGGAGTTCGAGGGGTCCATCGACCCGAACACGGCCCAGGGCTCGGGCGACGTGAAGTACCACGTCGGGGCGTCCGGGACCCACACGTCACGCGAGGGCCGTGAGATCGCCGTGTCCGTGGCCTCGAACCCGTCGCACCTCGAGGCCGTGGACCCCGTGGTGGAGGGGATGGTCCGGGCCAAGCAGGACCTCACCGAGGGGGGAAAGGCCGCCGCGCTCCCCGTCCTCATCCACGGCGACGCCGCGTTCGCCGGGCAGGGCGTGGTGGCCGAGACGCTCGCGATGTCGCAGCTCCACGGCTACGGGACCGGCGGGACGGTCCACGTGATCGTGAACAACCAGCTGGGGTTCACCACGGGCAGCGACTACGCGCGCTCCAGCGAGTACGCCAGCGACGTGGCCCGGACCGTCCAGGCGCCGATCTTCCACGTGAACGGCGACGACCCCGAGGCCTGCGTCCGGGTGGCCCGGCTGGCGTTCGCGTTCCGCCAGCAGTTTCACAAGGACGTGGTCATCGACATGTGGTGCTACCGGCGGTGGGGCCACAACGAGGGCGACGAGCCGTCGTTCACCCAGCCCCTGATGTACGACGCCATCGAGGCGCGACGGAGCGTCCGGAAGCTGTACATGGAGCGCCTGGTGAACGCCGGCGACCTCTCGGTTGAGGAGGCGGAGCGGGCCCTGGAGGAGTTCCGCGAGCGCCTCCAGCGGGCCTTCGACGAGACGGAGGACGCCGGGGCGGACGCGCCCGCTGCAGTGGACCGCGAGCCCCCCGCCCCGGCCCAGGCGGAGCCCCCGGTCGGCACGGCGGTGGAGCGAGGGACCCTCGACGAGGTGGTCGACGCCCTGGTCACGGTCCCGGAGGGGTTCACCGTCCATCCCAAGCTCCAGCGGTGGCTGGAGCAGCGGCGCGCCGCGCTCGACGGCGACGCGGTGGACTGGTCGCTGGGGGAGGCCCTGGCGTTCGGGACGCTCCTGCTGGACGGAACCACCGTCCGGCTGGCCGGACAGGACACCCGCCGGGGGACGTTCAGCCAGCGGCACTCGGTCCTGGTGGACCGGACCACCGCCGCCGAGCACACACCGCTCGCCGCGCTGGGCCCGTTCCGCGTGTACGACTCCCTGCTGTCGGAGTTCGCCGCCCTGGGGTTCGAGTACGGCTACTCGGTGTCGAACCCCGGCGCCCTGGTGCTGTGGGAGGCGCAGTTCGGGGACTTCGGCAACGGCGCGCAGGTCATCGTGGACCAGTTCATCAGCGCGGCCGAGGACAAGTGGTCGCAGACGAGCGGCGTGGTGATGCTGCTGCCGCACGGCTACGAGGGCCAGGGGCCCGAGCACTCCAGCGCCCGGCTGGAGCGGTTCCTGCAGCTGGGGGCCGGCGACAACATCCAGATCTGCGTGCCGTCCACGCCGGCCCAGTACTTCCACCTGCTCAGGCGGCAGGCCCTCCGGGAGGTCCACAAGCCCCTGATCGTGATGACGCCGAAGTCCCTGCTGCGACTCCCGGCAGCCCGAGGCCGGGCCGACGAGCTCACCGGGGGGTCGTTCCAGGAGGTGCTCCCGGATCCCGACCACCCCCACCCCAGCGTAGTGTCGCGGATCCTGCTGTGCAGCGGGAAGGTGTTCTACGACCTGGCGAAGCACCGGGCCGACGCTGGCCGGCAGGGGGCGGCCATCCTCCGCATCGAGCAGCTGTACCCGTTCCCGGCGGAGCACCTCCGGGAGTATCTCGGGCATTTCGATGGCGCCGAGATCCGGTGGGTGCAGGAGGAGCCGGAGAACATGGGGGGCTGGTTCCACGTCCGCCGACTGGTCCGGGACCGCCTGGGGATCGACCTCACCGGCGTGACCCGCCCCGAGAGCGCGTCGCCCGCCACGGGCTCCCTCAAGGTCCACCACCGGGAGCAGGCCGAACTGGTCGACCGGGCCTTCGCCGGGCTGGGCTGAGCGCCCGCTTGCTCCCTACGCGTGGTCGCAGGCGGTGGCGTGGAACCGCTCCCACGGCTCGGCCAGGTACAGGTGCCACATCCGTTGGGGCCTCAGGCCCGCCGGACCTCCTCGGCCCACGCGGTGACTTCCCCGACCGGCCGGAAGTTGAGGATCCGTTCCCGGGGGATGGCGCCGCGGATGGCCGCGGCGAGCCCGTACTCCAGGAAGTCGAGCTCCCCGACGCTGTGGGCATCGGTGCCGATCGAGATCAGGACCCCGGCCTCGCGGGCCGTCTCCAGCAGGGCCGGGTCGAGGTCCTGGCGGTGGGGGTTCGCATCGATCTCCACGGCCTTGCCGAGCGACGCCGCCTCGGCGAACACGCGGTCCCACTCGGCCCGAAGGCCGGCCCGGCGGTTGTACATGCGGCACCGGGGATGGGCCAGGACGTGCACGGTGGGGTTGCGGATGGCGGCCAGGTACCTCGCGGTCTGGTCCTCGGTCAGGCGGAGCTTCGAGTGGAACGCGCCGAGCACCAGGTCCAGCCGGGCCAGGGCCTCGGGGTCCATGTCGCCCTCGCCCTCGGGCGAGAGGTTCATCTCGATCGACTTCAGGGCCCGGATCCCGGCGCCCGTCGACTCGAGGTCTGCGGTGAGCCGGTCGATGTGCTCGCCCTGCCCCGCCAGCCGTTCCTCGGACATGCCGTTCGCGATGGGGAGCCCCACGGAGTGGTCGGTGATCGCCACGTACGCGTGTCCCCGGGCCGCGGCGGCCTCGACCATCCCCTCCAGGGGAACCGACCCGTCGCTGTACGTGGTGTGCACCTGGAGGTCCGCCCGGATCTCCCGGCGCCACGCATCCACCCCCGGCGTGGCCCGGACGTCGGCCAGCGTCATGAATCCCCGCCGCACCGCCGGTGGCTCCGGGACCTCCGGCGGGTCGTCGAACCACCCGTGGACGAACCGGGCCACCCACGGCCCCACCCCGGCCAGCTCGGTGAGGGATCGGCCCGATGCGGCCAGGCCCGCCGCCTCCTCCGGCCAGAACAGGGCGGCCCGGGACGCCCGGTGGAGGGCCCGGCGCCGGTGCGGCGCCTCCTCCGCGTCGCCGGCCCGGGCCAGCAACTCGGACAGGTCGGCGTTCGTGAGCGTCACGGCATCGGAACCGTACCCGCTGGCGCCCCGGCCTCCGGCGCCCGGCCGGCGATCCGGCCCCCCGGCGGCGAGGATAGAATCGAGCCTCTGACGGACGCGAGTGGAGGAGCGCGCGCCCTGGAACCCTGGTACCGAGCCGCCGAATCCGTCCTCAAACCGCCGCTGAAGCTGTGGTTCAACTGGCGGTTCGAGGGGTTGGAGAACATCCCCCCCGAGGGCCCGGCCCTCATGGCCTGCAACCACACCTCGTACTTCGACCCGCTGGCCCACGCCCTGGCCATCGTCAGGGCCCATCGCCGGCCGCGGTTCATGGCCAAGCAGGAGCTGTACGAGGGGTGGTTCATGCGCAACCTGCTCACCGGCGCGCACCAGATCCCCGTACCACGGGGCACCGGCAGCCGGGCCCCGGTGGAGGCCGCAGTGAAGGCCCTGCGGGAGGGAGAGGTCGTGATGATCTACCCGGAGGGGACCATCACCCGGAACCCCGACCACACTCCGATGGCCGCGAAGACCGGCGTGGCCCGTATCGCGCTCATGGCGGACATGCCGGTGATCCCGCTCGCGGTGTGGGGCTCGCACCATGTGTTCCAGAAGGGCGGTAAGCGGGGCCTCACGTTCGGCCGCCCCATCTGGGTCAAGGCCGGCGCGCCCATGGACTTCTCCGACTACGTGGACCGGCGGGAGGACCCCGAAGCGTTCCGGGCGGTAACCGAGCAGGTCATGGGGGAGCTGTCGCGGCTGGTGGCCGACCTCCGGGCCCGGTATCCGAAGCGCTGGGCCTCGGGGTGATGGCCGACCCTCGGGCCACGGGCGTCGTGAAGCTCATGGCGAAGGCGACACGGGGACAAGACGGACTCGAATCCGGCGAAGGATTTGGACTCGGCCCAGGCGGACGGAGCACGAGCGGCGGGGCCGGTCCGGTAGGCTTGGCCGGCGATGGCGGAGGAGCGGGAGCGAGGGCGGGGGTTCGCCGGGCGGGGGTTCGCCACCCGGGCGGTGCACGGGGCGCGGTTGCCCGGCGTGGAGCAGGTCCCGGCGTCGCTCCCGATCTACCAGACGGCCACGTGGCGGTTCGACACCTCCGAGGACTACGCGGACGTCATCAGCTTTCGCCGGCACGGCTACGTGTACGGCCGGGGGTACGGCAATCCCACCGTCGAGGCGTTCGAGGTCCTCATGGCCGACCTCGAGGGGACCGAGGCCGCGTACGGGTTCGCGTCGGGGATGGCCGCCATCAACACCGTCGTGCTCTCGCTGACGCGGGCCGGCGACCGCGTGGTGGCGAGCCCGGAGCTGTACGGCGGCGCGTATTCACTGTTCCACCGCATCCTCCCGCGCTACGGCATCGACGTGACGTTCGTCTCGCCCCACGAGCCGGACACGGTGGCTGAGGCCCTGCCCGGCGCGAAGCTGTTCTACGTCGAGACCATCGCCAATCCGAATGTCACGGTGGCGGACCTCGCGGCGCTGGGGGAGCGGTGCCGGGCGGCCAGCGTCCCCGCGGTGGTCGACAACACGTTCGCCTCGCCGTACCTGTGCAACCCGGGCGCGCTGGGGTTCGACTACGTGCTGCACTCGGCGACGAAGTACATCGGGGGCCATCACGATCTCGTGGGCGGGGTCGTGTGCACCACCGGCGAACGGAGAGCGGAGCTCCGGCGGATGGCCATCGACCTGGGCGGGGCCATGGAGGCCCTGCCCGCCTGGCTCTCCGTCCGGGGACTGGTCACGCTGCGGCTGCGGATGCGAGAGCACAGCGCGAACGCGATGGCCGTGGCGGAGTTCCTCGAGGGCCACCCGAAGGTGGAGCGGGTCCACTACCCGGGCCTGGCGTCGCACCCCCAGCACGAGGTGGCGGCCCGGCAGCTCCGGGGCGGGTTCGGCGGCATGGTGGCGTTCGAGATCGAGGGCGGGATCGACCCCGCGGTCCGGTTCTGCGATTCCCTGGAGCTGGCCTGGGTGGGGACCAGCCTGGGCGGCCACAAGACCCTGGTCGGCCACGCCGCCTCCACCACCCACCGGCAGCTCGACGCCGAGGCCCGGCGGGCCGCCGGCATCGGCGACGGGCTGATCCGGGTGAGCGTGGGCCTCGAGGACGCCGGCGATGTCATCGCCGACTTCGAACGGGCCCTGGAGAAGGCGTGACCCCTCCCCGCAGGAGGATCGCGGTCCTGTTCGGCGGGCGGTCGGCGGAGCACGAGGTGTCGGTGGTGTCGGCGCGGTCGGTGATCGACGCGCTCGATCCGCAGCGGTTCGAGGCCGTCCCCATCGGGATCTCGAAGGACGGGTCCTGGCACCTCATGGCCGGGCCTCCGGCCCTCCAGCCGGGGACCGGACGGCTCCCCGCGGTGGAGGACGGGACCGGGACCGCGGTGGAGCTCGACCGGACCGCCGGCGCCGGCGAGACCGCGCTGGTGGGGGCCGACGGCTCCAGGGAGCCGGTGGACGTGGTGTTCCCCCTGCTGCACGGGCCGTTCGGCGAGGACGGGACCATCCAGGGGATGCTCGAGCTGGCCGGGATCCCGTACGTCGGCGCCGGCGTGCTGGCCTCCGCCCTGGGCATGGACAAGGCCGTGCAGAAGGTCGTTCTGGCCGCCGCGGGCATCCCGGTGGTGGCGCACGTGGTGGTCCCCGAGCGGGACTGGGAGGACGATCCCGAGGACGTCGAGGCCAAGGCGGCCCACCTGGGATACCCGCTGTTCGCGAAGCCGGCGGCCCTCGGCTCGTCGGTCGGGATCACGAAGGTGAAGCGAGCCGATGACCTCCGGGCTGCCCTGGAGGAGGCGTTCCGGTTCGGGCCGAAGACGCTCCTGGAGCGCTCCGTGGAGGGCGCCCGCGAGATCGAGTGCGGCGTCCTCGGCAATGACGACCCCGTGGCCTCCGTCCCCGGCGAGATCCTCCCGCACGGCGAGTTCTACGACTACGCCGCGAAGTACCTGGACGAGGCCACCCGCCTGGTGATCCCGGCCGAGCTGCCGGAGGCCGTGGCCGAGGAGGTCCAGCGGATGGCCGTGGCGGCGTTCCGGGCCATCGACTGCGAGGGCATGGCCAGGGTGGACTTCTTCCTCCGGGACCCGGGCGAGCTGATGCTCAACGAGATCAACACCATCCCCGGGTTCACCGAGGTCTCGATGTACCCCAAGCTGTGGGAGGCCTCGGGCGTCCCCTACGCGACGCTGGTGGACCGCCTGGTGGAGCTGGCCCTGGAGCGCCACCAGCGCGAGAACAAGCGCTCCGCCAGATAGCGGGGCCGGGCGGACGCCGCCCTTACGAACAGCTTCCCGAGGCGAGCTGCTCGGCCGTGGGCGGGTCGTGGGTCAGGAGCTCGGGGACCGTGACCGACTGGAGGCCCTTCGACTCGAGGACCGAGAGGATGCGGGGGAGGGCGGCCCGGGTGGTGCCCCGGTTCTCGTGCAGCAGGACGATCGAGCCCGGCCCGGCGTCGCTCTGGATGGCCTGCACGATCTGATCGGCGGTGGCCCCCATGGAGTCGCCGGTGTCCAGGCTCCACAGGACATCGAGCATGCCATGAGCCCGGGCCGCGGCGTCGGACGCGGAGTCGTGGCGGCCGTATGGGGGGCGGAACAGCCGGACCGGGACGCCGGCAGCGTCCTCGATCACCGTGAGGGAGTCGCCGATCTGGTGTTCCAGATCGTCCCCCGGCAGATCGGTCACGCCGATGTGGTCGTACGTGTGGTCCCCGATGGCGTGGAGTCGGGCCTCCTGGCTCGGCACGGCGGCCAGGGCCGGCCAGCCGGTGACCTCCTTCGCCACCAGGAAGAACGTGGCTCGGGCATGGTGGGCCCGCAGCACGGCCAGGGTCCGCCGGCTGTACGGGCCGGGACCGTCGTCGAACGTCAGCGCGACCATGGGCTTCGAGCCGCCGCCGCAGTAGACGGGGTGCCCGCTCCGGATGAGCCGGGTGACGGCGGCGTCTTCGGCTGCGGCCTCGCGGGCCGGGTCGGGCGCCGACTGGGCGTGGGCCCGCTCCACCGCGGCGGGCTTCGTGGCCGCGGCGGCGGGATGTCTGACCGGATCGTGGCTCCGGGCGGCGATCGTGACGATCACCGCGCCGATGGCTGCCAGCACCACCAGCCGGAACCATCGCCGCCGCGGTGGCTGGCGGTGCGCGCGAGGAGGCGTTCGAGGCCGGCGAGCGCTGCCGCGACGCGGCGACTGCGTGGTGCTCCGCCGCGGGGACGCGCTGGACGCGCTTCGGGCACGGCCGGCGGCATGTCGAGCGGGAGCGCGCGAACCTGCGGTCCGGGGCGCAGTCATCGTGGGTGGGGGGAAGCGGCGGACGGACACATCAGGGAGTGGATGGTACCCGGGGACCGGGGCGAGGTCCATCACCGCGACCGACAGGGGAAGCCCGGGCCGGGCGCGTAGGACGCCAGACGGCCGGAAACGACGTGCGGGACTGCGGGGGGTTCGCCTCGAAGGCTAGAGATGGACGACCGGACAGGTGAGCGTCCGGGTGATCCCCTCCACGGCCTGGATCTTGGCCACGACCAGCTTCCCGAGGTCGTCCACGTTGCGGGCCTCGGCCCGGACGATCACGTCATAGGGGCCGGTGACGTCCTCCGCGGACGTCACGCCCTTGATCTGCGCGACCTCCTTGGCCACCTGGGCGGCCTTGCCGACCTCGGTCTGGATGAGGATGTACGCCTGGACCACGCTGGCACCTCCGTCCTCGCTCGGCGGGGGGACCCGCCCGGGTTGGGCGCATCCTAGCCGCCGCCCGGGAGGGCGACAAACGTCCGTCCGGCCCCTCATCGGAGGTCCGTCCGGTCCCGGCCCGGGATGGCCTCCTGCGCCACCGGGGATAATCGGGGGCGTGGATTCCAAGCGGAGGACGACCCCCACCGACGATCCCCTAGCCGCGTACCGGCGGATCAGAAAGCCCATGCCGCCACCGTCCCGGACCGAGGAGGATCGCCGGCGGAAGGTTCGCGAGGACATCGCCCGGCGGGAGGCCCGCGAGGCCGAGCGCGAGGGCCGGGCCGGACGCCGCGGCGACCCCGGGGACGGATGAAGTCGATGCGCTTCCACGGCGGGGCCATGTTCCGCGACCGGACGGAGGCCGGGCGGGAGCTGGGGGATGCCCTGGCCTCGGCCGGGTTCGGGGCCGACACCGTGGTCCTGGGGATCCCGCGGGGTGGGGTGGTGGTGGCGGCCGAGGTGGCCCGCACGCTGGGCGCGCCGCTCGACGTGGTGGTCCCCAGGAAGGTCGGGGCGCCGGGCAACCCGGAGCTGGGTCTCGGCGCCATCGCGCCGGGCGTTCGCGTGCTCGACGACCGGTTGATCCGCGACCTCGGCGTGACCGACGACTACCTGGAGGCCGAGATCGAGGCCCAGGAGCGGGAGATCGCCCGGCGAGAGGCGGCGTACCGGACGGGCCGGGAGCCGGTCGACGTGCGGGACCGCGTGGCGATCGTCGTCGACGACGGGATCGCCACGGGGGGAACCGCCGTGGCGGCGGTGCGGTGGGCCCGGGCGGCGGGCGCCCGCGAGGTGGTGCTCGCCGTCCCGGTGGCCCCTCGGCAGGCCGAGGGGCTCATGCGCCGGGAGGCCGACCGGTTCGTGACCCTTTCCCTCCCCGAGCCGTTCTTCGCCGTGGGGCAGTGGTTCGGGGACTTCGACCAGGTCCGGGACGACGAGGTCGTGGCACTCCTCGCGGAGGCGGCCGGCCAGTGACGCCGGGTCCCCCCGCCCGGGCGGGGGCCGGGCCTGGATGACCGGCGTCCGGATCGCCGAGTACGTGGTCGCCGGCCTGTTCGGGTCGCTCGGAGTCCGGTCGTTCGTGTACTGGGCCCGCCGTCCCCTGGACAGCCGGTCCCCGCGCGACCAGGCGCTGTACGCGATGTACCTCACGGGCCGCATCGGACTGTGGTTCTCGGTGGCGGGCATCTTCGTGATCTCGGCCCTGACGCCAGGCTCCGGCTCGTTCTTCACCCGCCGCTTCGCCCAGCACCGGTGGTACATCATGGTGCCGCTGGGCCTGGCCGTGCTGCAGTTCGTCGGAGCCTACTGGCTGGGCCGGGGCCGGAATCGCGAGTAGTCAGGTTCACATCGTGAGGATCCCGGCGAACCGTCCGCCGGGAGGTCCGCGACGGCCGCCCTACCCTACGGCGCGCTTGATGCCGTCGGAGAGCTGGGTGAACTCGTCGAGGCGGGCCCTGCGCTCGGCGGTGAGGCGCTCCACGGTGTCCCGGTACTCCTGGGTCCGGCCCTGCCCCTCGTACAGTCGCCACGGCTGGAGCAGCTCGACGTCGTCGATGCCCGGGACGTCCTCGGCCACCTCGTAGCCGAACTCCGGCGCGTCCGTCCACTTGATCGAGGACTCCGCGATGGACCGCACGACGGCGGACGAGTGGGGGATCTTCACCTTCTTCGACCGGTCGTCGTCCTCGCGGCCGCCGACCCGCCCGGTGTTCATGAGGAACACCTCGATGGGGTGGGAGTCCAGGAGCTCCAGGAACCGGTTCCCCTGCAGCCCGTGGGGGAGTGGGAAGAACGGGTTCGTGCCGGGGATCCGGAGGGACTTCCCCTCCTCGGCCTTGCCGCCGGCGCTCGTGCCGGTGGTCTCGCCGAGCATGAAGTACGCCGCGGCCTGCTCCTGGGTGAGGCGGGCCACGGCCGGGATGATGCTCTCGTTCCAGTTCAGGATCAGCAAGGAGTCCACCGGGCCGACGCCACGCGCGTCGCGGAACCGCCCCAGGTCGTCCATCCCGAACACCGCGCGGCCGTTCTTCGTGTACGACGTCTCGAAGAAGTTCACGACGCCGGCTTCGTCCTGGTAGACGTTCTCCAGGTACGAGGTCTCCTTCACCACCGCGTTGTAGATGTTGGGCTCGAACTCGGGGTCGAGCGAGAAGGTCTTGGCGAAGCACCCGTTCTCGCTGCCGTACACCTTGCCCCCCGGCATGAGCGCGACGAAGTCGTCCTGCGCCGGCAGGGACTCGTTCTGGGTGGTGAACGTGGTGGTGGTCTTGCCGGTCCCCGATAGCCCGATGATCAGGAACACCTTCTCGCCGGCGGAGGTGGGGATGACCTTGCAGCCGGCGTGCAGGGCCAGGCCGCCCCGGTCGTAGACGATCGTGTTCCACATCCGCAGGCCGCCCTTCTTCGACTCACCGAAGTAGTCGGAGTTGAGGACGCGCGTGACGCCGTTCTCAAGGTCCACGGCGATGATCCGGTCGTCCGGGTACCCGGGGGCCTCGAGGTTGGGCGTGTAGATCACCTCGACCTGGGGCTCGCCGGGGTCGCGGGGGAAGTACAGCTTCTGCTGCATGCCGGCGATGTTCGCGTTGGCGCGCTCGATGGTCAGCCGGGCCGGGACCTGGAACTCCTCGTCGTTGCCGATGGAGCCGTCCACCACGACCATCTCCCGCTCCCGGATGTAGTCGTCCTGGAGCTTCGCGATGCGGTCGAACTCCTCCCGGCTGATGGTCTTGCCGCTGCTGGAGCCGGGCCCGCCGACGACGAACGTGCTGCCCGCGCTGCGTGAGGTCGCCTTCGTCTGCACGTTCACGTTGCCGAAGCCGGTGACCCGGGCCCGGGGCATCTCCTCGGTGAACGCCCGGAGGACCTCCGGGGAGGGGTTGTCGTGGATCCGCTTCGCTTCGATCTCGGTGGACACGGTCGGCTCTCCTGTCGTGGTCGCGGCACATCGGGCCGCACGTCGGACGACGCGGGACCGGCATTCTACCGGCCGGGCATTCTGGCCGGCGGCTGGCGGAGGGCCCCCGATCCGTGGGTCTACGTGCCCTCGACGGTGAAGTACAGGCGAACCTGGGTCCGGTACTCGGTGACCCGTCCGCCCTCCACCGTGGTGGAGGTCCCCAGGACCTCCAGCCGGTTGATGCCCCGGATGGTCCGGGCGGCCTCCCGGAGCGCCTCGCGGGCGGCGTCGCCCCAGCTCCTGTCGGACACCCCCTCGAGCTCGATGGTGTTCATGACCGACATGCCGGTTCGTCTCCTCGTCGGACTACGCTCATTATCGTGAAGCGGACGGAGCCCGGCGAACGGCCGGGGTCGGAGGACGAGCTCGTCGCGGCGCTGCGCCGGGTGCTGTCGGGTGAACAGCCGGGCGTGGTGTGGGGCATCGGCGACGACGCCGCCGTGGTGGAGGCGGGGTCCGGCCAGCTCGTCCTCACCGCGGACGTCCTGGTGGAGGGCGTGCACTTCGACCGCTCGTTCGTCTCGGCCCGGGAGCTGGGGGCGAAATCCATCGTGGTGAACGTCTCCGACGTCGCCGCCATGGCGGCGAGCCCCCGCTACGCGCTGGTCTCGGTGGCCATCCCCTCGGGGGAGGATCCGGCCTGGGTGGTCGAGCTCGAGAGCGGCATGCGTTCCGCGTGCGACGAGTACGCGCTGTCGCTGGTGGGGGGCGACCTGTCGTCGGGGCCCGTGGCCGTGGTGTCGGTGGCGGTGGTCGGTGAGGTCGCGCCGGATCGGTTCGTCACCCGCAGCGGCGCGCGCGCCGGCGACCGCGTGGTGGTGACCGGCTCGCTGGGAGCGTCGGCCGGAGGGCTGGCTCTGGCCCGGGCTCGGCCGGGCGAGGTGGCCGGGGCGCTGGTGTCGGAATGGGGGCGGGCGCTGGTGGCTGCGCACGTCCGCCCGGTGGCCCGGGTGGGGGAGGGGAAGACCCTCGCCGAGCACGGGGCCTCGGCCATGATCGACGTGTCCGACGGGCTGGCCCTGGATCTGTCACGGCTGTGCGCGGCGTCCGGCGTGGGGGCGCGGGTCGTGCTGGACCGGATCCCGGTGGCGGCGGAGCTGGCCGCGCTGTCCGACACGCTGCCATCGGCCGGCCTCCCGCTGGATCTGGCCCTCGGCGGAGGCGAGGACTACGAGCTGGTGGCGACGATGCCGCCGGTGGGGGTCGAGCCGGCCCGGCTGGCCCTGGACGAGCGGTTCGGGGTTCCCCTCACGGACATCGGCGAGATCGTGGAGGGGGCCGGGCTCATGGCCGTCCAGCGCGACGGTACCGAACGTCCACTGGAGCCGAGAGGATGGGACCACCTTGACCGCGCACGCCGCCGCTGAGCCGATCGACGAGCGAAGCCCGAAGGCCCTGACCATCGCCGGCAGCGACTCCGGCGGGGGGGCGGGGATCCAGGCCGACCTCAAGACCTTCGCCGCCCTGGGGGCCTTCGGCATGACCGCGATCACGGCCGTCACCGTGCAGAACACGACGGGGGTGTCGGGCTACGAGGAGCTGTCCCCCAAGACCGTGGCGGACCAGATCCGCGCGGTGGCCACCGACATCGGCGTGGACGCGGCGAAGACCGGGATGCTCGCGTCGGCCGCCATCGTCGAGGCCGTCGCCGAGGCGGTCCGGGAGACCGGCATCGACCGCCTGGTGGTGGATCCGGTGTTCGTCTCCAAGCATGGCCACACGCTGTTGCAGCCCGATGCAGTTGCATCCCTTCGCAGGAGCATCGTCCCGCAGGCGACGGTGGTCACGCCGAACCTCCCGGAGGCGGCGGGCCTGGCCGGCCTTCCCGCCGTGCGGACCCGTCAGGACATGGAGCGGGCCGCGGGGGCCATCCTCGACCTGGGGGCCCGTGCGGTGCTCGTGAAGGGGGGGCACCTGGAGGGCGACCGGGCGGCGGACCTGTTCGCGTCGCGAGATGGCGACCGCGAATGGCTGGAGGGGGAGCGGATCGACTCGCCCCACACGCACGGCACCGGGTGCGTGCTCTCGGCGGCCATCGCCGCCCGGCTGGCCCACGGCGACGCCCTCGACGTGGCGGTCCGGGCAGGCAAGGCGTTCGTCACCGAGGCCATCCGGCACTCCCTGGCCATCGGCCACGGCATCGGCCCCGTGAACCCGCTGTGGGCTGGCCCGGCGGGGGCCCGCTGACCGAACCCATCAGCCCTCTGGATCTCGCCTGAGCACCGACTGCGCGGCGAGGTAGCCGCACATGCCGTGGACGCCGGCGCCCGGGGGTGTGGCCGAGGAGCACATCCACAGCCCGTCGCCGAGGTGGTAGGGAGAGGTCGCGAGGGCGGGGCGGACCGGCAGCTGCGCCAGGTCCCGGGCCCCGCCGGCGATGTCGCCGCCGACGTAGTTCTCGTTGTAGCGCTCCAGGTCGGCGGCCGTGGACACCGCGCGGCCCAGGATCCGGTCCCCGAACCCCGGGGCGAACCGCTCGACCTGGGCCTCGATCTGCGCGGTCACGTCGACGGTGGAGCCGTTCGGGACATGGCAGTACGCCCACGCCGTGTGCTGCCGATCGGGGGCCCGCGACGGATCGAACGGCGTGGCCTGGGCCACGAGCACGAACGGCCGCGCCGCGTGCTCTCCCCGCCACACGGCCGACTCCCCGGCCGCGATCTCCTCCAGGGTCCCGCCGAGGTGCACGGTCCCCGCCCGCGAGCACTCGTCCGACCGCCACGGGATCGGCCCGTCGAGGGCCCAGTCCACCTTGCACGCCCCCGGTCCGTACCGGTACCGTCGGAGGGCCGTTCCGGAGCGGGCCGAGAGGCGGTCCCCGGCCAGGCGCAGGACCTGGGCCGGGGTGAGGTCCAGCACGATCTCCCGGGCGGCGGGGACGTCGTCCAGGGAGGCCACCCGGACCCCGGTCCGGATCTCGCCCCCGGCGTCGCCGAGGCATCCGGCCAGCGCGTCGGCGATGGCCTGGGATCCCCCGCCGGCGAACGGCCATCCGGCCACGTGCCCGAGCGTCGCCAGGGCCATCGCATAGCCGCCCGTGGGCCGGCGGTCCAGCGGCAGCGACGAGTGCGCGGCGATGCCGGCCAGCAGGGCCGCCGCTCCCGCGGTGCCGAACCGCCCCCGGACCAGCGCCGACACCGACGAGAGCCCGAGGAGCCCCAGCCTGGCCGACGAGAGCATCGAACCGAGCCCGACCGCGACGGCCCGGCGGCCGGGGTGCCCGTCCAGTCCCTCGTCCAGGATCCGCCCCAGGAGCTGGGCCGAGGGTTCGAACACCGACCGGTACGCCGGGCCGTCCGGGCCGAGCCCGGCGGCGGTCCCCTCCACCGACCGCTCCAGCACCGCGACGGTCCCGTCGTCCAGCGGGTGGGCCAGCGGCGCGTCCGGGTGGACCCAGGCCAGGCCCCGGTCATCCAGGTCGAGCGACCGGAACAGCGGTGAGGCCGCGCCCAGCGGATGGACCGACGAGCACACGTCGTGGCGGAAGCCGGGGAGGGTCAGCTCGGCGGTCCTCGACCCACCGCCCACCGTGTCGCCGGCCTCCAGCAGCACCACCGACCGCCCCGCCCGGGCCAGGGTGACGGCCGCGGCCAGCCCGTTCGGGCCCGCCCCCACCACCACGGCGTCGTACCTCCGACCGCGGCTCACGGCGGCATCTGGTCCACCACGAACCCTCCGTCCGGGCCGATCCGCACGCGGAACACGTCGTGGAACCCCTCGGCCACCGTGGGGACCTCCAGGCGCCGGTGCGTCCCGACGATGCTGTGCACCGGGATGCGCTGCCGTCCGAGCCGGGCGGCGTTGCGCTCGATGGCCTCGCCCGGCCCGCTGTCGAACCACAGGGCCACCACCCGGAACCCGGCCTCGAGGGCCGGCCCGACGTACCGGCTGCGGTCGGCCACGGTGGGGTTGGTGTTGTCGACCACGAACGGCTGCCGGGTCTCCAGGCACGCGGCCAGGAACACGGCCTCCCGGTGCCGCGTCCTCAGCAGGTCCAGGCTGATCCGGACGTGGGTCGATGCGTACCGCTCGAGGTGGAACGTGGTCTTGCCGCTGCCCTGGATCCCGCAGAACACGACGGCCTTCACGGTGCGGTCAGCCCAACCGGGGCCGCAGGGGACGGGATCCTCGAGGACGGACGCGCCGGAGAGGGGCTAGCCGGCCCGCTGGACCTTGCCGGCCTTCAGGCACTTCGCGCACACGTTGAGGCGCTTCGGGGTGCCGTTCACCAGGGCCCGGACGCGCTGCACGTTGGGGTTCCACCGGCGATTCGACCGGCGGTGGGAGTGGGAGACCTGCATCCCGAAGAAGGGGGTCTTCCCGCAGACGTCGCACTTCGCAGAGGCCATGGTCGAGGAAGGGTAGCAGACGGGTTCCCCCACGCCGGCGTCGAGCCGGAGCCCGTCGGTTCGTGGGCCCCTTCCGGGCGGGAGCGCGCCGTCAGACGAGCGCCCGGACCAGCAGCGCCACCGCCATGGCGAAGCCCAGGGTCACGACGACCCGCCGGACCCGGGCGGCACCGACCCGCCGGGCCAGCGTGGCCCCGCCGTAGCCGCCCGCGATCGCGCCCACCGCCATGGCCAGGCCGTCCTCCCACACCACGGCGTCCCTCGCGATGAAGTACACGAGCGCGATCCCGTTGATCAGCACGGTGGTCGCGTTCTTCAGGCCGCTCGACCGCAGGAAGTCCCGCGTGCCGAACAGGCCGTAGCCCGCCAGGAGCACGAAGCCCAGCCCGGCCCCGAAGTACCCGCCGTACACCGCCGCCCCGAGCTGCCACGCGAGGAGGCCCGTCCAGGCCCCCGTGGTCAGGCTGGCGTGATGGGGCGACGGCGGGGCGCGGTCCTGCACCAGCAGCAGCACGGCGGCGAACAGGATCAGTACGGGCGCCAGGAGCTCGAACGTGCGCGTGGGCGTCAGCAGCAGCAGGACCGCCCCCAGGATCCCGCCGGCGAGCGACGGCAGCGCCAGCGCCAGCAGCAGCCTGCGGGTCCCGACCAGCTCCCGCCGGAAGCCGACGGTGGCGGACACGTACCCGGGCCACAGCGCGAGCGTGCTCGTGGCGTTCGCCACCACGGGGTTCAGCCCCACGAACACCAGCGCCGGGTACGTGATCAGCGTCCCGCCACCGGCCACGGAGTTGAGCGCGCCGGCCACCACGCCGACCACCAGCACCACGGCGATCTCGAGGACGTCCACCCGCGCAGGCTACGCGAGCGGTGTGAACGGGCGGCGACCTTCCACGCGTGCTGCCGGCTCAGGACGCGGCCAGCCGTCCCACCACCGAGCGGAGGACCTCCAGGGGGACCGCGCCTCCGTAATACGGGACGCTGTTCCCCGCCTCCTCCACCGAGATCCGATTCCCGTCGCGGTCCAGGAACATGGTCACCGGCTGCCCCAGGAACCCGAAGGACCGCTTGATGTCCTGGCGGGGATCGAACACGCTGGGATAGGACCATCCGAAGTCCCGGATGAACACCTGGGCCTCCGGGCGGGTGTCCTCGATGTCCACCCCCAGGAACTGCACCCTGGTCCCGAACGCCCGCGACACCTGTTCGAGGTGCGGCCCCTCCTCACGGCACGGCCCGCACCACGACGCCCAGAAGTTCACGACCACCGGCGTCCCCTTCAGCTGCGCGAGCAGCTCCCGGAACGAGTCAGGGGTGAACTCCGGGAGGGCGAACCGGTCGGTGGGGAGCAGCGGGGTCGCGGTGGCGTTCACGGCACCGGGCGAGGGCAGCACGATGGTCTGCCCGGGTGGTTTCGACGGGCCCGGCCCACCGTCACCCGTGCACGCCGCGGCCGCGAACGGGATGGCCATGGCGAGGACCAGGAACGACGAGGAACGCCGCGCCGAGATCACCGGGGTCCCATGCTACGAGCCGACGGCGGTCAGGCGAACGCGTTCCCAGAAGGTGTTCCCGGATTCCGGCGGATGTCAGGATTCGCGGGATGGAGTCCGTGGACGTCGCCGTGCTTCGCGAGGTGCTGCGGCGGTTGGGTGCGGCGCTCGAGGCCCACCGGGACGAGCTCAACTCGCTGAACGTGTACCCGGTCCCCGACGGGGATACCGGGACGAACATGCTGCTGACCCAGCGCGACGTGTTGGCGGAGCTCGACCGGCTGCCGGGAGACGATCCCGCCGCGTTCGCCGACGCCGTGGGCCGGGCCTCGCTGATGGGCGCCCGGGGGAACTCGGGCGTCATCCTGGCGCAGGTCCTGCGGGGGCTGGCCGACCGCCTCTGTGACCCGGACGGCCCCGCAGACGGTCCCGCGCTGGCTGCCGCCCTTCGTCATGCGGCGGACGAGGCCCGGCGCGCCGTGGCCCGCCCGGCCGAGGGAACCGTGCTCACGGTCCTGGCCGACGCCGCGACGGCGGGCGAGGACGCTGCCGCGGCCGGCGCGGACCTCGCGGCCGTGGCCGAGGCGGCGCTGGGGGCCGCTCGCGAATCGCTGGAACGAACGCGCGAGGCCCTGCCCGAGCTGAGGTCGGCCGGCGTTGTCGATGCCGGCGGCCGGGGGATCCTCCTGCTGTTCGACGCGCTGGCCTCCGTCCTGGGGGGCCACGACATGACCGTGGAGGTCGGACCGCCGGGCCCCGTGGGCCGGGCCGCCCCGGAGCCCGAGCAGCGGCTGGAGTTCAAGTTCGAGGTCATGTACCTCCTGCGCGGCGACGACGCGCTGGTCCCCGCGCTGTCGAAGCGGCTCGCCGGGTTCGGCGACTCCGTGGTCGTGGTGGGGGGCGGCGGGTTGTACAAGGTCCATGTCCACACGAACGAGCCGGGGCTGGCCCTGGAGGCGGCCATGGAGGCGGGGAGGCCCCAGGACGTGCGGATCGTGGGCCTCGAGGGGCAGGTGGCCGAGCGCTGCGTGGCCGGCCAGGCCCGGGCCGTGCGGGTGGACGAGCACCAGGTCTCGGCGCTGGTGGCCGTGGCGGAGGGCGAGGGGCTGATCGAGCTGTTCCGCTCGCTGGGGGCCGTGGTGGTGCGAGGGGGTCCGGGCCACAACCCCTCGGGCCGCGACCTCCTCGACGCCGTGGAGGCGGCGCCGGCGGATGCCGTGGTGGTCCTGCCGAACCACGGGAACGTGGTCCCGGCGGCGAACCACGCGGCGGCGGAGAGCGCGAAGGACGTCCGCGTGGTGCCGACGCGCTCGGTGCCGCAGGGGCTCTCCGCGGCGGCCGCGTTCCATCCCATGGAGCCGGCCGGGGACAACGCGGCGTCGATGGAGGAGGTCGCCGCGGCGGTGGCGCACGGGGCGGTGACCCGCGCCCTGCGCGACGCGTCCACTCCCGCGGGGGAGGTCCGGGAGGGCGACTGGCTGGGCCTTGCCGACGGGGAGGTATCGGCCGTCGGCACGGACCCGGTGGACGTCGCGGTGGCCGTCCTCCGGACCATCCGCGACCCCGGCCACGAGATCCTCACGGTGATCGCGGGCTGGGAGGCTTCCGACGACGACGTGGCCCGGCTGGAGGCGGCGGTGGCCCACACGCTTCCCGGCGTGGAGGTCGAGGTCCACCGAGGCGGCCAGCCTGTGTACCCGCTCCTGTTCGGCCTGGAGTAGGTTCCTCGGCCGTGTCCTCCGGGCGTGAGAACCTTCGGGACGTGAGCCTGTCGCTGGACGAATCCATCGAGGCGATCGACTCCCGGATCGCGGGCCGGAGGATGGGGGCGAAGGAGAAGGGTCCCCCCGCCCACGAGGCCATCGCAGACGGCCTGGGGATCACCACGGTGCGGGGGCTGCTGCACCACTACCCCCGGCGGTACATCGACCGCGAACAGGTCGCCCGCATCCGGGACCTCCGGGTCGGACAGCACGCCACGGTCGTCGCGACCGTCCGCAGAGTCGACACGAGGTACACGCGGCAGCGGAAGACCATGGTCACGGTGTCGCTCTACGACGGGACCGGCTATCTCTCGATCCCGTTCTTCAACCAGCCCTGGATCGCGAGGCAGTACCGGGAGGGGGTCGAGGTCGCGGTCTCCGGCGTCGTGAAGACGTTCGGGCGGAAGCTCCAGATGTCGAACTACCAGATCGAGGTGCTGCGGGACGACGTCGAGCAGATCCACACTGGCCGGATCACCCCGGTCCACCGGGCCACCGAGGGAGTGAGCACCAGGACCCTCCGCGACCTGGTGCACCGAGCGCTGGCGCAGCTCTCACGTCTGCCCGACCCGCTGCCTCGCGACGTGGTCGAGGCCGAGGAGTTGCCCACGTTCGACTGGGCCGTACGCCACATCCACTTCCCGGACACCGACGCGGATCTCCTCCGGGCCGAGGAGCGGTTGAAGTTCGACGAGCTCTTCACGCTGGAGCTGGGGGTGGCCTTCCGCAAGCACCGTGTCAGCCGGGAGGAACAGGGGGTGGTCCACCGGACGGACGGTCCGCTGCTGCGGCGGTTCGTGGCGGCCCTGCCGTTCGAGCTGACCGAGGGACAGCGCGGGGCCGTCGACGCGGTGGCGAGGTCCATGGCCCGGCCCCACCCGATGAACCTGCTGCTGCAGGGCGACGTGGGGAGCGGCAAGACCGTGGTGGCCCTGGCCGCGGCGATGATCGCGATCGACTCGGGCCACCAGGCGGCGATCATGGCCCCCACCGAGGTCCTTGCGGCACAGCACCACCGGAAGGTCGCCGAGCTCCTCGCGCCGATGGGCGCGGAGCAGTTGAGCGCCCCCGAACCGGCCCGGGCGAAGGCCTCCGCACGGGTCCACGGGCAGGGGTCGCTGCTCGACGGGTTCGTCGAACCGGCCGAGGCCGCCGAGGAGTCCGCGTCGGAGCCGGCGGAGGGCGGCGTCACGTTCGCCCTCCTCACCGCCGCCGTCACGGGGCGGGATCGGGAACGGGTCCGGGAGGGCGTGGCCTCCGGCGAGGTCGACCTGGTGGTGGGGACCCACGCCCTGGTCCAGGAGGGCGTGGCCTTCCACGACCTCTCGCTGGCCGTGGTGGACGAGCAGCACCGGTTCGGCGTCCATCAGCGCATGGCCCTCAAGGGCAAGGGCGCAGCGCCGGACGTCATGGTCATGACGGCCACGCCGATCCCGCGGACCCTGGCCCTCACGTACTACGGCGACCTCGACGTCGCGGTCCTCGACGAGCTCCCGGCGGGCCGCCGGCCCATCGAGACGCGAGTGGCCCGCACGGAGCTGGAGCGCGCCGCCGCCTATGACGTGGTCCGGCGCGAGGTGACGGCGGGCCGCCAGGCCTTCGTGGTGTGCGCGGCCATCGACGAGGACAACCGCCTGCAGGTGAAGGCGGCGGAGCAGGAGGCCGAGCGGCTGGCCACGGTCGTGTTCCCCGACCTCCGGTTGGAGGTCCTGCACGGCCGGATGCGCCCCGCCGAGAAGGACCGCCGGATGGAGGAGTTCCGGGCCGGCCGAACGGACCTCCTCATCTCCACCACCGTGATCGAGGTCGGCGTGGACGTCCCCAACGCCACCGTGATGCTGGTGGAGAACGCGGAGCGGTTCGGCCTGGCCCAGCTCCACCAGCTCCGCGGCCGGATCGGTCGCGGTGCGCACAGCTCGTACTGCTTCCTGTTCGACGAGAGCGGCCCCGAGAACGAGGAGGCCCGCTTCCGGCTCCGGGCCCTGGCCGGGACCACCGACGGCTTCGCCCTGGCCGACGAGGACCTCCGCCTCCGCGGTGAGGGAACGCTGTTCGACATCAAGCAGGCCGGGATGCCGGACCTCAAGCTGGCCCGCCTGGCCCACGACATCGACCTGGTGAAGCGGGCCCGCACCCGGGCCTTCGCCGTGATCGAGCAGGACCCCGACCTGGCCCGCCACCCCGACCTCCTGGCCGAGCTCCAGACTCGCTTCGCCGACTCCATCGACTGGCTGTTCCACTCGTGAGGGTCATCGCGGGATCGGCCAAGGGGACCCGACTGGCCCCGGTGCCGGAGGGGACGCGGCCGGTGTCGGACCGGGCCCGGGAGGGGCTGTTCAGCAGCCTGGCGGCGGCCGTGGTGGACGCCGTGGTGCTCGACCTGTACGCGGGGACGGGGGCCGTGGGGATCGAGGCCCTCTCGCGAGGCGCGGCGCACGCCACGTTCGTGGACCGCGGCGCCCCGGCGGTCCGCACCATCCGGGCGAATCTGGAGAAGACCCGTCTGGCCGGCCGGGCCACCGTTCGCCGGGGAGAGGTCGGGAGATTCCTACTCGAACCATCCCGAACCGCCCAACTGGCCTTCCTCGACCCCCCCTACGAGACGCCGGTGGAGCGGATCGAGCGGGAGCTCGCGCTGCTGGGTGAAAAGTGGCTCTCACCAGGGTGGACGGTGGCCCTGACCAGGTCCCGGAAGTCTTCCAACCTTGTCATTCCGGTACAATTTGCGATCGCGAGGCAGCTGGAATACGGCGACAGCCTCGTCGTCCTGTATCGGGAGGCCTGATGGGGCCTGTGGCCCTGTGTCCGGGGACTTTCGACCCCGTGACGAACGGACATCTGGACATCATCGAGCGCGCCAGCCGCCTGTTCGACCGTCTGGTGGTGGGCGTGCTCCAGAACCCCTCCAAGGCGCCGCTGTTCTCCGTGGAGGACCGCGTCAGCCTGCTCAAGGAGGCCACGTCGTCGTTCCCCGGGGTCGAGGTGGCGTCGTTCTCGGGGCTCCTGGTGGACTTCGCCCGCCGGCAGGGGGCCATGGCCATCGTGAAGGGGCTCCGGGCCGTGAGCGACTTCGACTACGAGCTGCAGATGGCCCAGATGAACTTCCGGATGGCCGAGATGGAGACCCTGTTCATGCCGACGAACCCGGTGTGGTCCTACCTGTCCTCGTCGCTGGTGAAGGACATCGCCCGGCTGGGCGGGGACGTGGAGGGGCTCGTCCCCCCGGTGGTCGCAGAGCGCCTGGCCGAGAAGCTCGAGTCCGCGCGGGAGGGAAGGTAGGGGTATGGATCTCGCAGCCCGAATCCAGCAACTGGAGGACCTGGTCCGGGAGGCCAAGTCCATGCCGCTGTCGTCCTCGGCCTTGCTGAACCGCGAGGAGATGCTCGAGATGGTGGCGGAGATGCGCGAGGCCCTCCCGGAGGAGGTCAAGCAGGCCCGGTGGGTGGTCCGGGACCGCGAGGAGCTGCTGGCCAAGGCCCGCCGGGAGGCCGAGTCGCTGGTGGAGCGGGCCCGGGGGGAGCAGGCCCGGCTGGTGGCGAATGAGGCCGTGGTCCAGGCGGCGAACGAGGAGGCCGAGCGGATCGTCGGCGAGGCCCGGGACCATGCCCACCAGGTCCGCATGGAGGCCGACGACTACGTCGACGGCAGGCTGGGCCAGTTCGAGATCACGATCCAGCGACTCCAGGAGCTGCTGACCCAGGCCCACGAGACCCTCGGCGCCCAGGTGGCCAAGGTCCAGACGGGGCTGGCGGAGTCGCTGCAGCAGACCCAGGGGGTCCTGACCCGGGTGGCCGAGCAGGTCGGCCGGGGCCGGGACAAGCTGTCCGGGACGGGGCACCCTGCCCAGGAGCTGGCCCCGGAGGAGGGGTCGTTCCTGGAGGCCGAGGAGGAGCTCGAGCAGTGATCGACGTCGACGTCCGCGACCTCGTGGCCCACCCCGGAGCCGCGCGCCACTACCGGCTCGCCGAGCCCGTCCCGGGCCTCCGGCTGGAGCTGGCCGGCGTCCCCGACGACGCCCCCGTCGAGGGCGAGCTGCTCCTCGAGAGCGTGGTCGAGGGAATTCTCGTGTCCGGCCCCATCTCGAGCGCCGTCCGGTTCACGTGCGCCCGGTGCCTGAAGGAGTTCGAGGGCCACGTGGACGTGCCCGTGCAGGAGCTGTACGTGCGCCCCCCGGCGGCCGAGGAGGACGAGTACGAGATGTCCCCCGAGGGCTCGCTCGACCTCGAGCCCCTGGTCCGCGACACCGTGATGCTGGCCCTGCCGTTCTCGCCGCTGTGCCGGCCGGACTGCCTGGGGCTGTGCGCGCGGTGCGGCGGCGACCGCAACCTCGGGGAGTGCACGTGCGCCGAGCCCCTCGCCGACCCCCGGTGGGCGGCGCTCGACGTGCTGTTCGACGACGCCCTCCGATCGACCGACTGACCCGACCGAACACGGAACCCGACGCCGAAGGAGAGAACGACAGTGGCCACGCCGAAGAAGAAGACGCCGAAATCGAAGACGGCCAGCCGGGCCTCGCAGTGGAAGACCGGTCCGTCCACATACTCGGAGTGTCCCCAGTGCCACCAGCCCAAGCTGCCGCATCGCGTGTGCCTCAACTGCGGGTACTACGGCGGCCGGCAGGCCATCGAGGTCGAGTAGGAGGCCGCAGTGCCCCTGCCCCAGGGCGGGAGCCCGCTCTCCTCGGCGGGCGCGCTCGGCGACGAGCCGTCGCCGTCGCGGCGGGCCGCGCGTTCCTCCGGAGGGCCCGAGCGGCCCGGTGACGGAGATCTGGTGGAGCGCCTCGGCGCCGCCGTGGGCGTGGAGATGTCCGACCGGGACCTCGGCATGGCCTCCCTGACCCACCGCTCGCACGCGTTCGAGCGGGGGCTCGAGGTCACGAACGAGCGCCTGGAGTTCCTGGGCGACGCCGTCCTCGGGCTGGTGGTCACGGACCTGGCGTTCCGGGAGTTCCCAGACCTGGCCGAGGGCGACCTGGCCAAGCTCCGGGCGGCAACGGTCAACATGACGTCGCTGGCCGACGTGGCGGCGGAGCTCGGCCTGGGCGACCTGGTCCTGCTGGGCCGGGGAGAGGAGCTGTCCGGGGGCCGCCACAAGGCCAGCATCCTGGCCGACGCCATGGAGGCCGTCCTCGGCGCGGTGTACCTGGACCGGGGGCTCGACGTGGCCACCGAGCTCATCGTCCGGCTGTTCCGGCCCCGCATGCAGGCCTATGTCCGGGGCGAGGGGGAGCGCGACTACAAGACCGTCCTGCAGGAGCTCTCGGCGCAGGAGATCGGGAGCGTGCCCGACTACAAGATCGCGGCCCGGGGCCCGGACCACCAGAAGGTGTTCACCGCCACCGTGTTCCTGGCGGGCGAGCCGTGGGGCAGGGGGACCGGCCGTTCGAAGAAGGAGGCCGAGCAGCAGGCCGCCCACGAGGCCTGGGTCCGCCTGCAGGCCGGGGAGCGCCCGTCGGGCGAGGGCCCACCGGCCCGAAGAGGAGGTTGAGTGGAGCTCCCCGAGGTGGAGGTGATGCGGCGGGACCTCGAGAAGGACGTGGTGGGCCGCCGGATCAAGGACGCCGAGGTCCGCCAGGGTCCCAACGCCCTCCGGGTCATCCGCCGGCACAACAAGCCCGGCACGAAGGGGGTCCGCAAGGAGTTCAGCTCGCACCTGGCCGGGCGCAAGATCACGAAGGTCGAGCGCAAGGGGAAGTACGTGCTGCTGCATCTCGACGGCACCGACGTCCTGGTGGTGCACTTCGGGATGAGCGGGCAGTTCCTGCGGGCCACCAAGCGCCAGCCGCTCCCGCCGCACACCCACGTGGTGATCACGTTCCAGCAGGGGGGCGACCTCCGGTACGTGGACCCGAGGACGTTCGGCGAGATGTTCGTCACGGCCGCCGACGACCTGGGCACGGTCAAGGAGCTGGCCCACATCGCGATCGACCCCCTGGAGGACACGTTCACCTGGGCCTCGTTCGGCGAGTACCTGTCGCGGCGCGCCGCGAAGATGAAGCCGCTGCTCATGGACCAGAAGGTCATCTCCGGGCTCGGCAACATCTACTCCGACGAGGTCCTGTTCGGCGCGGGCCTCCGGCACGACCGGATGTCCGACACGCTCTCCTCGGGGGAGGTCCGGCGGCTGTACCGGGCCATCCAGGAGGTCGTCCAGGAGGCCATCCGGTACCGGGGGACCACCCTCCCCGACGAGGCCTACGTCGACCTCTTCGGGCGCCCCGGCGAGTACCAGAACGAGCTGAAGGTGTACGGGCGCAAGGGCCTGCCGTGCCGGCGGTGCCGGACCCCGATCGAGAGCGTCACGCTCTCCGGCCGGCGTTCGTTCTTCTGCCCCCAGTGCCAGTCCTAGCAGATCCCGACCCCGGGGCAGGCAGGAAGCCCCGGCGGGGGCGGAGGCTCCGGCTCCCGCCTCGTCCCGACGGTCAGACGAGCTCGGCGCCCGCGTCGCGCATCTGCTGCTCGGCGCGGGCGCCGTCGTCCTCCCGGAGGTTCACCGCCCGGATGGCGTCGGTGAGCACGGTGACCCGGAATTGCAGCCGCCGTGCGTCGAGCGCGGTGTCCTTCACGCAGTAGTCGGTGGCCAGACCGGCGACGACCACCCGCTCGATCGCGTGCTCGCGGAGGATCCGCTCCAGGGCGGTGGACGCCCGCTCGCCGGTCTCGGGGTCGCGAACGGTGAACACGGAGTACCCGTCCTCGCCCCCGGTGCCCTTGCGGAGCGTGATGGCGTCTGCACCGACGTCGAGGTCCGGGTGGAACTCCGCCCCCCACGTCCCGCCGACGCAGTGCACCGGCCAGATCCCGCCGTCTTTCTCGAAATGCGGCGTGGACTCCGGATGCCAGTCCTGCGAGTACACCACCAACGCCCCCGCCTCCCGGGCCGCCGCGATCTCCGCATTGACCACTGCCGGGACGTCCTCCCCGCCCCGCACATACAGCGACCCGTTCGGATCGGCGAAGTCGTTCTGCACGTCCACCACGAGCAGCGCGGTCCGCGAGTCGTACTCGGTCATGGCCGTGCGATGGGACGGGGCCTCATGGCCCGATTCTGACGCCTCAGCCGATCTCGATCATTCGCTGGATGGCGGCGCGGGCACGGTCGGCGATCTCGGGCTCGATCCGGACCTCGTGGACTCCTTCGCGGAGGGATCGGGTGAGCTTGGCCGGCGTGATGGTCTTCATGTACTTGCACACGGCGGCCTCGTTGGCGGCGAGGTAGTCGCCGGCCGGGTTCTCCTTGCGGAGACGGTGGAGGATGCCGGTCTCGGTGGCCACGATGAACCGGCCGCCGTCGGCCTGCTGGGCGTGGCGCATCATGCCGCCGGTGGAGAGGATCTGCGTGCGCTCGGCGGGCAGCTCGCCCTGGCCTGCCAGGTACAGGGCGGCGCTGGCGCAGCCGCACTCCGGGTGGATGAGCAGCTCGGCGTCGGGCTCCCGGCGGACCAGGTCCTTGAGCTCCTGCGCGCCGATGCCCGCATGGACGTGGCACTCGCCCATCCAGATGTGCATCTTCCGGCCGGTGACACGCTCGACGTGGGCCCCCAGGAACATGTCGGGGAGGAACAGGATCTCGCGGTCCTCGGGGACCCTGGCCACCACCTCGGCGGCGTTCTGTGACGTGCAGCAGATGTCGGACTCCGCCTTCACCTCGGCCGTGGTGTTCACGTAGGCCACCACCACGGCGCCGGGGTGCTCGGCCTTCCACTCGCGGAGCTCGTCCGCCGTGATCGTGGCCGACAGCGAGCACCCGGCCTCGAGATCCGGGATCAGCACCCGCTTGTCCGGCGACAGGATCGCGGCGGTCTCGGCCATGAAGTGGACCCCGCAGAACACGATCTCGCGGGCGTCCGTGGCCGCGGCCTTCCGGCTGAGCTCGAGGGAGTCGCCCACGAAGTCCGCGACGTCCTGGATCCACGGCACCTGGTAGTTGTGCGCCAGGATCACGGCGTCGCGCGCGCGGGCCAGGCGACGGACCTCCTCGGCCCACGGCTCGTAGACGGTGATGTCGGTGGTGGTGTGTGCGGGCGCTGTGGTCACGGTCATGGGTGTCTCCCCCCCGTCAAGGATACCGGCCCGCCGGCGAACCTAGACTGAGCGACGCATGCCGAACCTGCCCCTCGACGTGGACGACCTGGTCCGCCGGGCCCTGGCCGAGGACCTCGGGCCGGAGGGCGACGTCACCTCGCGCGCGACGATCCCCGAGGGCCTGGAGGCGGGGGCCCGGATCGAGGCCCGGGCCGCCGGAGTCCTGGCCGGGGTGCCGATCGCGATGCGAGCGTTCGAGGCGGTCGATACCTCAGTGGCGTTCGATGCCGAACACGCGGACGGCGACGCCGTCGAGCCCGGCGACGTCGTGTCGCGGGTCCGCGGCCCGGCGAGGTCCATCCTGGCCGCCGAGCGGGTGGCCCTGAACTTCCTCACGCACCTGTCGGGGATCGCCACGGCCACGCGCGAGTACGTGGACGCCTGCGCGGGCACCGACTCCCGGATCCTGTGCACGCGAAAGACCCTCCCGGGGCTCAGGGCCGTGGAGCGGTACGCGGTCGAGTGCGGCGGCGGGTTCCTGCACCGGGCCGGGTTGCACGACGGCGTCCTGCTCAAGGACAACCACGTGGCGCTGGCCGGTCGAGTGGGGAAGGCCGTGCGGGAGGCCCGGGCAGCCGCGCCCCACACGCTGCGTGTGGAGGTCGAGGTGGAGACCCTCCTGCAGCTCCGGGAGGCCCTCGACGCGGGCGCCGACGCGGTCCTCCTCGACAACGCCGACCTCGACACAGTGAAGCGCGCCGTGGACATGGTGGGGGACCGGGTCCCGCTGGAGATCTCGGGCGGCATGACCGTGGAGCGCGTCCGCGAGATCGCGGGCCTGGGGAGGCTCCTGATCTCGGTCGGCCGTATCACCCACTCCGCGCCTGCCCTGGACCTGGCCCTGGAGATCGAGCCGGCCTGACGGTGCCGGCCCGGGGCCGGCGGGTCGAGTAGACTCGGCGTCGAGCAGGCATTCCCGCCTGCGGTTCGCGATGAGGGACCGATCGCCGGCGCGCCCGCGCCGGCCCCCCCTCTCTCGGCATGGACGTTCGAAGCGAGGGAGGCATCGTGTCGCGTTGTCCGAGTTGTCACTCCACCCGGATCCTGGTCGTGCTGGGTCCTGATCCCCGAGCGTCGTGCCGGGGCTGCGGCTGCCGCTGGCTCCAGCAGGGGAGCCGGCAGGCCTCCATCCGGCGACCCGGAGTGGCAGGCCCGACGGACACCCATCCGTCCCAGGTGCGGGCACCGGGTGGTCGGGCATGAACGAGGACGACCGGACCTGGGAGGGCGTGCTGATCTACGAGGTCGTCGCGAAGCTCCAGAGCACTGCGGAGGATCCTCGCGCCACCGACCCCGAAGCGGAGGGTGTCCGCCTGCGCCAGATCGTCGAGGACGCGCTCCGGTCCGTGGCGGCCCGGGGACAGTTCGAGGTCGGGGAGGTCCGCTTCGCGGGAGCCAGGGGCTCCACGCGGTACAACTGACGTTCCCGGGGCGGGGCCCGGGAATCGATCGGCGGCGCTAGCTCGACGGCTCGTCCAGGGTCGTTCTCGCCTGCCGGCGCCGGGCAGCATCGAGTGTGCCGAGAGCACGGCCTCCGCCTGATCCATCCGCCCACCCTCCTCCGCCGTCCACCGCCGGATCCACTCCGCCCAGGGTCCGTCGCCGCCGAACGTCTCCCAGATCGCCAGGTGGTAGTAGGGGAGGTTGTCCTCGGTCAGGAGGTTGACCTCGAGGGCGGTCTGGGCCACGTCGTCGAGCCGGCTGTCCGAAGGTCTCCACGGTTGGTCGAGGAAGTTCCGGCCCTCCTCGGAGGCCACGAACTCGTGCGGGAACGACTCGGTGGCGGCCGTCAGGTCACCGGGCTGACCGACGCCGCGGAGCGGGCCCGCGACGAGATCCGGGACTTCCTGGCGATGGTCGACGCCCAGGCCCGCCGGTTCGAAGCGAAGCGAGCCGCGCGCGAGCCCCTCGCGGCGGCCTCCGGATCGTGACCGCCCGAGCGGTTGCCGGGCCTCCGGGCCTGTATACTCGCGTGTAGAGGGCTCCGCACGCGGTTTTCGGTTTGTTTCTCCAAACGCTGTGACTTCGAGCAGTTCCCTCTCCGGCGAACCTGCCGGAGGCCTCATCGGACAGCAGCCAGGTCCGTGACGGCCAGGGAAGGAGGGAAGCAGCAATGACGACCGGAACCGTGAAGTGGTTCAACCCCGAGAAGGGGTTCGGCTTCATCACCCAGGAGGACGGTCCCGACGTGTTCGTGCACTTCAGCGCGATCCAGGGCGCCGGGTACCGCAACCTGGAGGAGAACCAGAAGGTCGAGTTCGACGTCACCCAGGGACCCAAGGGCCCCCAGGCGAGCAACGTCCGACCGATCGCCTAGCTCCGGAACCACCCAGGAAGGCCCGCCGCTCTCGAGCGGCGGGCTTCCTGCTTCTCATGGCGACCGGCGGAGATCCGTGCCGCGGCGATGTGCAGCGGGTCGTGGTTCGAACGGAGGGCGTAATCTATGGGTAGCATGCGCAAACCGTCAGGTGTCTACCGGCTCGATGAGACTGTCTGGCGGGTCACGGAGAGCGTCGAGGGGGGTCTCAAGGTCGAGGTTCTGACCGACGGCGTCTGGGTCCCCGGCCGGACCAACATGGTGGGGCTCCGCCTCCACGACGCCGCCAGGCGCCTCACCCCCGCGGAGATCAAGGCCCTGCCGGCGTAGCAGGTCGACCGGGCGGGTTGAGGATCTTCAGTGCACGATCGCGCAGCCGGTCGGAGTAGGTTCCGCGCATCCGACCCCTGGTCCGTCTTCGCGAACATGTCGAAGTGGCAGACGTTCGAGCCGGAGGGGATGGTGCTGGTGAACCGACGGGTCGACGGCGAGGGCGGCCTGAACGACGAGGCGGTCAGATCTCCTACTCGACGAACTTCGGGAGGACGTTCAGCCCGCCGACCACAGTGTCGGACCCCAGGGACCGGCCCGCGTACGGGGCGCCGGCCATGTCGCCGAACGGCACCCAGGTGTACGCCGTGTACATGGACTTCGGCCAGCCTTCCAGTCCACGACGGCGAACCCGCGCCTGGAGCGCGGCGTGTTCCGCACGGCCTCCATCGGCGCCGGCGGGGCTCCTACCGGCTGGACCACCGTGTACGACGGGCCGTACGGGGATGCGCGTGGATCGACCCAGGGCCGGATCCTGTACAACGAGTTCCTCGGTGACTACGTCTACGCGATCGCGACGCGAACGTACGGCGCCGGGGTGTGGGACGACGTCCGCGACACGGCCGACTGCCCGGCCATGGACGGCTGGCGCCAGGACTCCCTGAACGCCGGCCACAGGGTGTTCCCCACGCCGTGGGCCCTCGGCGACTGCCGGCCGGCATTCGGGAACAACGACATCTACAGCGCGACCACCGGGCAGACGTTTCGGCCGCCGGACGCACGCCCGTGTTCGATCGGGCTGCTCCGGCGCGGTCGGAATGCCTGGCCTGCGGTCCCTCGGTTGCTCCGGCCGGGGGACCGCGGGGACAATGCTCGACGTGGCCGATCGGCGTAGGGTTGCGATCCTCACCGGGTGCTCCAGCGGGTTCGGCCTGCTGTCGGCGGTCGAGCTGGCAGGAGTGGGGTTCCGGGTCTACGCCACCATGCGCAACCCGTCGAAGCGGGACGGGCCGGATCGCGCCGCTTCCGAGGCCGGGGTCTCGGTCGAGGTCCTGCCGCTCGACGTGACGAGAGACGAGTCCGTCGCCTCGGCGTTCGATCGCATCCAGGCCGAGGCCGGGCGGGTCGACGTCCGGGCGGTGACGCCCACGCGCGTGAAGGAGGCGGCCGTCCGAAGGATCCTCCGTGGCTGACCGCCCCGGTGCCGCGGAGGCCGGCGGATCGGCCAGACGGGTCCGGGTCGTGGTGTCCGGGCAGGTCCAGGGGGTGTTCTTCCGGGCCGGCTGCGCGAGGGCGGCCCGGGCGCGGGCCGTGGCCGGGTTCGTACTGAACCGGCCGGACGGCCGGGTCGAAGCGGAGTTCGAAGGCGCGCCGGAAGACGTCGAGGCGATGGTCGAGTGGTGCCGCCACGGCACCGAGTGGGCGGAGGTCGAATCCGTCGACGTCACCGAACGGGAACCCCGGGGCGACACCGGATTCGAGGTCGACCGCTGACCGCCCGACGGACCCGAGAGCGCCGGATCTGCGGTGCCGGAAGGCTCGACCGCGAATTACATCCTTGTTAGGATCGGTGCCCAGCATGTTCCTGCGCTCGCTCACCCTTCGCGGGTTCAAGTCGTTCGCCGACCGAACGACCCTGGAGTTCACCCCCGGGGTCAGCGTGATCGTGGGGCCGAACGGGTCGGGGAAGTCGAACCTGGTCGATGCCATCTCGTGGGTCCTCGGGGAGCGGGGGCCGCGGTCGCTGCGCGGGACCCAGATGGCCGACGTGATCTTCGCCGGCTCGGCGGGGCGGGGCGGGCTCGGGATGGCCGAGGTGAAGCTGGTCATCGACAACTCGGCGGGACTGGTCCCCGTCCCCATGTCCGAGATCGAGATCAGCCGGGCGGTGTTCCGCTCGGGGGAGGGCGAGTACCGGATCGGTGGGCAGGAGGTTCGCCTCCTCGACATCCAGGAGCTGCTGGCCGAGACGGGCATCGGCCGGGCCCTGCACACCGTGGTGGGGCAGGGCCAGCTGGAAGACGTGCTCACCGCGCGGCCGGAGGAGCGGCGGCAGTACATCGAGGAGGCCGCCGGGATCGCCAAGCACCGCCGGCGCAAGGAGCGGGCCCAGCGCAAGCTGGCGGGGCTGGAGCACGACCTCCTCCGGCTCTCCGACGTGCTGTCCGAGCTCCGGCGGCAGCTCCGTCCACTGAAGCAGCAGGCCGAGATGGCGGCGCGCCACGAGCAGCTTTCGGCCGAGGCCGAGGAGCTGTCCTGGCGGCTCGCCGCGGCCCGTCTTCGTGAGCTGTACAACGAGCGCGAGGCGCGCAGCGGCGGGTGGGCGCAGGGCATGCGGCTTCGCTCGGAGGCCCGGGACCGCCTGGAGGCGGTGGACGCCGAGTTGGGACGGCTGGCCGGGGCCCGGGCCGCCACCGAGTCCGCGCTGGCCGAGGCCGAGGAGGGATACCGCTCGGCGGAGGAGGCGAGGTCCGAGGCCGAACGAGCCCTCCGCCGGGCCGTGGACCGGGTGGGCGAGTGTCGCTCCAGGCTGGCGCAGTCGGCCGCCCACACGGCGCGGCTGGCCGCGCTGGAGCAGGAGGCTGCCCGGGCGGAGGAGGCCCACGCCACGACGGTCGCGGCCCTCCGGGAGCGAGAACGGGACCTGGCCGCGGCCGAGGCGGAGTTCCGGGCGGCGGAGCGGGTCCGCCGGGAGGCCGAGGACGAGCGCCATCGCCTGGCCCAGGAGGCGGCGGCCCACCGGGCTGAGATGGAAGCCGTCGAGCGGTCGCTGCGGTCCTCCGAGCGGGAGCGCGAGCGGCTGGAGCGGTCGCTGGCCGCGGTTCGGGAACGGTCCGAGGCGGCGGAGCGCGAGCGGGCGACCCTCGAGGCGCACATCGAGGAGCTCGACGCCGAGGAGACCCCGCTGGCCGAGCGCCACGCGGAGCTGGAGCGGGAGCGCCAGGCCATGGCCGAAGAGGTGGCCGCCCTTCAGGAGGACCTCCGCCGCCACGAGCACCGCCGGGCCCTCGTGGAGGCCCGCCGGCGGGACCTGGAGGAGACCCCGGGATCGCGCTTCCTGGCCTCGAAGGGGGGCCGCGCCGCGGGGCTGCTCCGGGATCTGGTCACGGCGGGCCCTGGGCTGGAGGCCGCCCTGGCCGCCGCGCTCGGATCGCTCCGCGACGCCGTGGTGTACGAGCGGCGCGACGAGGCCCTGGCCGACGCCTCGGGCGGCGACGGCGCGGTCCTCGCCGTCCCTGGCACGGAGGCCCACGTGCTTCCCGGAGCGCTGCCCGGCGAACGGCCCCTGCTGAACGAGGTGACGTCCGACCCTCGGGCCTTTCCGCTGCTGGTGCGGCTGCTCCGCGAGGTGTACCTGGCCAAGGACATGGCCGAGGCGGAGGCGAAGCACCGGGCCCACCCCCGCTGCTCCTTCGTCACTCCCAAGGGTGTGCTGGTGGGACCCACCGTCATCAGGACCGCCGCGGAGGCCGACGCCCGGGCCCAGGCCCTCCGGCGGGAGCTCCAGGACGTCGACCACGAGCTGGCCACGGTGCGGAGCGCCCTGAAGCCGAAGGCGGTGAAGCTCGAGGAGATCGAGCGCGAGCTCCTTGCGGTCTCGGCTCTGCTGGAGCAGGCCGACGCCCGGATCACCTCGGCGGCCGACCGGCTGGGGGGCCTGGCACCGCAGCTGTCCTCGCTCCACAAGGAACGAGAGCTCCTCGAGGAGCGCCTGGCCGGGATGGACGACGCCGCCGCGGTGTGGCGCGAGACCCTGGGCCGGGGCCCGGCGCAGCACGCCGACCCGCCGCCGCTGCCGCCCCCGCCGGAAGCGCCGATGGGGCTGCGCGTGGAGACGGAGACGCTCCGCCGGGACCGGCACCGGCTCGAGGAGGCCATGGCCCGCCTGGCCCGGGAGCGTGAGGCCCTGGCCGAGGAGGACCCCCGCCTGCTCCAGGAGGAGCTCGAACAGGCCCAGGCTGCGCGCGACGACGCCGAGGTGGCGCTGCGACGGGCCGAGGCCGCCCTCGAGGAGGCGGCCGCGAACCGGGCCCGGGCGGCGGCGGAGGACCGGGCCGCTTCGGACTCCGAGGGCGAGGCGAACCGGGCCTGGCGAGAGGCGGCAGGCGCGATGGACCAGCTCCGGGAGGAGTACGAGTTGCAGGACCGGGCCCGGGCCGACCTGGACCGCCGGATCGGCGAGGCCGAGCGCCTGCTGAAGGAGGGCCACGAGCGGCAGCCCGGCGAGGCCGTGGCCCACATCGGCCCCGAGGAGACCCCCGAGGGCCTGGAGCGCCGGGCCGAGCTGGTGGCCCGCCGCCTCGGCCTGCTCGGCAAGGTCAACCTCCTGGCCCAGGGGGAGTTCCAGGCCCTCCAGGAGCGCCACGACTTCCTCCAGCGGGAGATCGACGACGTTCGTGCGGCCCGGCGCGATCTGGGAGAGGTGATCGGGCAGATCGACGAACGGATCGTCGAGCTGTTCGGGAAGGCCTGCCGCGACGTGGCGGCGGAGTTCGAGCGGATGTTCGGCGAGCTGTTCCCGGGCGGCCAGGGCCGGATCGTCCTGACGGACCCCGACCAGCCCCTCGAGGCCGGGATCGAGATCGAGGCCCAGCCCGGCCGCAAGCGGGTCAAGCGGATCTCGCTGCTGTCGGGCGGGGAGCGGGCCCTCACGGCCCTGGCGTTCCTGTTCTCGATCTTCCGGGCCCGGCCGTCGCCGTTCTACCTGCTGGACGAGGTGGAGGCGTCGCTCGACGACGTGAACCTGCAGCGGTTCATCGGCCTGATCCGGGACTTCGCAACGACGTCACAGGTCCTGGTAGTCACCCACCAGAAGCGGACCATGGAGGCGGCCGACGCCATGTACGGCGTGTCGATGAAGGAAGGGGCGACGCGCGTGATCTGCCAGCGCTTCGAGGGCGTGGACCTCACGGCGGCCCAAGCGGTCGAGCGGGCGCCGGTCCCGGCGGCCGAGTGACCGGACCGTTTACTTCTTGCCGAACAGGCGCCGCCAAAGGGACCTGCGCCCCTCGCCGTCCTCCGCCGCGCGCTCGTCACCGACCTCGCGGATCCGCGCCTGCAGGTCCTGCTCCTCCAGCTCGTTGTGGTTGAACTCGGCCTCGCCTGAAGGCGGCGGCTGCATGTTCATGCTCATACACGGAGCATGGACCGCCGGCCTCGGCCCGGTCAAGGGTTCACTCGGGTTCGAGCCTGACGCCCGCGAAGTGCCGACCACGCGGGCCGTGCACTAGCCTCGGTCCGTGGAGATCTTCCTCATCGCGGTCGCCGTGGGGGCGCTGTTCGGCCTGATCCTGGCGCTGGTCGCGCGATCACGGGCCCGGCAGCGGGAGGCCGGCGTCGCGAAGCCGGAACGGGGACTGCGGGCCCGGCCCATCCCCACCCGGCCGGAGCCCGCTGCACCGCCCCGGAAGCCCGCCGCCCCGCCCAGGCCGGCCCCGCCCAGGGCCCCGCCGCGCGCCGAGGGCCTGGGGGTGCGCATCCGAGCCCTGTTCGCCGGGAAGCGGGCCACGGACGAGGAATGGGTCCGGCTGGAGGACCTGCTGGTCCGGGCGGATGTCGGGCCCGGCGCATCGGCCCGGCTGGTGCAGCGGGTCCGGGAGCGCTACGAGGACGGGTCCGACCCGGCCGTTCTGATGGCCGAGGAGGTGGCCTCGGCGCTCGGCGGCGACAGCACCCTGCACCTGATCCCGGGCGAGCTCACCGTGATCATGGTGGTGGGGGTCAACGGAGCGGGGAAGACCACCACGATCGGCAAGCTCGCCGCGTACCTGACCGGGCAGGGTCTCAGGGTGGGCCTGGCCAACAGCGACACCTTCCGGGCGGCGGCGGGGGAGCAACTCACGGTGTGGGCCGGACGGGCGGGGGCGCACATCGTGACCCAGACCCGGGGAGCCGACCCCGGCGCGGTGGCCTTCGACGCCGTCGGGTCGGCGAAGGCCCGAGGCGACGACGTCCTGATCGTGGACACCGCCGGCCGCCTGCACACCCGCCAGCCCCTCATGGCCGAGTTGGCCAAGGTCAAGCGGGTCCTGGAGAAGGCCGCCGGCGACGTGCAGGAGGTCCTGCTGGTCATCGACGCCACCACCGGCCAGAACGGCATCGCCCAGGCCCGCGAGTTCACCAACTCCGTCCCTCTGACCGGCGTTGCCCTCACCAAGCTCGACGGCACCGCCAAGGGCGGCATCGTCCTCGCCGTGAGAGACGAGATCGGCGTGCCCGTCAAGCTCGTCGGCCTCGGCGAAGGCCTGCACGACCTCCAGCCCTTCGACCCCGAAGCATTCGCCGACAACCTCCTGGCCGGCTGAGGGTACGACTCAGCCAAGCTCCGCGAGGGACCCGAGGTCACCCGGAGGACACGCTCCCACAGGTCGGGGCGCGCGCTCCACGCCGGGACCCGGAGCTCGTCCGGACGGGAATAGGGCGAGTGATGTAGCATTACATCATGGCTCATCGAACGCAGATCACGCTGGACGACCAGCAGTACTCGAAACTCGTTGCCCTCTCGAAGGTGAGCGGCCTTTCGATGTCCGAACTGATCCGCAGAGCCGTCGACAGGACCTACGTGGAGGGCGCGGCCGCGGCGCTCGCCGAGAGCTTCGGCGCCTGGAAGGGCCGTTCTTTCGATGGCGCGTCCTACGTGGAGGCGCTTCGCCGGGGACTGAGCCGCCGGCTGGGGGAACGCGACGGCCGCCCTGGTTGACACGTCCGTCCTCATCGATCACCTGCGCGGCCGGCAGGCCGCTCGAGAACTGCTGGACGGTCACCTCGCCGCAGGCGAACCGGTCTTCGGCTCCGTGCTCACGAAGACCGAGGTCCTCGCCGGAATGCGACACTCGGAGGAACGAGCGACTCGTCGGCTCCTCGACGTCATCGTGTGGATCGAGGTGTCGAACCGGATCGCCGAGGACGCGGGATCGCTCGCGAGGAGGTACCTTCGGAGCCATCCCGGCGTGGACCTCGTGGACTACGTGATCGCAGCGACGCGTGACGACCTCGACGTCCCGCTGTGGACGCTCAACGTGCGCCACTTCCCGATGCTTCCCGACCTCGACCCGCCATACGAGCCGCCAACGGGCTGAGGGTCGTCGGCCGTTCGCGCCAGCCCGTCCTCGTCAGCCGGAGCCGGGAATCGGCCGGATCGCGTCGGGCTCCGAGCGACCCGGTCGATAGACTGGGCCTCTCATGTTCGACACGCTCACGAAGCGGTTCGACGCCGTCTTCACCAAGCTGCGGTCGCGGGGGAAGCTCCATCCGAAGCAGGTGGACACGGCGCTGGCCGACATCCGCACCGCGCTGCTGGAGGCGGACGCGGCCGTGGAGGTCGTGGACGACTTCCTGGGGCGCGTGCGGGCGCGTGCGCTCGGGGACGAGGTCATGCGGTCGCTCACGCCGGCCCAGCAGGTGGTGAAGATCGTCCGGGACGAGCTCACCGAGATCCTCGGCGGCGCGCACAAGCCGTTCACGCTGCCCGGTGCGAACCCGGCGGTGATCATGATGGCCGGCGTCCAGGGGTCGGGGAAGACCACCCACTGCGCCAAGCTCGCGCTGCACTTCAAGGAGAAGGGCAAGCACCCGCTGCTGGTCGCCGCGGACCTCCAGCGCCCGGCCGCCATCGAGCAACTGTTCACCCTCGGCGGCGAGATCGGCGTGCCGGTCGTCTCCGAGGGCAAGGAGCCGGAGAAGGTCGCGAGGAACGCGCTGAAGGAGGCCCAGCGGACCGGCAGGGACGTGGTCATCGTCGACACCGCCGGTCGCCTGCACGTCGACGCCGAGATGATGAAGCAGGCCCGCCGGGTCAGGGACACCATCAAGCCGCACCACGTCCTCATGGCGTGCGACTCGATGACCGGCCAGGACGCCGTGATCCAGGCCCGGGCGTTCATGCGGGAGGTCGACACCACCGGGTTCGTCCTGACGAAGCTGGACGGCGACGCCCGTGGGGGCGCGGCGCTCTCCATCACCGGCGTCACGCAGCGGCCGATCTACTTCGCCGGGGTGGGGGAGAAGGCCAAGGACCTCGAGGCGTTCCACCCCGACCGCATGGCCCAGCGCATCCTCGGGATGGGCGACGTCCTCACGCTCATCGAGAAGGCCGAGAAGACCATCGACCAGGACAAGGCCCAGGAAGCCGCCCAGCGGATGCTCCAGAACCAGTTCACGCTGGAGGACTTCCTGACCCAGATGCGGGAGATGAAGAAGCTCGGCCCGCTGCAGGACATCCTGGCGATGCTCCCCGGTATGCCCGGCCGGGGGGCCCTCGGGCAGCTCAAGGACCTCGAGGTGGACGAGCGCCAGATCGGGCAGGCCGAGGCCATCATCAGCTCCATGACCGTGGAGGAGCGCCGGAACCCCGCTATCATCGGCGGGAGCCGGCGCCTGCGGATCGCCCGCGGGTCCGGCACCACGACGGCCGACGTCAACGCCCTGCTCAAGGAGTTCGAGCAGGCGCGCAAGATGATGAGAACGATGATGGGCGGCGGGAAGCGGATGCCGAAGTTCCCCGGCGGGATGCCGGGGATGCCTCGCCGCTGACCCCTCCGGAAGGAGCAATGGAGTGGCGGTTCGGATCAGGTTGCGACGGCTGGGGGCCACCAAGCGCCCGTTCTACCGGGTGGTGGTGGCGGACCAGCGCTCGCCCCGCGACGGGCGATTCATCGAGGCCATCGGGAAGTACCACCCGCTGGAGGACCCGTCGCTCATCGAGATCGACGAGGAAAGGGCGCTCGAATGGCTGAGGAAGGGAGCCCAGCCCAGCGAGGCGGTCCAGACCCTGATGGAGAAGATCGGGATCTGGGAGAAGTTCGAGGCGGAGCGGCCGGCAGCGGCGCAGGCGAGAGCGAAGCAGAAGGCCTCGAAGGCGCGGAAGCCGGCGACCGGGACGACCTCGAGGACGACGACGAAGACCGCCTGATCGTCGCCGACGTCCTGGACTACCTGGCCCGGGCCCTGGTGGACGATCCCGACGCCGTCCGCGTCCAGTACGCGGAGGACGGTCGGGGGGTCGTGCTCCGGCTGCACGTCGGTCCCGACGACATGGGCCAGGTCATCGGCCGCGCCGGCCGCATCGCCCGGGCCATCCGGACGATCGTGCGGGTGGCCGGCGCCCGCGACGGCATCGGCACGCTGGTCGAGATCGTCGACTAGGTCGACCAGGTGGCCGGCGGCCCGTCCTCACCCCGTCTCGCGGTCGGCAAGATCACGAAGGCCCACGGGCTCCGCGGCGAGGTCACCGTGCTGGTCCTCTCGGAGGTCCCCGAGCGGTTCGAGCCCGGGTCCACCCTTCATCTGGAGGACGGTCGCGTGCTCACCGTCTCCAGCGCGCGGCCCGACCGGGGACGGCTGCTGATCTCGTTCGCGGGCGTCCCCGACCGCACATCCGCCGAACAGTTGCACGGCGCGTACCTGTTCGTTCCCGCCGACGACGTCCCGGAGCTCCCCGAGGGGTCGTTCTGGCCCCATCAGCTGGAGGGGGCCGAGGTGGTCACCGATGCCGGGCGGTCGCTCGGTGTCATCCGCGAGGTCGTGCTGGGCGTGGCGAACGACATCTGGGTGACCGGTCCGCCCGAGGCCGAGGTCCTGGTCCCGGCGCTGAAGGACGTCGTGGTGTCGGTGGACGTCGAGGCCAGGCGGGTGGTGGTCCGCGACGTCCCCGGCCTGACGTCGCCGGCGGATTCCTGAGCCCCTGGTCGCCCGGTAGGCTTCGAGGCGGCATGGCCGGGCGCGAGGAGTACGGCACCGAGACGTACGGCGAGCGGTGGGCGTCGATCTACGACGCCTGGACCGCGAAGCTGGGGTTCACGGCCGAAGCGGAGACCGTGGCCTCCCGGCTGGCGGACCTCGCCGGGAGTGGCCCCGCGCTGGAGCTCGCCATCGGGACGGGCCGGGTGGCCCTGCCGCTCTCGGAGATGGGGGTCGAGGTCTACGGGATCGACGCCTCGCCGGCCATGGTGTCGAAGCTCCGGGAGAAGGCGGGGGGCGCGGACATCCCCGTGACCATGGGCGACTTCGCGGACGTTGGAGTGGAGGGCCGGTACCGGCTCATCTACGTGGTGTTCAACACGTTCTTCGCGCTGCGAACGCAGGAGGACCAGGTCCGGTGCTTCGCAGGCGTCGCGGAGCACCTCGCCGACGACGGCGTGTTCGTCCTGGAGGCATTCGTGCCGGACGTGACGCGCTTCGACCGCGGCCAGCGCGTGGAGACCTTGGACCTCGGCCTGCGAGACCTCACGCTGGAAGCGGCGAAGCACGACGCCGCCACCCAGCAGGTCGAGGCCCTCCACGTGGTCCTGGAGGAGGGGCAGCCCGTGCGGACGTACCCCGTGAAGCTCCGGTACTGCTTTCCCTCGGAGCTGGACCTCATGGCCAGGCTCGCCGGACTGCGCCTCCGGGACCGCTTCGGCGGGTGGGAGGGCGAGCTGTTCACGGCCGCCAGTCCGCGCCACGTGAGCGTGTACGAGCGCGACCCCGGGAGGTGAGCCCGTGCGGGTCGACGTCCTGACGCTGTTCCCCGGGATCTTCGAGGGGCCGCTGCGGGAGAGCCTCCTGGGCCGGGGCATCTCGAGCGGCGTGCTGGACGTCCGGGTCCACGACATCCGCGACCACGCCACCGACCGGCACCGGACGACCGACGACACCTCCTTCGGGGGCGGGCCGGGCATGGTGATGAAGCCCGAGCCGGTGTTCGCCGCGGTGGAGTCGCTGGGCCCCGGCGATCGGCGGGTGATCCTGCTCTCCCCGGCCGGCCGCCGGCTTGACCAGGCCCTGGTCCGGGAGCTGGCCACGGAGCCGTGGCTGGTGCTGGTGTGCGGGCGGTACGAGGGCGTCGACGAGCGGGTGGCGGAGGGGCTGCCGGCGGAGGAGGTCTCGATCGGCGACTACGTGCTCTCGGGCGGGGAGATCCCCGCGCTGGTGGTCCTGGAGGCCGTGACCCGGCTGGTCCCGGGCGTGGTGGGCCGGGAGGAGTCCCTGGAGCGGGAGTCGTTCGAATCGAGCATGCTGGACCACCCGCACTACACGCGGCCCCGGGAGTTCCGTGGGATGGCCGTGCCCGACGTGCTCGTCTCCGGGCACCACGGGGAGGTGGAGCGATGGCGCCGGGAGGCCGCGCAGGCCAAGACGCGCCGGAACCGGCCGGACCTGGTGCCCGTCAGTGAAGGGAGCGAGACCATGGCGGACCGACCGGCGATCGACGACTGGGTGGGGCGCTACGTGCGCGCGTGGGAGTCGAACGACCCCGGCGCGATCGGCGACCTGTTCACCGAGGATGCGACGTACTTCACCGCACCCCACCGGGAGCCCTGGCGTGGGCGTGACGAGATCGTGGCCGGCTGGATCGGGCGCAAGGACGACCCCGGGACCTGGCTGTTCCGCTTCGAGGTCGTCGGCGTGGACGGCGACGTCGGGTTCGTCCGCGGGTGGACGGAGTACACGGTGCCGGTTCCCGACGCGGACAGCGGGCGGTTCGGGAACCTGTGGCAGATACGGTTGAGTGAGGACGGGCGTTGCAGCGAGTTCATCGAGTGGTGGATGGCCGAGGACACGTGATCGCGACCCGGGGGAAGCCGCGGAGCCGGGTGCTATCATCAGCGGACCGTCAACTCCCCGTGGCCGGGAAGCAGACAAGCCCATGAACAAGATCGATCTCGTCGAAAGCTCGCGCCTGCGCGACGACCTTCCGGAGTTCCGGCCGGGCGACACCGTCAAGGTGCACGTCCGGGTGGTCGAGGGCAACCGCGAGCGGATCCAGGTGTTCCAGGGAGTGGTCATCCGCCGCCAGGGCGGAGGCCTCCGGGAGACCTTCACCGTGCGCAAGATGTCGTTCGGCGTGGGGGTCGAGCGGACGTTCCCGGTCCACTCGCCTTCCATCGGCAAGCTCGAGGTGGTGACCAGGGGTCGGGTCCGCCGGGCCAAGCTCTACTACCTGCGCGAGCTGCGGGGGAAGCGTGCCCGTATCCGGGAGCGCCGGGAGCCCATCAGGACCACGGTCTCTCGGACCGAGGCCGAGCCCGAGACCGACCGCGCGGCCGAAGGCCAGGGATAGTGGGCCGCCGCGGCCGCTCCATGGCCCCGGCGGCGGGGACGGAGCGCTAGGGGTGTCCCTGCGCCCGCCCAGCTCTCCGGAGCCGGCCGGGGCGCGGGACCCAGCCGAGCAGGCCCGCCGCCCCGACACCGAGCGCCCGCCCATCGTGGAGCGCCCACCGACCACCGAGCAGCGCCCGGCCACCGTGGAGCGCCCGCCGACCACCGAGCAGCGCCCCCCGGTGCCCGGGGCGCCTCCGCCGGCCCCGGGCGAGCGGAAGCCTCCCGCCCCGTCCGCCGAGGGATTCGTGGGCCTGCCCGCGGCGAAGGGATCCACCCGCACCGCCGAGGAGGCCCAGCCGGGATCGCAGTTCGGCCGGCCGGCCGAGCCCGCCCCCGCGGGCCAGCCGGGCGAGCACCCCGGCAAGCACCGGGGGAAGGGCAAGAAGGGCCCGCTGTCGTTCCTCCGCGAGCTTCCGGCGCTCATCATCATCGCCTTCCTGCTCGCGTTGCTCATCAAGACGTTCCTGGTGCAGGCCTTCTACATCCCGTCGCCGTCCATGGAGCCGACGCTGAAGGTCGGGGACCGGGTGCTGGTCAACAAGCTGGCCTACAAGTTCCACTCGCCCCGCCGGGGCGACATCATCGTGTTCTCCGACCCGACGCCGGACGCCCAGCCGCACCGCAACCCCGTCTCGGCGTTCTTCCACTGGGTCACGGAGGGCCTCGGGTTCTCCGCGCCGACCGACGAGGACTTCATCAAGCGCGTCATCGGCCTGCCGGGCGACTCCGTCGAGGAGCGACAGGGTGTGATCTACGTGAATGGGAAACGGCTCGAGGAGCCGTACCTGAACTCGGACGCCGATCACCGGACGCTGGGCCCCTACACGGTCCAACCCGACCATCTGTTCGTGCTGGGGGACAACCGCAACAACTCGAACGACAGCCGGTTCCAGGAGCTCGGGCAGATTCCGACGGACAAGGTCATCGGGAAGGCGTTCATCATCATCTGGCCGCCCGGGGACTTCGGGGCCCTGGCCGGCGGGACGAAGTTCGCCGGTGAAGGCTGACGCCGGCCGCGCCCGCAGGGCACACTGACGCCATGGGCAAGGTGCCCTTGCGCAAGTCCGACCTCCCGGCGGACCTGGACCGCTACGAGCGGCGCCTCCGCCAGGAGGGGTTCCGGTACATCGCGGGCGCCGACGAGGCCGGCCGAGGGGCGCTGGCCGGCCCGCTGGTGGCATCCGCGGTGATCCTGCCGGAGGGCTTCGACCTCTGCGGTGTGGCCGACTCCAAGATGCTGACCCGGCTGCAGCGCGAGCGGGCCTACGAGCGGATCGTGGCGGAGGCCGTGGCGGTCACGGTGTGCCGGGCCACGCACGCGCGGATCGACCACCGGGGCCTCCACCGGTCGAACATGTTCCTGCTCCGCCTGGCGCTCCGGCGGCTGGAACCGGTTCCCGACTTCGTGCTCACCGACGGGTGGCCGGTCCGCGGGGTGCCGTTTCCGCATCTCGCCATCCGCAAGGGCGACGCGGTGACGGCGTCGGTGGCGGCGGCCTCGATCGTGGCGAAGGTCGAGCGGGACGCGATCATGGACCGCTACCACCGGCGGTTCCCGCAGTACGGCTTCGACTCCAACCGGGGCTACGGGACCCGGGCCCACTGGGATGCCCTGGTCCGGCTGGGTCCCACGCCCATCCACCGCCGTTCGTTCAAGGGCGTGGCCGACCCCCGGCCGCTGCCCCGGGGCCTCGTCCCCGTGGAGCTCGATCCCGAGATCGTCGAGGCCCTGGACGAGCTCGCGGAGTAGGCGCGGGCCGCTTCCGCGTGACGATGTCGCGTCCGTGCGCGGACAATGTGGTCCATGGGCGAGGAGGAGCTCGAGCAGTTCGAGGCCGACATGGAGCTGTCGCTGTTCCGGGAGTACCGGGACGTGCTGCCCATGTTCACCTACGTGGTCGAGACAGAGCGGCGGTTCTACCTGTGCAACCACGTCGAGGTGACGCCGCGCGAGGGCCCCTGGTTCGAGGTCGAGCTGTCCGATGCCTGGGTGTGGGACATGTACCGCCCGGCCCGCTTCGTGTCGAAGGTGCGGGTGCTCACCACCCGTGACGTGAACGTCGAGGAGCTGGCCCGGAAGGACGAGCCGGACCCGCTGGGACGTGACCTCGACCACGAGGCCCGCCCGCCGGCCTGACCCTCGTCCCGATCCATCTCGAGCCCCTCCGCTCGGTGTCGGTGGCCCGCGATACGGTCGCGGCATGGCCACCGAGAGGTATCCGGCATCCGGCTCGCCGCGAACCTCTCTGGGCCGCCGCGGGGAGGACGCCGCCCTCGAGCGCTACCGGGACCTCGGCTACCGATGCCTGGCCCGCAACTGGCGGTGCCCGCTGGGGGAGATCGACCTCGTGATGGTGAAGGGCGGCCTGGTGGTGTTCTGCGAGGTCAAGACCCGGGGCGGCGACGGCTTCGGCGGCGGGTACGAAGCCGTCACGTGGCGCAAGCGGGCGAAGCTCCGCCGGCTGGGCGAGGCCTTCCTCGCGTCTCGCGGCGTGATGCCGGCCTCCGTGCGCTTCGACGTCGCCTCCATCCGGGCCCGCCCCGGGACCCGCCCCGACGTCGTCCTGTTCGAGGACGCGTTTTGACCCAGTGCGGTTCTGAAACGGAGCACCGGATGCGATGACGCGACCGCCCGGGGAGTTTGGCCCCGACCCCACCGGGTAGAAGCGAGGCGCTCGCGGCCCGCTTGCCCGTGTCCCGCCTCCTGGCGTTGGCCGCGCGGATCGAGCACTGGATCCACGGTGACCTCCGAAGCGAACCTGGCGGTCAACGTGTCCACCGACGGGGGCCGGACGTGGGGCGATCCCATCCTGCTCCAGGACGACGACGGCGCTGGCCTCAACGACAAGAACTGGATCGTCGTGGACAGGGCAGGGACCGGGCCACCACTACGGCCGGGTCTACGTCGTGTGGGGCCGGGTGGCGACGGTCCTGGCCACCTACTCCGACGACCACGTGTCGTGTTGGACGGCGGGGGGGATAGCCCGCCCCGCAGCGTCGATGTCAGTGGGTCGCGGTAGGGTCCTCTCCGGTCGTACGGAGGGGGGCGCGGCGCGTGTACGGCAAGGTCATCGGCGTGGCCGTGATCGGGGCGCAGGGACACCCCGTGGCGGTGGAGGCACACATCGGGCGGGGCCTGCCCTCGCTCACCATGACGGGGCTTCCGGGCCCGTCGGTCCAGGACTCCCGGGAACGGGTTCGGCCTGCGGTCGAGAGCTCCGGGTTCGAGTGGCCGCTCCGACGCATCGTGGTGAACCTGTCGCCGGTCAACCTCCGCAAGGACGGCCCGGGGCTCGATCTCCCGATCGCCATGGGCGTCCTGGCCGCCTCGGCCCAGGTGCCGCCCGAGCGCCTCGGCGGCTTCGCGTTCGCCGGGGAGCTGTCCCTGCGGGGCGCGCTCATGCCGACGCCTGGCATCCTGGCGGTGGCCATCGCGGCGGCCCGGGCCCCCCTCCAGGGCGTCGTCGTGCCGGAGGCGAACGCCGGAGAGGCGGCTCTGGTGGAGGGGCTCCGCGTGGTCGGCGCGCCGACGCTGGCCCGGGCCGTGGAGTTCCTGCGAGGCGAGTGGAACCCTCCGCCGCCTCCGTCGGCTCCCCCGGAGGCGAGCGGGCACGACGGTCCGGGCGTCGACCTGGCCGAGGTCCGGGGACAGGCCCAGGCCCGGCGGGCCCTCGAGGTCGCGGCGGCCGGAGGCCACAACCTGCTCATGATCGGGCCGCCCGGTTCGGGCAAGACCATGCTGGCCCGGCGCCTGGCCACGATCCTGCCCCGGATGACCCGGGACGAGGCCCTGGAGGTGACCCGTCTGCGTTCCGTGGCGGGACTGCTGACCGGCTCGGGCCTGGTCGGGTCGCGGCCGTTCCGGTCGCCGCACCACACCGTGTCGGTGGCCGGGCTCCTCGGCGGCGGCACCGGGTTCGTCCGCCCGGGCGAGGTCTCGCTGGCGCACAACGGGATCCTGTTCCTCGACGAGCTGACCGAGTTCCGCAGAGACGCGGTGGAGGGGCTCCGGCAGCCCCTGGAGGACGGCCGGGTCGTGGTGACCCGGGCGGTGGGGTCCGTGGAGTTCCCGGCCAGGTTCACGCTGGTGGGGGCGGCCAACCCGTGCCCGTGCGGCTACGAGGACGACCCTCGGCGTCACTGCCGGTGCCTGCCGAACCGGGTCGAGCAGTACCGCAGCAAGCTCTCGGGTCCGCTCCTCGACCGGATCGACCTCCGGCTGGCGGTGCCCCGGCTGGCCCGGGCGGAGCTCATGGGGCAGTCGCCGGGCGAGTCGTCGGCGGCGGTGCGAGAGCGGGTGGAGGCGGCCCGGGAACGCCAGCGGATGCGGTACCGGGACTCGCCGGTTCGATGCAACAACCAGCTCCCCGGCCCCATGGCCCGGAGGGCGGCCCGCCTGAGCGCCGACGCGGAGACGCTCCTGGCCCAGGCGGTGGAGGGCCTCGCCCTCACCGGCCGCGGGTTCGATCGGGCCCTGAAGGTGGCGCGCACGGTGGCCGACCTCGAGGGCAGCGGCACCGTGTCGGCGGGCCACCTGGCCGAGGCGCTGTCGTACCGGATCGACCTCCAGGATCCCGAGGCCGCCCGTGCGGGCTGAAAGGGCGGTCGCGGACGGGCGGACAGATGCCTGGCCGGTGGGGTTCGTCCAGACGGAGCGCGACCGAGAGGCCATGCTCGTGCTGGCGTCGATCCCCGGGCTGACCGCCCGGCGCCTCCATGCTCTGGCCGACCGGGCGGGTGCCGCGGGGGCCTGTCTCGACGCCCTGCGAGCGGGGCGGGGGGTCCTTCCGGACGACCGGCGGTCCCCCGCGATCCCGCTCGCCGGGGTGCCGCCGTGGGCCGCCGACCGGCGGGTGCCGCCCGTCGACCCGGACCTCGCCGCGTCGCTCTCGCCGGACGGGATCCGGGCGCGGCTGCGGGAGTGTGGGGCCAGGATGGCGTTCCCGGGACACCCGGACTACCCGGCATCGATCCTCGACCTCCACGACCCCCCGGCTACCCTGTTCGTGCGGGGGTCGAGCCCGTCTGAGGCGTCCGGCGGCGTGGCCATCGTGGGGGCCAGGAACTGCTCCCCGCTGGGCGAGGAGATCGCCGCGCGGTTCGGCCGGGAGCTGGCCTCGGCGGGCGTCCCGGTCGTCAGCGGCGGGGCCCGGGGGATCGACGCGGCGGCGCATCGGGGCTCGCTCGACGCCGGCGGCCCCACCGTGGCCGTGCTGGGCAGCGGCATCGACGTCGCCTATCCGTCGGGCAACGGGAGGCTCCTCGAGCGGGTGGCCGCGGCGGGTGCGCTGGTCAGCGAGTACCCGCCGGGGGTGCCCGCGATGCCCTTCCGGTTCCCCGCGCGCAACCGGATCGTGGCGGCCCTGGCCGAGGCCGTGCTGGTGGTGGAGGGCGCGGCGGGGAGCGGGTCGCTGATCACGGCGGACCACGCGCTGGACCTGGGCCGGCCCGTCTTCGCCGTGCCGGGAGCCGTGACCAGCCCGCTCTCTGAGGTGCCGCTGGCCCTGATCCGCGACGGCGCCGGGCTGGTCCGGAACGCGGAGGACCTCCTGGCGGACCTGGGGCGGCTCGATCCGACCCTCCCGGACGGCCGGCCGCGACCGGGCGGCCTGTCCGAGCTCGAGCGGCGGCTCCTGGAGCGCCTGTCCGGTCCGACCCTGCCCGAGGTGCTGGCGGCCGGGCTGGAGACGGATCTGGGCGGGATCCTGGCCGCGGTGGTCGGGCTGGAGGTCCGGGGGCTGGTGCGGATGACCGGGGGACGGGTGGAGCGGCGGCTCGGCGCTCCGGGTCCCGGATGAGGAGCCGCGCGCCACCCGCCGTCCGGCACGATGGTCGTGAGCCTCCGAGGACGGGCCCGGGCGGCGTGGTACAAGGGACCAATCGAACGCTCAGGATCGGTCGTGTCGGTCGCGCAGGACGTTCCCCCCCGGGACGCCGGGCTCGTCGCGGCGTTCCGGGATCACCTCGCCCTGGAGCGGCGGCTCTCGCCGAACACCGTGGACTCCTACCTCCGCGACGTGGGCCAGCTCGCGGCGTTCCTGGCCCGCGGGGGGACGTCGCTCCCCGAGGCGACGCACGCCACGCTCCGGCGGTTCCTGGCGCAGCAGGCCACGCGGGGGTACGCGCGGTCCTCCGTGGCCAGGCGGGTCGCGGCGATCCGGACCTTCTACCGGTGGGCGGCGGGGCGGAACCACGTCCCGCTCGACCCGGCCGCCGGCCTGGGGCGGCCGAGGGCCACCTCGCGGCTCCCCACGGTGCTGCGTCCGGTCGAGGCGGCCGCCCTGGTCGAGGCGCCCGCCGCCTCGCTCGGTCCCCGCCGCGAGGACGACGCCGGCGATTCGGGTGGCCCCGGCGGCGACCACCAGGCCCGGGAGCGCGAGTGGGGCGTGGCCCTGCGCGACCTCGCCGTCCTCGAGCTCCTGTACGGCTCGGGGCTCCGCGTGGCCGAGGTGTGCGGCCTCACCGTGGACCGCGTGGACCTCGACCGGCGCCGGGTGACCGTGCTGGGGAAGGGGTCGAAGGAGCGGGATCTGCCGCTGTCGGACTTCTCGGTGGCGGCCGCGGCGGAGTACGTGGCCCACGGTCGCAGGTTCCTCCAACCGGGGGGGTCGAATGCCCTCTTCTTCAACCGGCGGAGGAAACCGATGAGCCCGCGCGACGTTCGGCGGATGGTGGAAAAATACCGGCGGCGGGTACTACCCGATCGCAGGATCAGCCCTCATACCCTGCGCCATTCGTTCGCGACCCACCTTCTGGAAGGAGGGGCCGACATCCGATCCGTCCAGGAGCTCCTCGGACACGCCAGCCTGGGCACGACGCAGCGGTACACACACGTGTCGAAGGCTCGGCTGTTCTCCGCCTACCAGCAGAGCCACCCGAGAGCCTGATGGCCAGGGTCCAGAGGGTGACGGCGCCGATCTCCGCGGAGCTGGCCCAGCTGTGGCGGGAGTTCAAGGCGACCGGCGCAGCGGCAGCCCGAGAGCGGCTGATCCTGCACTACGCGCCGCTCGTGAAGTACGTGGCCGCCAGGGTGGCCACGGGGCTCCCCGCCACCGTGGAGCAGGCCGACCTGGTGTCGTACGGGATGTTCGGGCTCATCGACGCGCTCGACAAGTTCGACCTCGAGCGGGCCATCAAGTTCGAGACCTACGCGATCCCCCGGATCAAGGGCGCGATCATCGACGAGCTCCGAGCCATGGACTGGGTCCCCCGGTCGATCCGGTTCAAGGCCCGCGAGATCGACAAGGCCAACACGATTCTGGAGTCGTCGCTGAAACGGTCCCCGACCGAGACCGAGCTCGCCGACTACCTCGGGTTCTCGCGGAAGGAGCTGCACGAGACGGTCTCCCAGATCTCCTTCGTCTCGGTGATGGCGCTGGACGAGGTGGTGAGCGTCGGCGACGACCGCAGCGAGGGCGTGACGCTGCTCGACACCCTGGCCGACGCGGGCGACCCCACCTCGGGCCTGGAGGGGCAGGAGACCCGCGGCATGCTGGCGGCGGCGATCAACTCCCTGTCCGAGCGGGAAAAGATCGTGGTCACGCTGTACTACTTCGAGGGCATGACCCTCGCGGAGATCGGTGAGATCCTGGGCGTCACCGAGTCGAGGGTCTGTCAGATCCACACCAAGGCCGTCGGGCAGCTCCGGGGGCACCTCGTGGAGGTCCCGGAGGACTGACCAACCTCCGCCGGGCCTGTGATCCACCTCACTGACAGCTCGCTGCGCGCGTCGTAGCGTCGTGCCTCGCTGACCTCCGGGTGCCGTGGGAGGAGAGGCACCCATGAAATCCGAACATCTGCGGCGGACCGGGAACGGGGCCCTCGCGACGCGCCGGGCTGCCCGCGTGGCGGCTGCCGTGGCGCTGGCGTCCGCGTTCGCCCTCCCGTGGGCCGCGGCACCTGCCGGGGCGCTGGCTCTCGACCCCGGGAGCGGGACGGTCCTCGGCGCGACGAGCGCGTCCGCCTCCGCCTCCGCCCCCTGGGGCGGGCCGGCGACCGCGCCGGCTGGCCTCGTGCGCCCCGCCGCGGCCTCGCCCGAGGAGTCCGTTCCCGCGTACGGCCGGTACGAGTGGCCCGTCCGCGGCCCGGTCGTCCGGCCGTTCGAGCCGCCGGCGACCCCCTACGGTCGCGGCCATCGGGGAATCGACATCGCCGTCCCGTTCGGCACGCCGATCCGGGCCCCGGCGGACGGGACCGTCAGCTTCGCCGGGCCCGTCGCGGGGTCGCTGTTCATCTCCATCGACCATCCGGACGGCGTCAGGACCTCGTACTCCTGGATCTCCGAGATCTCGGTCACCGAGGGCCAGGCCGTTCAGACGGGCAGCGTCATCGGGCGAACGGGTCGGGGCGACCCGGGCTCCCCGCAACCCGTCCTGCACTTCAGCGCCCGGATCGGAGGCGTGTACTTCGATCCGATGCTGCTGCTGGGGGGAGGCAACCTCGACCAGATCATCCGCCTGGCCGAGGTGGAATCGTGACCGCGGGGAAGGCCGGGATGTCCTCGGTCGCGGACGATCCCGATCGGCCTCCTCCGGCGATGCCCGGCGGATCCTCCCCCGGCGCGCGGAGGGGCCTCGCGGCATATGCCGGGTCCGGGGGCCGGGGGCCGCCTACAATGGCGCTCCGGTTCGTCCGACCGGGGGTGCTCGACAGCTGAACGAACAGACGCCGTCCCGACGCGCACGCGCGCGCCACGCCATCGCGTCGGTCATCGCCGCGCTGGGGGTCGCCGCCGTCGCCGCAGGGGTCCTTGCGCCGCAAGCCCGCGCCGCCGGGGGCGGAACCGGACCGTGGCCCCAGGTCGGCGGGTCCAGCGCGCACACCGGTGTCGCGCCGTCCGACTCTCCCGGCCCGGCTCTCGAGCAGGTCTGGCGGTTCCACATGCCGGACGGGGAGCGAGCGCTCTCCGCGCCCGTGGTGGCGGACGGCGTGGCGATCGTGGTGGGGGAGGATCTGGTCTACGGGGTGGATGCCTCCACCGGCGACCCCCGGTGGCAGCTCCGCCGGGCCGGCGGCTCCATCCTGGCGGCCGCAGCCGTCGCGGAGGTGGACGGCTCGCCCGTGGTCCTGTACACGCGCAGCTCCAGCGCCGACTCGTCGTACCTCGTGGCGTACTCCATCGGGGGTTCGGTTCCGTCCCCGCTGTGGAAGGTCAAGCTGCAGGACCGGGTCACCGGCGGCGTCACCGTCGACGGGGACCTCGCGCTGGTCGGCGACGTCTCGGGGAACGTGTACGCGGTGAAGCTCGACGCCACGTCCCACCCCGGCGAGGAGCTCGAGCCCGAATGGCGGGCCGAGGTCCCCGGGGTGGTCGACTCCGCGGTCGCCGCCGAGGACGGCCGGGTGTACGTGACTGCCCGGAGCACGACCTCGCAGCGCGTGCAGGTCGTGGCGCTCGGCGAGGAGGACGGCAAGACCGTGTGGTCGTTCCTGTCCACGAGCGCGGCGTACGGAACCCCCCCCACGGTGGCCGCCGACGATGTGGTGGTGGGCCTCAGCGATGGGACCGTGGTGGCCCTCTCCGCCGAGGAAGGCTCGGAGGTCTGGTCCGTTCGCCTCCGGAGCCAGTTCGTGCCCTTTTCCGCGATCGCGTTCTCGGAGGGTCATCTCCTGGCCCTGCCGTCCCGCGTCGGGGAGTCCGGCCTGTACCGCATCGATGCCACGGACGGGAGCCGAAGCGGTCCCTGGCATTACGGCGACGGGCTGTGGGACTTCGAGTTCTCCCAATCCACCCTGTTCACGTCGCCGCTGGTGATCGGCGACACCGTGTACGCCGGGTTCGACGGTGGGATGCTCGCGGCGGTGGACCAGGCGACCGGCATCGAGACCTGGACATACGACACCGGGAACCGGCCCGTGCGGGGCCTCGCCCCCGGGGACGGACTGCTGATCGCCTCGATCGGCTCCCGCAGGGGCGGTCTGGCCGCCTACGGGCACACCGAGGGAGCGTTGACGCACGTCGTGTCCGGGACGAAGCCCGCCTGGGGCCGGATGCTCGGGAACTACGCGATCGCGTTCGGCCTGGTCGGTGCCGTCGCCGCGCTGCTGTTCCTGCTGCTGCGCCTGCGCGGTGGGCCTCGGCGCACCGTGATCCCCGAGCCCGCCGACGACCTCGGGCCGGTCGCGGGGGAGGGGCCGGCATGAGCAGGAACCGTCGGGGCCGTGGAGGGTCCGGAGGCCGGCCCGAGCCCACGCCGGGCGGCGAGCCCGAGCCCACGTCCGCGGCCGGCAACGAGTCCCCCGGCTCGGGCGGGTCTTCCGGCGACGCCGGAGGGCCCCGCGGCGGGGGACGGCCCAGCCCCCGCATCGGACGCCGCACCGATCCGGCGTCCGGGACCCCCGGTCGGACCGGTTCCGCGTCCACGTCACGCACATCGGCGTCCGGGAACGGCTCGCCGAAGCCGGCCAACCGGCCTCGTGCGGGAAGCCTCCGCTCCGCGGGGACCCGGCCGCCGGGTGGTCGGGGAGGGACCCCCTCGGGCCGGCGAACCGCCGAACGTTCCGCCGCCGGCCCGGCTCGGTCGGAGTCGTCGGACGGGCGCCGCCAGCCCGTCGGCATATTCGGGGCCTTCCGGGCCGCCAGCCCCTTCCCCAAGATCGGCGAGACCCTGGGCGTCGCCCTGCGGGCGGTCCTGGGCTCCCCGGTGCTCGTCGCCGGGCCCATGCTGCTGGTCCTCGCGCTGTGGTTCGTGCTGCTGGCCACGGGTCTCGACTATGTCCCGCAGTTCCTCCAGCTCCTGCTGGCCATCCCGCCGCTCAGCTCGTTCTTCGACCTGAATCTCACGATCACCGTCCGAGGGCAGGGACCGTCGACGTTCGTCTTCATCCTGGCGGCCACCGCGGTTCGGGCCGCGGTGTGGGCCGTCCTGGTCAGCTTGGTGGTCGAACGCCTCGACACCGGCCGGTGCTCGATGAGCGGCGTTCGGCGGGGACTGCGCTCCTTCCCGGCCGTCCTCGGGATCGCGTACGCGAGCATCGCGCTGCTGTTCTTCGCCCAGGTGCTCGGTCAACTTCTGGGGGTCTCCCTGGGTGGGTTGGTGTTCGTCGCCGCGCTGCTCGGCGGGGTGTTCCTGCTGGCGTTCGCCCCGATCGTCGTCGTCCGGGACGCGGTCCCGGCCCGCCAGGCGCTGGGGCAGTCCGCCCGCGCCTCACGGCTCCCCGGGAGCCGACACGTGGGGCTGGTCATGCTGTACTTCTTCGTGGCGTTCTTCGCGTTCTCGTTCGTCCCCGGTGGCGCGCTGGTCCTGAACGCGTCGGTGCAGACGTGGTCGCTGATCCTGGCCATCACGGTGTTCCACATGGTGGTGCTGGCGGCCCTGGCGTACCGGTACGGCGTGGTGGAGGACGACGTCCCGCCGCCAAGGCCCCGCCCACAGCGACAGCCCATCCTCGGGGCCGGGCGCCGCCGCTGACGGCGGCCCCCGGGGGCCCGCCGGAGCGCTCGCCGCGGACATGGGGAGCCGGCGCGTTTCGGTACACTCGGGGCACGGCTCGACGAGCCGAATACACACGTCCGGGGACCGCAGCCGAGGTCCCGGGATCGACCGGCCGCCCGACGTGGCGGCGGGCCGAGCCGGGTCGGAGCGGGATGAACCGGCGGAGGGACGAAAACCGAAAGGAGGCACCACCAATGCCTGTCGCGACGCGACGGGAGCTGCTCGAGGCCGGGGTCCACTTCGGACACCAGACCCGTCGGTGGAACCCCAAGATGCATCGTTTCCTGTACGGGGAACGCTCCGGCATCTACATCATCGACCTCGAGAAGACCCTCATCGGCCTCCAGGAGGCCTACGACTTCGTCCGCGAGCTGGGGCGCCGCGAGGGCGTCGTGCTGTTCGTGGGGACCAAGAAGCAGGCCCAGGACGTGGTGGCCGACCAGGCCGGCCGGGTCGGGATGCCGTACGTGAACACCCGTTGGCTGGGCGGCATGCTCACGAACTTCCAGACCATCGCCGGTCGTTTGGCCCGCCTCCGCGAGCTCCGGGAGATGGAGCGCAGCGGCGCGTTCGAGTACCTGCCGAAGAAGGAGGTCATCCGGCTGCGGACCGAGAAGGAGAAGCTCGAGCGGAACCTCGGCGGCATCCAGGACCTCGAGCGCCTTCCCGACGCGATCTTCGTGATCGACACGAAGAAGGAGCACATCGCGGTGACCGAGGCCCGCAAGCTGGCGCTGCCGATCATCGCGATCGTCGACACGAACTGCGACCCTGACGAGGTCGACTACATCATCCCCGGCAACGACGACGCGATCCGCGCGGTGTCGCTGGTGAGCCGGGTCATCGCCGACGCGCTGGAGGAGGGTCGCGGCCAGGGGTGGGAGGAGTTCGCCACGAGGGCCACACGGGGGTCGGCGCCGCGGGAGACCCCCGCCGCCACGACCCAGGAACCTTCCGCGGCCGCCTCGGCGCCGCAGGCCTCCGCCGCCACCGCGGCTCCCGAGCCCGGCGCCGCCACTGCGTCTCCGGAGCCCGAAGCCGCCCCGGAGCCCCAAGTGGCCCCGGAGCCCCAAGTGGCCCCGGAGCCCCAAGCGTCTCCGGAGCCAGACGCGGCCCCGGCGGCCGGGTCCGAGCCCGCCCCCGCGGCGGCGCCGGTCGAGGCCCCTCCCGCCGACGCCGAGTCGGCCTCGGGGGGGATCGAACCGGTCCAGGCGGAGGAGTCCGAGGTCGCCCCCGGCGCGGACCGGAGCTGATCCGTCCGCGCCTTCGCGGGCGGCCAACGGGGAGCGACCAGCGCCGCCGCTCGAGCGAGCGGCACACGAACGAGAAGCGAGCGTGAGAGATGGCACAGGACACGAACATCAGCGCGGCCGAGGTGAAGGCCCTTCGGGACGCCACGGGGGCCGGGATGATGGACTGCAAGCGGGCCCTGCAGGAGACGGGTGGGGACGCCGAGAAGGCCACGGAGTGGCTCCGCCAGAGGGGGCTGGCCTCGGTGGGCAAGCGGGCCGGCCGCGAGGCGAACGAAGGGCGGGTGGAGAGCTACATCCACTTCAACGCCCGGGTCGGCGTCCTGGTGGAGGTGAACTGCGAGACCGACTTCGTGGCGAACACCGACGAGTTCCGCCAGCTGGCCAGGGACGTCGCGCTGCACATCGCGAGCGCTCAGCCGAAGTGGGTGACCCGCGACGAGGTCCCCGGGGACGTCGTGGAGCGGGAGCGCCGCGTGTACGAGGGCCAGGTTCGCGAGCAGGGCCGGCCCGAGAACGTCCTGGACCGGATCGTCACGGGGAAGCTCGACGCGTTCTACAAGGACAACGTCCTGGTGGACCAGCCCTTCGTCAAGGACGACAGCCGCACGATCGGGCAGCTCGTGGACGAGACCTCGGCTAAGCTCGGCGAGAAGCTGGCCGTGCGACGATTCGCGCGGTTCGAGCTGGGGCGGGACTAGAGCGCGGGCGCGGGCGACGAAGGGGTTCGAGTGACCGAGGCAACCGAGGCAACCCAGGCCCCGCAACCGCAGCCGTCCCAGCGACCCCAGGTCCCGCAGCAACCGCATCCGCCGCAGCCCGTCGCCCTGCCGGAATCCGGTCCGCTGGGGGCTCCCGTCTTCCGCCGGGTCCTGCTGAAGCTCTCCGGCGACGCGTTCGCGGCCCAGGACCAGCCGTTCGGGATCTCCGCCGAGTCCACGGCCCACCTGGCCGACCAGCTGGGGGAGGTCGTTTCCATGGGGGCCCAGATGGCCGTGGTGGTGGGCGGCGGCAACATCTGGCGGGGGCGCCAGGCTCCCGACATGGACCGGAACCGCGCCGACTACATCGGGATGCTGGCCACCGTGATGAACGCGCTGGCCCTCCAGGACGCGCTGGAGCGGGCGGGGATCCCCACGCGCGTCCAGACGTCGATCCAGATGGCCCAGATCGCGGAGCCCTACATCCCGCTGCGGGCCATCCGGCACCTGGAGAAGGGCCGCATCGTGATCTTCGCCGCGGGCCTCGGGGTCCCCTTCTTCTCCACCGACACCACGGCGGCCCAGCGGGCCCTGGAGATCAAGGCCGACGCTATCCTCAAGGGGACCAAGGTGGACGGGGTGTACGACGCCGATCCGGTCAGCACACCGGGGGCCCACCGGTTCGAGACCATCGACTACACCGAGGTCCTGACCCGCGGCCTGGAGGTCATGGACGCCACCGCGATCTCGCTGTGCCGCGAGAACGGGCTCCCCATCCTGGTGTTCGACTTCCGCCGTGAGGGGAACATCCGCCGGGCCATGCTCGGCGAGCCCATCGGGACCCTGGTCCAGCGGGTGGTGGGCTCCACTGCGTGACGTTGGCCCTCGATTCGTCCAGACTCGGTCGGAACCGGAGGAGGTGAGGACGAGGCCATGACCGTCGAGTCGACGCTCGAGGAAGCCGGCAAGAAGATGCGCGGGGCCATCGCGGTGTTGACCGAGCAGTTCTCCGGCATCCGCACCGGCCGTGCCACCCCCGCCCTGCTGTCGCGGGTATCCTTCGATTACTACGGCACGCAGCAGCCCCTCAAGGACATGGCCTCGATCTCGGTGCCGGAGCCGCGCATGCTGGTGATCCAGCCGTTCGACAAGGGCGCGATCGGCGCGATGGAGAAGGCCATCCAGTCCTCCGACCTCGGCCTCACGCCGTCGAACGACGGCAACGTCATCCGCCTGTCGTTCCCGCCGCTCACCGAGGAGCGTCGCAGGGAGCTGATCAAGGTGGTCAAGGAGCGCGCGGAGGAGGCCAAGGTGGCCGTGCGGAACGTCCGCCGGCATTCCAAGGAAGAGATGGAAAGGCTTGAGCGGGAGCATACGATCTCGGAAGATGAGCTCCGCAGGTCGGAGAAGGAGCTCCAGAAGCTCACCGACCAGTTCGTGGCCGAGGTCGACGAGGTCCTCGGGCACAAGGAGAAAGAGCTCCTGGAGGTCTGAGCCGGGTGGCTGACGAGGAAGGACGCGAGCAGCGGAGCGAGGACCTCTTCGAGGACCTCGACAAGTTCTTCGCGCCGATCCAGGACGTCGACTGGCCCGAGGAGGGCGCGGAGGGCCGCGAACCCGGCGTGGCGGGCGCCGAGCCCCCCCGGGAGCGTGACGACGCCCGGGACCTGTTCCCCGAGACGACCGCGTCCGGCGAGACGCCCCCGCCCGAGCCGGCCGAGGACCTGTTCGACTCCGGTTCCGGCGGCGTCTCCGGCGAGGGCGAGGATCTCCTGGCCGACGAGTGGGTCTCGGGCCTGAGTGACGACGCGCTCGACCTCGACGTCCCGCCGGCCGGCGAGGGGCCCGGTGGGTTCGGCGCGCCGTCCCGGCCCGAGGAGGGCGGCTTCGGGGACGCCTCGTCGGGGCCCGGACCCTCGCAGCCCGAGGGCCGGTCCGCCGGTGAGCCCACCGCGGAGATGTCCGGGCAGGACTGGGAGGATCTCCGGGGCGGGGCCGAGGCCGAGGAGCGTCCCGCCGGGCGGGAGGGCGAGCCGTTCTCGTTCATGGAGCAGTTCCTGCCCGATGCCGAGGAGGGCGGCGTCCCCGAGTTCGGCTACACCCCTGCGCCGGGGGAGGGGGGCGGCGCCGCTGCGGTCCTCCCGGGAACGGGCGAGCCCATCGAGTTCGAGGAGCCGGACCTCGGCGCCGGGCCTCCGGCCGAGCCACCGGCGGACACGGGGGTCGGCGAGGAGGGCGAGCCGTCGGGCCCCATCACGATCGACGACCTCCGGCGGGCCCCCGAGGCGTACCGCGACCTTCCGGGCCCGGAGCCAGGCCCGGGGCCGGGGCCCGAGCCGGAGCCTGGGCCGGGGCCCGAGCCGGGGCCGGTGCCGGTGGAGGACCTGGGACACGAGCCCGCACCGACGGTGGCCGGCCTGCCCGGGCCGGAGGAGCCGCCGCCCCCTGAGGCCGTGGAGGCCGCGGCGGAGCACTTCGCCGCGTCCATCCGCGACGAGGAGCTGGGGCGGCGGCCCCCGGAGGAGGGCGGACTGGACGAGCTGTTCGGTCCGCCACCCGGTGAGCCCGGCCCGGCGCGCGTCGCCGACGAGTACGGGGACCGGGAGCCCGCCGCCGGCGGGTACGGCGGGGAGATCCGCGAGCCCTACTCGGAGCATCCCGAGCCGCTGCTGATCCCCGAGGAGGAGGAGCACCTGCTGCCGGCGGGGGAGGGCCCCCGGACGGTCAAGGTCGGCACCTCCGAGACGGTCGGGCCGTCCTGGCAGGAGCCCACGTCGGTGGAGGTCCCCGGGGAGGGCGAGGTGGAGCCGCCCCGCCCCCGGCGCAACCTCCCGGCGGCCATCCTCACCGGCCTCATCCTGGCTGTGCTGGGCCTGGGGTCCATGGCCATCGGTAAGGGCGCGTTCGCCATCGTGGCCGGCGGCGTCGCGCTGCTGGCCCAGCTCGAGCTGTACACGGCGATGCGCGCGCGGGGGTTCCAGCCCGCCGTGCCCCTGGGTCTCGCCGTGGGCGGCCTGATCGTGGCCGCGGGCTACCTGAAGGGCGAAGCCGCCATGGCCTCGATGCTGGCCCTGGGCGCGGTGTTCACGCCGCTGTGGTACATGGCCATCCCCGCGAAATCGCGACGGGCCGTGGTGGCGAACATGGGGGCCACGCTGTTCGGCCTGGTTGCGGTGCCGTTCCTGGCGGCGTACGTGCTGGTCATCCTGGCCGGGACGTCGCGCGCGTTCACGATCGTGATCCTGGTCCTGGCGTTCGGCTACGACATCGGGGCCTTCGCCGTCGGGTCGCTCACCGGCGACCGCCCGCTGGCCCCGTCGATCAGCCCGAACAAGACCCGGGAGGGCGCCATCGGCGGGTTCCTGGTCGTGCTGATCTTCTCGGTGGTGGTGACCCAGGACGTCGCGCCCATCACGAACTACGTCGAGGCCATCGGCCTGACGTTCGCGGCCAGCCTGGCCGCGCTGCTGGGGGACCTGGCCGAGTCGCTCATGAAGCGCGACCTGGGGGTCAAGGACATGGGAACCATCCTCCCCGGCCACGGGGGAGCCCTGGACCGGATCGACTCGATCCTGTTCGTTGCCCCGGTCGCCTACTGGTTCATCCGGGTCTTCGTCTTGTAACGAGCTCGCTACAACTGCGATCGGGCACGCAAACTTCCGTTCTTTCGACCATCGCCGGGGTACCCTGACTGTATGCGGTTGCTCGTCATCCTCGGATCCACCGGATCGATCGGAACCCAGGCCCTGGACGTGGTGCGCCGCAACCCGGAGCGCTTCCGCGTGGTGGGCCTGTCGGCGAACACCAGCCACGAGCTGCTGGTGGGCCAGATCCGGGAGTTCATGCCCCCCATCGTCGCCGTGGCCGACGAGGCCGCGGCGGAGGAGCTGGCCCGCAAGCTGGGCCGGCTGCGCGGGGTGTACATCATGGGCGGTCCCGACGCCGCGGAGAACCTGGCCCGCGAATCCGAGGCCGACATGGTGCTGAACGCGATGGTTGGCGCGGCCGGGCTGGGCCCCACCCTGGCCGCCCTACAGTCGGGCAAGTTCCTGGCCCTGGCCAACAAGGAGTCGCTCATCGTGGGCGGCGAGCTGGTCACCGACCTGGTCAAGGGGGAGCCCGAGCGGTTGATCCCGGTGGACTCCGAGCACGCAGCCCTGGCCCAGTGCATCCGGGGGGAGCGCCGCGAGGACCTCCGCCGGGTGATCATCACGGGGTCCGGCGGCCCGTTCCGGGGATGGACCCGCGAGGAGCTGGCCAGGGCCAGCGTGAAGGAGGCCCTGGCCCATCCCACGTGGTCCATGGGGCCGAAGATCACGATCGACTCCTCCACCCTCATGAACAAGGGCCTGGAGGTCATCGAGGCCCACTACCTGTTCGACCTGCCGTACCAGGCCATCGACGTGGTGATCCACCCCGAGTCGATCGTCCACGGGATCGCCGAGTTCCGGGACGGCTCGATGGTCGCCCAAATGGCCCCGCCCGACATGCGCCTGCCCATCCAGCTGGCCCTGGGATGGCCGGAGCGCCTCCCCGCCGGCATCGCGCCCCTCCGCCTGGCGGATCCCACGGGTCCGCTGACGCTCTCGTTCGAGCCGGTGGACCGGGAGGCCTTCCCCGCGCTCGACCTGGCCTACCGGGTGGGCCGGATGGGCTCGACGTACCCGGCGGTGATGAACGCGGCGAACGAGGTCGCGGTGACGGCGTTCCTCGACGGCACGATCCCGCTGCCCACCATCGGCGACGTGGTGGCCCGGGCGGTCGACGAGCACCATCCCCCGCCGGTGGTCTCGCTGGTGAACCTGGAGCGGGCCGACGGGTGGGCCCGGGCCCGGGCCGCCGAGATCCTCGCCGAGCGGTAGCCTCGAAGGCGTGATCCGCGAAGCGATCCTGTGAGATGAGCGGCACCCTCGGCATCGTCCTGTTCGTCGTGGCCATCCTGCTGGTCATCCTGATCCACGAGGCCGCGCACTTCGGCGTGGCCAAGGCGTTCAAGATCAAGGTCGAGGAGTTCTTCCTGGGGTTCGGGCCCAGGCTGTGGTCGCTCCGCCGGGGCGAGACCGAGTACGGGGTGAAGGCGTTCCCGCTGGGCGGGTACGTCCGCATCGCCGGGATGAACCCCTACGAGGAGGTCAGCCCGGAGGACTACCCCCGGACCTACGGGGCCAAGCCGCCGTGGCAGCGGGCCCTGGTCATCGTGGCCGGTCCGGCCACCCACTTCGTGATGGCGTTCTTCCTGTTCGCCGCGTTCTTCGCCTTCGTGGGCACGCCGACCACCACGCCTGTGATCGACCGAGTGAGCCGGGTCATCAACGACCAGCCGTCGCCGGCCGCGAAGGCGGGGCTCCGGCACGGGGACGTCATCTTCCGGATCAACGACGTGATGAACCCCACGACGGACGAGGTCCGCCAGGTCCTCCAGGACGCCAAGAGCCGGCCGGTGGTCCTGGGGATCCGGCACGGGGAGACCACCCGGACGGTGACGGTCATCCCGGTGTTCGACCGCGACCCCGCCATCCGGTACTACCGGATCGGGGTCCTGTTCGACGACCACCTGGAGAGCGCCGGATTCGCGGGGTCGTTCACCGGTGCGGCCTCGCAGGAGTGGCAGGTGTCGAAGGCCACGGTGCTCAGCCTGGGCCGGGTGTTCGGCCCGGAGGGAATCGGGCGCGTGGTGGACCTGCTGTTCGGTGGCGCCGACCGAACGGTGAACGACCCGGTGGGGACCGTCGGTGTGGTGAAGGCGGCGGGGTCGGTGACGGAGCAGGGTGGGTTCGGCGCGCTGCTGTTCCTGCTGGCGGGAGTGAACGTCTTCGTCGGGATCCTGAACCTCCTGCCGCTGCCGCCGTTCGACGGCGGGCATCTCGCCGTGGTGGCGTGGGAGAAGGTCCGCCGGAAGAAGGTCGACATGACCAAGCTGGTCCCGCTCACGATGCTGGTGGTGGTGTTCCTGCTGGTGTGGTTCGTGAGCATCACCTACCTCGACATCTTCAAGCCCATCCCGATCGGCCGATAGCATTCCGCTGTCTGCCCGGCCCGAGAGCACGCCGACCCGGAACGGTCCCCGCCCGAGATCGGTTCGAGCCGGTACGTTTTCCCTGGTCGGCGGCCCTCCGCGCCACAACATCTCCACATCGCCGCTTGGTTGGCCGCAACGGGCCGGGGCTACGATGGCCGGCGTGACCGAACGAACCGTCCTCGTCGTCGACGACGAGGAGGCCATCGCCGAGGCCGTCCGGGCCCGTCTGGCGAGCGAGGGGTTCCGCGTCGTCGTCGCCTCCGACGGGCCGCAGGCCATCGAGCGGGCGCGCGCCGAGCGCCCCGACCTCGTCGTGCTCGACCTCATGCTGCCCGGCATGGACGGCCTGGAGGTGTGCAAGGAGCTCCAGCGCGAGGAGTGGGTCCCCGTGCTGATGCTGACGGCCCGGACCGAGGAGGCCGACAAGGTCGCCGGGTTCGCCGTGGGCGCGGACGACTACCTGACCAAGCCGTTCTCGCTCCGCGAGCTGGTGGTCCGGGTGAAGGCCATCCTCCGCCGCCGGGACCGCATGCAGCAGGCCGCCGCCCACGAGCCGCTCCAGCGCGGCGGGCTGTCCATCGACCCCGCCCGCCGCCAGGTCTTCGTCGACGGCAACGAGGTCGCCCTGACCCCGCTGGAGTTCGAGATCCTGTTCGCCCTGGCCCGGGACCCCGGCGTGGTGTTCGGGCGGGAGCAGCTCATGGAACGGGTGTGGGGGTACCGCGACTTCGCCGGGGGACGGGTGGTGGATTCCCACGTGGCCCGGATCCGGCGCAAGCTCGGCGAGGACGGCAACGAACCCCGGTTCATCCGGACCGTCCACGGCGTCGGGTACGCGTTCCGGGACGGCGAGGGACAGTGACCGATCGCGGGGAGCGCCGGAGCGCCAGGCGCCGGTTCCTGCAGCGGTTCCCGAGCATCCGGGCCAAGCTCGGCTTCGTCATCGTGTTCGCCGTCGGGATGACCGTCCTGCTGGTGTACCTGCTCCTGGGGTACGCGCTGGCGAACTCGTCCCGGGACCGCGAGGGCCTGGACCTGGTGGAGACGGCCCGGCGGGCGGCGTCCTCGGACCTCACGGAGGTGCCGGCCGGAACCACGGTGGTGCTGCTCGGCACGGACGGCCGGTGGTCCTGGGGGACCCCGCCGGCGCCCCTGCCCCGGTTCACCGAGCGGACGCTGCACGTCGGGTCGGTGGACGGCTACGAGTACGTCGCCGTGCCCGGGTACGCCAACAGGGTGGAGGGCAGTCAGGAGTTCGCCGGCATGGTGTACGCGGTCCGGCGGCTGCCGAGCACCGGCCTGCTGGCCCGGATCGGGCACACGTTCGGGTTCCTGCGGCACTACTGGTGGCAGCTGCTGCTGGGCGGGGCGGTCGCCGCCGGCACGGCCCTGGCCATGGCTCGGCTCCTGGCCCTCGGCATGACGCGTCCCCTGCGGGAGATGGCCGGGGCCGCGGGGAACATGGCGAGGGGCCACTACGGCCAGCGGGTGACTCCGGCGTCCCGCGACGAGGTGGGCCAGCTGGCCCGGGCGTTCAACAGCATGGCCGCGGAGCTCGAGCAGGTCGAGCGGCTCCGCCGGGAGCTTGTGGCGAACGTCTCGCATGAGCTGAAGACGCCCATCTCGGCGCTCCGGGCCCACCTGGAGAACCTCCTCGACGGCATCGAACAGCCCAACCTCGAGACCATCCAGGTCATGCTGCAGCAGTCCGAGCGGCTGTCCCGGCTGGTGGAGCAGCTCCTGGACTTGTCCCGCCTGGAGTCGGGCGACATCCCGATGGCCCTGGGGGAGGTGCCCCTGCGCAGCCTGGTGGCGCAGGTGGTGTCGGAGGTCCACGTTGCCGCGGGGGGCCGCGGCGCGCGGGTGGCCGCGCCGGAGAACCACGTCCCGGAGGACCTTCCGCCCGTGCTCGGGGACGCCGAGCGCATCCACCAGGTCCTGTACAACCTGCTCGACAACGCGGTCCGGTTCACCCCTCCCGAGGGGACCGTGGAGGTCACCGCGGCCCCCGCCGGGGACGGCGTCGACCGGTGCGAGATCGTCGTGTCGGACACCGGCGTCGGTATCCCTTCCGAGCACCTGCCGTTCGTGTTCGAGCGCTTCTACCGGGCCGACGCGGCCCGCGCCCGGGGGCTGGGGGGGACCGGGATCGGCCTGGCCATCGTGCGGTCGATCGTCGAGGCCCACGGCGGGACCGTCCGGGCCCGAAGCGAGCCCGGACGGGGGACCTCGTTCGCCTTCGACCTCCCGTTCGCAGGGGACGCCGTCTCCCGCGCCGCTGCGCCGGCCCCGCCCCCCGATGCGCGGGCGGCCGACGCGGGTATGACCGAGAAAGGGACGTCCGACGACAGCGTCCCCGGCGCAGTCGGCGCCGGGGCGGGCGCGCCCACGACAGGAGGAACCGAGTGAGATCCGAGACCCGAACCCTCGAGATCACGCCGACCGAACGGTTCGCGTACACCGACCTCACCGACGAGCTGCGCCGGGCCGTGAAGGACGCCGGCGTCACCGACGGGATGGCCGTGGCGTTCTGCCCCCACACCACGTGCGCGCTGCTCATCAACGAGTGGGAGGACGGGGCCATGCTGGACTTCCGGGCGCGGCTGGAGGCCGTCGTGCCGGACGGCGTGTACTACGCGCACGACGACCTGGAGCGCCGGACCCAGAACCTGGCCGAGCCGCACGAACGCCAGAACGGCCACGCGCACGTCAAGCAGATGCTGATCGGGGCGACCTCGCACGCCATCCCGGTGTCGGCGGGGGAGCCCATGCTGGGGCGGTGGCAGCGACTGCTGCTGGTGGAGCTGGACGACCCCCACGAGCGGCAGGTCGTGTTCCACGTGTTCGGCGAGTAGGCTGCCGGCGCCTCCGTAGACTGGTATCGGCCATGACCATGGAACGCAGGAAGTCCCGGCAGGTCCGGGTGGGATGGGTCGAGGTCGGCGGCGACGCGCCGGTGCGCGTCCAGTCCATGACCACCACGAAGACCCACGACGTCAACGCCACGCTGCAGCAGATCGCCTCGCTGGTGGCCACCGGCGTCGACATCGTCCGGGTGGCCGTGCCCCACTGGGAGGACGCCGAGGCCCTGAAGGCCATCGCCGCGAAGTCCACCGTCCCGGTGATCGCCGACATCCACTTCCAGTGGAAGTACGCGATGGCCGCGCTGGAGGCGGGGGTCCACGGCCTGCGGATCAACCCCGGGAACATCAAGTACCCCGACAAGGTGCGCCTCATCGCCCGCGAGGCCAGGGCCCGCGACGTGCCCATCCGGATCGGGGTGAACGCCGGCTCGTTGGAGCCGTCGCTGCTGGCCAAGTACGGCCGCCCGACGCCTGAGGCCCTGGTGGAGTCCGCGCTCACCGAGATCCGGCTGCTGGAGGACGAGGACTTCACCGACATCAAGGTTTCCGTGAAGCACTCGAACGTCCGGGAGATGATCGAGGCCTACCGGATGCTGGCCGAGGCCTGCGACTACCCGCTGCACCTGGGCGTCACCGAGGCCGGGCCCATGCCATCGGGCGGCGTGAAGTCGGCGGTGGGGATCGGGACGCTGCTGGCCGAGGGAATCGGCGACACCATCCGGGTCTCGCTCACCGACGACCCCGTGGAGGAAGTCAAGGTCGGGACCTGGATCCTGCAGTCCCTGGGGCTCAAGAAGCGCGGACTGGACCTGGTGGCGTGCCCGTCCTGCGGCCGCGCGGAGGTGGACGTCCTGGGCCTGACGAAGAAGGTCAACGCGGCGCTCGAGGCGAGCGGGCTGAAGGCGCCGATCCGGGTCGCGGTGATGGGGTGCGTGGTGAACGGCCCCGGCGAGGCCCGGGAGGCCGACCTGGGCATCGCCGCCGGAAAGGGCTACGGCCAGCTCATCGTGAACGGCGAGGTCCGCGAGAACCGCATCCCCGAGGACCGGATCGTGGAGGTCCTGGTGACCGAAGCCCGGAAGATGGCCGACGAGCGCGCAGCCCAGGCCGACGGGGCCGACGGGGTCGACGGGGCCGGTCCGGAGCCCGGCGTGGTCAGCACGCTTCACGCCGGCGCGCCACCCGCGCTCTAGGTCTCGCCGACTCCTCGTTCGCGAACGGCGACACACCCCGTCCGGGTAGGCCCGCCGACGGCTCGGGCTCAGCGCCACTCGTCGACTTGCTGAGCCGCGACGTCGCGGCGCGCGGTGGCGCGCTCCCGCAGCAGGATCGAGCTCCCCTCCGGCGACCGCGTGTAGACCAGCCGCCCCCCACCGACCCACTTCGACCAGGTGACGGCGAAGGCCTCGGCCAGCTCGCGCTTACGGGCGAACGCCGAGGGCACCGGGTGGTACACGGGCCGGCCCCGCCGCTGCAGACGGAGCAGGGCCCGGAGCACCAGCCACACCGGCCGGTACAGGCTCCCGGCCGAGGACAGCTCCTGGCGCTCGATCAGGTACCGCTGGTCCACCACCGGTTCGAACAGGTCGGCGAACGCCTCGGCGAACGCGTCGACGGCCTCCCGGTCGGGCGTGTCGAGGTGGACGTCATACGTCCCGTCCACGCCCTCGTGCACGCGCACCCGGTCCGGCTTGGCGGCCGCGATGCCTGTGGACTTCATCGCGTCCGCCACCGCATGGGCGAAGTCCGCCAGGTACGCCGTGACCGGCAGCTCGAGGAAGGCCCGGCGCACCGCTCGGACGGCGAGCGGCACGGAGACGGCCAGGGAGATCACGATCACCGCCGTCACCGCGAGGGCGATGGACGAGCCCGGCCACCCGGACTCCCGGGCCCTCGGAACGATCTGCCAGAACAGGGCGAGGTACGTCAGCAGGTTGGACACGAGGATGTTCAGCAGCATCCGGAGCGAGCTCCGGTACGTGAACGCGGTGCGCAGCCGCTCGGGCGGGCCGGCCAGCACGGTCCCCCGGAACTCGAAGTTCTCGAACGGCGAGCCGATGCCCCACTCGTCGTACGCCCGGTCGCGGTGACGGGCCCGGCGGAGCGAGCGGCGGTTCACGTCGCCCTCCGACAGCGGCGGGGGTGCGGCCGACTGGAGGAGCGCCAGCTGGGGGTCGACGTGGCCGGCCCCCTTCACGATGCGGTGGTTGGGGCCCAGTCCCCACACGTGCCGGTGCTTGGCCAGGAACCGTTCGAGGTCGCTCCGGCCCTCGGTCCTGCCGTGCCACACGCAGGCCAGGTCCCAGTTGTCCGCGACCTTCCGGGGCCAGCCCGGGTCGAGCCGGATGGTCCGCCCCCGGATCTGGTTCACGCTGGCGAACGTCCCCGCCGTGGTGAGGTCCACCAGCGTGTTCAGCGACAGGCTGTCCCACCCCTCGGCCAGGAGCCCGCGGGTCCCGACGATGCACCGCGTGACGCCGCGCTCGAACAGGTCGGTGACCCAGGCCACGTAGTGCCTGGGCTGCCAGTCCGAGCCCTCGCCGTCGATCTCGACCAGGCCGCCCCCGGCGTCGGTGTTCCTCAGGCCGGCGGCGAGCCCCTCGCGCTCGAACCAGGCCCCGGCGTCCTGGAGGAACCGGTCCGCAGCGTCTGCGTCGGCCAGCACGGTCCGGCCGGTGACCATGATCGGGTCGAGCGAATTGGTCCGGGCGTCCGCCACCAGCAGCCGGATCGACTGGACTGCGCCGCCGGACTCCGGGTCGAGCACGCCCTCCAGGCGCCGGAGCGCGGTGGGGGAGGAACGCTCGAAGTCGGTGAGCACCACCGCCCGGAGGCGGTCGCCCATGGCATCGGCCTCCTCGGCCAGGATGCGCACCGCGCCGTCGGCCTTGCTCCGCGAGTACGCCAGCACCCGGTCGAGCGGCGAGGTGGTCCGGCGCCAACCGGTCTCGGTCATGGTCAGGCCGAGGACCCGCAGTGCCGCGCGGAGATCGGCCAGGATCTCCCGGTCGCCGGGCTCCTTCGACAGCCGGAGGAACCCCAGACACCACGCCCGGACCAGGGCGGCGCGGTCCGGAGCTCCATCGGCGCCCGCATCTCCGGCACGGTCCCGACGTCGTCGGTGAGGGGCACACCTCGATGCAGCAGGTACCGCACGCCGGCCACCGCCACCTCGAACTCCTCGGACATCAGGTCCCGGAAGGAGCGTTCGCCGCCAGGCCGGTTCACCACAGACTCGACGAATCCGGGGAAGCGGGGGTCGTCGAAGGCTCGGGCGAAGGCCTGCTCCAGCAGCTCGTGTTGGGAGTCGAGGAACCGGCGCTCCGAGTCGGTGGGAGCGGTGATGAGCACGAGGTCCTGATACGGCGCGAGGTTGCCGCTTCGGACCACCGCCGGCGTGGGGACCTCGAAATCGATCCCGTTCACGAGCCGCAGGTAGTTCTCGAGCTCGTCGCCCTCGGACGATGCCGGGGGCGTCGCGGTGAGCCCGACGACCAGCGCGTCGGGGAGCCGGGCGATCAGGCGGGTCAGGATCATCGCCCAGTAGTCCAGGAGGTGGTGGGCCTCGTCGAGCACGATGACCCCGGTGCCGTGGGCCACGATCCGCTCCAGGAGGTCCAGGGCGTTCGGATGGAGGAGCTGCTCGACGGTGGCTGCCCCGGACTCGAGCAGCGTGCGCTTGTGGGCCGCGGCCCGGCACCGAACGCCCTCCCGGTACGGCTCGGGTCCCTTCGACTCGAGGTCCCGGAGGTACGCGTCGGCTCCCTCGGGGGTCCGGCCGCCGTCCACCAGCTCCTCGGCCCAGGCCTCCCGGCCCACCCGGTCCAGGAACTCGCGCTCCTGGGTCTGGGTGGCCGGGCTCTGGTAGGTCAGACACGAGATGGCCCCGAGGGCAGCCGGGTCGGTGGACACGTGGCCCAACTGCGGGGGATCGTCACCGCCCGGCAGCTCCGGGAGGAACAGGCGGACCTTGTCCTTCCACTGCTCCTGGATGGTGGTGGTTGGGGAGAACGTGACGGCCGGGCGGCCCACCCGGCGGATGATCTCGAGCCCGACCAGGGTCTTCCCGGCCCCGGGCGGCGCCACCACGTGGAAGGTCCGCTTCTTCCCCGGATCGCGGGCGTCGAAGTCCTCCAGGATCTGGCGCTGGTAGATCCGCCATTCGTGGCGGAAGGCCATGGCCCGCAGCAGCGGCTCGGCCGGCGCGGTGGGCGCCGAGGGGACCATCGGCTGGGTCATGCCCGGATGCTACTGCCCGTCCGTCCCGTGGCTCGCGGAACGGCGGCCCGGGAGGTCTCTTGTCGGGGGGCTGCGGCGTGGCTGCTGTGATCGGGACCGGGACGGCGTGGGCGGCGTCCGGCGATCTGGACACCTCGTTCAGCGGTGACGGCCGCGCGCTCACCACGGTGAGCGGGACGGCCAACGACGCCTGGGACCTCGCCCCGACAAGTACGCCACGGCGCGGTTCCTCCCGTAGCGGACATCCGCCAGGCGACGGACCTGCCCCGGACTCCGATCCGTGGTCTGCAGCGTCGCATCGTCGCCGTCGGCGCTGCGAGGACTGACGAGGAGCAGCCGGCGTTCCTGGTGGCCCGGTTCCTGGCCGTCTGATCCGGCCTGCCCTCGCCCAGGTCAAGAAGGCCGGACGGGACCCTGCGGGTCTGGTACGTGGGCCAGACCGGCGGCCCCTCTGTCGGGAACGGGCTTCCAGGACACGAACTGGTGCAAGAAGTGACCCATCCGGGCTGAGCCCTAGCCCCCTGAACAGGTTTGGTTTTGGGGGGGCAGTCGGGGGGGCGAAGCCACCCCGACGTTTTATCCTGGCTTGCCCATGCGGTTCTCGAAGCTGTTCGCGCGCACCCTGCGGGAGGCCCCCGCGGATGCCGACGTGGCCTCCCACGTGCTGCTGCTGCGGGCCGCGTACATCCGGAAGGTCGCCGCCGGCATCTACACCATGCTCCCGCTCGGGTGGCGCCAGCTCCGGAAGATCGAGGCCATCGTCCGCGAGGAGATGAACGCCTCCGGGGCCCAGGAGATCCGGATGCCGATCGTCCTGCCGGCCGAGCCGTGGAAGGAGACCGGCCGCTGGGAGACCTACGGCGATCTCATGTTCAAGCTCACCGACCGCCACGGCCGGGAGATGGGGCTCGGACCCACCCACGAGGAGGTCGTCACCCCGCTCGTGGCCGGCGAGTTCGGCTCGTACCGTGACCTCCCGGTGAACCTGTACCAGATCGAATGGAAGTACCGGGACGAGTTCCGGCCGCGCTTCGGCCTGCTGCGGGGCCGGGAGTTCCTGATGAAGGACGCGTACTCGTTCGACCGGGACGAGGACGGCATGCGGGCCTCCTACGACGTGATGATGGAGGCGTACCGCCGGATCCACGACCGGTCCGGCCTGGAATACCGGGTGGTGGAGGCCGACCCCGGGCAGATCGGCGGCGGGATCAACCACGAGTTCATCGCGGTGGCCGGGGTCGGCGAGGACTGGTTCCTGTACTGCGAGACCTGCGACTACGCGGCGGACGTGGAGGCCGCGGTGGTGGTGGCCCCCGGAGGGGGCGAGCTGGACCGGGAGCCCGTCGACCCCGCCGCGATGGAGCCGCTCCAGGAGGTCGAGACGCCGGGACGGTCCAGCATCGAGGCCGTATCGGAGTTCCTGGGGCGCCCCGAGGCCCAGATGCTGAAGTGCATGCTGTACGACGCCGGGGGGACGACGGTGGCCGTGCTGATCCGGGGCGACCGCGAGGTCAACGACGAGAAGGTGGGCCGGGCCATGTGGCCCGCCCCCACGCGACTGTTCGACGACGAGGACTTTCCGAAGCGGGGCTTCGTGAGGGGGTTCGTGGGGCCGCAGGGGATGGGCGAGCACGTGACGATCCTGGCCGACCACTCGGTGCGTGGGGGCCGGAACTGGGTGACGGGCGCGAACCGGGCCGACGCCCACGTGACCGGCGCGAACGTGGGGCGCGACTTCCGGGTGGACCGGTGGGAGGACCTGGCCCAGGTCCGGGAGGGCGATCCCTGCCCGGTGGACGGCGGGACCCTCCGGGAGGGCCGGGGCATCGTCGCCTCGCACGTCTACCAGTTGGGGACGCGGTACGCGAAGCCCCTCGGGGCCCGGTTCCTGGACGAGGACGGCCAGGAGCGCCCCTACGTGATGGGGTGCTACGGCATCGGCCTGACCCGGATCGCCGCGGCGGCCGCCGAGCAGCATCACGACGACGCCGGGCTCACGTGGCCCAAGGCCATCGCGCCGTACCACGTGGTGGTGGTACCCACGAACATGGACCAGCCGGCGGTGGTGGAGGCGGCCGAGCGCGTGTACTCGGAGCTGTCCGAGGGGGGCTGCGAGGTGGTCCTCGACGACCGCGACGAACGGGCCGGCGTGAAGCTCAACGACGGCGACCTCATCGGCTACCCGGTGCAGGTGGTGATCGGCAAGCGCGGCATCGAGTCCGGCCAAGCGGACCTCAAGCTCCGGGCCACCGGCGAACGCTCCCGGGCCCCACTCGAGTCGGCGGCGCAGGCGGCACTCGATCTCCTGTCCCGGGCGCCGTAGCCGCCCCTGTACAGGCCACCCCCGCGGGCCTAGCATCGGCGGCAGGGCCAGTTCCTCACCTCGGCCGACGGCGACGGCTTCGGCTGGAGCCTGGCGGCGGGAAACCTCGGGTACGGGCCGGAGACCGGCCTCGTTGCCGGCGCGGTGCACGTCGTGTACGGGTCGGCCACCGGGATCCGATCGACCGGGGGCCAGCTGTGGACCCAGGACACGCCCGGGGTGATCGGCACCGCCGCGCCGTCCAGGTCATCTTCGGCTCGCCGACGGGGCTGACGGCGGAGGGGAACCAGCTGTGGCAGGACCGCAGCGGGATCGCTGACGATGCGGAGACCGACGACTGGTTCGGGGGAGACCTGGTCCGCGTCCGATGACCGGCGCGTGACCGCTCCGCGGGGACTTGCGCGCCGTGCCGTTCCCCGCCACGCTGTGTGGAGCCGGAGTGGGGGCGAAGGCGACAGGGTGAAGCTGAGCGGGTGGCGCAAGATCGCCGGGGCCATGTGGGGTCCCCCGGACGATCCACAGGTCTACGGGATCATCGAGTTCGACGCGACGCCGCTGCTGGCGCTCATCGAGCGAGGCCGCGCCGCCGGCTACCCGGTGACGCCCACGCATCTGGTGGGGCGGGCCGTGGCCCACGCCCTCCACGAGGTCCCCGACTTCAATGTCCGGATCCGCGGGTCGAAGGTCATCCCCCGCGAGACGGTCGACGTCTTCTTCATCGCCGCCGTGGAGGGGGGGAAGGAGCTCTCGGGGGTGAAGGTCGAGCGTGCCGACGAGAAGTCGGCCTTCGACGTGGCCCGCGAGCTCAAGGAACGCGCCACCCAGATGAAGCAGGGCGACGACAAGGAGTTCGCCAAGACCAAGAAGAACATCGCCCGGATGCCCCGGCGGTTCCTCCGGCCGTCGATGAGGTTCTCGGCATGGCTGACGAACTCACGGAACCGCGACGTGAAAGCCCTCGGGGCGAAGAAGCAGCCCTTCGGCTCGGCCATGATCACCTCGATCGGGATGTTCGGCATCCCGCAGGGGTTCGCGCCGCTGGCCCGGTTCTACGGCATGCCCCTGCTCGTCCTGGTGGGCGAGATCACGGACAAGCCCATGGCCGTGGACGGGCAGGTCGTGATCCGCCCGGTCGTCTCCCTCACCGCCACCATCGACCACCGCTACGCCGACGGCTGGCACATCAGCCAGCTCATCAAGCCGTTCCGCGCGTATCTCACCGATCCGTCCGCGTTCGAGCCGGACCCGGCCTCGCTGGGACCGGCCACCGGCGCCGTGCCGTCGGAGGCGGAGGCCGAACGCGAGGTCGGGGAGCGCATCGAGGGCGTGCCCCGTCCGGACGAGCCGGCCGCGGAGGCCGACGGGCAGGTCGCGGCGGGAGACGGCCAGACCGTCGTCCCCGACGTCGAGTTGTCGCCGGGGGAGGCCACGCATACGCTCGGCTCGTGACCGAGCGGATCCCGAACGATGTCCGGAGCTTCGTCCAGGGGCGAAGCGACGTGGAGGGCGTCGTCCAGCACGTCGGTCTCAAAACCTGGGACCTCGTGTTCATCGACACCGAGGGGAACTGGACCCGCGTGGTGACCATGAGCAAGGAGGGCGCCGAAGAGGTCGCGAAGGAGCTCGGCGTGACGGCCCACGACGGTTGGGACACCGACGAGCTGGCCAAGCGAATGAACCGCCGCGACCACTGGAACCAGCCCGGCGGCCAGCGCCGCGCCCTGTAGGAGGTTCAGTGCGGGGCGCACGAGATCGGGCGGGCCCGGCGCAGCACGCGTCACGGTGGCCCTGTTCACGTGGCGGGCCTGCCGGGAACAGGGGTGATCCAGACCCCGCACGCGGACCGATTCGGCCCCTGGCGCATGGCGCAGACAACTGGGGCGAGCACTGCCTCGTGGCTGCGGCACTGTCCACGGCGTCGAAGCGGGAATGCAGTCGCTATACTGATCGTGGAATCGAGTGCAAGTCCCGAAGTGGGCAGCGGCCCACTTTTTTTTCGGGAGGTGACATGGACGTGGAGGCGCTGCTCCGGCCCGTGGTCGAGGCCTCGGGGCTGGAGCTGGTGGACGCCGCGTTCACCCGGGAGAACCGGCGACGGATCCTCCGGGTCATCGTGGACCAGGATGCGCCGGGAGGCGTGGATCTCGACGCGATCGCCGAGGTCAGTGGGCGGATCTCCCGGCGGCTCGATCTCGAGGATCTAGGCTCGGGGCCCTACGACCTCGAGGTGAGCTCGCCCGGGGTCGAGAGGCCCCTGAAGCGGCCGCGCGACTTCGAGCGGTTCACGGGACAGAAGGTGAAGGTTCGCTCGGTGGAGCCGGTGGACGGGTCGCGGACCCACACCGGGCTGCTCGAGGCGGCGGACGACGAAGGGATCGTGGTCCGGACCGAGGCCGGGGAACGCCGGCTGCGGTACGACGAGGTGGCCTCCGCTCGGACGATGTTCGAGTGGGGTCCGGCGGCGGGGAGCGTGAAGCGGTGAACCAGGAACTGGTGACGGCCCTCAGGGAGCTCGCGCGGGAGAAGGGCATCCCGTTCGAGATGATCCTGTCCGGCCTCGAGGAGGCCATGGCTTCGGCGTACAAGTCCTGGCGCCGCCAGCAGGACCCCACCCTGGACGAGGAGCTGTTCGGGACCCGGGCCATCATGGACCCCGAGACCGGCGACCTCCGGGTGTGGGAGCAGGAGATGGACGAGGAGGGAAACGTCGTCTCCGAGAAGGAGGTCGAGGTCACCGACGAGTTCAAGGGCCGCATCGGCGCCCAGACCGCCAAGCAGGTCATCTACCAGAAGCTCCGAGACGCCGAGCGCGAGCTGACCTACGAGGAGTTCGCGAACCGCGAGGGCGACCTGGTGACCGGGATCGTGCAGACCGTGACCAAGGGCGACCGCCGGTCGCCGACGGTGCTCATCGACCTGGGCAAGGTGGAGGCCACGCTGCCCGCGGCCGAGCAGGTCCCCTCGGAGGGCTACCACCACGGCGACCGCTTGACGGCCTACGTCGTGGAGGTCAACAAACGCGACAAGGGCCCGCAGATCGTGGTCAGCCGGTCGCACCCGGGGCTGCTGAAGAAGCTGTTCGAGCTGGAGGTGCCGGAGATCGAGGAGGGCATCGTCGAGATCAAGCAGGTGGCCCGGGAGCCCGGGCACCGCTCGAAGATCGCGGTGGCATCGAACGAGCCGGCCGTTGACCCGGTGGGCGCCTGCGTGGGTGCGAAGGGCTCGCGCGTCCGGATGGTGGTGAACCAGCTCCGGGGCGAGAAGATCGACGTCGTGCCGTGGAGCGCGGACTCCGCCCAGTTCGTGGCGAACGCCCTGCAGCCGGCCAAGGTCAAGGAGGTCCGGATCGACCCGGACACCCAGACGGCCATGGTCATCGTCCCCGACTACCAGCTGTCGCTGGCCATCGGGAAGGAGGGCCAGAACGCCCGGCTGGCCGCGCGCCTGACGGGGTGGCGGATCGACATCAAGAGCGAGACCCAGTTCGCGGAGGAGGGCCGACGCGCCGCGGCCGCGTCAACGCCGGTGACGCCGGAGGCTTCCGAGCCGGCCGCCCCCGAGGGCGCGCCGGAGATGGTCGCCGAGGAACCGGCCGCCGAGGAATCGGCGTCCGAGGTCGCGGAGCCCGCCGCGGAGGCGGAACCGGCCGCCGAGGAACCGGCCGAGGACGCGGAGCCTGCCGCGGAGGAGCAGCCCTCGCCCGAGGACGTGGGCCAGCCCGAGGAGGCGGCGGAGGCCGCCGCCGAGGAGTGACCCGGTGCCGGGGGTGGGACCGCACCGCCCGGTGTCGCGAACCCCGGTCCGGACCTGCGTCGGGTGCCGGGGGACGGCGGGGAAGCGCGAGCTGATCCGGGTGGTCCGGACGCCCGCGGGGCCGGTTCGCGTCGATCCCACGGGCACGGCGCCGGGACGCGGTGCGTACCTCCACCGCGACCCGGCCTGCTTGGACGCTGCGGTGAAGCGCGGGAGCCTGGCCCGGGCCCTCCGCACGGTCCTGGAGCCCGGCGAAGTCGGTACATTACGAGCAGACATCGAAGGAGTGGCGAACGCGTGAGGGTTCACGAACTGGCACGGGAGCTGGGGGTCGCCAGCAAGGACATCCTGGCGGCCCTGGAGGAGATGGGGCTGGGCGGTCGCACGGCCTCCTCCGCCGTGCCCGACGAGGCCATCCCGCGCCTCCGCGCGTCGGGAGGCAAGGCCGTGCCCGGCGCCAAGCCCAAGGCGGCCACCGTGGAACCGCTGCCGGAACGCCGGCCCCCCGCCCCCGAGACCGCCGAGCCGGCGCCCGAGGGCAACGGACAGGCGGCGGTCCCCGAGGTCCGCAGTGCCGCCCCCCCGGCCACCGCGGCCCGCCCCGCCGAGCCCGTCGCCGAGACAGCGCCCGCGCCCACCGCCGCACCCGCGGAGGCACCGGCCGCTGAGGCCCCCCCCGTGCTGAAGCTGACCCGCGGGGCCACGGCCCAGGACATCGCGGAGAAGACCGGCCGGACCCCGGCCGAGGTCGTGAAGGCCCTGTTCTCGATGGGGGAGATGGTGACCGCCACGCAGTCCCTGTCCGACGACGTGATCGGCGTCCTCGCGCGCGAGCTGGGCTACGAGGCCGAGGTCGTCGGCGCGGCCGAGGAGACGGAGCCGGAGGAGGACGAGGCGGTCGACGAGTCCCGGCTGGTCGCCAGGCCGCCGGTGGTGACCGTGATGGGCCACGTCGACCACGGCAAGACCCTGCTGCTCGACGCCATCCGCAAGACCGACGTGGTGGGCCAGGAGCACGGCGGCATCACCCAGCACATCGGCGCGTACCAGGTGCACGTGGACGGCCGGGAGATCACGTTCATCGACACCCCGGGCCACGAGGCCTTCACGGCCATGCGGGCCCGCGGCGCCGAGATCACCGACATCGTGGTGCTGGTGGTGGCCGCCGACGACGGCGTCATGCCCCAGACTCTGGAGGCGCTGAACCACGCCCGGGCCGCCGGCGTCCCCATCGTCGTCGCGGTGAACAAGGTGGACAAGGAGGATGCCGACCCGGCCCGGGTCCGCCAGCAGCTCGTGGATCAGGAGGTCGTCCCCGTGGAGTGGGGCGGCTCGTTCGAGTTCATCGACGTGTCGGCGAAGGCCGGCCAGGGGCTCCAGGACCTCCTCACCACGATCCTCCTGGTGGCCGACATCGAGGACCTCAAGGCGGACCCCGAGGCCACCCCGCGGGGGTCGGTCATCGAGGCCCATCTCGACAAGGGCCGCGGCCCGGTGGCGACGATCCTGGTGCAGCGGGGGACCCTCCGGACCGGTGACGCGATCGTGTCCGGAACCACGTACGGCCGGGTCCGGGCCATGCTGGACGAGAACGGCCAGCCCGTCCACGAGGCCGGGCCGGCCAAGCCGGTCCAGGTCCTCGGGTGGAGCGGGGTGCCCGAGGCCGGCGACGAGCTCCGGGGAGTGGACGACGAGCGGGAGGCCCGCCACGTGGCTCAGGAGCGGGAGGCCCGGACCCGCGCCGCGGAGCTGGTGGCGTCGCGGCCACCGTCGCTGCAGGAGCTCATGTCCATGGTCCGGGAGGGCGAGGTCAGCGAGCTGAACCTCGTGATCAAGGCCGACGCCCAGGGCAACCTGGAGGCGCTGGCCCAGGCGCTGGAGGACCTCGCCACCAGCGAGGTCAGGGTGAACATCATCCACCGCGGCGTCGGCGCGATCACCGAGAACGACGTCCGGCTGGCCGTGGCCTCGCAGGCCATCGTGATGGGCTACAACGTGCGGCCGAATCCCGAGGCCGCGGCCCTGGCCGAGAAGGAGGGCGTGGAGCTCCGCCTGTTCCGGATCATCTACGAGGCCATCGACAGCATCAGGGGGGCGCTGTCCGGGATGCTGGCGCCGGAGGAGCGGGTCGTCGAGCTCGGCCGGGCCGAGGTCCGGGCGGTGTTCCGGGGATCCCGGATGGGCGTGGCCGCCGGCTCGTACGTGCTGAACGGGACCATCACCCGCGGCAGCCGGGCCCGGCTGGTCCGGGACGGCCGGGTGGTGTGGGAGGGGCGCATCGACACCCTGCGCCGGTTCAAGGACGACGTGCGCGAGGTGGCCGAGGGGTTCGAGTGCGGCATCGGCCTCGAGAACTTCCAGGACATCCACGAGGGCGACATCATCGAGACCTTCGAGGTCCGTGAGGTGGCCCGGTCGCTGTAGGACGAGCGAACGCGACGGCCCGCCGGCCGCCGCCTGACGACGGGCAAGCAGATGGTGGTGGCCCTGGTGCGGTTCGACCTCCGGATCCCGGGATGCGGGTCGCTGAAGGAGAAGCGCCACGTGGTGAAGACGCTCACGGCGGGGGTCCGGCAGAAGTTCAACGTGGCGGTGTCGGAGACCGGTCACCACGACCTGTGGCAGCGGTCGGAGATCGGCGTGGCCGCGGTGGCCGGGGAGCAGTTCCACGTCCGCAGGGTCATGTATGAGGTGGAGAAGTTCGTGGAACGGTTCGGCCCGGTGGAGGTCATCCACGCCGAGCTGTCCGTGCTGTACCCGGAGGACGAATGAGCGAGCGGCTGGAACGGGTGGCGGAGGAGATCCGTGAGGTCCTGGCCTGGGAGATCCAGCGGCTCAAGGATCCCCGGCTGGGGTTCGTCACGGTCACCGGGGTCAAGGTGACGCCGGACCTCCGGAAGGCGCGCGTGTACTACACAGTGCTGGGCGAGCAACGCCAGCACGCGTCCACCCGCGCCGCGCTCCGGAGCGCCGCATCGCACCTCCGGACGACGTTGGGCCAGCAGGTCCGCGTGAAGTTCACGCCGGAGCTGGTGTTCGAGGAGGATCAGGCCGAGGAGTGCGGCCAAAGGGTGGAGCAGATCCTGGCCTCGCTGCACGAAACCGGCGAGCTGCCCGCCGAGACGCCGAAGGAGGGAACCGCGACATGACCTCCGTCCCACGCTCCGCCGAGCCCATCACGCTGGACGACGCCCTGGCTCGAGCGGCCGAGGTCCTCCGGGAGGCCCCGGAGGTAGCGCTGGCCTGCCACATCAACCCCGACCCGGACGCGATCGGCTCGATGCTGGGGCTCTCGGCCCACCTCCGGTCGCTGGGGAAGCGGACGGTGTGCTCCTACGGCAACGAGCCGTTCGAGCACCCTCGGTGGGTGGCCGAGCTCCCCGGGTCCGACGCGCTGGTCCCACCCCGGCAGTTCCCGAAGCGCCCGGCGGTCATGGTCACGCTGGACTGCGCCTCGGAGGACCGCCTGGGACAGCTCCAGGCCCGCGCGGCGAAGGCCGGGCAGGTGGTGTGGATCGACCACCACGCCAGCAATCCCGGCCTGGGAACGGTCCCCCTGATCGACCCCGCGGCCTCGTCCACCGCGGAGCTGGTGTGGCGGCTGCTCCGGGCCATCGGCGGCGAGATCCCGGTGGAGGCCGCCCTATGCCTGTACGCGGGGCTGGTCACCGACACCGGGCGGTTCCAGTACCAGTCCGTGACGCCGGCCACCCTGGAGCTCGCCCGGCAGCTCCGGCGGTTCCCGTTCGACCACGCGAAGCTGGCCCAGGCTCTGTTCGAGGACAACCGGCTGGCCTACCTCCGGCTGCTGGGGACGGCGCTGCACCGCCTCGAGCTCGACGAGGAGGCGGGCCTGCTGTGGACGTACCTCACCCAGGCCGACCTCCAGCAGGCCGGGCTGGGGGTGGGCGAGACCGACGACCTCATCGACGTGATCCGGACGGCCCGGGAGGCCGACGTCGCCGCGGTGCTGAAGCAGCAGCGCGACGGCCGGTTCAAGGTCAGCATGCGGTCCCGGGGGGGCCACGACGTGGCCTCGGTGGCCGGGGCCTACGGCGGGGGAGGACACCGGCTGGCCGCCGGGTTCACGTCGAAGATGGGCCTGGAGGACACGGCCCGGGACCTCGCCGCGAAGCTTCGCGAACAGGTCGCGTAGCCGACCGGGATCGTGGCGATGACGGAGCCGGTGGGGACCGCCGCGCCCGAGGGGCTCCTGCTGATCGACAAGCCAGGCGGCATGACCTCGCACGACGTGGTGGACCGGGTCCGGCGGGCCCTGGGGACCCGGAAGGTCGGCCACGCCGGGACCCTGGACCCCATGGCCACGGGCCTGCTGGTGGTGGGGGTGGGCCGGGCCACCCGGCTCCTGCGGTTCCTGTCCGGCCTGGACAAGGAGTACGAGGGGACCGGCCGGCTGGGGGAGGAGACCGACACCCTCGACGCCGAGGGCCGGGTGACGCGCAGGGTTCCCGTGGAGGGAATCTCACGGGCAGGGGTGGCGGCCGCCATGGCCGGGCTGACCGGCGACCTGGAGCAACGGCCCCCGGCCTACTCGGCGGTGAAGGTCGGGGGGGTCACCCTGCATCGCGCGGCCCGCCGGGGACAGGAGGTGGAGGCCCCGCCCCGCTCGGTCCGCGTGGACCGGTTCGACCTGGTGTCGTTCGACGGCCGGGACTTCGGGTTCCGGGTGCGGTGCTCCAGCGGCACCTACGTCCGGGTGCTGGTGGCCGACGTTGGCTCGGCCCTGGGGTGCGGCGCGCATCTGGTCGCGCTCCGGCGGACCCGCGTGGGGCCGTTCGGCCTGGACGAGGCCGTGGCCCTGGATTCGGTGGACCGGCCCCTGCCGGTCGAAGAGGCGGTGCGGCACCTCCCCTCGCTCCGTCTGGAGCATCCGGACGAGGCCGCGGCGGCGTCGAACGGCCGCCCGCTGGGCCCCGCCGGGATCGAGGGCCCGTACGCGGTCCTCGCCCCAGACGGCCGCCTGGTGGCCGTGTACCGGGACGAGCACGCCAAGGCCGTCCCCGAGATGGTCCTGGCTCCGGGAGGCTGAACGCGGCTCAGGAGCACCGCAGGACGAGGGTGGTGGCCGGGGACCCCGGGCCCTGCGTCCCCACCGCCCACAGCCCTCCGCCCGGGATGACCGTGACGGCCTGGAGACCACCCTGAGCGGGCAGCGACGCCGTGGCCTCGCTCCACGCCGACCCATCCCAGTGCATCAGCAGCGGCCACCCGGGAGACCCGGGTTCGTCGTACGCCGAGCCCACGGCCCAGACGTCGTCCGGTCCGGTCGCGGCCACCCCGGTCAGGCCGCCGGAGCCGACATCGGGGAGAGGGACCACCGTCCATGCCGACCCGTCCCAGTGCAGCGCGAGGGGTCGCGATGTCGACGGCGCGTCCAGCCGGAGCCCCAGCTCCTCGTACGAGCCCACCGCCCAAGCGTCGTCCGGCCCGATCGCGGTGACGGCCTCCAGCGAGTCGTCCACGTTGCCGGCCCCCGGCGGCGGCTCCACGTTCGGGCTGGCCACGCGGTCCCAAGAGCTGCCGTCCCAGCGCTCGATGAGCGTCCGCCGAAACGTCTCCGGCACGTTCACCTGGATCCCCACTGCCCACACGTCCGCGCCCGATGACCCCGCGACGGCGTTCAGGATGTCGTACGGGCCGCCGGGCTCGTCCAGAGGACGGGACGTGGTCCGCAGGGCCGTGGTCCACCAGCGAGCCCCATCCCAATGTGTGACCAGCCCTCCGCCCTGGAGCTGTCCCGGCCGGGCCCAGCCGCCCACCGCCCAGACGTCGTCCGAGGCGAAGGCGGCCACTCCGAAGAGATGGCTCTCCGGTTCATCGGCCGGGTCCACCGCGGACAGGAGCCAGTCCCGACCGTCCCAGTGCAGCGCCAGGGGGATCCCGCCGCGCTCCACGTTGGTCATGCCCACCGCCCAGGCCTCGCCCGGCCCCGCGGCGGCAACCGAGAGCAGCGTCGGCCCCTCCCCGTAGTCCGGCGGTTCGGGGGCCGGGAGCGTGGACCATGCGGTCCCGTCCCACCGCTGGAGCTCCAGGAAGCTGTCGCCGCCCTCCCCGGGCATCCGGTGGATCCCCACCGCCAGGGCCTCGTCGGGCGACGGCGCCGTCACCGAGCGGAGATAGGTGTCGAAGCGGGTTGGGTCCGCGGTGGGGGCCTGGACCTCCGACCAGGTCGAACAGGTCGCTGCCCCCGCCGGCGGCTGCGGCGGTCCCCCGCCTGTCGCGCGGACCCCCACCACCGCTGAGGCCGCCACCAGGACCACGGTGGCCACGGAGAGGCCGGCCGTGAAGGCCGTCCGCCGGCGGACCCGGTGCCGGAGGTCCGGCGGGGGGACCGGCGATGCCGGGGTTCGTTCGGCGTCCTCGCGCATGGCCCGACGCAGTCGCTCTTCGAGGTTCGCGCTCATGTCGTCCTCACTCCTTCAGCTCGGTCCGGAGCCGGGTCAGGCCCCGGGAGACCAGCGACGCCACCGTTCCAGGGCGGCACCGCAGGACCTCGGCGATGGCCCGGTCCGGAAGATCCTCGTAGAACCGCAGGACCAGGGCGGCCCGCTGCCGCTCCGGGAGCCGCAGCAACGCGGCTCGCAGCAGGTCCCGGTCCTCCACCGCATCGCCCGGAGCCACGGGATCCGGCGCACGCCGCTGCCGCTCCGCGTGGGCCCGCTCCACCCGGCGCCGCCGGAAGTGCATCCGGGCCAGGTTCACCACGGTTCGCCGCAGGTAGGCCTCGAAGGCGTCCGGACGGCGGAGATGGACCAGGCGTCCTCCCAGGCGCACGAACGCGTCCTGGACCAGGTCCTGGGCCAGGGCCGCGTCCCCGGTCAGGAGTCGCGCCAGCCGGACGGCGTCCGGGGCGTGCCGGGCGTACAGCTCACCCAGCCGCCACGGCGGAGCGTCCCGGGCGGCGCCGTCCGGTGACCCGGCCACGGCAGGGGCCGGGCCCGGACCCGAAGCGGCCGGCCGCGTTTCGTTCATCACCTGTAACGATGCGCCCCGGGCCCGCTTCCTTGCGCGGGGCCGGGGCCCGAAGGGGGCATTTCGGTCCCGAACCGGTCGGCGTCCGGTACCCTCGGCGCCGATGGACGTCGTGCGGGGGATCGGGGAGCTGCCGCTGGACCGGGGGCCGGCGGCGGTGACCATCGGTTTCTTCGACGGGGTCCACATGGGTCACCGGGACGTCATCGGGCGGACCGTGCGGGCGGCCCGGGATGGGGGGTTCGTCTCGGTCGCCGTGACGTTCGACCGCCATCCCCGCGAGGTGTTCTCGCCGGGCCGGGAGCCCCGCCTGCTGACCACCCTGGAGCGCAAGGTCGAGCTGGTGGCGGAGACGGGCGTGGACGCGCTGGTGGTCCTGGAGTTCACCGACGAGTTCTCCCGGTGGTCGCCCGATGAGTTCGTCGATCGCGTCCTGGTCCACGGGCTGTTCGCGCGCCGGGTCGTCGTGGGCGACAACTTCACGTTCGGGTTCCGGGCCGCAGGGACCGTCCCGGTGCTCCGGGGGCTGGGAGCGGAGCGGGGGTTCGACGTGGAGGACGCCGGCCTGCTCGAGCTGGACGGCCGCGTGGTGTCGTCCACCTCCATCCGGGAGGCCCTCACACTGGGCGACCTGAGCTGGCCCGAGCGGGCCCTGGGCCGGAGGTTCGTCCTCGACGGCCACGTGGTGCGGGGAGCCGGGCGGGGGACCGGGTTGGGATGGCCCACCGCGAACCTCCAGACCCTGCCTCGCCTCCTCCTCCCGGGCGAGGGCGTGTACGCGGGGCGGGCCATGCACCTGGACTCCGGGTACCGGGCCGCGGTGAACGTCGGGACGAACCCCACGTTCGGGCAAGAGCCCGTCCACCTCGAGGCCTTCCTGCTGGACTTCGACGGCGACCTGGTGGGCGAGCCGCTGTCGATCGAGTTCTGGGCCCGGCTCCGGGACGAGGTCCGGTTCGAGTCGGTGGAGGCGTTGTCGCGGCAGATCGGGGAGGACGTGGAGCGAACCCGGGAGATGGTCCCGCTCCCGGCGGAGGAACGGTGAGCCAACGACGGCCGCCCCGGACCCGGGCCACGCCGTTCGGCCGTGTCGTGATCGCGCTGATCGCCGTGGTGGGCGTGGCCGCCGGGGTCCGGGCCGTCGTGGCCCTCGTGGACGGCGGGGACGGCCCGGCCGTGGGCCGCTCGCCCGGTCCCTCGGCCTCGGAGACGTCGCCGGCCGGCGGCCCGTCCACCCCGACGTCCACGACCCCCGCCGACGAGTCCCTCCCCCCGTGCCGGTACGGGAACCTGCCGGCGCTGGACCAGCAGTACGGCCGGTGGGACCGGACCTTCCTCGACACCACGTACGCACTGGCCCCGACCTATGCGCCCCCCGGGCTGGTCTCGGTCTCGGAGGCCGGGTTCGAGGGCGACGGGGTGGTCCGGGAGCTTCTCGTCCCGGACCTCACGGCCCTCCGGAAGGCGGCCGAGGCCGCCGGGAACCCCGTGGACGTCCTGGTGGCCTACCGGAGCTTCCTCCACCAGTCCCTCCTGTTCCACAAGCGGGTGGAGCAGGAGGGCCACGCCGGGGCCCTGGCCACCACGGCCCGGCCCGGCCACTCCGAGCACCAGCTGGGGACCACCGTCGACTTCCGGACCCAGGGCGAGCTCGACGTCACGCAGGACTGGGAGAACACTCCCGCCGGGGCCTGGATGGCGGCGAACTCGTGGCGGTTCGGGTTCGTGCTGAGCTACCCGAGGGGGCTCCAGGACGTGACGTGCTACGCGTATGAGCCGTGGCACTTCCGGTACTTCGGGCGGGACCTGGCGACGGCCATCCACGACAGCGGCCTGACCCCACGGGAGTTGCTGTGGCGGCAGGCCGCGCGGGACGTCGCATTCCCGTCGCCCGAAGGGAGCCCCGCGCAGTGAGGGCCGCCCGGATCCGAGGCCGCCGTGGCCGATAGCCCCACCGGCGTCCCGTCCGGACGCCACCGCGCGCCGGCACGGTTCCGGTTCGGCCCGGTGGTGGTCGCGCTCGTGCTGATGGGAGCCACCGCCATCGGGGCCAAGGTGGTGTTCGACCGTTCGGGGTCCAGCGGCCCGACGGGCGCCGCGCCGGCCACATCGACCTCCAGGACGCCTCCGGTCTCGCCGGCCACCACGTCGCCGGGCTCGTCCCCGAGCACGTCGCCGACCGTGAACCCGTCGCCTTCCCCCCAGCCCAAACCGAGGCTGGCGCTGGTCATCCACGGGGCCGGCGACACGAACGTGGACTCCGGCTACATCGGCGTGTCGCCCTCGAACTACGACACGCTGCTGTCGGGCATGGACGGCCTGTTCGTCCGGGACGACCTCACGGTGGTGAACTTGGAGTGCGCGGTGAGCCGGCTGGGCTCGCCGGTGCCCAAGGAGTTCAACTTCGAGGGCGACCCCGACGCGCTGCCGTACCTCGCACGGGGGGGCGTGGAGGTGGCCAACCTGGCCAACAACCATGCGTACGACTACGGGCCCGAGGCCCTGGTGGATACGCGGCGGAACGTCGAGCATTCGGGCATGGCCGCGGTGGGGGCAGGCCGGGACGCGGCGGAGGCCACGAAGGCGGCCATCCTCCACGTGAAGGGCTGGACCATCGCCGCGGTGGGGTTCGACAAGGTGGTGGACCCGTTCCCGGAGGCCATCGCCGGGCAGGACAAGCCGGGCACGGCGTGCGGGCACGACGTGGAATGCATGGTGGCCGCGGTGAAGCGGGCCGCCGCCATGTCGGACCTGGTGGTGGTGGACATCCACTGGGGGGTGGAGCTCGACACCACGCCCCGCTCGGACGACGTGGCCATCGCCCACCGGCTCGTCGGCGCCGGCGCGGACATCATCTTCGGGGGACACGCCCACCGCCTGCAGCCCTTCGACATGATCGAGGGCCGGCCGGTGTTCTATTCGCTGGGCAACTTCGTATGGCCCCGCCTGTCCGAGGCCAGCGCCACCACGGCCGTGGCCGAGGTCCACGTGAGTCCAGAGGGCCGGTTCACTGCCCGGATGCTCCCCGTCACCATCGAGAGCGGAGGCCACCCCGTCCTGCGCTGAGCCGGGCGGGGGGCCGGGGGGCTCTGGTAGTCTTGCCGCGTACCCATGGCACTCGCAACCGAGCAGAAGTCTCAGATCATCTCCGACTACCGGCGCTCCGAGGACGACACCGGCTCGCCCGAGGTCCAGATCGCCGTGCTCTCGCGTCGCATCGCGGAGCTCACGGAGCATCTGAAGACGCACAAGAGGGACCACAGCTCCCGGCGGGGCCTGCTGAAGCTGGTGGGCCGGCGCCGGCGGCTCCTGGACTACCTCCGCGGCGAGGACATCGAGCGGTACCGGGAGCTCATCTCCCGCCTGGGACTCCGGCGGTAGGCCGCCGCTGCACTGAAGGGGAGGAAGCCGAAGGACACGAGCCCCGACCGACCCAGCCGAGGCAGGAGCGCGTGCGGGTCAGTTATCAGTAGCGAGCCCCCGGACCGGACCCCCTTCCGCCGCGAGCCCGGTGGCCCACCACTGAGAACTGGCCGACCTCCCGCCCGGCGCCGCCGCACACCGCATGGCGCGCGGCGCGACAACGAAGGAGGAACGACCAGTGGAACCCACCAGAGCCACCCGGAACATCGGGGGGACCGACGTCACGCTGGAGACCGGCAAGCTCGCCAAGCAGGCGGGCGGCGCGGCCGTCGTGACCATCGGCGAGACCCAGGTCCTCGCCACCTGCACCAGCAGCAACCCCCGCGAGGGGATCGACTTCTTCCCGCTCACCGTCGACGTCGAGGAGCGGATGTACGCCGCCGGGAAGATCCCGGGGGGGTTCTTCCGCCGGGAGGGCCGGCCCTCGGAGACCGCCATCCTCACGGCGCGGCTCACCGACCGTCCCATGCGCCCGTCGTTCGCCGAGGGCTTCCGCGACGAGGTCCATATCGTGGTCACCGTGCTGTCGGTGGACATGGCCCAGCCCTACGACATCCCGTCGATCAACGGGGCCTCGCTGGCCACGATGATCGCCGGCCTGCCGTTCGAGGGGCCGGTGGGCGCGGTCCGCGTGGCCAACATCGGCGGACAGTGGAAGGTGAACCCGACCTACCAGGAGCTCGACCTGGCCACGTTCGACGTGGTCGTGGCGGGCCGCCGGAACGACCACGGCGGAGTCGACATCCTGATGATCGAGGGCGAGGCCCCCGACGAGGCGTGGAGCCACATCTCCGAGGGCGCGGCGGCTCCCACCGAGGAGGTCGTGGCCGAGGGGCTGGAGGCCGCGAAGATGGCCATCGGCGAGCTCATCGACTTCCAGAACGAGTTCCTGTCCGGCCTCGGTGTGGAGCGCAAGCCGTGGGAGCCCAAGCCCGTGTTCGAACAGGACGTGTTCGGCGCCGTGCAGGCCTTCGCCGGGGACCGGCTGGGCGGGGCCATCGTCCCCCAGAAGGCCGAGCGCGAGGCGAACCTCGACGCGCTGAAGGCCGAGCTCAGGGAGCACCTGCTCCAGACGTGGGGCGACGAGGCCTACGCGGAACGGGCCTCCCAGGTCTCCCCGGCGTTCAAGGAGCTCCAGAAGAGGGCCATGCGCCGCAAGGTCATCGACGAGGGCGTCCGGCTCGACGGCCGCCGCCCCGACGAGATCCGGCCGCTGTCGGCGGAGGTCGGGATCGTCCCCCGGGCCCACGGGTCGGGCCTGTTCCAGCGGGGCGAGACCCAGGTCCTCAACGTGACCACGCTGGGGATGCTCCGCATGACCCAGATGATCGACACCCTCGACCCCGAGGAGTCGAAGCGGTACATGCACCACTACAACTTCCCGCCGTTCTCCACGGGCGAGACCGGGTTCATGCGGGGCCCGAAGCGCCGCGAGATCGGGCACGGGGCCCTGGCCGAGCGGGCCCTGGTGCCGGTGATCCCGGACGAGGACGAATTCCCCTACGCGCTCCGGCTGGTGAGCGACGTCCTGGAGTCGAACGGCTCCACGTCGATGGCCAGCGTGTGCGCCTCGACCCTGTCCCTGATGGACGCCGGCGTGCCGATCAAGGCGCCGGTGGCCGGCATCGCCATGGGGATGATCGCCGAGGACGGTGAGTTCGTGACCCTCACCGACATCCTGGGAGCCGAGGACGCTCTGGGCGACATGGACTTCAAGGTGGCCGGGACCCGGGACTGGGTCACGGCGATCCAGCTGGACATGAAGGTCACCGGCCTGCCGGCGGAGGCGCTGAACGGCGCGCTGAAGCAGGCCAAGGAGGCCCGCCTGCAGATCCTCGACGTGATGCTGGCGGCCATCCCCGAGCCGCGCTCGGCCCTCAGCCCGAAGGCTCCGCGTGTGGAGATGATCCAGATCCCGGTGGACAAGATCGGCGAGGTCATCGGGCCCAAGGGCAAGCGGATCAACGAGATCATCGCGCTCACCGGGGCAGACATCGACATCCAGGACGACGGCCGGGTGTTCATCGGCTCGAAGGAGGGTGCCGGCGCCGACGAGGCCAAGCACATGATCGAGGAGATCGTGAACCCGCGCCTGCCCGAGGTCGGGGAGCGGTTCCAGGGCACGGTGGTCAAGACCACCACGTTCGGGGCCTTCGTGAACCTGACCCCGGGCCGGGACGGCCTGGTGCACATCTCGAAGCTGGGCCGGGGCCGGCGGCTCTCCCGCGTGGAGGACGCCGTGAACCAGGGCGACAAGCTCGAGGTGGAGGTCCAGGAGATCGACCCGCAGGGCAAGATCAGCCTGAAGCCGGTCGGGGAGGGCTGGGACCCGCCGGAGGGCGGCTGGCCCCGCCCGGAGGGCGAGGAGGCCGGTGGCGGCGAGTTCCGTGAGCGGCGGGAACGCCAGGGCGGCGACCGCGGCCGTGACCGGGACCGCGGGCCCCGACGGGGCGGTGGTGGGTTCCGCGACCGCGGCGGCCGCGAGCGCCGCGACTGACGCCGCGCGTGGCCACCACCCGCACCAGATCCGTGTCCACGCCCCCCCGCGCGCCCCGTCGGGCTCGCGGGGGGGCGGAGACCATCGAACGGACGGAGTTCGCCTCGGGCCTGCGCGTGGTCTCCGAGCGCATGGCCTCGGTCCGCTCGGTGACCATGGGGTTCTGGGTTACCGCGGGATCCCGGGACGAACGTCCCCAACTTGCCGGCGCGTCGCACTTCCTGGAGCACCTGCTGTTCAAGGGAACCGAGAGCCGGACGGCCCGGGACATCGCGGAGGCCTTCGACGCGGTGGGGGGCGACTTCAACGCGTTCACGTCGAAGGAGACCACGGTCTTCTACGCGCGGGTCCTCGACCGAGACCTCCAGATGGCCGTGGAGCTGATGTGCGACATGCTCCAGAACTCGGTGCTGAAGCCGGCCGACTTCGAGGCCGAGCGGCAGGTCATCCTGGAGGAGATCAACATGCACGAGGACACTCCCGACGACCTCGTGCACGACCTGTTCGCCGAGACCCTGTGGGCCGGCCACCCGCTGGGGCGTCCCGTGCTGGGGACCGTGGACAGCATCCGGGGGGTGACCCGCGACCGGGTCCGCCGGTTCTACAAGCGGCACTACGTCCCGGCGAACCTGGTGGTGGCGGCGGCCGGGAACGTGGACCACGACCAGCTGGTGGGAGGGCTCCGCAAGGGCCTGGACACCGGCCGGCGACTGGCCCGGGGCCGCTCGGCGTGGTCGCTGCGGACCGCTGGCCGGGCACCCCGGCCCTCCGGCGCGCGTCTCGTGCAGACCCGGAAGACCGAGCAGGCCCACATCGTGGTGGGGACCAACGGCCTGGCCCGGAGCGACCCCGACCGGTTCGCGTTCGGGATCGTGAACGCCGCTCTGGGCGGCGGCATGTCGTCCCGGCTGTTCCAGGAGATCCGGGAGAAGCGCGGGCTGGCCTACTCGGTGTACAGCTACCACACGATGTTCGCCGAGACCGGCCTGTTCGGCATGTATTCCGGAACCACGCCGGGCCGGGCCGACGAGTCGCTGGCCCTGCTCCGGCGGGAGGCCCAGGAGGTCGCCGAGGGGGGCCTGACGACCGAGGAGTTCGAGCGGGCCAAGGGCCACGTGAAGGGCTCCATGGTGCTCGGCCTGGAGGACACCAGCGGCCGGATGGCCCGGCTTGGCCGCTCGGAGACGGGTCACGGGGAGATCCTGTCGGTGGACCAGATGCTCGAACGGGTGGACCGGGTGAGCCTGAAGGACGCGAACCTGGTGGCGGCCAGGGTCCTGTCCCAGCCCATGGCCCTCACCGTGCTGGGGCCGTTCGACCACGACGCGTTCGGCGGCAGCGACGCCGCCGTGGAGGCGGAGGTCGCCGCCCACCACCCGGAGATCTGAGTGCGCAGTAGCCTTCTCGGTGTGGAGCGTATTCCCGGGGCGGAGCACTCGTGATCCGGGTCGGGGTGGTCGGGGGAGCGGGCCGGATGGGCCGCACGGTGTGCGCCGCGGTGCCCGCCGACCCGGACCTCGAGCTGGTGGCCGCCGTGGACCCCCAGGGGGCCGGCCAGGAGGTCGAGGGGATCACGGTCTCCGGCGATCTCCAGGCCCTCCTGGACGCGGGGGCCGAGGTGGCCGTGGACTTCACGCATCCCTCGGCGGTCATGGACAACGTCCGGTGGGTCGTGGCTCACGGCATGCACGCCGTGGTCGGCACCACCGGGATCACGCCGGAGGACCTCGAGGAGATCCGGGGTCTCCTGGACGAGCAGGGGGGCGGGTCGAACGTCTTCGTCGCGCCCAACTTCGCCATCGGCGCCGTGCTCATGATGGACTTCGCGGAGCAGGCGGCGAGGTTCCTGCCGGCCGTCGAGATCATCGAGCTCCACCACGACGGCAAGGCCGACGCGCCGTCCGGCACCGCGCTGTCCACGGCCCGCAAGGTGGTCGCCGCGCGGGGGTCGCAGTATCGGGGGCCGGACGCGGAGACGCTGGCCGGCTCCCGCGGAGGGGACCACGAGGGGGTCCGGGTGCATTCGGTGCGCCTCCCGGGACTGGTGGCCCACCAGGAGGTGATCCTGGGCGGCCCGGGGCAGACCCTGACGATCCGGCACGACTCCCTGGACCGGGCCTCGTTCATGCCGGGCGTGCTGCTGGCCGTGAAGGCCATCGGGGAGCGGCCCGGTCTCACCGTCGGCCTGGAGCACCTCCTGGGCCTCGGTTCGTGACAGAGGGCCCGCGCGCCGACCACCTCCGTTTGGGCCTGGTGTTCGCGCACCCCGACGACGATGCGTTCACGGTCGGCGGGACCGGCACCCCGACGGCCGCCTGGCGCGGGTGGAGCGCGAGGTCCTCGTCCGGCGTGTGACCGAGCTGCTGTCCGAGTTCCGCCCCGACGTGGTGATCACGTTCGGCCCGGAGGGGGTCACGAAGCACACGGACCACGTGACGATGCACCACGTCGCCACCGAGGCCTTCCACCGCGCCCGCGTGTGGGACCGCGGCGGGGCCTTCCGGCGGCTGCTGTACGTCTCGATCCCCTGGAGCCGGATCCGGAGGTTCCAGGCCATGCAGGAGGCCGCCGGGCGGGAGCCGATCGATCCGGACGCCTCGTTCGTGCCCCGGGGGGTGGCCGACGAAACGATCGCCCTCCACGTGCTCACGCTGCCGGTGGTCGACCGCGTCGTGGCGGCCATCAGGGCCCACCGGACCCAGGCCGGCGAGATCCTCGACGTGCCCGAGGAGGACCTCCCCGCGGTCTTCGGCCACGAGCACTTCATCCGGGCCTGGCCGGAAGGAGCGCCGGGCTCACCCGTCCTGTCCGACGTCTTCGAGAGCCTCCAGGCCTGATTGAGGATCACCCCGCCGACGCGGATCAGGACGACGCGGGAGCGGGGTCGGACGTCGCCGCCTCTGCGGTCAGGAGCCCCGCGTGGCGGCGGCCCAGGCCCAGGGCCACCAGGGCCCCGGCCACGCAGATCGCCACCGTGAACAGGAACACCTCGTGGTACTCGGTCCGCAGTGCCACCTTCAGCTTGCGGTCGTAGACGATCTGCTGCTTGTCGGACAGGGGCACGTTGAGGTGCTCCGTGAGCTGCTTGAAGCGGTGCAGCCCCCACGCCGCCGCCCCTGCGATGCCGATCAGCATCCCCAGCATCCGCCCCACCACCACCGCGGCCGACGTCACGCCGTGCTGCTCGGGGCTCGATGCGCGAAGGGTCGCCGAGGTCACCGGGGCGATGACGAGCCCCAGGCCGAGCCCGGCCAGCACGAGGTCCACGTCTGCCCGGGGGAGCGACAACGGGCCCAGGTGGTGGCGGGCCTGCTCGATGGTCACCGGCCATCCCGCCACCAGCCAGAAGGCGATGGCGGACAGGGCCATCCCTCCGACCGCCGTGGCGCGCTCGCCCACCCGGATCGTGAGGAACCCGCCGGCCAGGGCCCCGACGGGCAGCCCGACCAGGAACGCCGACAGGAACACCGCCCCCCCGAGCGGGGTGTAGTCGAGGATGGTCTGGGCCACGAGCGGCACGTCCACCAGCGTGATCATGAGGACGGCGCCAGCCAGGATGTTCGTCCCCATCGCCGACAGGAACGGGCCCCGGTCGATCCCGCTCGGGTCGATCAGGCGGGTGGGGGACACCACCTCCCACAGCACGAACGCCGCCAGGAGGACGACTCCGCCCAGGATCACGTACGGCCCCCACGAGGGCAGCACGCTCCTCGACGGATCCGGGTTGTACAGCCCGACGATGATCGCGGACAGCCCCAGCGCCAGGAGCGACCCGCCCACCACGTCCACCCGGGGACGGTGGCCGGGGGCCGAGAGCTTCCCGCCCGGGACCTTGCGGTGGATCACGACGGCCGCCGCGACGGCGAGCGGCACGTTCACCCAGAACACGCCTCGCCACCCCACCACCGCGGCGAGCCCGGCCCCGTAGAGCGGCCCCAGCACGCTTCCGAGCTCCTGGGTGGCCCCCACGGCGCCCAGGGCCACCGGGCGGGTCCGGGGGTCCCACAGGTCGCCCACCAGCGCGAACGTCACCGGGAGGAGCGCGCCGCCGGCGGCGCCCTGGATCACCCGGCCCGCCACCAGGATGGGGAGGTTCGTGGCCAGCCCCGAGACGATCGACCCGATGGCGAAGCCGGCCAGGCATCCGTGGATCACCGGCCGGCGGCCCAGCCGGTCCGAGAGCTGCCCGAGCATGGGCATCGCGGCGACGTAGCCCAGGAGGTACCCGGTGACGATGGGGAAGGCCCGCTCGGGGTGGTTCACCTCGATCCCGATGCCGTTGAAGATCGTGAGCAGGATCGTGGTGACGACGTACGCGTCGAGGGCCGCCACCAGGACGCCCAGCCCGGCGATCCCGACGGCCACACGATGATTCCGGGGCGCCGGAGTGGCGGGTCCGGAGCCCGGACGAGCCCTCGACGCGACCGATGTGGCCGGGCGCCGGCCGGCGGGTCGGTTCACGACGGCGGCGTGATGTCGACCTCGACCCCGAAGTCGAACAGCCGGAGCGTCAGCTGGGTCTCCGGCGCGTTCCCGGCCTTGGGGACCGTGACCATGATCTGGTGCAGCTCGGGCGAGTCCTTGCCGATCCACAGCGTGCCCGGCACCGTGTTCACCGCGGGAAGGGGCATGAGGTGGCTGACGAGGCTGCCGTCGAGGTCGGCGGTGACCTTGTACGTGTCCACGCCCTCCACGTCCTCCTCACCCACGGTCTTCCCGTTCTTGGCGAACTCCATGAGCGACGCCAGCCCCCGGTCGGGGTTCAGGATCTGGGAGGGGTCGAACACGCTGCCGGCCGCGCCCGGCGGGAGCTTCGCGAAGTCCCCGGTGGGCCCCTTGATGTAGATGTCCCCCGCGTGGACGATCAGGTCCAGGTGCACGTTCTGGCCGTTCTGGAGGATCTGCACCGACCCGGAGGCGTCGCCGTCGCTCGTGACCACGCCCGTGGCGCTGTCCACCTCGACGCCGGCGATGCTCCCCTTCCCGTGGAGCTCGAAGCGGGAGCTGTGGACCTGGCGCATCGCGGCCGCGGAGTCCTTCAGCAGTGTGGCCGCTGCGGGGAGGGAGGCCTCGGGCTCGTCGTTGTCGCCTCCCGAGGAGCACGCCGTCAGGGCTTCGGCCACCGCCACGGCGACGACTGCCGCCGCGAGGCCCCGCCCCCACCCCCTGTTGGACAGCATCGTCCCTGATGCTACCGGCCCGAGGGGGCCCGGGCCAGTGTCCGTACCCGGCCGGGCGGTCCCTCGGGCGCGGTCATCCCCTGATCCCCCGGATCACGAACAGGATCCCGATCGCCGCGAGCGCCAGGGTGAGGGCCAGCCGGATCCACCGCCCGGCCCGGCCGGTGAGCAGCGACCCCCCGCCGCCGAGGAGCACGGTGAGCCCATCCATCACCGAGACCCCGACCATCAGCGCCACCACCGTGACGAACGCGGCCGGTCGCCCCTCGCCCTCCGTCGCGTCGGCCACGAGCGCCGTCGCAGTGGTGGCGAGGAACAGCCACCCGCCGGGATTCAGCACGACGGCGAGGACCCCTCTGGTCTCGGGCCGGGCCAGCACGGCGGTGGCCGTGCGGCGGCCGCCCGTGCTCGCCGCAGCTGCGGACCTGGCCTTCTGTTCGGCCTGCTCCAGGTCGTGCCCCCGGAACACGTCGACCCCGGCATCGATCGCGATCCACAGCAGGAGGGCACCCCCTGCCACCTCCAGGACGCGAAGGGCCGCGCCCGACGGCGTGACGGCCGTCACCCCGGCGGCCAGCAGCAGGAGGAGGACGAGGAACGTTCCGTTCGCCCCGGCCATGGCCCGGAACCCCCGCTTCAGGCCACCCCGTGCGGCCTCGGTGAGCAGCAGGATCTGCACCGGCCCCGGCGACACCCCCAGGGCGATCCCCAGCCCGAAGCCGGTGGCGGCGTGCGACAGCGCGGCCACCTTGACGCCGCGACTCCTACTTCACCAAGTGCTGGTCGACGAACAGCAATCCCACGGCCGACGTGAAGTTCTCCATGTCCTTCGTCCCGGCCGCCGCGGCCTCGCTCTTCATGTCGGCCACGAACTCCTCGCGGCTGTCCCACGACAGTTCCGCCATCCCGTCGTAGGGCACCTCCTGGTCCCGCCCCGCCCCCGTCACCAGGTTCACCACGTACCCCCGCAGGTTCGCGTACCCGTCCCGAGCCAGCGGCGCATGCTGCTCCACCCAATACCGCCCGAACTCCTCGGCCGACATCCCGTCCTTCTTCCGCAACCAGATGTGAACCCGGTACATGCCGCGACCTCCGTCAGTTGGGGAGTGCGCCCGAATGGTAGTCGCACGACCACCAAGCGAGCATCCGTGGTCATCGCCCGGGCTCCGATCGCGATCGGGACTCGTGGGAGAATCGGCCCGACGGGAGGGGAGCCCGAGATGACGTCAGGCAGGCCGAGGCCTCGAAGTCGCACCGCGGGGCTAGGTGGCTGGGGCAATCCTCGTCGTCGGTGTGCTTGGCGTGGTGTTGTGGCCTCCCGCGCACAGCGTGCAGCTCGACTGCGTGCGCGACATCTGCGGGAGGCCGATGAAGCTCTACTACCCCGGAGTTCGTGTGGGGATCGCGCTCGGTGTGCTCGGCATTGCGCTGCTCGTCTTCCTGATTCTCCGCTCGCGGGCCAGGCGCGACGCTCGGCGTCTGGGCCGGTCCGCACGCATGACCGAGCGACATCCCTAGCCCGAGCTGGCTCCTGCTTCGCACAGGCGCGCTGGCTCCGTCAGCGTTCGCGGCTGGGGGGTTCGACTTCGCCGGCTTGCCAGCGGGCGAAGCAGAACAGGAGGTCGGACAGCCGGTTCAGGTAGTGGAGGAGGTCGTCGCTGACCGGGCCGCCGGCGTCGCGGAAGGCCACCGTCCGCCGCTCCGCCCTCCGGACCACGCTGCGGGCCAGGTCCAGGGCGGCCGACACCGGCGTGGCGCCGGGGACGATGAACTCGTTGGGGAGGGGGTGCTCGGCCACGGTGCGGTCGATGACCCCCTCGAGGCGCTCCACCATGGCGTGGGTGACCAGGGAGACGTCCGGCTGGAGGCGGTCTCGCTGGTCGGGGTTGGTCGCCAGATCGGCGCCGACGACGAACAGGTCGCGCTGGATGTGCAGCAGCTCGGCCTGGAACGTCGGGTTCTCGGCCAGCGAGCGGGCCAGGCCGATCGCCGCCACGGCCTCGTCCACGGTTCCGTACGCCTCGGTGGCGGGGTCGGCCTTGGAGATCCTGCCTCCGTAGAGCAGGCCGGTGGTGCCGTCGTCGCCGGTCCCCGTGTAGATGCGCGGCACGGCGACTAGGATAGCGACGGGCCCGGCCGCCTCGCTTGGCCGGCCAGCCGGCGAGCGGGAGACGAGCCCGATTCGGGGCACGCGTGCAACGCGGGGTTCCGTTGCAACGAAAGGCTCGGGAGCCTCGGGCCGCTCGCGTGCAACATGTGGCTCGTGTGGCTACTGTGACAGCGTCGGCACGCCGCCGCGCGGCGGCGACGCGGAAGGAGGAGCGTGATGGCCGGCAGGTTCGGAGCAGTGGTCACCGCGATGGTTACGCCGTTCCGGGAGGACGGCGCGCTGGACCTCGACGGCGCGCAGGCCCTGGCCGCGCACCTCCTGGACCACGGCACCGACTCCCTGGTGGTGGCGGGGTCCACCGGCGAGTCGCCCACGCTCACCCACCGCGAGAAGCTCGAGCTGTTCCGGGCCGTGGTCGACGCCGCGAAGGGCAAGGGACAGGTCATCGCGGGGACCGGGACGTACGCCACCGCAGAGACCATCGAGCTGTCCCATGAGGCCGCCGACGCCGGCGTGAACGGGCTCCTCGTGGTCACTCCGTACTACAACAAGCCCCCCCAGCGAGGGCTGGTGGCCCACTTCGGCAAGGTCGCCGAGTCGTCCCCCCTACCGATCATCATGTACAACATCCCCGGCCGGACGGCGACCAGGATCGAGCACGCCACGCTCCTCACGCTGGCCGAGATCCCGAACATCGTCGCGGTGAAGGACTCCACCGGGGACTTCGACGGCGTGTCGAAGCTGATCCGGGAGGCGCCAGCGGGGTTCGAGGTCTACTCGGGCGACGACTGGGCCACGTTCGGGTTCGCCTGTCTGGGGGCGGTGGGTATCGTGTCGGTGGCCTCCCACCTGGTGGGGGAGCGCATCGCGCAGATGCTCCAGCTGGTGTTCGACGGCGACGTGCCGTCGGCCCGCAAGATCCACGAGGAGCTCTCGCCCGTGTTCGCCACGCTGTTCATCACCTCGAACCCCATCCCGCTCAAGGCCGCGCTGGAGCTGGTGGGCCGCCCGGCCGGCGATCCCCGGCTTCCGCTCCTGCCCGCCACCCCGGAAGAGCGCGAGACGATCCGCCGGGCCCTGGAGGACGCCGGTCTCCTCTGACGGCGACGTGCCCGAGCCCGGCTCCGGGGCGGTCGGCCCCGGCGTGCCGCCGTCTCCGTACCCGGCGACGCGGCTGGCGTTCCTGGGGGGGCTCGGCGAGATCGGCCGGAACATGGCCTGCCTGGAGATGGACGGCCGGATCCTGGTCATCGACTGCGGGCTGTCGTTCCCGCACGAGGGGATGCCCGGGATCGACCTGGTGCTCCCGGACTTCGAGTACCTCCGCCAGCGGGAGGGCGCGCTGGAGGCCGTGGTCCTGACCCACGGCCACGAGGACCACATCGGGGCCCTGTCGTATCTGCTGCGGGAGACGACGACCGTCGTGTACGGGACGGCGCTGACCCTGGCCCTGCTCGAGGGCAAGCTCGAGGAGCACGGCGTCCGGGACCGCGCGGAGCTCCGCGAGATCGTCCCGGGCGAGCCCGCCGAGGCCGGGCCGTTCCGGATGCGGTTCCTGCGGGTCACCCACTCCATCCCGGACGGGGTGGCCGTGGCGGTGGACACGCCGTTCGGGACGGTCCTGCACACCGGGGACTTCAAGCTGGACCAAACGCCGCTCGACTCGAGGCCAACGGACCTCCGGTCCCTGGCGGAGGAGGGCCGCCGCGGGGTCCACCTCCTGCTGTCCGACTCCACGAACGCCGAGGACATGGGCTACGCGCCCAGCGAGCGGACGGTGGGCCCGGTCCTCCGAGACCTGGTGGCCCGGGCCCCCCGGCTGGTGGTCCTGGCCTGCTTCGCCAGTCACATCCACCGCATCCAGCAGGCCGCCAACGCCGCCCGCGCCGCCCACCGGATGGTCGCGTTCCTGGGCCGGTCCATGCACCAGAGCGTGGCGGCGGCCCGCAAGCTGGGCTACCTCGACGTCCCCCAGCAGGACGTCATCCCCATCGAGGACCTCGAGAGGTACGACCCGGCGAACGTGGTGGTGATCTCCACCGGATCCCAGGGCGAGCCGCTGTCCGCGCTGTCCCTGATGGCGGCGGGCGAGCACAAGTGGGTCAGGCTCAAGGCGGGAGACACCGTGGTGCTGTCCTCGTCCATGATCCCCGGGAACGAGCCGGGGATCCACCGCGTGATCGACGGCCTGTACCGGATGCGGGCCGACGTGTATCACGTGCCCGGCAGCCCGGTGCACGTGTCCGGCCACGCGAACGCCGACGAGCTGAAGTTCGTGCTGAACCTGGTGGGTCCCCGGTGGTTCGTCCCGGTGCACGGGGAGTACCGCCACCTGTCCCACCACGCCCGCCTGGCCCGGGAGGTGGGCATCGACCCCGACCACGTGCTGATCGCCCAGGACGGCGACACCGTCGAGATCGCGGAGGACTGCCGGTTCGGCGAACGGATCCCGGCCGGCGTGACGTTCGTGGACGGCATCGGGATCGGCGACGTGGGACCGGTGGTCCTCCGGGACCGCCGCCGCCTGGCCGCCGACGGCATCCTGTTCGTGGTGGTGGCGGTGGACGCCCACCACGGGGACCTGCTCTCGGGACCGGACCTGGTGAACCGCGGCGTGGTCGACGAGGAGGCCTCGCCGGACGTGCTTGAAGAGGCCCGGAATCGCGTCATGCTTGCGCTGAAGGAGTCGGCGGCGCAGGAGGTCACCGATCCGCTGGTGCTCCAGCAGACCATCCGGAGCACGTTGCGGAAGTTCTTCTGGGAGCAGACGAAGCGGAAGCCGGCCGTGGTGCCGGTGATCATGGAAGTGTAGGGTTCTCGAAACAGTCGAGATCGCCGCGAAAGGGCAGCGCGGCCCCGGAGGGCGAATTCGACATGGCCACGAAGAAGGCGTCACGGAAGCCGGCGCGCAAGCCCGCGCCGCGGAAGACCTCGAAGGACCAGCCGAGCAGGGCGCGCCGGGCGGCGCGGCACCTGGTCCCGTGGGCCCGCGACGCCCTCGGGATCGGGCTCATCGTGCTGGCCATGCTGGCCGTGCTGGGCCTGTGGCTGCACGCCGGAGGCCCGTTCGGCCGGGCCGTGAACTACATGGCCCATGCCTTCACCGGCGTGGCCGCGGTGTCGATGCCGGTCGTGGCGCTGTACTGGGGGATCCTGCTGCTCCGGGGGACCGCCGAGGACGACCGCGTCCGGATGGTCCTGGGGTTCCTGATCCTGATGGCGGGCTCGCTCGCCGTGCTGTCCATCGCCCGGGGGAACCCCAGCCCCACGCACGGCTACGTGGGGTTCAACGCCTCCGGGGGGCTGATCGGCGCGCTGGTGGGATGGCCGTTGTCGAGGGTGGTGTCACGGCTCGGTGCGGTCATCGTGTGCCTGGGCCTGGCCCTGCTCGGGGTCCTGGTGTTCACCGGGACCCCGCTGGCGGTGGCGGCCCGAGCGATCCGGGACTGGCTCCTGGGCCGGGACCGGGGACGGGACGAACAGGACGACGAGGTCCTGCAGGTGATCCCGAAGGGGCGGTCCCGGGTGGTCCGCGGCGGAGAGGACGACGAACCCGAGCCGGCCCGGCCCGCTCCCGTCCTGACCGTCCCGGAGGCGGAGCCGTTCGACCCGCTGACCGCGCCCTCCGGCCGGATCAAGTTCCCCACTCCGGGGAAGGGCGGGTACCGGCTGCCCCCGCTCGATCTGCTCCGCAGGGCCCCGGAGTCCACGGGTGACACGCGCGACGAGGAGCACACGGTGGCCGCGCTGGAGCGGACCTTCCGCACGTTCGGCGTGCCGGCCCGGGTCCCCGCGGCGCACCGGGGCCCCACCGTGACGCTCTACGAGGTGGAGGTGGAGGCCGGGACCAAGGTGAACCGGGTGCTGTCCCTGGCCGACGACATCGCCTACGCGCTGGCCACGCCGGACGTCCGGATCATCGCGCCGATCCCGGGCCGCTCGGCCATCGGCGTGGAGGTCCCGAACAAGGTCCGCGACTTCGTCATGCTCGGGGACGTCCTGCGGTCGAAGGCCGCCCGCGAGGCCCGTGCCCCGCTCACGGTGGGGCTGGGCAAGGACGTCCACGGCCGGGCCGTGATGGTGAACCTGTCGGAGATGCCCCACGTGCTGATCGCGGGGGCCACCGGGGCGGGGAAGTCCTCGCTCATCAACTCGTTCATCACCTCGATCCTCATGCGGACCACGCCCGACGAGGTGAAGATGGTGCTCATCGACCCCAAGCGGGTGGAGCTGTCGCACTTCCGCGACCTCCCGCACCTGCTGTCGCCGGTCATCGTCCATCCCAAGCGGGCCGCGGAGGCCCTGTCCTGGGTGGTCCGGGAGATGGAGCTCCGCTACGAGATGCTGGCCCAGGTGGGGATGCGCGACATCGCGTCGTACCAGCGCGACCGCGCCACGGGTACCCTCCGGATCCCGCCGGGACAGGACGAGGCGTTCGGCCACCTCCCGTACATGCTCGTGGTGGTCGACGAGCTGGCCGACCTCATGATGGTCGCGCCCCGCGACGTGGAGGACGCGATCTGCAGGATCGCCCAGATGGCCCGCGCCGTCGGCATCCACCTGGTGGTGGCCACGCAGCGCCCGTCGGTGGACGTGGTGACCGGCCTGATCAAGGCGAACATCCCGTCGCGGATCGCGTTCATGACGTCGTCCCAGGCGGACTCCCGGGTCATCCTCGACGTGAACGGCGCGGAGAAGCTGGTGGGGCACGGCGACATGCTGTTCCTGCCGTCGAACTTCTCGAAGCCCGTCCGGATCCAGGGCGCCTGGGTCACCGAGGCGGAGGTGGAGGCCGTGGCGAAGTGGTGCCGGGGCCAGGGCGAGCCCGAGTACGAGGCCAGCGTGGAGGGGATGGGCCTGCCCCCCGGTGACGACGACGCCTCGGGCCTGGGCGACGACGACGACCTGTTGGAGCAGGCCGCCGAGCTCGTGATCCGCTCCCAGCTCGGCTCGACCTCCATGCTCCAGCGCAAGCTCAAGGTGGGGTTCGCCCGGGCCGGCCGGATCATGGACCTGATGGAGGAGCGCGGCATCGTCGGCCCCAGCGTGGGGTCCAAGGCCCGGGACGTCCTGATGACCTGGGACGAGTGGCAGGAGTCCCGCCCCCGGGCCGGCTCGATGTAGGCGCCGGACGGGCTTCCACTAGAATCCCGGCCAGCCGACGGCGAGCGGGAGGAAATCGTTTCGTGCCCGGAACGAGCACCGGGATCGGGCCCGCGCTGCGCGAGGCCCGGGTGTCGCTCGGCAAGAGCCTCGACGAGGCCAGCCGGGACACCAGGATCAAGTCCGACTACCTGCAGGCCATGGAGCGCGAGTCGTTCGACTCCCTTCGGGGCGATGTCTACGTGCGCGGGTTCCTGCGGTCCTATTCCTCCTACCTGGGCCTGGACCCGGAGAAGGTCATCACCGCCTACTCGGGGGCCCGGCAGGCGGCGACGCTGCCGGAGATCCTGGAGGAGCCCGAGCCGGCCCCGCCCATCTCCCGTGACCCCCCGAAGCCGCTGCGGGTCCTGCACCGCCGGGCCAACTGGAAGCTGGCCCTGGCCGTGGCGGTGGTACTCCTGGTGGCCTTCGCCGGGTTCGGCCTGCTCAACCGGACCGGGACGGTCCCGAACGCGGAGAGCCCGCCCTCGACGGTGGCCACGCCCTCGCTCCCGGGGGTCGAGGCGGCGGCGGAGCCCGTGTACCTGGCGATCCGCGCCGCGAAGCCGACCCGGGTGACCGTGGTCGCCGACGGCGTGGATGTGCTCTCGGGGATCCTCCGCCCCGGGCACCGGCGGAACTTCGCCGCCTCCACGCTGATCCGCGTCCTCGCGCCCAAGGGGGGCGGAGCGCTGCGCCTCACCGTGAACGGCCACGAGCTGGGGACGCCGGGGGAGCGGAAGCATCCGTACCTGGCCACGTTCACGCCCCAGGACTACCGGGAGACGACGCCATCGCCGAGCGCGGCGTGAAGCCCCTCGGGGTGGGGTGGCCCAACCTCATCTCGGGCCTCCGCATCCTCCTCGTGCCGGTCCTGGTGGCGCTGGTCCTGGTGGACACCGATCCGGCCTCGTGGGCCGCCGCGGCGGTGTTCGTGGGCGGCGGGGTCACCGACTTCTTCGACGGCTACCTGGCCCGCCGGCACGGCATGACCACCCGGACCGGGATGTGGCTGGATCCGCTGTCGGACAAGCTGCTGGTCGCGGCCGCCGTGCTCGCGCTGGTGGTCGAGGAGCGGTTCCCGGTGTGGGCGGCCGTGGTCGTCCTGGCCCGCGAGGTAGCGGTGACCGGCCTGCGGGTGGTCCGCGGGACGCGCGGGGAGTCCATGCCGGCGTCCGTGATCGCGAAGGCCAAGACGGCGTCGCAGCTCCTCGCCATCACGCTGTACCTCCTGCCGCTCCCGGACTGGACGGGCGGGGTGAAGCTCGGCGTGCTCATCGCCGCGGTGGCCCTTACCCTCTATTCCGGCGTGGACTACTTCGTCCGGGCCTTCCGCCCACCGGCCTCCGCGCGAGCCTCGTCGTGAGGGCCGAGCTCCTCGGGGTCGGCACCGAGATCCTCCTCGGGCAGATCGCCAACTCGAACGCGCAGTGGATGTCGGAGCGGCTGGCGGAGATCGGCGTGGACGTGGTGCACCACCAGGCCGTGGGCGACAACCTGGAACGCATCGCGGAGGCGTTCCGGCTGGCCCTGTCCCGGGCCGACGTGGTGATCGCGACCGGCGGGCTGGGCCCCACCCAGGACGACATCACCCGGGAGGGGATCGCCGCGGCGCTCGGGGTGCGGCTGGTTCGGCACCCCGAGATCGAGGACCTCCTGCGCGAGAAGTTCCGCAGGCTGGGACGCGTGATGCCGGAGATCAACCTGATCCAGGCCGATGTCCCGGAGGGAGCGCGATACATCATCCCGGTCCGGGGCACGGCGCCGGGGCTGATCTGCCCGGCTCCCGGAGAGCGCGTGCTGTACGCAGTGCCCGGAGTCCCCGCGGAGATGAAGGAGATGATGGAGGGGACCATCCTGCCGGAGCTTCGCGAGCGGGCCGGGCCGGGCGCGATCGTGTCGCGGGTCCTGCGCTGTGCGGGGGTCCCGGAGTCCAGGGTGGCCGAGCTGCTGGCCGACCTGTTCGCCTCGTCGGCGAATCCCACGGTCGCGTACCTGGCTTCGTCGGGCGAGGTCAAGGTCCGGCTCACGGCGAAGGCCGGGACGCCGGAGGAGGCCGAGGCGCTCATCGAACCCCTGGCCCGGGAGGTGCTGGATCGGCTCGGGGCGCACGTGTTCACCGTGGAGGACGAGGACCTGGAGCAGGTGGTGGGCCGGCTGCTGCGGGACCGGAAGTGGAAGGTGGCGCTGGCCGAGTCGCTCACCGGAGGCAGCCTGGCCCAGCGACTCACGACTCCGGCCGGGGCCTCGGACTACTTCAGCGGCTCGGCGGTGGTGTACACCGCGGAGGCCAAGCGCGACCTGCTGGGGGTTCGCCAGGAGATCCTCGACGGCCCCGGCGTGGTGAGCGAGGAGTGCGCGAGGGAGATGGCGGCCGGGGCCCGCCGCGTGTTCGGCGCCGACGTGGCGGTGTCTGTGACCGGGGTGGCCGGGCCGGACGAACACGGCGGCAGGCCGCCGGGAGAGGTGTGGGTCGCGCTCGACGCCGACGGGTTCGCCACGGCGCGGCGGCTGCGGGCGCCGGGGGACCGGGAGCAGGTGGTGCGGTGGTCGCAGCAGGCCGGCCTGGACCTCCTACGGCGGTTCCTCGAGGGCCGCCTGGAGGGTTGAGGTCGGTGGCCCGCGACCGCGCGGCCCGCCCCGAGGCCCGCCCGCTCCGGCTGTTCGTGGCGGTGGACGTGCCGGAGGACGTCCGGGACCGGCTCGCCGAAACCGTTGCGCCGCTTCGGGATCGGGTTCCGGGGGCGCGGTGGTCGCCGCCGGAGAACTGGCACGTCACGGTGAAGTTCCTCGGAAGCGTGTGGCCCCGTCTCCTGGACTGGGTGCTCGCGTCGGTGGGGGAGGCAGCGGCCGAGCATCCCGCGTTCATGGCCCGCCTCGGCGGGCTGGGGGCGTTCCCGTCGGCGAAGCGGGCCCGGGTGGTGTGGGCGGGGCTGGAGGACCGCCACGGCGAGCTCGTGTCCCTGGCGCGCTCGGTGGATCGGGCGCTGGAGCGGGAGTTCCCCGCCGAGCAGCGCCCGTTCTCCCCCCACCTCACGTTGGCCCGCCTGAAGGAGCAGGCGGCCCTCCCCGAGGACCTGGTGGAGGTGGACGTGAAGAGCGACCCGTTCCGGGTGTGGTCCCTCCGCCTGTACCGCAGCTACCTGGGCCGCCCCGCCGCCCGCTACGAGGTGCTCCGGGAGTTCCCACTGACCGGCTGAGCGCCCGCGGGGACGGGCTGCCAGTCGGCCAGGAACCCGCCGTCCGTCGTCACCTGCCGGAGTTGGCCGGTCTTCACCTCGAGGCTCCACACGTTGCTCCGGCCGTCGCGTTCGCTGTCGAAGAGGATGAACCGGCCGTCGGGAGACCAGGACGGCTCCTGGGCGTCGCCGGCGAACTCCGTCACCTGCCGGACGACGTCGCCCTCAGGCGTCAGCACGACGTACCTGTGGACGTCGGATCCCGTCATCACGCCCGGGCCCTTCGACGCCAGCAGGGATCGGCCGTCGGGCGACCACTTGGGCCACACCTCGCTCTGGTCCCGGCCGGGCGTGTTCGTGACGTCCCGGAGCCCGGATCAGTCGGGACGGATCGTGTAGAGATCCCAGCTGTCCTCGGCATCGGGGGTGTTCGCTTCGAACGCGATCTCTCGCCCATCGGGGGACCAGTCGGGGTCCCCAGGGCAGTGGAAACGGTCGTTTGTCAGGGCGATCTCGTTCGAACCATCGGCATCCACGACGGCGATGAAGCACCGGCCCTCCTGCGCCGTGTCGAACGCGATCCTGGTCCCGTCGGGCGACCACGCAGGGTCGCCGCCGTCGGCCACCCGGTCCAGCGTGCCGCTCGCGACGTCGAGGACGAAGAGTCCGCTCCAGCGCTTCTGCAGATCATCCCGGCGGAAGACGATCCTGGTGCCGTTGGGGGACCAGTCGGGCGCCTCGTCGACTACGAGTCCGAAGGTGAGCTGGCGCAGTCCGGTTCCATCCGGGTTCACCAGAAAGAGGTGCTGCCCCTCGTGGGGCCCGGCGGGACGGGAGAACACGATCGCGCCGTTGGCAGGGAGCGACGAAGGTGTGAAGCCATCCACTGGGGTCCCGGATCCACCACGGAACGCCACGGCGAGGCCGGCGACGGCGACGGCGGTCGCCCCCAGGACACCCAACCCGAGAGCGACACGCGAGATCCGGCGAGCCACCCGCAGCCGGCAGGTCCGTTTCAGGACGCCGTCGAACAGGTGCTGCACGTCCTCCGCGGGGGCCGCGCGTTCCAGCTCTCGTGCGATGCGTTCATCGATGGCCACGGATCTCCTCCCTGCCGGAGCGCTCCCACGCCCTGGCCAGCGCCTCCTGCACGGCGTCCTCCGCCTCCTGGCGGCTCTGCGTCACGAGGGCGATGGCCGCAACCAGTCGGGAGGCCTCGTCACGCAGGAAGGCTCGGATGGCCTGTTCGTCGAGCAGTTCGGTCTCCTTCCCGTGCCCTCCCGACACCCGGCACGGGCTTGAGGTTGACACACGGGACGAAGTGGGTGGCCCGGTTGCTTGCCGTCGAACGTCTGTTCGGCTAGGGTTTCGGGTTGCATGTATCGAACGACAGGGATGTAATTCATGTCAGACCCCCTCGCTAGAGTGCGCTCGGTCAGGGTCCCGCCTGGTGCGGTGACCGAGGGGGTCCGCGCCTACGGGCGGAAGGAGGCTCAGGGGATGGACCGGGACAAGATGCTCGATGTCGCGCTCACGCAGATCGAGAAGCAGTACGGCAAGGGCGCCGTGATGCGCCTCGGCGAGCACCCGGCCGGGCAGGGGATCTCGGTCATCCCCACGGGGTCCATGTCGCTCGACATCGCACTGGGCGTGGGAGGGATCCCGCGGGGGCGGATCGTCGAGGTGTTCGGTCCGGAGGGCTCCGGGAAGACCACCGTGTGCCTCCACGTCATCGCGGAGGCCCAGCGCCGCGGCGGGATCGCCGCGTTCGTCGACGCCGAGCACGCGCTGGACCCGACCTACGCGCGCGCCCTGGGCGTGAACATCGACGAGCTGCTGGTGTCCCAGCCCGACTCCGGCGAGCAGGCCCTGGAGATCGCCGACATGCTGATCCGCTCCGGCGCGCTCGATGTGCTGGTGATCGACTCCGTGGCCGCGCTCGTCCCCCGCGCCGAGATCGAGGGCGAGATGGGCGACTCCCACGTCGGCCTCCAGGCCCGGCTGATGTCCCAGGCCATGCGAAAGCTGAACGGCTCGCTGTCGCGCTTCGACACCACGGCCGTCTTCATCAACCAGCTCCGGGAAAAGATCGGAATTATGTTCGGGAACCCCGAAACGACCCCCGGGGGGCGGGCCCTGAAGTTCTACTCGTCGGTCCGGCTCGACGTCCGGAAGGTGGAGAACCTCAAGGACGGGACCGAGGTGGTGGGATCGCGCACGCGGGTGAAGGTGGTGAAGAACAAGGTCGCGCCGCCGTTCCGGCAGTGCGAGTTCGACATCATGTACGGCAGGGGCATCTCCAGGGAGGGATCGCTCCTCGACGTCGGCGTGGACCTCGAGATCGTGAAGAAGTCCGGCGCGTGGTTCACCTACGAGGGCGAGCAGCTCGGCCAGGGCCGGGAGAACGCTCGCCAGTTCCTGGCCGAGCACGCCGACGTGTCACTGGAGATCGAACGGCGCGTGCGCGAGGCGGTGGGCCTGGCCGCGTTCGCGAACGGCGGCGACGAGGTGGTGGACGTGGGCGCGATCGAGGGAGCCGCGGGTGATGGCGCCGGCAACGGGCAGGCTCGCAAGGAGACTGCCGCGACGCCGGCCGGGTGAGCGGCGAGGAGCGTGAGCCCGCCGGGGTGCCGAAGGGGCCGACCAGGGGAAGGGGCCTCGTGGTATCCCGGCGGGATCACTCGAGCGGCGACCGCCGCGGCACACGCAACGAAGAACCCACGGAGAAGCGCCCGCGGGGAACGGCGCGCGACCGGGCCCTGAACCTGCTGTCGTTCCGGGACCGGAGCCGCCGGGAGCTGGAACGTCGCCTCCGCCAGGCGGGCTTCGAGGACGACGACGTCGCCGAGGCCCTCGACGGTCTGGCCCGGGCGGGGCTCGTCGACGATGCGCGGTTCGCGCGCGCGGTCGTGGAGCAGGAGGCAGGCCGGCGCCTCTCCGGGCGCCGGGTGGTGGAGTCCGCGCTGTTGGCGAAGGGCGTTGACCGGGAGTCGGCCCGGGCGGCGCTGGCCGAGCTCGACGATCCGGTGGCGGAGCGAGCCCGGGCCGAGGAGCTGGCTCGCTCCCGGGCCAGGCGTATGGCCGGCCTGTCGCCCGACGTGGCGTACCGGCGCCTGGTCGGGCTCCTGGCCCGCCGCGGCTACGCTCCGCCTCTGTGTCGCGACGCCGCCCGCAGGGCCCTGGCCATCGACCCGGTCGATGACTCCGCCTGACGCTCCGCTGTCGGCCCCGCCCGGCGCGGTGGCCTCGCCGCACTGACCCTCAGCCGGCACCCCCTATCGGATCCCGTCGAAGCCTTGCCGTTTCGTGCCGGCTTGACCAGAATCGCGGCGAGGCTACGGGACGGGAGGTCTGAGTCGACTTGAGTCTCACGTCCGTGGTCGGCCGCGAGGCCGAGCTCGACGGCCTTCGGACGTTCCTCTCGCCCGTCCTCGGCGGAGACCGCCTGTCGTTCGCCGGGCTCGGTGACCTGCTCGGCTCGATCCTCGACGACGTCGCCCCGCACATCCCGACGCCGCAGAAAGCAGCACTGGATGTGGCCCTGCTTCGTGCGCCGGCCGAGGAGGCGCCTCCCGATCCGCGGTCCATCGCGACCGCAACGCTCAGCGCGGTCCGGTGGCTGGCCGTCCGGGCGCCCCTCGTGATCGCCATCGACGACCGTCAGTGGCTCGACCAGGCCACCGGCGACGTGGTGGAGTTCGTGCGGCGCCGCCTCGTCGCGGAGCCGGTCGGGTTCCTCGAGACCACCCGGCTGGAACCGGAACGACGGTCCGGAGCCGGGGGCCCGTCCGGCGAAGGGATCACCACCCTCGAGCTCGGGCCGCTGTCGCCGGGGGCGCTGCACGAGCTGGTACGGGAGCGGTTCGGTCGGGCATTCCCCCGGCCCACCCTGATGCGGATCCACAAGACGTCGGGCGGGAACCCCTTCTACGCCCTCGAGATCGCGCGCCTGCTCTTCGAGCGGGGGACCGGCTCGAGCCCGGCCGGCCCCTCCCCGTACCGGAGAGCCTTGTGGGGATCCTCCGGGAGCGGATCGCCGCCCTCCCTCCCGCGGTGCGGCGGGTCCTGGAAGCCGCGGCCATCGTGTCCGAACCGACGGTGGATCTCGTGGGGGCCCCGTCGGGCTCACCCGGGCGGGCCTCCGAGCGCCTCCGCACGGCGACACGGGCAGGTGTGATCGAGTTGGACGGCGACCGTATCCGCTTCACCCATCCTCTCCTCGCGGAAGTGGTCCTGTCCGGCGCGGAGCCGGACGAGCGCCGAGCCCTCCACCGGCGGATGGCGGACCTCGTCCCGCGGGTGGAGGAGCGGGCACGGCATCTCGCCCTGGGAGCGAGCGGTCCGTCGGCCGAGATCGCGGCGGTGGTCCACGATGCCGCGAAGGCAGCGGCCGCACGTGGCGCCATCGGACCGGCGGCCGCCCTGGCCGAGCAGGCCATCGCCCTGACCCCGCCGGACGACCCGGACCTGTTCCAGCGCAGGCTGGACGCGTCGGCCTACGAGGTGCGGGGGGGCGAGACGGCCCGGCCCGGCTTCATCTGGAGCCGCTCCTGGCGGGCGACGTCCCCGGTCCCGTCAGGGCCGCCGCGCTCCTGCGGAAGGCCCGGCTGGGGGAGGAGAGCCCGGGCCGGTCGCTCGAGTTGTGCCTCCAGGCCATCGGGGAGGCGGGCAGCGATCCCCTCGAGGCGGAGGCCCACCAGCTGGCCGCCGAGATGTCGATGCTGTCGGGAGACATCGCCCACGCCATCGAGCACGCGCGAAGGGCGGCCGAGTTGGCCGAGCGGGCCGGCGAGACGGCCATGCTCATCGAGAGCCTGGGCACGCTCTGCCACTACGAGACCTACACCGGCCCGATCACCCCCGGCCTCCTGGAGCGGGCCGTGGAGCTGGAGCGCGCGGCCCCCAGGCCGTCCAACAACTACAGTCCCCGCGAGATCCTGGGGCTCCGTCTGATGTACGCGGACCGCCTGGACGAGGCCCGGGAGCTGCTCGAGGAGCGCCTGGACTGGACCGCCGAGATCGGCGACGAGCTGGACCGGAACTCGCTGCTCATCCACCTCACCCAGCTGGAATGTCGCGCCGGGAGACCGTCCAGGGCCGCTCAGCACGCAAAGGAGGGCCTCACCATCTCCGAGCAGACGGGAGGATGGGCGCTCGCCGCGCCGTTGTTCGCCGTGTCGCTGGCCGCCGCCCATCTGGGTGATGTCCCCGCGGCCCGGGAGGCGGGGGAGACCGGGCTGTCCATCGCCGAATCCGGTGGAAGCGGGGTGTTCCGGGTCCTCAACCAGTGGGCGCTGGGGTTCCTCGCCCTGTCGCTTGGCGATGCGCCCGGGGCCGACCGGCGCCTCCATGAGCTGCCCGGCGAGCTCGAGGCCATGGGGTACCGCAACCCCGGTGTCCGTCCCGTGTACCCGGACGCCATCGAGGCGAGGATCACGTCGGGCGACCTCGCCGTGGAGCCCCTGATCGACCAGCTCGAGGGGCGCGGCCGGGCGCTGGACAACCCCTGGGCCCGGGCCGCGGCGGCGCGATGCCGTGGTCTGCTCCTGGCGTCGCGGGGGGACACCGAAGGCGCGATCGGAGAGCTGGAGCGCGCCCTGGTCGAGCAAGAGCGCTCGCCTCAGCCCCTCGAGCGGGGCAGGACGCTGCTGGAACTGGGAGCGGCCCAGCGTCGGGGCAAGCGGAAGCGCGACGCCCGGACTTCGCTGCAAGAGGCCCTCGACGCCTTCGAGGGGATCGGGGCCGCGCTGTGGGCGGAGAGGGCCCGGAAGGAGCTCGGCCTACCGGAAGCTCGGGGTCCGCTCCCGCACCGAGCTCGCGTCGAAGCTCGAGCGCTGACGAAGCAAACCTCAGGGGTTCCGGGATTCCTCGGCGGGCCGGGCAAGTCCGGTGTCATCGAGGTCGGTCGACGAGAGGCACAGCCGTGAGGCTCGCTCGGTACTCCGGGAGGCTCCTCGCGCAAAGCAACCGGCCGCCCGGCGGCCCGGGAGGGGGGGTCCTCGCTCCGCGGCGCACCCTCCGTCGGGTCGTCTCGGCGGCTTCGGCCATCGCGCTGCTCGCGATCGGTCCGATCTCGGGTGGGACCGCGCGGGCCGCCACGCGCGCCCTCGGGACCATCGAGGCAGTGTCGAACGGCGTGAGCCTCGAGGCGAGCGCGTACGACGGCTCCGGCCCCACCGACGGCATCATCTCGGAGAACGGAACGACGTCAGAGCCTTCAGCGACAGCGTCACCTTCACCGACGACAGCCCGGAAGACGAGGTGCGAACGGGGACCGGCACCGCAGGGACGTCCTCAACGGCGGCGAGAACGACGACACCCTGAACGCGTGCGACGGGATCCTGGACACCCTCATCGGGGGACCCGGCGGCGCCGACTCAGCCAAGGTGGACCGGGGCATCGAGGACGTCGATGCCGACGTGGAAACCGTCACGAGCTGTTGACGGTCCCGACCGTGGAGGTCGAGCCCTTCCGCCCATGATCCCGTCGATCTCTTGCAGGGCAGGGTCGGACGCCGTACATTGTGCAATTGAGAGGCTGGAAATCGACCCGACAACTGTTCGACCAGTGCCGAACCGACCGAACCGACACGGAACATCCATGACCGTCCGACGACGAAGGGGACACGGGAGAGGGGCACAAGCCCCGGCCTCGTCCACGTCGTCCTGACCGCACTCCGCACCGGGCCGAGCAGCGGGCCGCGATCCCGCCTCCTTCGAGCACGCATGAACGGAGGCGACGATGACGTGGCTGTTCGTGGCCCTGGCCCTGGTGGCCGGCGCCGGCGCGGGGTTCGTGGCGCGCCGGCTGGTGGTGTCCTCCAGGGTCCAGACCGCCGAGACCCGGGCCCAGCGGGTCGTGCTGGACGCCGAGCGCGAGGCGCAGTCGAAGGTCCAGCAGGCCCTGATGGAGGTCAAGGAAGAGATCGCGGCCATGCGCCGCGAGGCCGAGGAGGACATCCGATCCCGGCGTGAGGAGATCCTCCGCTCGGAACAGCGCCTGTCCTCGAAGGAGGATGCCGCGGAGCGGAAGCTCGCGGAGATCGACCGCCGGGACCAGGAGCTGGCCAAGCGGGGCCAGGACCTGGAGCGGATCCGGGGGCAGCTCGAGAAGACCGCCGAATACCAGCGAACCCAGCTCGAAGCGGTCGCCCGGATGACGGCGACGGAGGCCCGCGACGCCCTCACCAAGCAGATCGTGGGCGACGCCAAGCGCGCCGCCATGGGCCAGGTTCGCGAGCTGGAGCAGCGGGCCCGGGAGGAGGGCGAGGAGCGGGCGAGGAAGATCGTCACGATCGCGATCCAGCGAGTGGCCAGCGAGCAGACCGCCGAGTCCACGGTCAGCGTGTTCCCCCTGCCGTCCGAGGACATGAAGGGACGCATCATCGGCCGGGAGGGCCGGAACATCCGGGCCTTCGAGGCCCTCACCGGGGTCAACCTCATCATCGACGACACCCCGGAGGCCGTCGTGCTGTCCTGCTTCGACCCCGTGCGCCGCGAGGTGGCTCGCCTGACCCTGGAGAAGCTCGTCTCCGACGGCCGCATCCATCCCGCCCGGATCGAGGAGATGCACGCGCGGTCCATGCGCGAGGTCGAGGACGAGATCAAGAAGGCCGGTGAGGAGGCGCTCGACGACGTCGGGATCGCCGACGTCCACCCGGAGATGCTGAAGGTCCTGGGGCGCCTCCGGTACCGGACCTCGTACGGACAGAACGTCCTCCGGCACCTCGTGGAGTCGGCCCACATCGGCGCGGGCCTGGCCGCCGAGCTCGGCGTGGACCCCTACCTGGTGAAGCGGTGCGCGCTCATGCACGACATCGGCAAGGCCGTGACCCACGAGGTGGAGGGGTCGCACGCGCTGATCGGCGCGGAGCTGGCCCGGCGGCTGAAGGAGCCGCCCGAGGTCGTGCACGCCATCGAGTCCCACCACGGCGAGGTGGAGCAGCGGACCATCGAGGCGGTCCTGGCCCAGGTGGCCGACCAGATCTCGGGGGGCCGCCCCGGCGCCCGCCGGGAGTCCCTCGAGACCTACGTGAAGCGCCTGGAGCGCCTCGAGGAGATCTGCACCTCCCACCCGGGCGTGGCGAAGACCTTCGCCATGCAGGCCGGCCGGGAGGTCCGGGTCATGGTCAAGCCCGAGGAGGTGGACGACCTCTCGGCCCAGGTCCTGGCCCGTGACATCGCCAAGCAGGTGGAGGAGGAGCTCCAGTACCCAGGCCAGATCCGGATCACGGTGGTCAGGGAGCTCCGGGCCGTGGAGTACGCGAAATAGGGACCCGATCCTCCGCCGGCCGGGGACTCGGCGGATGGAACTGACCCGGAACCGCCGCAGGCACGCGGGTGGCGGGGTTCGACCCTGCTGACCTGTGGTTCTGGCGTCCCCGCGACGGCCTGCTCGCCTTACTTTAGGGACCTTGCGCAGCGGGAATACCCCAAGGGAGGAAAGGAGGTTCGAACGTGGCACGCCAACCTGCTTACGAGCCTCACGAGCACGTGACGCCGGCGGCGCCCGCACGTCCGGTGGCAGCAGCGCCCGCAACCGAGACGCGGGTCCGCCCCTCCTACACGGGGCTGGCCACGCGTATCGTCCTGACCCTCCTGGGCGCGGCGGGCCTGATCGTCGGCTCGTTCACGAACGTCATGGACGGAACCCTTGGAACAGACGCATCCGTACGAGCCCTGTGGACGACGGACATGACGGGCTCGACCTTCGTCGGATCCCTCGGCTTCGCCATGATCGTCGTCGGCCTGGTGGCCGTCGTGGGCATGGCCATGCGCACGGGCTGGCTGACCAGCCTGGCGGGAGCCGTCGGTCTCGCCGGCACCATCCTGTTCCTGGTGCAGGTGTACCGCGCGGACGACAACTTCAACGCGGTGGACATCGGCACGGGGCTGTGGGGCCTCGGTGCGCTCCTGTGCCTTGTCGGTGGGTTCTTCGGAGCCCGGCGTGAGGTCGTCGAGACCACGGCGACGACCACCACCACCGGTGGGTACGTGGTCCGGTAGACGATCTCCCAGGGAGTCCCATCGACCGGGACATCCCGAAGCGGCCGTTCGCCGCTTGCTACAGTCGAGCGGTGAGCGGCCGCTTCCTGCTACGCACCTTCGGGTGCCAGATGAACGAGCACGACTCCGAGCGTATCGCGGGACTCCTCACGGCCGAGGGCTATGTGCCCACCGAAGAGGCCGCAGAGGCCGAGGTCGTGGTCCTCAACACATGCGCCATCCGGGAGAACGCCGACAACCGCCTGTACGGACAGCTCGGGCACCTCCGTCCCCTGAAGATGGCCAACCCCCGGATGCGGATCGTCGTCGCCGGGTGCCTGGCCCAGAAGGACCGGGGCCTGATCCAGCGCCGGGCTCCGTGGGTGGACGTGGTCGTGGGGACGCACGCCCTGCCGTCGCTGCTGGAGCTGATCCGGCGGGCCGAGGCCGAGGGCCCCCAGATGGACGTCCGGGAGTACACCGAGGTGTTCCCCAGCGCGCTGCCCGCCGTGCGCGGCGACCGCCACCGGGCGTGGGTCAGCGTGAGCGTAGGGTGCGACAACCGGTGCTCGTTCTGCATCGTCCCGCTGGTGCGCGGGCCCCAGCGGTCCCGTCCGCTGGGCGAGGTCCTCGCGGAGGTCCAGGGACTGGCGGCCTCGGGCGTCGTCGAGGTTACGCTGCTCGGGCAGAACGTGAACACGTACGGCCGCGACCTCACGGTCCCCGGCTCGGGCTCCCGGTCCCGTTTCGCCGAGCTGCTCCGGGCCGTGGACGGGGTCGAGCGGTTGCGGCGGATCCGGTTCACCAGCCCGCACCCGCACGACTTCACGCCGGACGTGATCGACGCCATCGCGGCGTGCGAACGGGTGTGCGAGCACATCCACTTCCCGCTGCAGTCCGGATCGGACCGGATCCTGCGGGCCATGAGGCGGTCCTACCGGTCCGAGCGGTACTTGTCGTGGGTCCGGCGGATCCGTGACTCCATCCCCGGGATCGCGTTCTCCACCGACATCATCGTGGGGTTCCCCGGCGAGACCGAGGAGGACTTCCGGGGCACGCTCAGGGTGGTCGAGGAGGCCCGGTTCGACAGCGCCTACACGTTCCAGTACTCGCCGCGTCCCGGGACCGCCGCCGCGTCGTTCGACGACCAGGTGCCGAAGGAGGTCGTCCAGGAGCGGTTCGACCGCCTGGTGGCCCTCCAGGAATCCATCTCGCTGGAGCGGAACCGCGCGTGCGAGGGGCGCATCGTCGAGGTCCTGGTGGAGGGGACCGGGCGCAAGGGAGGGGTCCAGGGCCGGACCCGCACGAACAAGGTCGTGCACTTCGAGGGCGACGCGGCACCCGGGCAGTTCCTCGACGTCGCGATCGAGCGGGCCCATCCGCACCACCTGTCCGGCCACCCCGTGCCGACGGCGGAGCGGGACGGCCTGGCCCTGGCCGCCGCGGAGTAGTTCCGGCGGCGATGCTCCCCCGACGTCCGTGGCCGGCCCTGGTGGGGCCCACGGCCTCCGGCAAGACCGAGGCGGCCCTGGCCGTGGCCGAGGGCCTGGGGGCCGAGGTGGTGTCGGTGGACTCCATGCTGGTGTACCGGGGCATGGACGTGGGGACGGCCAAGCCCACCGCTCGGGAGCGGACCCGGATCCCCCACCACCTGGTGGACCTTGCCGAGCCGGGCGAGGCCTTCTCGGTGTCGATGTTCCAGGCCCTGGCCGTCGAGGCGCTGGAGGGGATCGCGGAGCGCGGGCGCACGCCCCTGGTGGTGGGGGGCTCCGGGCTGTACTTCCGGGCCGTGGTGGATGGCCTGGCGTTCCCCGGCACCGATCCGGACGTCCGGGGGGAGCTGGAACGGGAGGCGCAGGCGGTGGGCCCGGCCGGGCTGTACGCCCGCCTGGTGGCCACCGACCCGGAAGCCGCCGCCAAGATCGAGTCCGGGAACGTCCGCCGGACCGTCCGAGCCCTGGAGGTGGCCGCGGTCACCGGCCGCCCGTTCTCCTCGTACGCCCGGGACTGGGAGCGGTACCCACCGGAGGCCGTGCGGGCCGCAGGGGTGGAGCTCGAGCCCGCGGATCTCGCCGGCCGGATCGAGGCCAGGGTCCGGGCCATGGTGACCGGCGGGCTGGTGGACGAGGTCCGGGCGCTGCTGGACGAAGGAGCCGGTCCATCCCTCACTTCCGGCCAGGCCATCGGGTACGCTGAGGTCATCGAGCATCTGGCCGGCCGGACGACTCTGGACGAGGCCGTGGCCCGAACCGCGAAGCGGACCCGGGCCCTGGCCCGGCGGCAGATGGCGTGGTTCCGGCGCGATCCGCGCATCCGCTGGTTCCGGGCCGGTCCGGAGGGCGCGATCAGGATAGCCGACGAGATGACGGAGTACCTGCACGGTGGCTGAGCTGCGGTTCGAGAAATGGCACGGCACGGGGAACGACTTCGTCATGCTCGAGGACTGGGGCGGTGAGATCGAGCTGACGCCCGACCTCGTGGCGGCCCTGTGCGACCGGCACTTCGGCGTGGGGGCCGACGGGCTGATCCGGGTGGCCGGCCCGGATGTGGCCGCACGCGAGGGACTGGACGCCGCGGGCACCGACGTGTTCATGGACTACCGCAACGCCGACGGGTCCCCGGCCGAGATGTGCGGCAACGGGGTCCGGTGCCTGGCCACGCTGGCCCGCGAACGCGGCCTGGTCGGCGGCACCGAGCTTTCGGTGGCCACCCGCGCCGGAACCAAGCACGTGTGGATCGACGTGGACGACGCCGGCCACCTGCGGCAGGTCACCGTGGACATGGGCCCGCCGGCGTTCGCCCTCGGCGACATCCCCATGGCGGGCCCGGCGGACGCCACGTTCCTGGCGGAGCCCTTCGAGCACGGCGGCGTCTCGTACAAGGCTTCGGCGGTGTCGATGGGCAACCCCCACCTGGTGCTGTTCGTCGAGGAGGACCCCGAGCTGGTGGACGTCCACCGGATCGGTCCCCGGATCGAGCACGACCCGCGGTTCCCCCGGAAGACCAACGTCGAGTTCGTGGCCCCCGCCGCGGACGGCATCAAGCTCCGCGTGTGGGAGCGCGGGGTGGGGGAGACCATGGCCTGCGGGACCGGCGCGTGCGCGTCGCTGGTGGCCGCGAACCTGGCCGGCCTGACCCCCCGGCGCGCGGCCATCCACTTCCCGGGGGGCACGCTGCACGGGCAGTGGACCGAGGAGGGCACGGTGCTGCTGACCGGCTCCGCGGTGAAGTCGTTCGAGGGGACCGTCGACCCCGTGTCCCTGGTGAGGGGGGCGGCCCAGGGGGTCCGGGGGCCTCATGAGCGAGGCCGGAAGGCGGAGGGAGGTCGTCGAAGTGAAGCCGAGCGCTAGGCCCCCGGTCAGGTGAAGGTGGCAAGGCGCGTCGCCTCGCTCCCGCCGTACCTGTTCGCGGAGCTCGACCGGAAGATCGGCGAGCGCCGGGCCCGGGGCGAGGACATCATCTCGCTCGGGGTGGGGGACCCGGACCGGCCCACGCCGGCACACGTGGTGGAGGCGGGCCGGGAGGCCGTGGCCGACCCCGGGACCCACCGGTACCCGTCGTACTACGGCATGGCCGAACTCCGCAGGGCCTTCGCGACGTGGTTCGAGGGTCGGTTCGGCGTCTCGCTCGACCCCGACGCCGAGGTCCTCCCGCTGATCGGCTCGAAGGAGGGGCTGGCCCACCTGGCGTTCGCCTACCTCGACCCCGGCGACCAGGCCATCGTGCCCGACCCCGGCTATCCGGTGTACGGGATCGCCACCGGGCTGGCGGGGGCGGAGGCGGTGCCGCTGCCGCTCCCGGCGGAGCGAGGGTTCCTCCCGGATTGGAACGCGGCCCCTGCGGTCACTGAGCGGACCAAGCTGATGTGGCTGAACTTCCCCACCAACCCCACGGCGGCGGTGGCCACGGAGGACGACCTGGCCCGGGCAGTGGCGTTCGCCGCGGAACACGACCTCCTCCTGGCCCACGACGCCGCGTACAGCGAGATCACGTTCGACGGCTACGTGGCCCCGTCGATCCTCCAGGTGCAGGGGGCCCGGGACGTGGCCATCGAGTTCCACTCTCTGTCGAAGGGCTACAACATGACGGGGTGGCGGATCGGGTTCGCCGTGGGCGCGGCGGAGGCCGTAAAGGCCCTGGCCACACTGAAGACGAACCTGGACTCGGGGATCTTCGACGCGGTGCAGCGGGCCGCGATCGCCGCGCTGGAGGGCCCGCAGGACCACGTGGCCGCCATGCGGGACCTGTACCGCAAGCGCCGCGACCTGGTGGTGGGGACCCTGAACCGCCTGGGATGGGCCATGGAGCCCCCCCTGGGGTCGATCTACGTGTGGCTGCCGACACGGAACGGGGAGACCTCCGCGGAGTTCGCCGACCTCCTGCTGGACCGGGCCGGCGTGGTGGTGGCCCCCGGCCTCGGCTACGGATCGGGGGGCGAGGGGTACGTCCGGATCTCGCTCACGGTCCCCGACGACCGCCTGGCCGAGGCCATGGACCGATTCGCGGAGGCCGTCGGCCGCTGATGCCGCCGACAGACCCGGTTTTGTCGGAATGTTCCGTTTCGCCTCCGCGAGCGGGGGAACAACAGTCTCCGAAGAGACGCCGGACCCAACTCCGGGGAAAGGGGCGCTTCCCGGGAATTTCTCCGGCGTCTCTTTCCTTTCTCCTTCGCCGGGCCCCCCAGGGCCTGCGAGCGCGCGGCGCCGCAGGGGTTGCCCTCGTGCGGCCGGCCGCACCGGACCCCCGTTCCCGTACCCTCGAGGTTCGGGAACCCGGACCGCCGGGGGGCGGTCCCTCTTCACGCCCATGACCGACCGCGAACGAACGCCCAGGCGCACGGACCCCAGCGGCGATGGCCGCGGGGGGGCCGGCCGCCCCGTGTCCGAGTCGCCACTGTCGGCCACGTGGCGGCCCCGCGTGCGGGAGCGGGCCGTCCTGGTCGGCGTGGGCCCCGGCGTCTCCGAGCGAGACCTGGACGAGCTGGCCGCGCTGGCCGACTCGGCCGGTGCGGCGCCGGTGGCCCGGGTGGTGCAGAGCCGTTCGGACCCCGACCCGGCCACGTTCGTGGGGAAGGGGAAGCTCTCGCAGATCCACGACGCCGTGCACCGGCTGTCCGCGGAGGCGGTGATCTTCGACGACGAGCTGTCGCCGGGGCAGCTCCGGAACCTGGAGGAGCGGCTGGGGGCCAAGGTCATCGACCGGACCGCGCTGATCCTCGACATCTTCGCGCTCCACGCCCGGTCCCGGGAGGGCAAGGCCCAGGTCGAGCTGGCCCAGCTGAACTACCTGCTGCCGCGGCTCCGGGGATGGGGCGAGGCCATGTCGCGGCTGGGCGGCGGGATCGGCACGCGGGGGCCCGGCGAGACCAAGCTCGAGGTGGACCGGCAGCACATCCGCCGTCGCATCTCCAAGCTCCGCCGGGACATCCAGCACCTGTCCCGGACCCGGCAGACGAAGCGGTCGCGCCGCGAGTCGAGCGGCATCCCCCAGGTGGCCATCGCCGGGTACACGAACGCCGGGAAGTCCACGCTGATGAACTCGTTGACGGCGGCCGGCGTGCTCGTGGCCGACCAGCTGTTCGCCACGCTCGACCCCACCACCCGGCGGCTGTCGCTCCCCGGCGGGCGGGAGGTGACGGTCTCGGACACGGTGGGGTTCGTCGGCAAGCTTCCCCACGACCTGGTGGAGGCGTTCCGCTCCACGCTGGAGGAGGTCGCGCTGGCCTCCCTGGTGCTCCACGTGGCCGACGCGTCCGCCGGCGGGCTGGACCAGCAGATCGGCGCGGTCCGGGACGTTCTGGCCGAGATCGGCGCCGGCGGCCTCCCCGAGGTCCTGGCCCTGAACAAGGCGGACCTGCTCGACGAGGCGGCCCGGCGGGCCGTCCGCCGGCGGTATCCGGGGGCGGTGCTGGTGTCCGCGCTGACGGGCGAGGGGCTGGAGGAGCTCCGGGAGGCCGTGGCCGGGGCCCTGCCGAAGCCGCCGCTGGAGGTGACCCTGCTGGTGCCGTTCGGCCGGGAGGACGTCACGGCCAGGCTGTACCGGGAGGCCGAGGTCCTGTCGACCGAGGAGGCCCAGGAAGGGACCGTGGTCCACGCCCGGGTCAGCGAGCGGGAGCTCGCCGTGGTGCGGGAGTTCGTGACACGGCCGGTCCGGCGCCGGGTGGAGGCGTCGAGATGACGCTCCTGCTGGACGTCGCGCTCAGCCCGGAGGAGCTCGAGCGGATCGCTGCCACCGATCCTCGGTGGTGGTTCACCCAGGTCCGGTTCTCCAACGCGGAGAGCCCCCGCCACCCCAGCTTCCCCGGGCTGGAGGCCAACAACGAGTTCAAGCGGGGGCTGGTGCTGGACTGGCTGGAGCGTGTGGTCCCGGGCCGGAGCGTCCTCGACACCTTCTGCGCGAACGGCGCGTTCTCGTTCGAGGCCGCCCGGCTCGGAGCGTGCCGGGTGCTCGGGGTGGACTTCGACCCGCCGCGGATCGAGTGCGCGGAGATGGTGGCCGGGATCCTGGCCGGTCACGGCTGGCAGATGGTTCCGGAGTTCCGCTCCGGGAACGTGTACGAGTTGGGGGAGACCACTGGCGGCGAGCGGTTCGAGGTGACGATGTGCCTGGGCGGCCTGTACCACGTGGCCGATCCCGTACTGGTGCTGCGGCGGCTCCGGGAGGCCACGGAGGACGGCGGGTACCTGGTGTTCCAGACCTCCCGCATGGCCTGGCTCCCCGGGCAGTGGGCCCGGTTCATGGTCCGGGCCGAGGACCGCCGGGGGAAGGGGTTGTCCAGCCACAAGGAGGGGGAGGGCGTGTGGCAGCTCACGCCGGGGGCCGCGTTGGCCATGCTCCGGGTGGCGGGATTCGAGGTCCTGGAGACGAGGCGGCCCTCCGTGACCGGGCGAAGGAAGTTTCGTTGGTTCGCTGCGTTGGCCCGTGCGGTGTGAGACTCTGTGGGACCCCGCCGGGGCAGGGCGCACGGCGGCCGAGGTGCAGGCAGCGAGGTTGGGAACGGTGATCGGGAGATGGCGGTGAGCGAGGAGCCGGGGCGGAGAGAGCGGCCTGATCGGTTGGAGCCGGTCGAGGACGACGTGGATCACGTGGCGGCGTGGCCGGAGGACGAGCCGGAAGCCCCGAGCGAACCCCCCCGGATCGACTCCCGCCGGGCGGACCGGCGCACGGGCGGCCGCCGGGCGGACGGCCCCCGGGCCGCCAATGCCGCGAAGGGTGCGGATTCCGGTCGCGCCGACCCCGCCCGAGCCGATGCGGAGCGCGCCGAGGGACCGGACGAGCCCGCGGACACTGGTCAGGCCCAGGGCGCGCCCGCGCGCCGGCCGGCCGGACGGGGGCGGTTCGGGACCCAGGCCCTCCAGCCCGGCGGGGGCAAGAACCTGTCCCAGTCCGTGGCCGAGTACATGGCTCGCCACGGGTACCGCGTGGCCCGCGACGTCAACCTGCGAGGTCGGTCCGGCGCCACCCACACCCTGGACGTCCTGGGGGAGAAGAGCGACGAGGTCACGGCGTTCCGGGTCATGGTCCACTGCCGCGACTGGGACCGGGCGGTCGACCGCGACACGGTCGCCGGCGTGCACCTCACGGGGTCCGACCTCGGGATGAGCCGGGCTATCGTGCTGGGAGCCCGGGGTTGGGCGGCCGGCGCGGAAGCCGCGGCCCGGCGCCTCGGGGTCGAGCTGTGGGGTCCCGTGGAGATCGAGGGGCGCCTGGGCCGGCTCCCCGACCCGGAGACCGGTTCGGCTCTGGCCCCCATCCGTGGCGTCCGGGTGAACATCTCCGAGTCCGTTGCGACCGACATCGTGACCCGCCACCGGCGGGGCAAGCTCGGGGTGAACCGCGAGGAGATCGTGTGGCTTCGACCATTCTGGCTGCCGTTCCTCCCCGTCAGGGTCCGCCACACGCGCGAGGAGAAGGACCGGTTCCGCCGCCCGGGTCCCCGGACCCGGGAGTACCTCAACATGTACGAGGCCCTGGGCGGATCGCTGTACGCGCAGTGGGACCGCGACCCCCAGACGGTGAGCATCACCGAGGGCCGGGTCCGTCCAAAGGTGACCACGTACTCGATCGTGGCGGAGATCGAGGAGGCGGCGAAGCGGCTGTCGGAGGCCCGGACCCCGCAGGCCTACGAGCGGCACGACACCGCCCTGAACGAGCTCGGCATCCCCACCCCGGTGTCGTTCTTCGAGCTCACCGCGGAGGAGGAGCTGTACCTGCCGTTCTACCTGGCGCTGCTGAAGAACAAGACGGGGGAGCGCATCCTGGCCGTGGACGCCAGCCAGGCCGAGGTGTCCGAGGACGTCGGGGTGGTGGCCATGAAGCACCTCGGCCACATCGTGGACTCGGGCGGGGTCTGACCGGAACCGGACCGCGTTCGCCCGTGGTCGGATCGGAGTTCGCGTTCCCGCGGGTTCGCTACACGCGGTGCAGGACCGCCACCACCCGGCCCAGGACCCTGCCTCCATCGGCCATCTCGAACGGCGCCATCGACGGATTCTCCGGGACCAGGATCACCCGGCCGTCCTCGCGACGGAGCCGCTTGACCGTGGCCTCGTCCTCCGCCGGGCCCGGCTGGAGCACAGCGACGATGTCGCCGTCGTCGCAGTCGTCCTGCCGGCTCACCACCACGACGTCGCCGTCGTCGATGCCGGCGTCGATCATCGATTTCCCGGCGACGCGCAGGGCGAACAGCTCCCCGGAGCCCGTGAACTCCGAGGGCACGCTGAGGTAGTCTTCGACGTTCTCGGCGGCCATGGTCGGGGCCCCCGCCGCGATCCGGCCGAGCAGGGGGATGGGTGTGCCCGAGGGCTCGCCGGCCACACCGTCGCCGGCCGGCGACGGGACGATGGCCCGCGGCTTCGTGGGGTCCTTGTGCAGATACCCCTTGCGCTCGAGCTTCTCGAGCTGGCTGTGGACGCTGGACGAGGACGTGAGGCCGACGGCCTCCCCGATCTCGCGAACGGTGGGTGGGTACCCGCGCTCCCGGGTGGCCGAACGGATGAAGTCAAGGATCCGTCGCTGCCGAGCGGTGAGATCGTCCATGTCGTGTCCCTCCTCCGCGGGGACGCTACCACGAGAGCGGGCAGGCATCAAACATGTGTTCGAGAAAATGCTTGACGCCGAACGCGCGTTCGCTAAACTTGTGCCATGGCACGAACACGCGTTCGGTGGGGAAGGGTCGGGGTCCTGGTGGCGTCGGCCGGCGTGGCCGTCACCCTGGCGGCCGGAGCGGCCCGGGCCGGAGGCCCCGACGCATCGGTCCCGGACCCGGCGGCGTCGCGCGCGGCCCACGTGCGGACGTACCTGGTCCGCCCGGGCGACACCCTGTGGGCCATCGCCGCCCGCCTGGCCGGACCGCAGGGCGACCCCCGGCCCGTGGTGGACCGCCTGACCTCCGCGAACCACCTGAGCGGGACGCTGGTCCCCGGGGAGCGGCTGGTCCTCCCGGCGTGATCCCCCGTCCGCCCCCGACGCCACGCCGGCGGTGCGGGACCTGACGGTCCTTGACGCTCTCCCGGGCCGCCGCTACCGTCGATTCACCACTAGATGTTGTGGTCGAACGAGGGCAGGCCACAAGGAGCAGGGGGTCACGAGGTGCGCTGTCCGTGGTGCGGCCGGGAGAACGACAAGGTCGTGGACTCCCGCCTGTCCGACGGGGGCGCGGCCATCCGCCGCCGCCGCGAGTGTCTCGCGTGCAAGCGGCGGTACACCACGTTCGAGCGGGTCGAGGAGCTGGGGCTGACCGTGGTCAAGCGCGACGGCTCGAAGGAGCCGTACGACCGCCAGAAGGTGGTAGCCGGGATCTCGAAGGCCATCGTGAACCGGCCGGTCACCGCGGCGCAGGTCCAGAACGTGGCCTCCCGGGTGGAGGAGCGGCTCCGGCGCAAGGGCCCCGTGGTGACCACCCAGGAGGTGGGCGTGGAGGTCCTCTCGGGGCTGGCCAAGCTCGACCAGGTGGCCTACATGCGGTTCGCCAGCGTGTACAAGGACTTCCAGCAGCTCACGGACTTCGAGCGCGAGCTCGGCCTGCTCCTGCAGAAGCGCGTGCCGGCCAAGCGCCGGACCCGCTCGTGACGCCGAACCACAAGATGTTGTGGTCTGCGGCTCCATGGAGCGCAAGATGTGGGATAATCTGTGGTGTCCCGCTTGACATGATGGGGCGGGCGCAGCAGAATCCGACGGTCGTAATCACACCGCTGTAACCCTTCCTCGCGGCGTTGGTAGAAAGGGGGCCCGAGTGGCAACCAGGGAGCGGGACGTCCAGTCGAAGCAGCGCGGTCTCAGGTTCTCCCGGTACTTCACCTCCGATGGGACCCACCCGTTCGACGAGGTGGAGTGGGAAGTTCGGGATGCCGTCATCCCGAACTTCAAGGAGGGCGGCAACGCGTTCGAGCAGCGGGGGGTGGAGTTCCCCAAGGGGTGGTCCCAGAACGCCACGAACATCGTGGCCCAGAAGTACTTCCGGGGGACCCTGAGGACGCCGGAGCGGGAGTCGAGCGTCCGCCAGCTGGTGGGGCGGGTCGTCGACACCATCCGGGGCTGGGGGGAGAAGGACGCCTACTTCGCGAGCACCGAGGACGCCCAGGTCTTCGCCGACGAGCTCACCCACCTCCTGGTGAACCAGAAGGCCGCGTTCAACTCCCCGGTCTGGTTCAACGTGGGCGTGGCGAACACCCCGCAGCAGTGCAGCGCGTGCCAGCCGTACGACGCGCTGGTGAGCACCCCCGAGGGGCTGGTGCCGATCGGTGAGCTCGTGGAGCGAAACGCGGTCGGGACCAAGGTGTACGACGCGGTCGGTCTCACCAGGATCGTGGCCACCAAGCACAACGGTGTGAAGGACGTCCTGCGGATCCATACGAAGTCCGGCCACGCGCTCGACGTCACCGCCGACCACCTCGTGTGGCGGGCCAGCGGGTATGGGACCGGCCGTTTCGTCGAGGCCGGTGAGCTCCGCCCCGACGACAGGCTCCAGTGGCACCGGCAGGATTCCTGGGGCGAAGGTCAGATCGGCCCAAACGACATGGCCGAAGCCGCGCTGGCCGGCTGGCTCCAGTCCGACGGATTCGTGGGCCAGTACCGGGGGACCAACCGATCGTTGACCATCGAGGCCATGACCGTCACTCCGGCTGAGTACGCATGGGTGACGGCCGCCATCGACCGGGTGTTTCCGGGCGCTCACCGCCACGAGCGGGCTGTCGAGACGAAGGACCGCTCGCTCGATTGCCGCCGGATCCGCCTGTACGGCAACCACCTTCGCGACTTCGTGGACAGGTGGGGTCTCCGGGCCCGGGGAACGGAGATGCAGGTGCCCGAGCACCTGTTCACCGCGCCGCTCCCGATCGTCGCCGCGTACCTCCGGAGCCTGTTCCAGGCCGAGGGATACGTGAGCGTTCCCCAGACCTCCGCGAAGGTCGGTCTAGACATGAACTCCGAACAGATCGTCCGCGGGGTGCAGGCGCTCCTGGCACGGTTCGGGATCTTCAGCCGCGTCTCGTTCAAGCCCGACCGCCGGTCGGACCGGAAGGGCTGCTGGGCCCTGACCCTCCAGAACGTCGGCGACCAGGGTCTGTTCGCGGAGGAGATCGGGTTCATCGACCCTCGGAAGGCCAACAGGCTCGAGTCGGCGCTGGGACGGCTCGGGAAGACCGAGGGCGAGACGAAGCTCCTCGAGATCGCTCGGATCGAACAGCTCGGACCGTTGGACGTCTATGACATCCAGACCGAGAGCGGCGAGTACCTCTCGGGCAACCTCCGGGTTCACAACTGTTTCATCCTCGCCGTCGACGACACGATGTCCTCGATCCTCAACTGGTACGTGGAGGAGGGGACCATCTTCAAGGGCGGGTCGGGGTCGGGGATCAACCTGTCCCGGCTGCGGTCGTCGAAGGAGCACCTGGCCGGTGGCGGGACGGCGTCCGGGCCGGTGTCGTTCATGCGGGGCGCCGACGCGTCCGCCGGCACGATCAAGTCTGGGGGGAAGACACGGCGCGCCGCGAAGATGGTCATCCTCAACGCCGACCACCCCGACGTGGGCGACTTCATCTGGTGCAAGGCGGTAGAGGAGCGCAAGGCCCGGGCCCTGCGCGACGCCGGGTTCGACATGGACCTCGACGGCAAGGACTCCCACTCGATCCAGTACCAGAACGCGAACAACTCGGTCCGGGTGACGGACGAGTTCATGCAGGCCTACCAGAACGACCAGGACTGGAAGCTCAAGGCCGTCCTCACCGGGGAGACGGTCGAGACGGTCCGGGCCCGCGACCTCATGCGCGAGATCGCCCAGGCCGCCTGGGAGTGCGCCGACCCCGGCATGCAGTACGACACCACGATCAACGAATGGCACACGTGTCCGGCGTCGGGCCGAATCAACGCGTCGAACCCGTGCAGTGAGTACATGCACCTCGACAACAGCGCGTGCAATCTCGCGTCGCTGAACCTGCTGAAGTTCGCGGACGGCGAGGGGAACTTCGACGTGGTGTCGTACAAGCACGCCATCGAGGTCGTGTTCACCGCGCAGGAGATCATCGTCGGGAACTCCGACTACCCCACAGAGAAGATCGGCCGCAATGCCGTGGCGTTCCGGCAGCTCGGGCTCGGATACGCGAACCTGGGCGCCCTGCTGATGGCTCGGGGGCTTCCGTACGACTCCGACGGCGGGCGGGCGTGGGCGGGGGCGCTGACGGCGATCATGACGGGGCACGCGTACGCGACGTCGGCGAGGATCGCGGCGCACACGGGGCCGTTCGCCGGCTACGCGCCGAACCGCGACGCGATGCTCCGCGTGATGCGAAAGCACCGCGCCGCGGCGGACGAGATCGATGCCGAGTTGGTGCCGGAGGCATTGCTCACCGCCGCGAAGGCATCCTGGGATGAGGCGGTGGCGCTGGGTGAGCAGCACGGATACCGCAACGCGCAGGCCTCGGTCCTGGCGCCGACGGGTTGCCTGGTGGGTGGGTCACTCGTTCCGACCGAACGAGGGCTGGTCCGGCTCGAGTCGCTCGGAGATCCCGCGGGTGTCCAGTGGCAGGACCTCGGCATCGCGGTGAACACCGACAGGGGTCCGCGGACCGCGACGAGGTTCTACGTCAACGGCCTCGAGGCCGTTGTCAAGGTGACCACCTCGCGCGGCCACCGGATCCAGGGGACGCCGCGGCACCGCGTCCGGGTCATCGGAACGGGTGGTGAGTGGGAATGGAAGAGATTCTCGGACATCGAGCCGGGTGACCGCGTTCCGCTGGCACTCGACCAGCTCATCGGGGAGCCGCAGGAGGTTCCACTCCCGCCGCTGCCCGAGGCGTACTGGACCGCGGACCGGCACACCCACGCGCCGAGGAGGATGACCGCGGAGCTGGCGGAGCTCATCGGCTACTTCATGGGCGACGGGTCGCTGCACTCCAAGGGCCTTCGCTTCTGCGTCGACTCGAAGGAACTGGACGTCGCGGAGCGGCTCCGCCTCCTGGGCAAGGAGCTGTTCGGCCTCGAGGCCCACGTGGCCGAGCGCAAGGGCTACACCGAGGTTGCCTACCACTCGGTCCGCCTGGTCATGTGGTGGGAGGCCTGCGGGTTCGCCAAGCGGGAGCCGCGTCCCGGTCACTCGGGCAAGGGCTACGTGCCCCACATCCCGCACGCGGTTCTGTACGCGAACGACCGTGAGGTCTACGCCGGATTCATCCGGGGTCTGTTCGAAGCGGACGGGACCGTGACCGTGGGATACGCGCACTGGGCGACGACATCGATGGACTTCTCCCACGACGTGCAGGCGCTCCTTCTGGCGCTTGGTTACCCCACGACGCGGAAGATGGACGTCACCGGATGGGGAGGATCCAAGCTTGCCGTGCTCCGCCTCCTCAACGCCTCGTTCAACGAGCCCTGGCGCGAGGAGATCGGCTTCATCAGTGACCGGAAGAACGGCGCGATCGCGACGGCGGTGGGCGAGCAGTCGGCCCGGTACGACAAGATCCCCGTGAGCCGGGACCTGGTCGATCGGGTGGCGCCCGGCAACGAACGGATCCGCAAGGCCATGCTGCTGGAGCTGTCGCGTTCGGGGAGCGTCTCGAGGCGGATCGCCACCGAGGCATTCGAACGAAGCGGCGACGAGGAACTGGGTCACCTGCTCCGGTTCTTCTACGACACCGTGGCCTCGGCCGAACTCGGCGAGGACGAGCTGACCTACGATCTCTCGGTCCCGGACAACGTCACGTACGTGGCCAACGGGTTCGTCAGCCACAACACCATCGGACTCATGATGGATTGCGACACCACCGGGATCGAGCCCGATCTGGCGCTGGTGAAGACGAAGAAGCTGGTCGGCGGGGGGTCGATGCGGATCGTGAACCAGACGGTGCCGCGGGCCCTGGGACGGCTGGGGTACACGCCCGAGCAGGGAACCGACATCGTCGAGTACATCTCCGAGCACAACTCCGTGGCGGATGCACCCCACCTCAAGGACGAGCACAAGCCGGTGTTCGACACCTCGATGGGCGACAGTGCCATCCACTACATGGGCCACGTCCGGATGATGGGCGCGGTGCAACCGTTCATTTCGGGGGCAATTAGCAAGACTATAAATATGCCCGAGGAGGCCACGGTCGAGGAGGTCGAGCAGATGTTCCTGGAGGGGTGGAAGCTCGGCCTGAAGGCCGTCGCCATCTACCGGAACAACTGCAAGGTGGCGCAGCCGCTGGCCGCGGAGAAGAAGCAGAAGGCCGTGGAGCCGGTGGTCATCGAGGTCCCGAAGCCGCTCCGGCGGCGGCTGCCGGCGTCTCGACCGGCGCGGACGGTGTCGTTCGCCGTGGGGGACGCCGAGGGCTACATCACGGCGGGGGAGTACCCCGACGACGGCATCGGCGAGATCTTCCTGAAGGTGGCCAAGCAGGGGTCCACCCTCGCCGGGATCATGGACGCCTTCGCCATCAGCGTGTCGCTGGGCCTGCAGTACGGGGTCCCGCTCGAGGCGTACGTCTCGAAGTTCATCAACACGCGGTTCGAGCCGAGCGGGATCACCAGCGACGCCGACATCCGGTTCGCTTCCTCGCTGGTGGATTACATCTTCCGCCGGCTGGCTCTCGAGTACCTGCCGCCGGACAAGCGGGAGGCGCTCGGGATCCGGACTATCGAGGAGCGCAAGGCCGCGAACGGGAACGGCGGCTACGGCCCGAGCGAGCACGACGAGCCGGCGACGAAGGCCACGGCCACCGAGGGTCCGGGAGAGAAGCCAGCGGAGCCGGCGAAGGCCTCGGCGCCCGTCCAGCGGGTCGACCTCACCACCAGGGAGGCCGTCCAGTCCAAGGTGGCCGACGCGCCGCTGTGCTACGCCTGCGGGTCCAAGATGCAACCCGCCGGAAGTTGCTACGTCTGCCCCAGCTGCGGCAGCACCAGCGGCTGCTCTTGAGCTGAGGGGCACGCGCGAGGGTCGGGCGTTCGCGCCCGGCCTTTCGCGTTCCGGCGGCACGGGCAGGCCAGCGGGTGAGCACCGGGGTCAGGTCCAGGCCAGCGTCGAGCGGCGCGTCCAGTAGTCCACCGGATCCATCGCCGTCTCGCCCAGCGCCGCGAGCTCCTCAAGCCCAATCCGCACCTCGGCGGCCCGGACGTTCTCGCGGAGCTGCTCGACCGAGGCCGCGCCCGAGAGCATCACGTCGGACCAGGGTTGGACGAGGACTGCCGCCAGTGGGATCGCGTCGATGCCGACTTCGCGCTCCCGTGCCAGCCGCTCGAGGGCGCGGCGCCTCGACAGGATCTCGGGATCTCGTTCGCGTGCCGTGAGGCGGCCGTTCGCCAGGCCCTCCTTTACGATCACGCCCCAGCCGGCGTCGTGGGCCTCGGCGAGGGCGGGGCCGACCGATGGCTCGAGGAGGTTCCACGCGGCCTGGACGCACGCGAACGGGTTCCCGCTACCGACCTCCACCTCCATCGCTCGCCGGAGGGTCGCGGCCTGGTTCGGCCCGCTGGTGGTCAGGCCGATGGCGATACCCCCTTCCCGGAGCGACGCCAGCTCCTCGAGAACATCGCGATCGTCGAGCACGCCGGTATCGAGGTCGCCGAGTGGATCTGGTACAGGGCCAGGTGGCCGTCCAGGAGCGCCCGGCTCTCCCGGAACTGCCGCCGGAGGGCCTCCACGGAATGGTCCTTCACCTCGTGGACGGGCGCGTCCACCCGCCACCCTCCGACGTACCGGTATCCCCACTTCGAGCCCACCGTGACCTCGCCGGGGGCGATCGACCGGCGATCCAGCCACGACGCCAGGAACGCCTCGGCCCGCCCGTACGATCTCGCGACATCGACGTACCGGATGCCCACCGCGAACGCCGCGTCCAGCACCTCGTGCGCGTGCCGCTCGACGGCCTCGACGCTCCGGTCGGATCCGAGATCCGAGTCGTGCCCGAGGTTGATGTACGCGGGACGCCCCAGCGCGGCCAGGCCGAGCCCGAGCGGCGTCACGGACAGCCCGGTCCCCCCGAGCGGACGGCGATCCATGGGCGGAGTGAAGCACATGGCCTCGGGGGGCCTCGGCTCGAACCCCGAGGTTGACAAGCATCAGACTCAGGCCCCGTCCCACTGGCGGTACCATGCCCGCCCGTGAGCCAGTACCGACCGACCGGGTTCCACCACGTCCAGCTGGCCATCCCGCCCGGCGGTGAGGACGAAGCCCGGCGGTTCTACGGCGAAGCGGTCGGCCTGGACGAGGTGGAGAAGCCCGAGCCCCTCCGGTCCCGCGGGGGGTGCTGGTTCCGGTCCCGCGACGGCTCGGTCGAGGTCCATCTGGGGGTGGAGGCGGATTTCCGGCCGGCCCGGAAGGCTCACCCCGCCATCCTGGTGGCCGGGCTCGAGGAGCTCAGGGCCCGCCTGGACGCCGCCGGCGCCGAGGTCCGGGACGACGTCCAGCTGGAGAGCCACCGCCGGTTCCACGCGTTCGACCCATTCGGCAACCGTCTGGAATTCCTCGAACGGCAGACATAGATCCCTACGCGAACACCTACCGGGGGTTCAACCTGGCTCTGCTGCACCTTCGGGACGTGTACGCGCCGAACGTCCTCCTGGCGTTCCACGTGAGCGACTGGGCGTCGCTGTACGACGTCGGCTCGTACACGGGAAGCGACATCGACGTGCCGGCGCTGGGGCGGAGGGTCGCCGCCTTCGCGAAGCGCTCGGGGATGGCGAAGGTCCGAACCGACACCAGCGCGTACGACGTCCTGTTCAACGACGTGGCCGACCGGGACTCCGCCGTTGCCGGGAACTGGTGGGACCGGCGCAACGTCACGTTCCCGAACTTCCACCGGTGGGAGCGCTATGTCGGCGCGGTGCACCGTTTCCACGGGCAAGCCCGTGGTGGTGTGGCAGATCCCCGAGGGGAACCAGTACTTCCGGACGGAGAGCAACGGCGACGGGCACACCCAGGACAACGGGCCGAGTACTTCTTCCACCACATCGTCGAGCTGAAGGCGGTCGGGATCGTCGCGCTGCTGTTCGGGCGGGGGAACCCCGGGACTACGCACACCGACGATCAGCGCGACGGCGTGACGAACCCGGCGTCGTTCTGCACCTCGGACGGGTGTCCGGCCCTCAGGTGTGCAACGCCCACGTCAGCCACATCGCCGACGACGACGGCGGGTACCTCCGGATCCGGGCCAGGGCGTACTACCAGGACCCCGTGACGCTGGAACGGCCCGACCGGGGCCCCCGGGGAGCCGGCGACCGGTAGTCTGAGGGCCGCCATGCGCCTGGAGTTCAAGCGGCTCGATCCGGACGCCCGCCTGCCCGCGTACGCGAAGCCCGGCGACGCCGGGCTGGACCTCTCGTCGGCGGTCGACGTGGAGGTCGGGCCGGGGGAGCGGGCCATGGTTCCCACCGGGGTCTCGGTGGCCATCCCCGACGGCCACGCCGGGCTGGTCCTGCCCCGGAGCGGCCTGGCCTCGAGGCAGGGGCTGACCCTGGCGAATTCCCCGGGGCTGATCGACGCGGGCTACCGGGGCGAGGTCACCTGCGCGGTGGTGAACCTGGACCGGGAGCAGGCCGTCGGGATCCGGCGCGGAGATCGCATCGCCCAGCTGGTGGTCGTGGCCGTGCCGGCCATCGAGCCGGCGTGGGTCGACGAGCTCCCGATCTCCGAGCGCGGCGAGGGCGGCTTCGGCTCGTCGGGGGTCTGAGCGGTGACCGAACGTCCACCGTTCCCGTTTGTGGTGGGCTGCGAGCGGTCCGGGACCACGCTCCTCCGGCTGATCCTGGACGCGCACCCGGAGCTGGCGGTGCCGCCCGAGTCCTATTTCATCGTGGACCTGTACCGGAGCCACGGCCGGAGCGCGCACGGCCGGGTGGACGTGGAGGCCATGGCCGCCGACCTCGAGGCCAACCGGTGGTTCCGGGCGTGGGATCTGCCCGAGGGCGAGGCCGCCCGGATCCTCGGGAGCGAACGGGGCGAGGGGGCCGACGCGGCCGACGGGCTCGACTTCGCCGGGGCGGTCCGACGGGTGTACTCGCGATACGCCGAGCTTCACGGCAAGCCGCGATACGGCGACAAGACGCCCGCCTACGTCCAGCACATCCGGCTCCTGGCCCAAGTGTTCCCGGAGGCGCGATTCGTGCACCTCATCCGGGACGGGCGGGACGTGGCGATGTCGCTCGCGGAGGTCCGGTGGGGGCCCGGCGACGTCCTCGACGCCGCCCTGCAGTGGGCGGAGCGCGTCTCCAGGGGCCGGGAGGCCGGGCACCAGGTGGGAGCCCACCGGTACCTGGAGGTCCGGTACGAGCGGCTGGTGGCGGATCCCGAACCCCTCCTGCGGGAGGTGGCCGAATTCTGCGGGCTGTCGTTCGACGAGGCCATGGCGCGGCACCCGGAGCGGGCCGCGGAGCGGATCCCGCAGCGGCCCGAGGCACTGCACCGGCGGGCCGCCACCGCGCCGTCGGCGACCGGCCGCGACTGGCGGCGCGACATGGCCGGGGACGACCTCGCCGCGGTGGAGGCCCTGATCGGCGGAGCCCTGGCCGAGCTGGGCTACGAGCGGGGGGTCCCGCACGTGCCGACGGAGGCCGCGCGCCGGGCCCGCGCGGCGGTGGCTCGGAGGCGCCGCCGGCACTTCGTCCGCCGGATGAAGCTCTATCTCCGCGGAGAGCGCCGGGTGGAGGGCCCGTAGGCCGCCCGCAGCGGCGCCGGTCCCGGCCGCGGCGCTGCCTGCGCCGTGGTCCTGGGTTGCGAATTCTCGTTGCGCGCTTGTTTCCCGGTGTCGAACCGGGCGGGAGCCGTTCGTGTAGAGGTGAGAAGCCCGACTCCGGAGCGGACATCGTGCTCTCGCCGTGCGAACCGAGCGGATCGCACGCGCACCCGACGGAAAGGAGCCTGCGATGAGGAAGGTCGTCGTGTTCACGCACCTGACGCTCGATGGCGTGATGCAGGCCCCGGGCCGGCCCGACGAGGACCCTCGCGGCGGTTTCGAGCACGGCGGCTGGGGCCGCCCTACGGCGATTCGGTCATGGGCGCCATGGCGGCCGAGGGAATCGCCAGGGGAGGGGCCCTGCTGCTGGGGCGACGGACCTACGAGGACTTCGCCGCCTTCTGGCCCAACGAGGACAGCCCCTTCACGGCCGTTCTGAACGACACGCAGAAGTACGTCGCGTCGACGACGCTGGAAGAGCCGCTCACGTGGAGCAACTCCACGCTCCTCCAGGGCGACGCCGCGGAGGCCGTGGCAAGGCTCAAGGCGCAGCCGGGCATCGAGAAGGATCTCGTCGTCCTCGGCAGCGGCGAGCTGGTCCAGTCGTTGATGCGGCGCAACCTCGTCGACGAGTACGTGCTCCTGATCCACCCGCTGGTCCTGGGATCGGGACGGCGTATGTTCACCGACGGCGGTGCGTTCGCCGCGCTCCGGCTCGTGGGCACCGTGACGACGACCACCGGCCTGGTGATCGCGACCTACCGGCCGGCCGAACCGGCAGCGGGGAAGACCGGCTGAGGTGCGGAGTTCCCGTGGCATGTCCACTGTCGATCCGGGCGGATGCCGTTCGTGTGGAAGGTGAGAAGCCGGCACGGTGCCGGCGGTAACGTAAGGAGGGACACCCGATGAAGCAGTACCTGCTCAGCATCTACCAGCCCGACGGACCTCCCCCACCCTCCGTGGATCTCGAGAAGGTGATGCGGGACATCGACACCCTGATCCGGGAGATCAAGGCCGCGGGCGCGTGGGTCTTCAACGGGGGCCTGCACCCCCCGAGCACGGCCACCGTCGTGCGGCTCAAGGAGGGCGAGGTGCTCACGACCGACGGCCCGTACGCCGAGGGCAAGGAGCACGTCGGCGGCTTCATGATCATCAGGGCGTCCGACCTCGACGCCGCGCTCGAATGGGGCCGTAAGGCCACCCGGGCGATCACGCTGCCGATCGAGGTGCGGCCGTTCCAGGACGAGGCCGAGGACTGATCCCCGCGTGCCGGCCCTCGCCGCCTCGGAGATCGAGCGTGTGTTCCGCGAGGAGTACGGTCGCGCGGTGGCCGTCCTGGTCAGCCGCTTCCGTGACATCGACGTCGCCGAGGAGGCGGTCCAGGACGCGTTCACCGTGGCGGTTCGACGGTGGCCGTCCACGGGGCTGCCTCCCAGCCCGGCGGGATGGATCATCACGACCGCCCGCAACCGGGCGATCGACCGCCTCCGACGGGAGGCGTCGCGCGAGGACCGGCACGCCCAGGCCGCCCTGCTCCACGACGGTGACGAGCCGGCCGAGGTGAGCCCCGTGCGCGACGACCGGCTGCGTCTGATCTTCACCTGCTGCCACCCGGCGCTCGCCACCGGAGTCCAGGTCGCACTGACGCTCCAGCTCCTGGGGGGGCTCACCACCACCGAGATCGCGCGGGCCTTCCTGGTCCCCGAGCCGACCATGGCCCAGCGGCTGGTCCGGGCCAAGGGCAAGATCCGCGACGCCGGGATCCCGTACCGGGTCCCGGACGAGGCCGACCTCCCGGACCGCCTCCGGGCGGTGCTGGCCGTCATCTACCTCATCTTCAACGAGGGCTACACGGCGAGCTCGGGCGACCGGCTCGTCCGCGAGGAGCTCTGCACGGAGGCGATCACCCTCGGACGGCTCTTGGCCGAGCTCATGCCCGACGAACCGGAGGTCATGGGCCTGCTCGCGCTCATGCTGCTCGTCGAGTCGCGCCGTGCCGCCCGCACGACCACGGACGGCGACCTCGTGCTCCTGGCCGACCAGGACCGCGGTCTGTGGGACCGCGACCTCATCGCGGAAGGCCAGGCCATCGTCCGGCATTGCCTCCGGCGCAACCAGTCCGGCCCGTACCAGATCCAGGCGGCGATCAACGCCGTCCACAGCGACGCGCCGGCCGCGGCCAACACCGACTGGTGGCAGATCCTGCGGCTGTACGACCAGCTCCTGTTGCTCGCCCCGAGCCCCGTCGTGGCCCTCAACCGCGCCGTCGCGGTGGCCGAGGTCGAGGGGCCGGATGCGGCGCTCACCCTCGTCGAGGGCCTCGACCTCGATGGCTACCATCTGTTCCACGCCATCCGCGCAGAACTGCTCCGACGCCTGGGCCGGACCGAAGAAGCGTCGCTGGCGTACGAGGCGGCGATCGCCCGCACCGGGAACGCGACCGAGCGGGACTTCCTGGAGCGCAGCCGTCACGCGCTCACCCGAGCTTGATCTCGGGGCCGGCGGCCTCGCGGTTCCAGGTCTCGGGATCGACCCGCTTGCCCAGCCGGTCCGCCCGGAAGTCGGCCACGGCCATGCGGAGCAGCCGGAGGGACCGCCGCTTGTGGGGCTCGAATGCCACGATGGCCGCCGCGGTCTTGGCCACGCCGAGGGCCGACCGGGCCCGGGTCCCCAAAGTCGGCCGCTTCACCCGCAACCGGTAGTGCAGCGAGTTGCGGGTGTCGTAGTACAGGCGCCACGTGCGCGGCTCTCCCCGGAGGTGCTTCATGGGGTTCGCGTGGGTGATGGTCGCCTCGCCCTGGAGGCGAACCAGGCTCGCCCCGGCCCGGCGGAGCCGGAGGACGTACTCGTAATCCTCCGACCAGATGAAGTAGTCCTCCCGGGGCACCCCCTCCCGCTCCACCCACCGGGCGTCGAACAGCCCGCCCACCCACGGCAGCCATTCCTGCGTCCCGGCCGCCCGGCGCTGCCTGGGGATGGCGATGTCGGCCCCCTCGGAGGCGACGTGGAGGAGCCCTCCCAGGCATGCCGGATCGGGGATCGCGTCGTCGTCCAGGACCCAGATCCGGTCGGCGCTCCGGGCCACGGCCTCCCGGAACCCGATGGCGTACCCGCCGGCCGGACCGATGTTCGAACCGGGCCGGACGATGTCCAGCCACCCCTCCGTGCCGAGGGGCCGGACGGCGTCCCCGCCGTTGTCGATCAGGAGATAGGCATCGGGAGCCCGCGTCTGGGCCCGGACGGCGTCGAGCAGCCGGGGGAGGAGCTCGGGCCGCCGGTACGTGACGGTCACGGCGATCACTCTCTCCGGTGCGGGCGGGGACACGTCCTGTTCGGGCACGCGAGTTCTCCGGGTCGGAAGGGGAGGGGTCGCTATGATACCGGCCCGTGCCCCCCCGACCTCCCTCTCGTCCCGCGCCCCTGCCCGCCTTTCCGTTCGTGGTGGGTGAGGCCCGATCCGGCACGACGCTGCTGCGGGTCATGCTGGACGCCCACCCGAACCTGGCCATCCCCCCGGAGTCGTACTTCATCAGCGGGCTGTATCGGTTCCGATCCCGCTACGAGCGCAAGGACGGCTCGTTCGACCTGCCCCGGTTCGCCGCGGACCTTCGTGGCCTGCACAAGTTCCGGGACTGGGACCTGCCGGAGGACGCGTTCCGCGCCGCGTTCGGGGTGCCCATGGCGGGGGGGACGTACGCCGATGCGATCCGCCTGCTGTACCGGACGTACGCCGGGGTGCAGGGGAAGCCGCAGTACGGGGACAAGAGCCCCGGCTATGTCAGCCGCATGAAGCTGCTCGTGCACCTGTTTGCAGAAGCAAGGTTCGTCCACATCGTGCGCGACGTCCGGTCGGTCGCGCTGTCGCTCATCGAGATGCCGGCCGAGTGGGGGACCCGCACCGTCCCCGAGGGCGCGGCCCGGTGGCGGCACAGGGTCAGCCGGGGGCACGCGGAGGGGACGGCCCTGGGGCCGGATCACTACCTCGAGGTCCGGTACGAGGATCTGGTGGCCGACGCCGAGGGACAGCTCCGCAGGATCCTGGAGTTCCTGCTGCTCCCCTGGGACGACGCCGTGCTGCGGTACGCGGAGCAGGGGCTGTCGAGGGTGCCGGAGGGCTCCCGGGGGATGCACTCGAACGTGGCCCGCGCGCCGACGAGGACACGCGACTGGCGGGAGCAGATGTCGCGCGAGGACCTCGAGGCCGTCGAGGCCATCGCCGGCGATCTCTTGACCGAGATGGGCTACGAGCGGGCCGTGGCCGAGCCCTCCGCGGCGGCCAGGGACCGGGCCCGGGCCGCGATGGGGGGGTGGGAGGACTACCTTCGCCGCAAGAAGCGCCGGGGACGACTCCGGCGCCGACTGGCCGGCCTCCGCCCCGGCCGGAGCCAGCCCGAGGAGTAGGCCGGAGGGGCCTTCGCTCCGGCGGGCCCCGCAAGGCGCCGATGTGTTCGGTTGAAGGACCGCCGGAGAGCCCCTAGACTCGGGTTCGTCCGAGGGTCCTCCCCCGGAACGCGCGGACGTGGCTCAGTTGGTAGAGCACCACCTTGCCAAGGTGGGGGTCGCGGGTTCGAATCCCGTCGTCCGCTCCAGGTCAGAGGGGGTTTCCTGGGTGGAGTGGGTCTCTTCGGGTGACAATTTGGGTGACAGTCACTCGGGGGCCGTCACCAGGTCGGAGAGTAGCTGCTTTGCATAGTCCCAACCGACAGCCTCCTGCCAGGAGTCACCATATCGCTCGTGGAGCTTCACCCATTCGCTCCATCGAGGCGGGAACCCTGTCTTCGGATGCATGTGGGTCAGCAGCCGCGAAGCCTCCAGCATGTCGCCCCTGTCCACGGCCGCCTGGAACCATTCCTCAAACTGCTCACGCACGGACTTCATGGGGCTCCTTCCCCTAGCAGCGCATCCATGCGGACCGCCGCGTCCTGTCGCAGCTCCTTCACCACGTCCTGATACCGGGCCAGGATGCGCGTGTCGGCGTGGCCCATCACCGAGGCCGCCACGGCGTCTGGGACGCCCGCTGCGAGCAGCAGGGTGGCCGCCCCATGCCGGAGACCATGGAACGTGATCCCGGCGAACGGCGTCCCCTCAGCGAAATCCTTCCACGCTCCCGAGAACGACGCCGGCTGCCGGGGTTGACCGATGCCGTTGTCGATGACGAGCTCGGACCGGATGCCCGCGACGAGGAGGCGCTCGGCCTGAGCGACCTTGTGACGCTGCAAGGCCGCGGCCACGAACCCCGGGAGCGGGAGATCCCGGCGACCGGCTGCGGACTTCGGAGGCCCGAAGTGGAGTTCCCCGGCGGCCGCCGTGAGCGTCTGGCGAACGTGTACGGCGTCATCGACGTCCGACCACCGCAGCCCGAGCACTTCCTCCCGGCGCAGGCCGAGTCCGAGCGCCAGGTGAACGGCCGCGTCCCATGGGTCGAGCCCACGGCCGGCCTCGAGGATGAGCCCGCCGAGGTTCGCGTCGATGACCACGAAGTCCCGGCGCTCTCCTATGGGACGGTGGACGAGCTCCGGCACTGCCGGGTTCCGCCCCACGAGTCCTCGAGCCTCCGCGCGGCTGAGGGCCTGCGAGAGCACCCGGAGGACATCCGAGACAGTCTGCGGCGCGAGTCCGTTGGCCAGAAGTCGATCGCGGGCCCTCTCGACGTGGGCGGGCCGCAGCTCGGCCAAGCGCACACGTCCGATGACCCCCGATACGTGGCGCACCGCGTCCCGGTACCGCTGACGAGTCGTCGGCGCGAGGGCACGGCCCCGCTTGCTGACCGCCGAGATGGCCGGGAGCCATTCCGACTCGAGGTAGCGTTCCAGCGGCTGGCGGCCATCTGCGAGCGTCCCGGCGTCGAGATCCTTCAGCATGCGCGTCAGCTCGCGGTCGGCCACCCGCCGGCCACCCCTTACGGTGCGGGTGACCCGCTGA